>Ga0213882_10000516_pt1 | contig 12690 bp, 8 predicted proteins | sample BarmaccoBMER_R09_FD_160106 | JGI IMG/M metagenome (GOLD analysis project Ga0213882, IMG submission 160106) | Barbacenia macrantha exposed rock microbial communities from rupestrian grasslands, the National Park of Serra do Cipo, Brazil - ER_R09 ...
ATCTTCGACTACTACACCGACGACGCGCGCTCGGTCCTCAAGACGAAGTACGACGTGGACGCCGACCTCGTCGTCAGCGCGAACCACAACGAGAGCTCGCCCGACAGCATCGGCCTCTACGGCGCCCTGAACACCCCCCTGGGAGTGGGCCTGCGCTCGGGGATCGACGAGTACTTCATGAGCTTCCTCGACGACCGGATCGCCCACGCGGCCGCCGACGCGGTGCACAACCTGCAACCCGCGACGCTGTACGCCAATCAGGTCGAGAGCCGGATCTCGGACGGCGCGAGCGGCGACCAGTACCCGCTGCTCACGGGCGCCTCACAGCGGCTATCGGACCAGTTCCCGACCACGGTCGCCAATCCGACCTATGCGCCGGGCGACAACCGCATCGCCGCGGTCGACCCGAAGATGGGCGTCCTGCAGGCACGCGGGTCCGACAGCAAGCCGATCTTCACCGTGATCAGCCTGGCCGCGCACAACCAGGAGATGGGCAACTCGGGCGCGGACCTGAGCGCCGACTGGCCCGGGGCGATGCAGGAGGCTTTCGACGCCGCCAATCCGGGCGTGGCGATGTTCCTGGTCGGCGACAACGGCTCCGAGGAGGATCCGCAAACAAATCCCCCGGCGATACCCGGCGGCTCGGAGAACCACTCCTCCACGGCGACCCAGTACATCCAGGCGAAGGCCACGGGGGAGCGCTTCGCGTCGATCGCCGCGGGTGCGGCGGGCACGGCGGCGAAACTGACACCTGGCGCGGTGACGCTCACGCGCAAGCAGATTTGCGTGCCGCTCGAGAACAACGGCTTCGTGGCCCTTGCAGCGGGCGGCGAGTTCGGCAAGCGGCAGGCATACGTGTGCGCAAATGGCAGCCCGGTCGCGCCGGTGCCGAACGCCGACATCGCCACCAGCGGCGCCGAGTTCCGGACGTTCCTGAGCTACGCGGACATCGGGCCCGACCTGCAGTTCATCGACAACCCCGGAGAGTCGTTCCCCGCCCTCATGCTCGGCAGCCCGTTCGGCCAGGAGGAGGAGAGCTGTAACCGTCCCAACCCCGAGGTGCCGGCGTGGCACGCTCGGGCGCCTTACCGGTTCCAGGTCGGGCTGGCGGACGACCTGATCGGATACCTGATCCCCGCCTGGGGGTTCGCGAGCGGCACGCCCGGCCTGTTCAACAACGACACCTGCTACCAGGACATGAACGGCCACCGCCACAAGCTCGAGTCTGAATCGGTGGGACCGACCGGTGCGAACGACGTGGCCAACGGCCTCGCCTCGATGCTCGACTCCGAGAAGGACCCCACGGCGCACATCGTCCAGGGCCGGTTCGTGCTCCCCGACGGCAGCTACTCGCGCTGGCCGACGGGGGCGGTTGGAGTGCTCATCCCGCCGTCCGGCGCAGCGTCGCTCGACCCCGGCGCCGGCACGCTGGTTGGCGATCCCCATACCGCCGGATTCGGTAGCCGCGCCGTCGACGCGACCGGGTACTTCATGGATTACGACGGCCAGCCCCAGTCGAGCCCGGACGTCACGACCCGGGGCATGATCGTCTTCGGCGCGAACGGGTGCCCGACCGCGCGCTACTACCTCGACGTCTTCCCGACGCTCGACACGAGCAAGAAGCTCGGCGCGGCGGCGGCGCAGTCGAAGGTCAAGCAGGTCGGGAGCTGCACGAGCACCGTCCAGCCGGGGGCGGGCGGCGGGCCGAAGCCGGGATGCCGCGACAAGTCGCCGCCGCACAGCAAGATCATCCACAGCGAGTCCGGCCTCCACAAGGGCAAGCTGGTGCTCCACGGGACTTCCTCGGACCGCGATTGCCACGGCAAGCTGGCCAGCGTCGCGCGCGTGACCGTGACCGTCGCCCGCCACGTGGCGCCCGGGCAGTGCCGGTTCCTCCTGGGGGACGGGAAGAGCTTCACGAGCACTCGCGCGTGCGACGGCCGGCCGCCCCTGCTGCTCCTCGCCAAGGGCACCTCCAGCTGGTCGCTCAAGCTCAAGGTCACGCTGCCCGCGGGCACGTACACCGTGCGATCCACCGCGGTCGACCTCGCCGGCAACCGCCAGCCGGTGCGGCGCGAGGGCCGGAACGTGCTGCTGCTCCAAGTGCCGAAGCACGGCTAACGCGCCCGGGGGGCGCGTCGTACACACTGTGCGGGTCATGCGCCGACCCCTGAGCGCACCAAGCCGGGTTCCCCTGATGGCGTGCTGCGCATTGGCGGCCGGAGTGGGCCTGCTCAATGCGGCGGCGGTGGGAGCGCAGGGGCCGCCAGCGCCCACCGTCACGGCGTCGGTCGGCAGGTCCGAGGTTCCGTTCGGGTCCACGATCACGATCTCCGGCGTCGTCACGGTCGGGGGCGCCCCCGCGCCGGCACAGCCGGTCACGCTCCTCTCCAAGCCGTACGGCGCGAGCGCCTACTCCCCGGTCGCGACGGCCACGACCGGAGGCGACGGCGCGTACCGGTTCAGGGAGCGCCCGCCGCGTAACACCCTCTATCGGGTGAGCTACACCCCCGCGGCACCGGCGACGCTCGTCTCGCGCAGCCCCACGGTGAAGGTGACCGTCGACGAGGTCCTCGAATCCCACATCCGCCACGTGAGCCCGGGGCACATGAGCGTCGAGGTGACCTCCCGGCACGACAAGACGCTCGCGTGGGGCGGCCAGAGCGTCTACTGGTTCGTGGCGGAGGGCACCTCACCCGATTTCAGGCTCGTCCGGCAGACGGAGACCACGCAGGGCCGGTCCGGGCTCACGCGCATGACCGCACGCTTCAGAGTCGCGGCCGGCCGCTTCCGGGTGCTCGCCTGCTTCGACCCGCAGCTCCGCAAGGCGATGGGGCCCCCGAGGGCCCACACGGCCTGCCCGAACGCCGACTTCCACCGCAGCCACCTGACCCGGAGGTCCTTCAGCATCACCTCCTTTCACCGCGTGGGCTTCGCGCCGTACGGCTTCCCCGGCCCGGACGCCGTGAGCTCCGCGACCAGCTCCATCCTCAGCCGCGCGGGCTACCACTCCTTTGCGGTCGTGGACAGCGAGGGGCGCCTCAGCGGCTGGGACATCCACAGCACGTACATCTCCGCCAGCGTCGTGAAGGCCATGCTGCTGGTCGCCTACCTGCGCAAGCTCCACTACGAGGACCATCGCGGCTTCTGCTGCGACGACCAGGCGGTCCTCTACCCCATGATCCACGTGTCGGACAACAACGCCGCCACGACGATCTGGCAGCGAGTGGGCGACGGCCGGCTCTACGACCTCGCGCACCTGGCCGGCATGAACGACTTCTCGATCAGCGGCATCTGGGCCAACGCGTACTTCAGCGCCGCGGACCAGGCCAAGTTCATGTGGAAGCTCGACGAGCTCCTGCCGGACGAGTTTCGCGGCTACGCCCGCTGGCTGCTCGCGAACATCGACCCCTCCCAGAGCTGGGGAATCCCCGCCGTGGCGCGGCCGTACTGGTACGTCATGTTCAAGGGCGGCTGGCGTACCACGGGACTCGGCCAGCTCGTGCACCAGATCGGACGCCTCGAGCGGCCCCGGCGGACCTGGTCGATGGCCGTGCTCACCGACGGCGACCCGTCGATGGGCTACGGGATCGGGACGATCGAGGGAGTCACGGCGCAACTGGTGGGCTCAGCCGACACGGTCTTTACCGCGTCGAACACGAACGACCTCGGGTCCGGCGGCGGCTGACGCCGCCCTCGGTGACTGCGGCCGCCGACCTTCTCTAGTACGAGCTCCCCAACGCCATCGGCCCGTGCTCGGGCAGGCCGGCGAGGAGCCGGGCGAACATCCCCTGGAGGGTCTCCTGGCCGTAGGGGTGGCTGCCGTCGTCCATCGTCAGGACCGCGACCGACACGCGCGTGTGCCCGTGCGTCAGGAGGGCGACCTGGTGGTCGACCCTGCCCGTACCCGAGCCCCAACCGCCCTTGAAGAACAGACGCCATCCGGGCGGCTGGACCTGACCGACGCCCCACCGCTGCCATGGGACGATCGTCTCGAGCAGGTTCATCGCATACGCGCGGTGCCGCGGCGGGATCAGCTTGTCGATGTAGAGGAAGAACTCGGTCTGGTCCTGCGCGTCGATCTGGCTGTTTCCCCAGATGGGATACGACGGAGAGAAATGCTCCATGTGCGCGTCGAGCGCGAGCTGATCGAGTCCCTGCTCGCCGACCATGTTGAACATGCGGTCCGCGGCGTTGTTGTCGGACCACCGGATCATCGGCTCGATTGTCCCGCGCTCGTCCGCAGTCAGGTCACGGTCGCGCACGTCCGGGCGGCGGAGGTACGCGACCATCAGCATCGGCTTCAGCACGCTGGCCGACGGATAGATGCGCGTGTCGTACCAGCCCCAGTAATGGCTCCGCGTGCGCACGGCAAACGCGATGACCCCGGTCCGCGAGAGCGCGTACTGGATTGCCGAGCCCGTGTCCGGGATCCAGGGCTTGATCCGGATCCCGCGCGCGCTCTCCGAGCGGGGCGTCGAAGGCGGCTTGGCGGGCGCGGCCTCCGCCCAGGCGCCGACGATGACGACGAGGGCGGCAAGCAGGGCGGCGATGCGGGCCCGGTGTCGAGCGATCGCGACGATCGCGGGATTGTAGGCGCGGCCTGGGACCCGGCCGAGCGAGTCGCTACTCTGCGCGCCGGCGCCACCGGCTGCAAGGGACGCGGTGGCGCCGGGCGAACCGGCCCGGCCGCAACTTAAGCCGCGGTGACCGGTTGGTACGGCCCATGGGCCGCCCACCGGCGCGAATCGTGACGTCCCTGTGCCGCCAAAGCGGGGGCGATGGCGCACACGATGGCAACCGCAAGCGAAGGAGGATGTGGGTGAGGCTCCGACGAGTGCTGGCCGTGACGCCCGTGATCGGCCTCTTGGGCGGCGTCCCGGTCGTCCAGGGCGCCGACACGCTCAGCGTCTACCCCACCGCCGGCACCCAGACGGCTTCGCCGACGACCCAGATCAGCTTTCGCGGCGCGGCGACCGCCCCCGCCGCGTCCGTCCTTGTCTCCGGCTCCGCCACCGGACCGCATAGCGGCACGGTCGAGAACCACTCCGACGGGAACGGCTTCAGCTTCATCCCCGACCAGAGCTTCCAGCCCGGCGAGACGGTGAGCGTCCAGGTCATGGGCTACGACCTGGTGGGGGAGCAGAACGGCTCGGTCAGCTTCCAGATCTACACCCCGGTCCCCCACCTCAAGCTGGTCCCCAACCCGGACGCCGGCGGCACGGCCAAGAAGTCCCAGCACTTCCACTCGGAGCCCCATCTCCTGCCCCCGTTCCTCGTGGTCATGACCAAGAAGGGCGGCACGGCGCCGGGCGACCTCTTCACCGCGCCCAAGATCAGCCGCGGCCAGGATGGCGCGATGATCACGAACAAGCGCGGGCAGCTCATCTGGTTCCACCCCGCCCCCAAGGGCACGAGCATCTACGACTTCCGCGTGCAGCACCTCGGTGGACAGCCGGTGCTCACCTGGTGGCAGGGGAAGACCCTGTTCGCCAAGGGGTACGGCAAGGGCGTGATCTACGACACGACCTACCGCAAGATCGGGCAGGTCACGGGCGCGAACGGGTACAAGCCCGATCTCCACGAGTTCGAGCTGGGCCCCGACGGGACCGCGTACACCACGAACTACCAGCCGGTCATGTACGACGTCAGCTCGATCACCGGCACGCCCGGGCAGATGGGCAAGCTCTTCGACTGCGTGATCCAGGGGATCGACATCAAGACCGGCCTCGTGAAGTTCGAGTGGCACTCGCTCGACCACATCCCGCTCACCGACTCCTACTTCCGGTTCATAGCGAGCGCCGTCGACCCCTTCGACCCGGTCCACCTGAACTCGGTCGAGCCGGAGCCGAACGGGAACCTGCTGCTCTCCGGGCGCAACACGAGCGCCGCCTACGAGATCGATCCCTCGAGCGGAAACATCCTCTGGCGGCTCGGCGGAAAGAGCTCGGACTTCTCCATGGGCCCGCGCGCGTCGTTCGTCGCCCAGCACGACGTGCGCCGGCGACCGGACGGTGACATCACGGTCTTCGACAACGGGACGCCGCCCCAGAGCCCGTCGCAGAAGCCGCGACCCGCTCGGGGCATCCAGCTTCACCTCGACATGAACGCCCACACGGCGACCCTCGTGCACAAGTTCAAGCGGCGGCAGAAGACGTTCGCGGCGAGCCAGGGCAACGTCGAGACCCTGCCGAACGGCAACGTCTTCGTCGGCTGGGGTGGATCGTCGCCGTACATGTCCGAGTTCAAGAGCGACGGGAGCCTGGTCTTCGACGCCCGGTTCGACCCGGGCGGGTCCACGATCGGGACGGACACGAACAGCTACCGCGCGTACAAGCTTCCCTGGAGCGCGCGGCCCTACTTCCCGCCGAAGCTCGCGCTGGAGAGCGTCGGCGGCGGGAAGCTGGAGGTCTACCTGAGCTGGAACGGCGCAACCGACGTGGCCAAGTGGGAGGTCCTCGCCGGCTCGAGCCCGAGCACGCTGAAGTCTGTGAAGAGGTTCCACCACAACGGTTTCGAGTCGAGCACGAGGATCCCGTCGAGCTACAAGTACGTGGCCGCGCGGGCGCGTGCGTCCGACGGCTCCGTGCTCGGGACGACCCAGACCGTCAAGCGGTAGACGCGCCCGATCGGCCAGGTCGGGCGGTCAGCCGGCGGAGCCCGCGGACGGCTGGGGGCCGGAGCCGCTGCCGGCCACCAAACCCAGGACGGTCGCCGCGGTGGCCGAACGGCCGACGTGGATCCGCGGTATCTCGAGCGGCGCCGACGTTGACGCCGTGGTCCCGGCCTTCGTCGTGACCGCCAGCAGGAAGCCCGCGCGACGGACCGCCGCGACGACGGCCGGGTCGAACGCCCCGTACGGATACGCGAACCAGTACACGGGGTGCCCGAGGATCTGGCGGAGGTCGCTCGCGGAGCCGTCGATCTCGGAGCGCCGGCGCGCGGCCGGCAGCACCGGAAGGTCGGCGTGGGTCCGCGTGTGGGCGCCGACGTCCATGCCGGCCGCCTCGAGCTGCCTGATCTGGTCGGAGCTCAAGAAGCCCTGCTCGTGGGTGCGACCGGTGATCACGTAGAACGTCGCCGTCATGCCGAGCCGGCGAAGCACCGGCAGAATCTCGGTCACGTCGTCGACGTAGCCGTCGTCCACGGACACGATCACCGGCTTCGGCGGGAGCGCGGCGCCGCCGTACATCGCGTCGAAGAGCTGGCGCTGAGTGACCGTCCGGTACCCCGCGCGGTGCAACGCCTCCATCTCGGCCTGGAACGTGCCCGGCTCGACGGTCAGGTCGGGGGTCGACTTCTTGAGCTCCGTCGCGTAGGCGTGCACGCGGTGGTAGGTGAGGATCGGCACGCGGACGGCGTGCGTGGCGAAGCGCTGCGGGACGCTCAACGGCCGGAAGGCAGGGCGGGCCGGCGCCGAGGGCGCGCTCGGCTTCGAAGCGGGGGCGCCGCCGCGCGCCGGCCGAGGACCGGTCGAGCCGCAGCCCGCGCCGCCGAGGAGCGCGAGAGCGGCCAGGAGCGCCGGCAGCCATCGTGGGCGTCGCATGCGGACGGAGACTACGAGGGCGGCTCCGAGTCGCCGGCGGGCTCGACGTCCTTCACGAAGTACCGGCCGCCGTCGCGCATCCCGAACCGGCGGTACAGGTGGTGCGCGTTGGTGCGCTCGTAGCCGGACTCCAGCGTGAGGACCCGGCACCCGCGCGCCGCGGCCCGCTGCTCCGCCTCGGCCAGCATTGCGGCGCCGATCCCCTCCCTGCGGGAGGCCTCCCTCACGACGAGGTCGGGTATCCACGCGTCCTCCCGCACCTGGTTCAGCCGAGGCCGGAAGTGAAGCGAGCAGAAGGCGACGACTTCCCCTTCCGCGTCGACGGCGACCATGTGGTGGGAGTTCGGGTCCACCACCTGCTGGCGGAAGAGCGCCTCGCAGTGGTCGCGCGTCTCCGGGGTCACCCGCGCGCGGCCGAGCCGCTCGAGCAGCCCGGTCACCGCCTCGAAGTCGTCTCCGCGGGCGGCCCGTATCCGGTTTTGGGAGCGGGTTGGGGGCATCAGCGCAAATTCTTTCCCGATTCCAGCGGCGGACAACCGTGTCGCAGGGGGAAGCGGTTTGGGTACCGTGACCCCATGGACGAGATCAGGTGGACCGAGCGTCCGCGTCTGCGCGACCCGCTCCTTGTCTGCGCCTTCAAGGGCTGGAACGACGCCGGCGAGGCCGCCAGCGCGGCGGTGGGCTTCCTGATGGACAGCTTCGACGCGACGCCGGTCGCCTCGATCGACCCGGAGGAGTTCTACGACTTCACGGCTGTCCGCCCCACCGTCCAGCTGTCCGAGGGGCGCACGCGCGTCATCGAATGGCCCGAGAACGCGTTCCGCGCGGCGACGGTGTCGGGGGCCGACCACGACCTCCTGCTCTTCCAGGGCGCCGAGCCGTCGCTGCGCTGGCGACGGTTCACCGACCTCGTCCTTCACGTGAGCCGCGAGCTCGGAACCCGCATGGTCATAACGCTCGGAGCCCTGCTCGCGGACGTGCCGCATACGCGGCCGGTGCCGATGACCGGAATCGGCTCGGACCAGGCGCTCGTCGAGCGGCTCGGGTTCGAGCGGTCGACCTACGAGGGCCCTACCGGGATCGTCGGAGTGCTCCACCACGCCTGTGCCCGCGCCGGCGTCCAGTCGGCTTCGCTGTGGGCGTCGGTTCCCCATTACGTGGCCGCGGCGCCGAACCCAAAGGCGGCGCTCGCTCTCGTCCGGGCGTTCGAGGGCGTCGCCGGCGTAGTGGTCGACGCAAGCGACCTCGAGGAGTCGGCCGAGAGCTACGAGCGGCAGGTGAACGCAGCCGTCGCGAGCGACCCTGAGGTCAAGAGCTTCGTGGAGCGCCTCGAGGAGACGGTCGACGAGAGCCAAGCCGACGTGACGCCCGAGCAGATCCCGTCCGCGGACGCGATCGCCCGCGACTTCCAGCGCTTCCTCCGCCAGCGCGGGCCCGGCGACCCCCCTTGAGGCCCTAGCCGGTTATGAGGCGGCGGAGGCGGCCGGCGACGCCGAGCGGCTTCTCCTCGAGCGGAAAGCCGCTCTCGTCGTACTCGATGTCGGGCGGCCGGGCATACCCGCGGCCTGGGCGCACCTGGTCGAGCTTGCGCTGAAAGCGCCTCGCCCGGGTCACATCGTCGAAGGGCCTTCCGCGCGCTACGCGGTCCGGCCGTCGCTCCTGATCCATCTCTCTCCTCCGGCGTCGGGGGCCAACTCTGCGAACCCCACCCCCTCTGCGAGGCCACCTCCATCCTGCTGTTCCCGGAACCTGCGGACTTAATCCACCCGTACGGCGGCTACTTCTCGGCCGCCGGGCAGACGATCCGGTAGTCGCAGAACGAGCACAGCTCGTACGACGGGCGTGGCTCGAACCGGTGGGCCTGGATCCCCTCCGCGATCTGCGCGACGGCCCCCCGAACCCGCTCGAGCTCCTCCTCCGAGTGCTCCACGGGCACCTTGCGGTTGTCGAGCACGTAGTAGTAGCTCTGCGCGGTCGTGTCGAGGCCCCAGGCCTCACGCGCCCCCATCTGGTAGAGGGAGAGCTGCAGGTCCTCCCGCAGCTCCCGCGCGGTCTTCGCCTTCCCGGTCTTGTAGTCGATCAGCTCGTAGCTGCCGTCGGGCAGGCGATCCACCCGATCGACCCGGCCGCGCAGCAGGTGCGGGCCAAGGCGGAAGGAGAAGCTCCGCTCGAAGGAGACCGGCTCCGTCTCGCGATCCCGGTCGGCCTCCCAGTAGCGGCGCAGAGCCTCGACCGCTCGCTCGCGGAACTGGACGTCGTCGTTCGCGTCGCCGAAGCCGGACCGGCGCCAGGCCGCCTCGAAGAGCTCCAGCAGCCGCTCGAGCGAGCCTCCACCCGTGGCGTGGTAGCGCTCGAGCACCTGGTGCACCGCGATCCCGAAGCGCTGGTTGATGGTGGGCTCCTCGGGGATCCGGAAGACGCGGGCGAACTTGTACTTCAGCGGGCACAGGCGGTAGGTCTCGATGTCCGATGCCGAGAGCGCGAGGCCGTCGCCCCGCCTGGGGATGAATGGCTCGAGCGTGTCCTCAGCACGGACCCCGATGGCCTCCCTGCGTCGGTGGTCGTCGGCGTCGCCGTCGAGCAGGTAGTCGTCGAGCGCGGAGAGCCTGAACAGCTCGCGCTGCTCGGCGCTCGCGCCCTGGAGCAGGAGCTCGTTCACCTCGGCGAGGGCGTCGCGCACGGTCTGCCCCTCCTTCGAGCGCTCGATCAGAGCGGCGAGCTTCAGGAGCTCGAGGTAGCGCGCGACCGCGTGCGAGACCTGCTGGTAGGTGTCGAGCCGCATCTCGCCGAGGCGGCCGGCGACCTGCCCGACCGTGTCGAGCAGCTCGTCGCGCATCATCCGGAAGGTGGAGTGAAGGCCCTCCGCCGGGCCGAACAGCTCCTCCTCGACCAGCTCGTACTCGCCGGCGCACGCCGCGCGGACCTCCTCGAGCAGCGGCGAGGGCCGGGCTGCCGCGCCCTGCTCGCCGGTCTCCGCCCAGGACAGCACCAGGCTCCGGCGCGCGCGCGTCATCGCCACGTGGAGCAGCCGGCGCATCTCTGCCTCGTGCTCCGAGCGGGGGTCGCCGCCCGGCGGCAGCGTTTCCTTGACGAGCGCCGGCGGCACCGCATCCGCCTGCGGGCGAAGGGGGCCGGGGATCCGCGATGCCACGAGCCCCAGGACGATCACGTGGTCGAACTCCCGACCCTTGGCCGCGTGCATGGTCATCACGTGCACGGCGCCGGTGAGGTCGGGTGGCGAGGCCTCCTCCTCGGGGAGTCCCGCCTCCGCGACCGCCGCGAGGTAGCGCGCGAAGTCGCGCGAGGACGCCGAGGGCTCCCGGCGCACGAAGCCGTTGGCCACCTCGGCGAGCTTGGCGATGTTGACCAGGCGCTCCACCGTGTCGGCCTGGGCCGCGAAGACCTGCTGGCGGCGCAGCCCTATTCGCTCGATCAGGCGGTGGACGAACCGGTCCGGGGCCATCTCCTCGAACGCCCGGCAGGCGGCGCGGTAGATCCGGAGGAAGGTGAACGCGCGATCGCGGCCCTCCGGAGACAGCTGCGGCGACTCGAGCGCCGCCTCGATGCCCGAGATCATGTCGAGCTTGCGCCGCCGGGCGAGCTGGGTGAGGCGGGCCACGTCCACGGGGCGAAGCTCGACGGGCGGCCTCGACAGGGCCCGAACGACCGCGTTCGAGTCGGCCGGGTCGGCCAGCAGCCGCAGCCAGGCGAGCACGTCGCGCACCTCCGACCGCTGGAAGTACGCGGCGGCGCCCGCGAGCCGGAACGGGATCGCCCGCTCCTCGAGCGCCGAGCCGACCGCGGCGCCCTCGGACTTCACGGACCTCACGAGCACGCAGATCTGGTCGGGCGCCACGCCGGCTGTGATCAGCCGCTCGGCCTCGGCCGCCACGCGCTGGGCCTGCGCCCGAGGCGACCGGCACTGCCAGAACCGGACCTCCCCGCCCGCCCGGCCACGCAGCCGCTTGTCGATCCGGCCCGGGATCGGCGCGACCACCGCGTGGGCGGCGTCGAGAATCCGCCGCCCGGACCGGTGGCTGCGCTCGAGGGCGATCAGCTTCGCGTCCGGATACTCCCGGCGGAAGTCCGCGATGTTCTTCTGCGAGGCCCCCCGGAAGCGGTAGATCGCCTGGTCGTCATCGCCCACCGCGGTCACGTTTCGGTGCTCCTGGCAGAGCAGCCGCAGGAGCATCCCCTGGGAGAAGTTCGTGTCCTGGAACTCGTCGACGAGCACGTGCCGGTACCGGGCCGCCACCCGCCGACGGACGTGCGGCTTCTCGTGCAGGAGCTCGAAGGAGCGAAGGATCAGGTCGCCGAAGTCGAGCGCGCCGCGCTCGGCGAGGAGGCGCTCGTGGTCCGCGTATGCGTGCGCGAACTCGAGCTCGCGATCGGCATGCGCCCGCTCTGCGTCGTCGCGCGCGGCGGCGGCCTCGGACTCGGCGTAGCGAAGGTACTCGGCGGGAGACACCATCTCGTCCTTGAGCCTGTCGATGCGGGAGACGAAGCTACCGACCAGCCGCGCCGGGTTCCCCCGGATCTCGTGGCGCCGGAGCGTGAGCTCGTCCAGGTGATCGAGCAGGATCGCCAGGCGGTCCGCCGGCGTGACCGGGACGAAGAAGGGATCGACCCCGGCCTCGAGCGCCTCGTCCCGGAGCAGCCGGGCGCAGAAGGAGTGGAAGGTCGCCACCGGCAGCTCCTCCCAAGAGGTCTCGATCAGCGTCTCGAGCCGCTCGCGCATCTCGCCGGCCGCGGGGTTCGAGAACGTCAGCGCGAGGATGCAGTCGGCCGGAGTCCCCTCCGAGACGAGCCACGCGAAACGCTCGGTGACGACGCGCGTCTTGCCGGTCCCCGCCCCGGCCACGACGAGCAACGGGCCTCCCGGATGCGTCACAGCGTCGAGCTGGGAGGCGCTCAGCGCACCTGTCTGCGGCGGCACCGGACCTAGGATAAGCGCCGCCCGGCGGCCATCCGGCGTGCCCACCCTCGCCCGTCTGGGTAAATGGTCGGCCATGGCACGGCTGCGCAGAGTCGACTGCTCGGGCCCCGGAATCCGGCGCCGCAGGCGCGGACGCGGTTTCGAGTTCGTCGACGAGGACGGCAACCGCGTCGACGAGCCGGAGGTGCTGGCGCGGATTGGCGAGCTA
>Ga0213882_10000517_pt1 | contig 12677 bp, 7 predicted proteins | sample BarmaccoBMER_R09_FD_160106 | JGI IMG/M metagenome (GOLD analysis project Ga0213882, IMG submission 160106) | Barbacenia macrantha exposed rock microbial communities from rupestrian grasslands, the National Park of Serra do Cipo, Brazil - ER_R09 ...
TTCCATCTTCCACCCGCAAGGCGGAGAAGGCAGCGGAAAAAACGAAGACATGAGCGCAAATCGTGTAGAGGAATTGCAGCACCGGCACGCGGCCGCGGAACAGGGCGGAGGGCGCGAGAGAACGGACCGCCAGCACCGCGAGGGCAAGCTTTCCGCCCGTGAGCGAATGGAGTTGCTGCTGGACGAAGGGACGTTTGAAGAGCTCGATAAGCTGGTTCGCCATCGCTGCCATAATTTCGGAATGCAAAAAAGTGTGATCGATGGCGATGGCTTTGTTACCGGTTATGGACTGATTCATGGGCGCGAAGTATTTGTGTTCGCCCAGGATTTTACGGTGTTCGGCGGCTCGCTTTCCGAAGCAAACGCGCAGAAAATCGTGAAGCTGATGGACCTAGCGCTCAAGACAGGCGCCCCGATTTTGGGTCTTAATGACTCGGGAGGCGCTCGCATCCAGGAAGGCGTGGTTTCGCTGGCCGGATATGCCGACATCTTCCTGCGCAATACCCTTGCGAGCGGCGTGGTTCCTCAGATCTCCGCCATCATGGGCCCGTGTGCCGGTGGTGCCGTATATTCCCCGGCGCTTACCGACTTTGTTTTCATGGTGGACCAAACGAGTCACATGTTCGTGACCGGTCCGGACGTGATCAAGACCGTTACTCACGAAGACGTTTCGAAGGAAGAGCTCGGCGGAGCCATGACACACAACTCGACCAGCGGTGTCGCGCATTTCCTGGCCGCCGATGACCCGAGCTGTCTTCGGAGCATTCGCGAACTCATGACCTTTCTGCCGCAGAACAACCTGGACGGTGTATCGCGCGTTCCGACAAAAGATCCCGAGAATCGCGCCGATCCTGAGCTGGACACGCTGATTCCCGAAGAATCGAACCAACCTTATGACATTAAGGACGTAATCTCTCGAGTGGTTGACGATCGTTATTTCTTCGAGATCGCGGAGCATTTTGCGCGGAACATCGTGATCGGCTTCGGGCGCTTAGGCGGTGAGACCGTGGGAATCGTGGCAAATCAGCCGGCTCATCTGGCAGGATGCCTTGACATTAACTCCTCGACCAAGGGCGCGCGTTTTGTGAGATTCTGTGATGCGTTCCAGATTCCGATCCTGACCTTCGAGGATGTACCTGGATTCTTGCCGGGGACAGCACAGGAATTCGGCGGCATCATCCGGCACGGCGCGAAACTGCTCTATGCTTACGCAGAAGCAACGGTCCCCAAAATCACGGTGATTACGCGTAAAGCGTACGGAGGCGCGTATTGTGTCATGGGTTCGAAACACCTGCGAACGGATATCAATTTCGCTTATCCGACTGCTGAAATCGCGGTAATGGGTCCCGAGGGAGCCGTGAACGTACTGCATCGCCGAGAGTTGCAGCACGACTCCAATCCCGACGAGAGCCGCAGAAAGCGGATCGAAGAGTATCGGGATCGCTTCGCCAATCCCTTCGTGGCTGCCGAACGCGGTTACGTAGATGATGTGATTGAGCCGCGCGAAACGCGGCCAAAAGTAATCCACGCTCTGCAAATGCTGGCGAATAAGACTGACACAATGCCGCGCAAGAAACACGGCAATATCCCACTCTAGAGCTGGAACTTATTCGCCACTATCGCTGCCGACTTTCAGTACCGCGAGGAAAGCTTCCTGCGGGATTTCGACTCGACCGACCCGTTTCATGCGGCGCTTGCCCTCTTTCTGCTTCTCGAGCAGCTTGCGTTTTCGGGTTATGTCACCGCCGTAGCACTTCGCGAGCACGTTTTTTCGCATAGCGGAAATCGTTTCCCGAGCGATGATTTTGGTGCCGATCGCCGCCTGCAACGCTACCTCGAACATCTGCCGCGGAATCAGTTTTCTGAGCCGCTCGATGAGCGCTTTGCCGCGCTCATACGCGAATTCGCGGTGAACCACCATGGAAAGGGCGTCCACCGGCTCACCCGCGACCAGCACGTCCAGTTTCACCATAGGCGAAACTCGATAGCCGGATAAATGGTAGTCGAGAGAGGCGTAGCCCCGCGAAGCCGATTTCAGACGGTCATAAAAATCCAGAACAATCTCGTTCAAAGGCAGCTCATACAAGAGCAGGACTCGCCCGGTGCCGATGTACTCGAACTTCTTTTGTATCCCGCGTTTTTCTTCGAGCAGTTTAAGAATTTCGCCAATATACTCTTCCCGCGTGATCACTGTGGCATCAATGATCGGCTCTTCGGTCTTCTGGATAGAGGACGGCTCTGGAAATTTCTGTGGATTGTCCACTTCCAAGACATCGCCGCTGGTGGTAGTGATCCGGTATCGCACGCCGGGCGCGGTCGTGATGAGATCGATTTGAAACTCACGCTCCAGCCTTTCTTGAACGATCTCAAGATGTAACAGGCCGAGGAAGCCGCAGCGAAACCCAAAGCCAAGAGCGACCGAGTTCTCCGGCTCGAAGCTGAATGCGCTATCGTTCAATCTGAGTTTTTCGAGCGCGTCGCGCAGCAATCCGTGTTCGTGGGATTCGACGGGGTATAGGCCCGCGAAAACCATCGGCTTTACCTCTTGGAATCCGGGTAGCGGCTCGGCTGCGGGATTGGCCGCATCCGCGATGGTATCGCCGATCTGAGCGTCGGATACTGTCTTGATGTTTGCGAACAGAAAACCAGCTTCGCCGGCTGTCAGCTCATCGCAGGGAACGGGCTTGGGCGACTGAAACCCGAGACCTTCGACCTCAAATATCTTGCCGTTTGACCAGAGCCGAATCTGTTGACCTTTCCGGAGCGCACCATCCACGATACGGGTCAAGATAATTACGCCGCGATATGGGTCGAACCAGGAATCGAAGATAAGGGCACGCAGCGGAGCCTCAGGATCGCCTTTGGGCGGAGGGATACGCTGCACGACGGCCTCGAGGACTTCTTTGATCCCGACTCCGTTTTTCGCGCTCGCCAGAATTGCTTCCGAGGCATCTAGCCCAATGACTTGCTCGATCTGCTCGCGAATCCTCTCCGGTTCCGCTGAGGGCAAATCGATTTTGTTGATTACGGGAACAATCTCGAGATCGTGATTGAGCGCCAGATACGTATTCGCAAGCGTTTGTGCCTCGACACCTTGCGAGGCGTCCACTACGAGCAGAGCGCCTTCACAAGCCTGGAGACTGCGGGAGACTTCATAGGTGAAGTCGACGTGGCCCGGAGTATCGATCAGATTCAGCTCGTAGGTGTTCCCATCCTCAGCCTTGTAATTGAGACGCACGGCATGGGCTTTAATTGTGATCCCGCGCTCGCGTTCCAGATCCATCGTGTCAAGGACCTGCTCCACCATTTCCCGCTGCGAGAGCGCGCCAGTATATTCCAAAAGGCGGTCAGCGAGGGTGGATTTCCCGTGATCTATGTGCGCAATGATAGAGAAATTGCGGATAAAACGGGGATCCATGGTGTGCGGTAGACTGAGGGGATAAAAACGAATTATCCCACAGAGAGCGCTTGCAGCCCGTGATTCACGCGCTTCCTAAATGGCCTACAAAACGCTCCAAGGATCCTTAGATGCCAGCGACTTACGCATCGGCATCGTCGTAAGCCGGTTCAACGAATTCATCACCGAACAACTCGCGAAAGGCGCCTTGGAAATTCTGGAGAAACACGGCTGCCCACGGGAAAACATCCGTTTTGTGAAGGTGCCCGGCGCGTGGGAATTGCCGATAGCCGCGCGAAGTTTGGCTCCGCATTGCGATGCAATCATTGCCCTCGGGGCCGTGGTGCGCGGCGAGACACCGCATTTCGAGTTCGTCGCTAATGGCGCCGCTGATGGGCTCAGCAGAGTCAGTCTGGATACCGGCGTTCCTATCGCCTTCGGCGTATTGACAACAGATGACCTACAGCAGGCGATGGAGCGCGCGGGCGGCAAAAGCGGCAATAAAGGCTGCGAGGCCGCGGAAGCCGCGATCGAGGTTGCGAATTTGCAGCGCCGGTTGAAGGAACAGGACTAACATGGCGGCGCGGCACAGATCTCGGAAACGAGCTCTGCAGGTCCTTTTCGAATGGGACGTTCGGGGTGAACCCGTTGATAAGGCGATCCTTCATTTCTATGACAGCCTTTACTCGGAAGAGAACGAGAAAGTACCCAAACCTGACAAATTCATGGAAGAGCTGGTTCGCGGCACCGTAGCGAGTGCTCCTGAGATCGACAAGAAAATCGAAGCGAAATCGGAACACTGGCGCCTGGACCGCATGCCTGTCGTCGATCGAAATATTCTGCGCCTGGCGATCTATGAGTTGAGTGTGAACAACGTCCCGGCACCGATCGTTATCGACGAGGCGCTCGAACTGGCGAGGCAGTTCTCGAGTGACGAATCGCTGCCATTCATAAACGGATTGCTCGATGCGATTCGGAGGCAGTCTTTCGCCGCGGGCCAGTGAAATTTAGCGCGCCGAAATCCGCCAGACAGGTTTCGGCGCTCCTCTTACGTAAATTGCGATCTGTTGACCGCGCAGGCGCCACGAGGCGACCTGCGTGAGCCCGAGCGCTCCAACCTCTTCCGGGCTGATATCGGGTTGCCAATCGTAGTACCGGCTGAGCAACCATTTCACCGGCAGGATCGAGATGAATCCGTGCGATGCCCATGTCCTGGTAAAGGTGATGAGCGCGTCGAAGTGGTCAGGCGGCAACGACTCGATCGAGCTTGCATGAAAATCGTGTGTCTCGATTACCTGTAATGGACGATTGACATATCCGTAGTCGCTGCTCTTGAATGCAGCGGTATAGGGCCAGGCGGTGGCGATACGGCGTTCCGGCAGATGGTTCTCGGCATAACCGGCGGCGAGCTTTTGCAGACGAACGAAGTCTACCATCGCGTAGTTGTTCTCGTATGGGAACGGGTAAGGAGGATTCCAGAACAGGCTCGTTATCAAACCGGCGATCAGAGCTACCGTCGCGCCCAGGCTATAGCGTCGTGACAGGTACGTCAACGCAACGCTTACGGCGATATAGAAGACCGGCAGCACGGGTAACACGTATCTCTCCAGTTCCGCGCCGCCTAGCACCGATACCAGAACAACGGTGGCACACGCTGCCGCAAGCGTGACGCGCCAGGCGGGGCTTTGAAGAACCTTCATGCGTTTTGCGGCAAAAATTAGCACTAGAGTTCCGATCCAGCGGAACTCCGCAAAGAAGATGTAGTAGACACGTCGTGTCAGCGAGAGGGCAACGCGAACCGGATGCAGCGCGTAGGTAACGTTGTAATGTGCGAATCCCGGATCGCCCAGCCAGTAGCCTGTCCCATGATGCAGAACTAGAAGCCATGCACCCAATGCCCCCGCGGGAGCAATGAACAGGCTCGCTTTCAACCAGTCTCTTCTCCACAGCAGCGCAACAAAAAAGACTGCGGGCACGGCGAGTCCGGTCTCTTTGGTAAGCACCAGGGCTATGCTGGCAAGCGCGGCGGCCAGGTACTTCGCCTTGACGAAGAGCAAGAGAGCCAACAAGGTCAGGACCATTGCGGGCATGTCAAGCTGCGCCATCATGCTCTGGGTGTAGAACAGAGGTGAAGCCACAAGAAGGACCGGCGCGAGGAATGCGGGCGCGCCCTGTGTGCCGCGGCTTAACTCGATCGCCAATAGGAATGAAAAGAGCAGCCCAAAGCTGGCCAGTACCAGCATTGCTGCCCGCGTCAGTGGAATGGAGAAGCCGAAGAGCTTGTACCAGAGCACAAGATACGCCTCGACTCCAGGAGGATGGACGTTCGGGGTTGTCGAGTGAGGGATCCATGTGCCGGTGCGGAGCAAATCGAGCGCTGTCGGTATGAACTGGCCGTGTTCATCCCAGAAGAACGGTAGATTCAGGAGCTGCAGATGAATCGCGAAAAGCGGTGCGGCGAAAAGCGCCAGGAAAATAAAAAAGTGATAAGGGCGCGTCTTTGAAACCGGGTGCTTCGCGGAAGCGAATGGCGGCGCCGGCATCAGAGGACGGCTCGAAACAGACATCCCCACTACTGAATGACGTCGCCCTGCGCTTGCGCTTCTAAACGTATTTCGCCGAATGCCGCCTCGTATTGCTTCAGATTTTGAGCTAGCAGGTTCGCCAGGGCTTTGGCTTGCGGCGGACTCAGGAAAACACCTTGGAAATTCGAGATTGTTACGGCGTCAGGGGCGGATTGATTTACCGTACCGAACATCAGAAAAAAGTCCCAGAGGCTGACTCGCACCTGCACGCTATTGGCATAGTTTTCGCGGTAATCCGCTGTGTTGGTGAGGTGCAGCTTGGGAGCCGGCTGTCCTGGACTCATCTTTCCAGTATCCATGAGAGGGGTTGCTGGATAGCTGGAAAGAAATCCCCAGACTCTTATGGCACTTACGCTATTAGCTCCCGCTCGGACGCAAGCCTGTCTCACGCAATTCCCGGAAGAGCCACGTGCGCGGCAGATCCCATTCACGCTGTGCCGTTCGCAACGAAATTTCTAGGACTTCTGCAGTCTCCTCGGCAGTGAGGCCGCCGAAGAAGCGCAGTTCTACAAGCCGGCTCTTTCGCCCGAGCGATTGCAGATGGTAGCGATGTCTGGGCCACTGATCAGGAATTCCAGGTTAACGAGAACCCTGAGGAACTGTGTCTTGCATTGTGGCTTGAAGCGAGAAATCAGGAATCTGTTCTGTCGACGGCTGCCATTCCACAATCTTCAAATCAAGCACACAAATGGAGTAGATCACGGGAACGAGTAGCAAAGTGATGAAGGTGGCCGCAGCTAATCCGCCGATCTGCGCATAACATAGCGGCTCCCAAAGCGGTCCGCCGTGTGTGGCGAGCGGGAATAAAGCGATGATAGTTGCGCCGACGGTGATCAGAACAGGGCGCAGGCGCATGATCCCCGCATCCAGCACCGCCTGTTCGAACGGTTCGCCTTTGGCGTGCATCTCCTCAATGAAATCAAAGAGCACGATGATGTGGCTGACAATGACCCCAACGAGGCTGACAATTCCGAGGAACGCCATGAAACCGAACGGGGCGCCCATAATCCAGAGAGCAGTCAAAGCTCCCACAGCACCATAGGGAACGGCAGCGAAGACGATGAACGGTTTAATCGCGCTATTGAATTGAAACGCGAGCGCGAGAAAAATAGCTGCCGAGGAAATCAGGAGTACGATTCCCAATTGGCGGAAACCATCCTCCTGCTTTTCTTGTTCGCCCCCGATTTCAAGACGATATCCGGGCGGTAAATGTGCAGCGAGTGCGGCCAACCCCGGTCGAGCCTGTTCCATCACCTCGGAAGCAAGCACGCCTTCCTGCGGCGAAGCAGAAACGGTGATGGTACGGAATTGATTGCGGCGCCTTATTACTTCGTCCTGCAGGCCGTAATCGATGCGGGACACTTGACCAAGCGGCACCTTTTGGGTACCCGAACTGGAGTAAACGTACAGGCTTTGTACATCGGCGAGCTGAGCGCGCTCATTCGGTCTAAGGCGAGCCACGATGGGGATTTGCTTATCGCCTTCGCGCAAGACGCTAACCTGGTCGCCGTTCATGCCGCCGGCGGAAGCGTGGGCCACATCCAGGTTGGTGATGCCGGCGAGGTTTGCGCGATCGGGATCCACTTTGAGCTGTAGTGCGAACCGGTCCTCGCCCCAATCGTCCCTGATTCTTGTCGCTTTGGGAATACGGGCGAGAATGTTCTTGACTCGATCGGCCGTGGCGCGAAGTGCAGCGATATTTTCGCCGGAGACACGAATCTGAACGGGCAAGCCGACGGCAGCACCTGTTTCGAGCTGGCGCACATCGATGCGGGCGCCGGTGATCTCACGCGAGAGGCGTGTCTGCAAAGGCGGCAGAAAGGGAGAGGTATCGTGCTCGTCACGAAAAGCGAGGACGACCTGAGCATAGTTTGCGTGACGCGACTCAGGGGCCAGCGAGTACCAGAAGCGCGGCGCGCCGCCGCCAATGAATGTGTCCAGTGATTCGAGAGACCGATGCTGTTCTGCGGAAACCTGTTCGGCCACGCGTTCGACAGCGGAAGCCGTTCGATCTGTGAGAGTAAAGGGCGCATCCTCGGGCAAATGGAGGTTGATGTAGGCGAGATGCGACAGGTCCTTCGGGAAGAATTGATGCTTCAGAGTGGATCCTATCGCGAAGCCGACGGCAAGCACGACGAAGGAAATGAGCAGAGCAAGCCAACGATGCTCGATTGCTAACCGCCCGGCGCGATAGTAGGCCGCGCCAAATCCGCGCGTGCGCCTCTCCTCGATCGCGGGTTCGGTGCGCGGCCGGAGCAGGTAGTAGCCGAGTAGAGGGATAAATGTCATCGAGACGATTCGAGAAGCAATCAATGAGCAGGCGATTACGATAGGCAGCGAGTAGAGAAACTTTCCTGTATCACCGCTCAGCAGCATAAACGGCACATAAGCCACGATGTTCGTGACCGTGGCGTACACGATCGCTTTCGCCAGCTTAGTGGGGCCGAGCCACGCGGCGATGAGCGGCGGATGGTTGATCGCGAGATCGCGCTTGATTGCGTCACCGGCTACCACCGGGTCATCGACGAGCAGCCCGAGGGCAATAATTAAGGTTGCGATCGAGACTTGCTGTAGGTCAATTCCGACCGTCTCCATCATTCCGAACGTCATAAGTAGCGTGATCGGAATAGCCAATGCCATCAGCAGCGCAGAACGCCATTCCCAGAACCCGACCAGCGAAACAATCACCACCAGCACGATTGCTTCATAAAGACTGGTCATAAAGAGGTGAATATTTTCCCTCACCTGATCGGCTTGGTTACTCGCGCGGGCGATGATGAGATCCGGAGGCAGGCGTCCTTTCAGAGTCCGCAGTGTCGAATCGACTGCCTTCTCAAAATGGCCCACCTTTTCGCCCTTACCCATTTGGACGCTGACGCTAATAGCTCGCGTCCGTTGCCATTGCCCATTTGAATCGCGCCAGCAGTAGTAATTCAGGAACTGTGGTGGATCGTCGTAAGCCCGAACAGTGTCCACGACGTTCCGAAGGTAGACGGGAGCGCCGTAGGGAGTGACGCCGATGGTCACATTCCCAATCTCATCGGTACTGTTAAATTCGCCAGACGGATTCAGAACGACGCTTTTCGCCCCGACAGTGAGCTGGCCGCCAGGGTAGGTGATGTTGCGCGCGCCCAAAGCATTTTCGAGATTGGAGGGCTTCAGTCCATAAGAAGCCAGCCGCTCCTGCGAGTAGAGCAAATAGATTTTTTCGTTGAGAATTCCGGAGCGAGTTACCTTGGCAACAAGCGGCGGGCCGTCGGGAGTGCGTGCGGTGGCAAGCAGAGCCTTTGACATCTCATCAGTGAAATCATCCAGCTCACGGTAGCTGTACTTTTCGCCAGCAACCTGCTTCAGTTTTGAAGGAATTTCTGTGGGGGCGCGCACCACGAAGGGCGGCCATGCGTCGGGGTGGATCGGGGTTTCGCCGTAGTTGTCCGTGTGGAAAGTCTCGAGCATGCGCAGGATTTCGCCATCGCTGTGTTCGCTCGCAAAATCAACACCGACAAAACCAGGGCCATCGAGCAGGCGCGTATCGGCACCCATCTTCTGTTTCTGCAGTTCTTCCTCAAACCGGGGAACCGTAAGCAACATGAGGCGCTTATCCACATTTACGGGGAGGCAAACGATCAATGAGACGCGGTTGGCCGCGCCTTTTGGGCGGGTGGCAAGAATGGCTTTTCGAATCCCGTGCGAGCGAAGGTCAATTTCTCTGGCGTCAGCCTTTGGACTGGCAACGGTAAGCAACAGCGTTGCGGTGTCGCCGAAATCGCGCTGAAAGTTAACAGGGCCGGCGCCTTGGGGTAGCGTGTTTATGGAAGCCAAGCGGCCGCCGATATCGTCGAGCGTCTGACCTGTGTCTTTCAAGCTGTCGGACAGCGTGAGAGTTACGTACGAAACGTTTGCGCGGGAAATGGATTCAATTCGGGCGATATTCGAATTCGAAGCCACGGTCTGCTCGATGGTACGGGTGACAAGTTGCTCGACCTTTTCGGCGCTTGCTCCGGGCCAATTTGTGATGACCATTGCCTGCCTCGCCGGAATGTCCGGATCTTTGCGTTGCGGCATGTTGGCGTAACCGTAGATGCCCCATGCCACGGTGCCGACCAACAAGACCCAGGCGATCTGTCGATTCTCGACAAAAAACCGCGAGGTGTTGTGAGTATTGGCGATGATCTCCGCGTCTGAGCGATGGTGAGTGTTGCTCACGGGATCACCTTTACTGCATCACCGTCGGACACGAATGTCGCACCGGAGCTTACGACCTTTTGTCCGGCCTGGACCCCCGTGATAGCTATCCGATCTCCATATGTCGAGCCGAGACTTACGGGCCTTCGCCGGGCTATGCCATTGTCTACGACTACTACTGCGAACTGAGCGGAGTCGTCTCCGGACCGAACAATGGCATCTAATGGCGCGACTGTAACTGCTTGTAACTCTGGCTGTTGTCCTACGTCAAGCGAGGCGATCATGCCCGGCCTGAGCATGGCGCGTTCATTCGGAATTGTGACCTCCACCTGGAATGCACGCGTGCTCGAATCTGCGGCGGCGGCGATTGCACTTACGAACCCTTGAAATTGGCGACTCGGAAAAGCTTCCGCGTATACGGATAACTTTGAGCCTTTCCTCAAGCTCGCCACTGAGATGTCGGGTACTCCGAAAGTGGCTTTTACGGATGAAACATCGGCGAGCACAAAGGCAGTCAGGCTCGGGCCGACCAGCATGCCGAGTTCGATCGACCTCTGCACGACAGCACCTTTAAAGGGAGCGGTGAGCGAAGTATCGTGCAAGCCGAGAGTTGCGGTTCCGAGCGCGCTTTGCGCGGCGTCGAGTGTCCCCGTCGCGGCTTGCACCTGGGAATGCGCAGCTTCCACTTGAGCCCGTGTTGAATCGCGGTTTGCCGTTGCTGAATCGTAGTCGGACTTAGTGAGCGAATTTTTCTTGAATAGTGCATCCGCTCGCGCGAAATCCTGTTCCGCTTTCGTCGCGGCAGCTTCTGCCTGCTGCAATTGGGCACGCGTCGTTTGCTCAGTTTGCCGAGCCTGTTTCACCTGACCATCGGCTTGCGACACTTGCAATTCGTAATCCTTCATGCGCACCTGCGCGAGCACGGTCCCAGCTCTGACGATGTCTCCGATATCTACGCTGCGCATGCGCCCGTCGGCTCCTCGGACCTGATGCATGGACTCCACAAATCCGCTTACTCGGAATGCAAGGTTGACCTGCCGGTTCGGAAGAATGGACGCTGAATAACGCTCCCCTTCCGACGGCGTGTAGTTCTCGACCATGGAGAGGCGGACTGGGGTGGCGGTCTTCTCAAGCACAGGTGTCTGCCGGTTGCAGGAAGGCAGAAAGGGAACTAGTGCGAAAAAGGATGCGGGCAGGAGGCGAACTTTCATTGGTCCTCGCCGAGAGCATGCTCGAATTCCGCTTTGGCGCTCCAGTAATCAGCCAGCCCATGCTGGTAATCGGAATTCGCCTGCGCGAGCGTTGTCTCCGCCTGGAAGACGACCTTTAACAGCGTTGCCTGGACTTCGTATTGGTCCTTGTTGACGCGCAGATTCTCTAGGGCGTACTTTTGGGAAATCTTCGCGGCCCGCAGCTTCGACCAGCTCTGTTGCAGTTGTCGATACTTGTCGTCGATATCCATAATTACTTTGCGTTGGGCGGACTGTTCCGTGTTCTTGTCTTGCGTGACACTGTCTCGCTTTTCGGCAATCTCATTCCTCTTACGCCCCCAATCGAAAGGCTCCCAGGAAAGGCTCACTCCCACGCTATAGGTGCCGCCCGGCAGGTACGAGCTGAAATTGAGCAGCGTGATGCTGTTGAATTCAGCGGAAATATCCGGAATGTATTCGGCCTTTTTCCCGCGCAACTCTTCCTCGGACTGCTGAGTTTTCAGGCGTGCTTGCTGTATTTCCGGCCTTTGTGCGAGTGCCTTTTTCCGCGCCGCAACAAGATCGATTACCGGATTACTGGCCTCTTCGTCCATTCGCGTTACGGTGAAATCGGTCAAGACGTCGCGCCCGAGGAGGTCGTTGAGCTGCTCCTTCTGTTTGGCTTCCTGATTAGAAAGGACCAATTCGGATTGCTCGGCGTCGGCGAGGGTGGCCTGCGCCTGAAGCAGTTCGGACTCGAGCGCTGTCTGCTTCAACACATAATCGTTCGTTAGCCGCTCGACCTCCTTATACAGCCGAACAGTTTCTTGCGTCGCAACCAGCGAGCTCTGCACCTGCTCGATGTTGTAATACAGTTGCTTGACGTTGCGTACTACATCCTGGCGCTTCGAACGTGCTTTCTCTTGGTCCAATTGCGTTGAGAAGTCAAGAGCTTTCAAATTGAGCCGCCTGCGGTAAATAGACGATAAAGGCTGAGCCACGCTGCCAACGAGAAAGCCGGTCGGCTGCACCGGCGTAGTGAATGGCACATTCTTTGGGGGGAAGGGACCGATAATTGGAAAGTTTCCAAATGTTCCCGCACCGATAGTGAAAGTTACCGGTACCAGTTGTTCCGCGCCCAAAGCGTAAAGGGAGAGTTTGGGAAACAGCAGCGTGCGGAATGCGCTCGCACGGTCTTTGGCCTTTGCGACGTCCAGTGTACTGTTAGCGATGTCTACGTTGTGCTGAAGAGCGAGCTGGACTGCCTGATCAAGTGGCAATTCCTCAGCTCCAAGGCAAAGGCCGAACAGAAATAGGACG
>Ga0213882_10000519_pt1 | contig 12646 bp, 8 predicted proteins | sample BarmaccoBMER_R09_FD_160106 | JGI IMG/M metagenome (GOLD analysis project Ga0213882, IMG submission 160106) | Barbacenia macrantha exposed rock microbial communities from rupestrian grasslands, the National Park of Serra do Cipo, Brazil - ER_R09 ...
TCGCAGGGGGAAAAATTGCCGGTCCAATTAGCTGCGACGTGCTTGGCCAATACCGTCTGGCGCGCAAACCCGAAGGCAATCACCGCCAGGAGCACTGACAAACAAACCAAATTGAGGAGCCACTTGAAACACATCGCCAAATCAAAATGCCCTACGGCCGGCAAGAATTTGCCACTCCTAGGGCTTTGACGAGGCTCGCTCTAAAGGAGATTTAGTTTATGTGGAGACTCGCAGTTATCAGCGGACAAGTCGAGACAGACACACCTTCGAAGCTAGGCCAGAAAGAGTCGCAAAAGCTTAGCTTCTTAGCTCTTTCTGCTCTCTCCGCCGTACTGCGCGACCTCCTGCAGAAAGCTGCTAGCGTCAGCCGGAGGCTGCACCTTCCCCGTAAGAATTTCCTTGTTCGATTCCTTTTGGCCATAGATAGCCTTGTTCGCGTCGTCATCGGCTCGTAAGGTGCCGCCCTGTAGAGACATCCCGCCGAACACGCCCCTGGAACGGGACCACGATAAAATATCCGCGCGCATAGTGGCATCGGTCTGCGCGGTAGCATCACGGCCCACCGGGCCCGCCGCAACCGAGGCTTCCCCGCCCAGTGTGAATTTGCTGGCCAGTATGCCCTGCATGCCTTTGTCACTCATTACCAGCATCACGATATCGGCCCCTTCGCCGCCGGCCTGCAGCCCGAATCCGCCGCCTTCGACACGCAGACCGGCTGGGGCAGTCCAACCTGTTCCCTTAGGATCCCTGCAAGTAGCGAATCCCCTCCCATACTTCGCAGAGAAGACGAACCCAGCCTTTTTCATGTTGGGGATTACCACCACGCAATAAGCCTTGTGAAAGAGATCACCCGGGATGCCCTTGTCCGGGGCTGTCATGATTTCTTTGAGAACGTCACTGGCCGTGTTTAGCCGTTGCGTATCTGATTCCGCCCCCATCGCGGGCAACGAGAGAGCCAGCAACGGAGCGATCAGCATTTTTATTGACATGTAGTAGTACTCCTTCCCTCAGATAGATTGACACATCCTATTCCCAAACTGCTGCATCTTGGTTCGCCCCAGAAAGGGCGGTATCTTCGTAGATTTTTTGGGCCTTCGATTCACGTTTTGCCTCGGCGATTCAAAACTTTTCGTTCTTAGGCTCCTGCCGCTTTGGGAGCGTAAGAGGCATTACGGTAGTCATTGAAGCACCGCCAAAAGCCCAAAATGAATCGCTGCTGGCCACAGATAACCGAGCGCGCGGGCTACTTGGGGAAGAGAAATGCAATCTGCAACCGCATGCCCGAGTCTGCTTCAAGCCTCGCGATAGAACGTCAGCATAACGCCTATGATGACGAAGCAAGCCGCCCATACGAATCCGAGCAAGGCTGGTCCGCGAGGAAGGCGCAACTCGAGCCATCGTGCCGCGGCCGCAACGATGGCGAAGATCGCGATGCCGGTGTGGCTCTCCTCGGCCAGCAATTCCTCTCTGACATTTCCGAGCCGATGACTATGCGCGAAAAGAAGAGCCCCGCCGATCATGCAGATGGCCGGGAAGACCAGGGCGTGCCAGGATTGCCGGGTGCGGCCGGTGGTTACGCGCCACTCAAAAATCGCGAACGCAGCGACCAGAGCCGCCGCGAGGCGATGTTGTACAACGTCCGGGACCTGAAAGCTCTCCCAGAATCCGCGCGGCCCCAGAGGCCAGTTTTCCGGATCGGCCCGGATCACAATAAATGCCGCGAGCCCAAGGAAGGCGAGTGGCCAATGCCTAGCCCAATGTCCGTGCCGCATTTGCGCGATTAGCGCAAGGAGACCCGCCGCTAGCACGCAAAGGCCCGCCCAGTTGTGGTTGTATTCGCTCCACGCGATATCAGCGGGCGTATTGAGGGTCGGTTGCGCACTTGTCGAATACGAGAGGGCTCGCCCGAATCTCTTTGCCTCCTCAACACTGAGCGGAGTTGCTGGAGAGAGTGCGGCCGGCGGCGGTGTTTGCAGGCGTGGCGGCCATTGGGGGGTGAATCGGTCGGCGCTCTCGCTAAGCGAGACGCGCCCTTCAGGAAAATCCACCGCAGGAGCTTGCGATGCCATCGAAGACGCCACCACAATGACTGAGATGCCAACCGCGGCCTCCACCTCCACTATGCGCCGCACAGTATTCCGGATCGCACTTTGTGCTTTACCCTGCCGCCTGAGCAACCTGAAATTTATAGCGCCAAGCCCAAGAAGCACGATCAGAAGGACTACTTTTGCGGCGAGCATGACGCCGTAGGAGGTTCCATAGATAGCTTGCACGTCGCCTACATATTCCCGGCCCAGAACTACTCCGGCGCTCACAAGAATGGCGACGCTGGCTACCGCCAATTGAGAGAAGCGTCGCGCCGCGCGCAAAGCGAATCGCTCACTGCCGCGCCGCAGCGCAATCAGGAGCGAGGGCAAACCGCCGATCCACGCTGCCGTTGCAAGAAGATGCAGGCCGGTACAGAAAAGGAGCGACGGCCTGTTCTCGATTCGCGCGAATGCATGGCTGGTGAGGGTTGTACCAATGATCACGCCTGCAGCGGGCGCGAGAAGCCAACGCGCGGAGATGGTCTTGGAACAAATCGCGATCCACACGCCCCCCGCGGCAATCAACAATTCCGCGCGGGAAAACGAGGTGGAGGTAGTGTCAATCCAGCGGAATCCGTCCGTCGTCCCACGCAGAACGAGCGTTGTAAGAACGATCGCAAAAACCGCGGCTATTCCCAAAGCGAATGCGACAATTCTGAGCAACCTGCGGCATCGTATGGTGACGGCGGGCTCAGCCGGTTCGAGGGAATCGACTAGCCACAAGAAAACAACTCCACCAACGGTGAACGCCTCGAACGCCAGCGTCAACCCGAGCAGGACGACAGCAAAGAACCCATACAGGTCGAGGATTTGCGCCATGGCCCGCCGGCTAGCGAACTGTGAACGGCACCTCGCCGCGCGTGATGTGACCGTCGATGGCGAGGACCTGCCACTGGATTCGGTACTCTCCTGCGGTCACGGCTTTGGCTTGGCCCAGCAGCGTATCCGGTTCGGCTTGTGCGGTAGCTTTAACGTCCCGCGACTGCGATCCGATGGTGAGGTGGAGACTCGAATGAGCTGCATCGATCCGTGAGTTGAATCTCAGGCGGATGTTGATATCTGGACCTGACACGATACTGTGCGGTGCGGGGGAACATTCCTTTAGAATCGCGTGCCCATTTAAGGGAACTGTAGCGAATAAGCAGATTATTGCAAGACTGGCTCTACGCCCTTGGCGGCGGAAGTGATTGATTCTCAATCTGGCATTCATCAGTGAAATCCGCTCCTGAGATGCCCAAACGACCGTCGGGATTTAAGAAGTTTTCGGCCGTTTCGAGCGCACTCGGGATCTCGAATATTCTCGCATGGGGTCGGGCCAGAGATATAAGAAACCCAGATACAGCGGAAGCCCGAACACGAGCCAGACAATCCAGTGGTAGCCGCTCATCTCAAGCACCTTTCGGAGGTTTCGCGGGCTCGCGATTTGTATTCAGCGCTGAATATGTGCCGCTTTCGCCAGAACCGGCGGGTGTGAACAGGCGGACGTCCACCCGGCGGTGTTCCGGGTTCATGGATCGTTCGTCGTCGCTGATTCCGTTGGTCGGAACGACCAGAATGCTTTTGGCAGGTATGCCGCTAGCCATGAAATACCGAGCGATCGTTTGAGAGCGTGTGATGCCCAACGTTGTTCCACTGTGCAGAGATTCCATCCCGTCTGTGTACCCGCGCAGTTCGATCACTGATTGCGTGTCTCGACGAAAGCTGTCCACTACGCCATTCAAAGCGATCTTCTCCTGAGTGCTCAGATTGCTTTCGTCGTACCGGAAATAGACTCTCTTCAAGCTCACCAAAGTGCACGTCTCCAAGCTCTCGATGCTGACGGAGGGCCTCATTGAGGCGCCTCGATCCATTAGACGGCTTACATTCTCTTCGGTGTGGGCTTTCCCGGCGTAGGCTCTTAAAGAAAATGAAGCCACGCTCAGGACGCCCAGAACACCGGCACCAACAAAAGCACGAATCATAAAGGAACTTTGTCTCATGGCTTGTCCTCGTTACTTATGTCCAAAGTGTAGGGTGACGACGGCGGGTGCGGCACCGTATTGTAAATAGGCGAGAGGCTGGTTTGTTACCCACGACGGCAGATAGTCCGGTTCCACACTGAAGCCGCTCTTATGGCTGGTCTTGAGGGTCGAACTCGAAACCGTTGCCAGGGTACCGGGCACAAGGGAAGGTCGGCTCGACAGGTCGAGTTTGGGAATAAGAGCCGTGGTGAACGTATCTGATGCCACATTTGAACTCGAATTCCCGATGCTGCCCTGATCCGTTTGGGATGGCAGGGAGGTAAAGGGAATCGTTCCATGCGGCATCGAGTTGGATGCCATTTCGCTCTGAGCCATCAAGCCGGCGGCGCTGGAAGCGACGAGTAAAGCAGTGCGGACCACGATGCGGGCGGAACAAATTTGCTTCATGGTTGGAGTCTAGGGCGAGTTTCCGCCGCAGACCAGGAATGATGCCGGGCTTCACGGTGATCAGCGTCAAGATTACGCGAATGTGCAAGGTAAACTCAGGGGAGTTTACCTGAAGAATCTTTTTTAACTCCTTCGCCGTCAATAAGGCACTCTAAGAATTTGGCATGGCTAGTCCCGAGACGGTTGTACCGAGCACTGCGGCAATCCGCGAAGAGCTTGACCTCATCCTGGTAAGCGCGGGATTCGGCAAGGCCAAACAGCTTCGTACCTTTTTGAAGTTCCTGGTCGAGAAGGCTCTTGCGCACGAACTCGACGAACTCAAGGAATACTCCATAGCGGTCCAGGTCTTTGGCCGAGAGGATTCGTTCGATCCGACTACGGACAATATCGTTCGGGTCGAAGCGCGCCGGCTCCGAACCCGGCTCGCCGAATACTATGCCTCGGAGGGCCGTTTTGACCCTTTATTGATCGACATCCCCAAAGGAACTTACATCCCGCAGTTTTCGACAAGAAACTTCCAGGAGGAAGATCGGCTCGCCGACTCCCTCTCGCAGTACCGGATTGGTGAGCGGCTCGGGGTCATGTCCGATGGCGTACTCTACCGCGCTACTGACTCAAGGCTTGGGCGGAAGGTGCTGCTCTGGGCTACCTCGAGTGTGCGGGACCCGGATCGACTTAAAACGTTATTGGATCGGGCAAGGGCTGCTGCGGCGCTTCACCATCCGAACGTGTGCCCGATTTACGAAGTTGGCGAACTGCCGGACAAGCGGGTGTTCATGGTGATGGCCTCCCCGGGAGAATCGACCTTGTCGGAGTGCCTGCGCCGGGGCGAAATCTCCGTCACGGCTGCACTGGAAGCTGCGGAGCACGTGGCCGAAGCGTTGGCGGCCGGCCATAACTCGGGCTTTGTGCATGGTGCGCTGACTCCCGAATCGATATTCGTGGGCGCGAGCGATAAATCGCTGCTACGTCCGCAGCCATTGCTTATCTTCCTCGCCACGGACCTCTCGAGCGCGGCAGATAGTCTGCGCCGCTCGCCTGAGCAGCGGCTCGGCAAAAATCCTGACGTGCGGTCCGATATCTGGGCGGTCGGCGCGTTGCTTTACGAATCAGTAACCGGGCGAGCTCTGAAGGAGGGTGATGATATTGAAGCGGAGCTGGCGGCTCTTCCGGCAGAAACGTCACCCGAGTTGACGAGGATCATACGGCGTTGTCTTCAGGCGGATCCCGAGCTCCGGTATCAGACTGCCACCGAACTCGCAAACGAACTCAAAGCCGTTTTGCTGCCGGTGGCCGAAGCACCAATTTCCCCTGCCCCCGAGAAATCCAAACCGATTTGGAAATGGGCCGCTCTCGGCGCCCTGTTGGCTGGGCTTTTCGCTGTCTGGTTCTGGTTTAGCCGGCAACCAAAGCAGGAGCTGCCTCTCAAAGTTATTCCGGTAACCCACTACGAAGGACATGAAAGCAGCCCGTCGTTCTCCCCCGGGGGCAGCCAGGTCGCGTTCTCCTGGGAAGGACCGCAAGGTGACAATGTTGACATCTACGTCAAGGTAGTGGGGCAAGGCAAACCGTTGCGTTTGACCACAGATCCGCAACCGGACCTGTGCCCGTCCTGGTCCCCGGACGGCAAGTGGATAGCCTTCTTGCGGCAGGTTTCCGATTACGAATACTCTGTCATGCTGATACCGGCTCTCGGCGGCAGAGAAAGGCGATTGGCGGAGGTTCGTTACAAATTCGTCCTGGCGAACAGGAAACCGGCTTGGTCCCCGGATTCGAAATTTCTCGTGCTCTCAAACGCGATGCCGGGAGATGACAATCAGAGCTTGCTTCGAGTTTCCATTGACAGCGGCGAGGTGAATCAGGTTCTGAACGACAACTCTAAGGACCACATGAACTTGATCATGCCGGCTATCTCGGCGAATGGCAAATGGTTGGCGTTCACGAGAACTCGCATCGCATCAATCTCACGAATCCAACTGCTCCCTATCTCGGCGCTCACGCAGCCCACAGGCGAAGTGAAGCAGCTGTCTCGGCTCGAGATTTCGGCAATCATGCCTGAATGGATAAACAATAAGGAACTTGTCTTTGCTACCGGAGGCCCTCGCTCCATGCTGTGGAGAGTCAGATCCGATGGCAGAGACGCGAGACAGGTTATGTTGCCCGGAGGTTCACTGACGGAGCCTGCCGTGGACCAAGCCAGCCATCGTCTTGCGTATGTCTCTCAGACGCAGGATACGAACGTCTGGCGCCTGAACCTCCCAGCTCCAGGCGAGGCGAGCGGCGCTCCAGCCATCACCCTCCAATCTACCCAGCGGCAAGCAAATCCTCAGTATTCGCCCGATGGCAAGCAGATCGCATTCTCCTCCAATCGTGAAGGAAGTAACGAAATTTGGATTTCGCGCTCAGACGGCAGCGATGCATTCCAACTCACTTCCCTCGGTGCGCCGAGCAGCGGTTCTGCCCGGTGGTCACCCGATGGGCGCCAACTCGCTTTCGATTCGAATCTTGGCGGGCACGACAACATCTATATGGTCACCATCAAGGATGGAATTCCGCACAAATTGACCAACACCCGAGGAACGGAGAACGTTCCAAGCTGGTCGCCGGATGGCCGGGCGATTTACTTCGGCTCGGACCGCGACGGCAGCCTGCAAGTTTGGAAGGTGAATGTGGATGGCAGCCATCCACAACGGATCACCAGAAATGGCGGGTACGCACCCTTGGCCTCTCCCGACGGGAACTGGATTTTCTATGTGCGAGGCCAAGGCTCAGCCACAAGCCTTTGCAAAGTGCCGAGTGGCGGAGGCGAAGAAACTCAAATTGCGGACTCAGTCTATCGGTTCAACTTCGCGGTGGTAGAAAACGGCGTTTACTATATGACGGCGCCGCGTCCGTTGGCGAGATCCGTTATTCGCTTCATCGATTTGGCTCATAACACAACAGCGGATGTGATAACGCTCGATAAACCGCCCGAGCTCGGGCTCACTGTAACCCGCGACGGCCATCGGCTGCTTTTCACGCAAATCGATCGCACCATTAGCGATATCATGCTCGCGGAGAATTTTCAGTAGAAACGGTCTAACGCCCGCCTGACGCCCTCCCCAAAAAGAAAGCAAACGACGGCATTCGCAAAAAACGGTTGCTTTTGTCGAAAGCTAATGTAAAGATATACAGCAACAAGAACTGTCTACCTCATCCCGCGACGATGAGGTTACAGGGAACCAATGTCGAAACGAAAGCCGAACCGGTTGCTTGCCGAGGAGCGTCGCCGCGAGATTCTCAGTGTGCTGGGGGAGAATGGGCGAGTAACTATTGACGAAGTCGTCAAGCGCTTCGGTGTGTCGGCCGTAACGGCGCGCGGCGACCTTGATGCCCTCTCTGAAAGCGGCGTGCTGGTACGCTCGCACGGCGGCGGAATTCGTCCGCTGACTGCCACTCCCGAACATCCATTGAAGGTGCGCGAGGGGATGCACCACGAAGAGAAAGTTCGGATTGGGCAGGCTGCCGTGCAATTGATCCGCCCGTTGCAGACCGTGATCCTCTGTACCGGATCCACTTCTGCGGAACTGGCAGCGCAGATCCGGCGCAATTGTCCCGAAAGCATCACCGTGATTACCTGCGCATTAAATATCGCGGCCAACTTGGCGGATCTGCCGAAGCTCTCTCTCGTGATGCTAGGTGGGTTCCTCAGGCATCCATCCACAGCCTTCGTGGGACCCCATGCCGAGCAGATGATGCACTCCCTCCATGCGGATCATTGCTTCCTTAGTACTGTCGGCTTAGATGTTGACGTCGGGTTGACGACGCTCGACATTATGGAAGCCCAACTGAACCGCCGGATGATGGAATGCGCCTCGCAGGTCACTGTCCTCGCGGATTCCAGTAAGTTCGGTCATCGCAGCCTCTCTCTGATCTCGGATTTCAGATCCATCCACCGTGTCATCACAGACACGAACGCTCCCCCGGCCGATGTGGAAAGGCTGCGCTCGCGCGGCATCGAAGTAGTTCTCGTATAGGGTACTTTCTCTTTCTGCAGCGCTGCCAAAGCAAAGCTTCGAAATATCTCAGATTAGTATCTACTTTTCTTTTTCTTTCTCATTCTTTCTTTTTCTCTTGACAAACCTGGGGTACGCCCCTACAATCGCATTAATCTGACTGAGTAATGCTGAGGCGTGTCTCTTTACTGCAAGGCCTCGGCAGGAGGTAGCAATGGGGCAAATTTCACAATTTTCGAAACACTTGAGAGGACTGCGCGTCGCGCTCGTCCTGGCGATCGCTATTGTCTCGGTGTGCTGTTCCGCATTGATGTGGGGCCAAGCAGTCACCGCGACCATCAACGGCACAGTAACGGACCCATCGGGAGCGGCCGTATCCGGTGCGAAGGTTACCGCGACGGACACGCAGCGCGGTACAGAGTACACCGCCACGACCAACGCCGACGGCCGCTATACCATCCCGAATCTCCTGGTTGGAACCTATAACGTCAAAGTTGAGAACCCGGGGTTCCAGGCCGCTGTGCAGTCCAATATCACGCTCGAACTGAACCAGGTCGCCAAGCTTGATTTTGCGCTTCAGGTCGGTAATGTTTCCACTACCGTCGAGGTAACTGGCGCCGCTCCGGTCTTGCAGACTGAATCGACTCAGCTCGGTCAGGTCATAGACGCGCGCACGAACACGACTTTGCCTCTTGCGACGCGGAACTATGTGCAATTGACCCTGCTCGCGCCGGGAAGCGTTCATCCCGATCCCTCTACGTTTACCAATGGCCAGACTACCGCGAACAGCGGGCGCCCTTACGTGAACGGGAACCGTGAACAGGCGAACAACTTCATTCTGGACGGCATGGACAACAATCAGGTCTCCGACAACTTGGTGGGCTATGCGCCGAGCGTGGACGCGATTCAGGAGTTCAACGAAATTACCCAGAATGCGCCTGCGGAATTCGGCAACTTCATGGGCGGCATCATCAGCACTCAGATCAAATCGGGCAGCAATTCCTTTCATGGCGACGCTTTCGAATTTTTCCGCAACGACGTGCTGAATGCAAACACCTGGTCGAATAACTTCACAAACTCACCCAGGGCGAAGTTACGGTGGAACGAGTTCGGCGGAACGTTTGGCGGCAGAATCATCCGTGACAAGCTGTTCTTTTTCGCCGACTATCAGGGACAGCGATTCGATACACCAACCAGCACCGGTGCTACTAACGTCTTCACGGCACAGGAACGAAGCGGAAATTTCTCGGAGCTGCTCCAGGGCTCCAAGCCCATCCAACTCTACAACCCCTATTCGATAGTGAACGGCAAGCGCGTGCCGTTCGCGGGAAACATTATCCCCACGAATCTGCTTGATCCGGTAGCTCTGAACATCGTCAATTCCTCTGCCTACCCGCTGCCGACCAGCCCTGGATTGATTAACAATTACTTGTACACCACTCACAGCGCGATCAATGGCGATCAGGGCGATGCCAGAGTTGACTGGAATGCTTCGGACAAAAACCGCATTTTCGGGCGCTATTCGCAAAGCATGATCAACAACCCAGTTACCAACAACATGCCGCTGTACTACAACGGGTTTAATCTCTTCCCCACTCACAACGGCGTGCTCGATTGGGTGCGGACCATTTCGCCCTCTATAGTGAACGACGCTCGCGTGGGTGTGAACTATGTACGAGTCAATAATGGCGCGGCGGCAAACGGGACCGGCGACTTTCCGCAGACAGTGGGCCTTCCCGGTATTCCGTCAAGCTTCCTGCCGGCTATGACTTTCAGCGGAGGTAATGCCCACACGATTGGAACTGGGGACGTCTACCAGCTATTCGCCGACACGGTGATCCAATACGAGGACACCATGAACATCAGCAAAGGGGTCCACACGATGCACATTGGATTCCAAGGATGGCGGGACCGAATCAATACCTTTTATTCCGGCAACAACGGGCGCGCGGGCACGTTCACCTTCGATGGACGTTACACCGCAGGACCGAATCCGCTCGCTACGGCCGGTGGCGGTACTGGTCAGGCTGAAGCGGATTTCATGCTTGGTCTGCCGGCCGAAATCGGCGGCGGAGTGAACGGCGGCACTTGGGGCCAACGCTCGAATATTTTCGCTGCGTTCTTCCAGGATGACTGGCATATTTCGCCCTCGCTCACGGTAAATCTCGGCTTGCGTTGGGAGTTACACACACCCTGGTATGAGGTAAAGAACCGGCAAGCGAATTTCGGCCTTTTGACCGGGACTGTCGAACTTGCCGGACAGGACGGCAACAGCCGGGCTCTGTATAACCAATACAACGGGATCACAAATTACCAGCCGCGCATCGGAGTGGCGTGGAACGCCAGAAGGAATACCGTCGTTCGCGCTGCTTACACGTTATCTAGCTATCTGGAAGGGACCGGCACGAACCTGCGCTTGCCAATTAATCCGCCGTTTGCCCATGAGAGCGACGCGAACTATACATCCGACAGCTTCCCGGGCTCCACATTGAGCGACGGCTTCCTGCCGTTCCTAGCTAATCCGGGTGACCCATTCAAAGGTGCCCTCATTCGGCTCTGGGATCCGAATGTCCGCCCGGCCGTGGCGAATCAATGGAACTTCACAGTGCAGCAGGAACTGAATCCTACGACGACACTGCAGGTTGGCTACGTGGGCCAACGGACCACTCATCTGGCTGTTCCCATGCCGTATTTCCAGAAGCAGTTGCTACCCGATGGTACGACCGCGCCCAGCCCGTACTTGGCGGGGAACCCTACCCTATATAACGAAATCAGCCAGATTTCGGGTACTGCGACGAACGGGAATCAGAGTTATAACGCACTGCAGGCGGTTCTGCAAAAGCGTCTTGGGAACGGTCTGGAGTACTCAGTTGCTTACACGTATTCCAAGTGCATGACCGACTCGAGCGGATATTACGGTTCATGGGGCGGCCAGACAACGCCCACTTCGCCATACTGGCAAGACCTCTATGACAAGAAGGCGGAATGGGGTCCCTGTTACTACGACGCCACGCATATTCTGACCAGTTATGCCACCTACGATCTCCCGTTCGGCCGTGACCGCGCCTTCGGGAAAAACATGAACAAAGTCGTGAATGCGGTCGTTGGCGACTGGCAGATCAATGGGATCCTGAGCCTTCATACCGGGTTCCCGCTCACGATTTCGGCTACGGATGCCTCGGGTACGAATTCGCGTGGAGCGCGCGCCAACTGTAACGCCCCCGCGGATGTATTCGGAACACAAAACTCCCCGTCGGGTGGTTACCAGTGGTTCAGCGCGAGTTCTTATGGGCCGGAACTCCCGCACACGTTCGGGACCTGCGGTGTGGGCACAGTCCGTGGGCCGGGTTTGCACACTTTGGATCTCAGTCTCTCGAAGTTCTTCAACTTTACGGAACGACAAAAGCTTGAGTTCCGAGCTGAGTCGATCAACTTTACAAATACGCCCATCCTGAATTCGCCGAACGTTAGCCTCGGCAGTACTCTCGGCTTGTTGAACAGTGCGCAGGGAGCCAGGAATGTCCAGTTCGGTTTGAAATACCTCTTCTGAAGGCTTCCAGCTGAACGAAAGTACGCGGGGCAGACGATAGATTTTGGCGTCTGCCCCGATTCTTTTTTCTATTGGTCGTGCCATCATCGTTAAATCAGTACTGCATGCATCGGGTTTTGTTTTTGGGCAGCTTTCTAGTATCCAGTGGGCTGCTCCTGTATGGACAGGCGAACCAGGCGGCTCCGCGCTCGCCGGACTCTGAGGCGAAAGCCGCACTCAGCCTCGCGCAAACTGGGCACTGCCCGGAAGCCATTCCGCGCTTGCGGCGACTAAACACGCTGGCGTTGAGTGACGATCTCAAGAAGGATGTGGGCAAGGCCGGTGTTCATTGCGCCATGATGCTGAACAAGCAGGACGACGCTCTGGACTTTATACGCGCGCTGCGGCATCAGTTCCCACGCGATCCGGAAGTGCAGTTCCTGAGTGTCCACGTCTTTTCGGACCTTTCCATTCGTGCTTCTCAGGACCTGTTGTTCACAAATCCGTACGCGTACCAGGTTCATCAATTGAATGCGGAAGCCCTGGAGGCACAGGGGCGCTGGGACGACGCGCTTGCGGAGTACCGCGCCGTTCTCGACAAGAACCCGGTCCTGCCGGGCATTCATT
>Ga0213882_10000520_pt1 | contig 12617 bp, 12 predicted proteins | sample BarmaccoBMER_R09_FD_160106 | JGI IMG/M metagenome (GOLD analysis project Ga0213882, IMG submission 160106) | Barbacenia macrantha exposed rock microbial communities from rupestrian grasslands, the National Park of Serra do Cipo, Brazil - ER_R09 ...
TCTCCTTCGTCTCCCCGTGCGTCCTGCCGCTCGTGCCGGGCTACCTCTCCGCCATCTCGGGCGTCTCGTTCGCGGAGCTCTCCGAGGGAAAGGGTCGCGTCCGGGCGCTCGGCCCCTCGCTTCTGTTCTGTCTCTCTTTCACCGTGATGTTCGTGGCGCTCGGGATGAGCGCCACCGGGCTCGGACGGACCCTCCAGGACCACCGGGCCACGCTCCGCCACGTCGCCGCGATCCTGATCATCGCCATGGGCGCCCTCTTTGTCGCCGCGATGTTCGTGCCCCGGCTCAACCGCGAGTGGCGCCCGAACGCGCTGATCGGCCGCGCCTCGACCGGCGGACCGGTGATCGCCGGCCTCGCCTTCGCCGTCGCCTGGCTCCCCTGCACCGGGCCAACGCTCGGGGCGATCCTCACGGCCGCGAGCACGGAATCGACGGTGGGCAAGGGCGGCATCCTGCTCGCGTTCTATGCGGCCGGTCTGGCCGTCCCCTTCATCCTCAGTGCGCTCGCGTTCACGCGGGTCACCGGGATCTTCCGGTTCTTCCGCCGCCACTACGCCGTCATCACGGTCGTGTCGGGAGTCGTCCTCGTCGTGATGGGCGTCGCCCTCTACACCGACCAGCTCACGCGCGTGAACTCGTGGCTGAACGACATCGGGCTGAACGGGATCAGCAGTCTCTGAGGCGTATCCGCCCGAAGAAGTCGAGCGCGGCCCTACATCCGCTCCGGCGCCTCTACCCCGAGCAGATCGAGCGAGCGCGCGATCACGCGCTTAGCCTGGACGGCGAGCGTCAGCCTGAAGTCCTCGTCGTCGCCGTCTTCGGCGGCTCCCACCACGCGCGAGTCGCGGTAGAACGCCGAGAAGTCCTGCGCCACGTCGTGCGCGTACGTGGTCAGGCGGTGCGGCGCGCGGCGCTCGGCCGCGATCGCGATCTCCGCGGGGAGCTCGAGAACGCGCTTCACGAGATCGCGCTCCGAGGTGTTCAGGGCGTCGCCACGAGCCGAGAGGTCGGCGGAGAGCGCCTCCCGCACCCGCGCGTCGCCGGCCTTCCGCAGGATGCTGGCGATTCGCGCGTGCGCGTACTGCACGTAGTAGACGGGGTTGTCCTGGCTCTGCTCGCGGGCCAGCGCCAGGTCGAGGTCGAGCGTGGTGTCGTGGCTGCGCTGAAGCATGAAGAAGCGCGCGGCGTCGACGCCGATGTCGTCGATCAGGTCGTCGAGGGTGACGATCTCCCCCTGCCGCTTCGACATCTGCACGCGCTGGCCGCGCTCGACGAGGTTGACCAGCTGCATGATGAGCAGCTCGAGCGCATCCGGATCGTGGCCGAGCGCCCGCCACGCCGCCTGCACCCGTCCGACGTACCCGTGGTGGTCCGCGCCCCACAGGTCGACAAGCCGATCGAAGCCGCGATCTGCCTTGTCCAGGTGGTAGGCGATGTCCGCCGCGAAGTACGTGTACTCGCCGTCGGAGCGGCGCAGGACGCGGTCCTTGTCGTCGCCGAGCTCGGTCGTTCGGAGCCAGACCGCGTCCTCGTGCTCGTAGACATGGCCGCGCTCGCGGAGCAGGGCCAGCGCGCTCTCGATCGCTCCCTCGCGATGGAGCTCGTGCTCGCGAAAGAAGCGGTCGAAGCGCACCCGGAAACGCTCCAGGCTCGCGCAGATCTCCTCCACCATCAGCTCGACTCCGGCTTCGGCCAGCTCCGCCGCGCTGGCGTTCGCGCCCGCTCCCAGGCGGTCCGCGAGGTCCGCCACGTAGGCGCCCCGGTAGCCGTCATCCGGCGGCTCCTGACCGCGCGCGCGGGCGCGGATCGACTCGCCGAAGCGCAGCACCTGGCTCCCCTCGTCGTTCACGTAGTACTCGCGCTGGACGTGGTGGCCCGCCGCCTCGAGGATGCGGCAGAGCGAGTCCCCCCAGGCCGCGTGGCGGCCCGAGGCCACGGTGATCGGGCCGGTCGGGTTCGCGCTGACGAACTCGACCAGATGACGCAGCCCAGTTGCGGGCAGCCGGCCGTAGGCGTCTTCGGCTGCCGCCGCCGCGCCAAGCGCCTCGCGGAACCACGCGTCGGCCAGGAACAGGTTGAGGAACCCCGGCCCGGCCACCTCGACCCGTTCGAGCTCCGGGCCGAGGGCGTCCGCGACGCGCTGGCCGAGCCGCTCGGCCACTTCCCGCGGCGGCTCGCGCACTATCGGCGCGAGCAGCATCGGGGCATTGCTCGAGAAGTCGCCGAAGTCCCGCCGCGGCGGCCGCTCGAGCCTCGCGCCCGCCACGGGCGTGCCCCCGAGCTCCAGGGCCGCGGCCGATACGACGCCCTCAAGCGAGCGGATCGGGTCTGCGGTCGTGCCGGTCACCTGCGCCACGTCAGTAGTGATACGGCTCGCCGGCGACGATCTTGTGCGCGCGGAAGAGCTGCTCGAGCAGCACGACGCGCGCGAGCTGATGTGGCAGCGTCATCGGGCCAAGCGAGAGCCGCAGGTCGCACTCGTCGAGGTCGATGCCGCGCGGGCCGCCGATCACGAAGCACAGGTCCCGCGCCTCCAGCCGGCGCTCGTCGATGAATCGGCTGAAGCCAAGGGAGTCGAACGTCCGCCCCCCGCTCGCCAGCAGGCAGACGTACGCACCTTCCGGTATCCGGCCGTCCACCCCCTGCTCCTCGCGGACCTCCACGAGCTCGAGCCGCGTGTGGCGGGCCAGCAGCTTCTGGTAGTGCTGGACGTCGTCCGCATAGGGCGGCTGGAGCCGTCCTACGGCCAGCACGATCGTCCTCATGGGCGGGTGCGATACTAGTCGCCGTGCCGGAGGAGCTACCCGAGCGCCAGTTCAACATCCAGACGACGCCCGAGATCATGATGGGCGTCTACTCGAACTTCGCGAACGTCAGCCATTCGGACTACGAGTTCACGATCACGTTCGCCCGCGTGGACCACGAGGTCGAGGAGGGCGAGGTCCCGGGAGTCGTCGTCTCGCGCGTCAACCTGTCTCCGCGCTTCATGCGGGAGCTGATGGACGCGATGCAGGACAACTTCTCCAAGTGGCAAACCCGCGAGGGCATCCGCGACCTGCCCGAGTTCCGGGTCACGGCGAGTCCTCGTAGCCGCCGGGCGAACGCGTCAGCCGCCGCGCTCGAACTCGAGCGCGTAGCCGATCCGCTCGATCGCGGGCGGGTGGGTGCCGAAGAGGTCGACGAGCCATCCCGGCGGATCGGGGTCGATGAGATTGCCCGTCGTTAGGCGCCGCTCGACGTCGATGAAGGCCCTAGGGTCGTGGGTCAGCCGGAGCGCGAAGGCGTCGGCGCTCGCCTCAACTCGCCGGGACAGCACGTTGCCGCCGATCCCTGCTGCGAAGGCGACGACGGCGATCGCGAGCGTCGCAACCGGGACGACCGCCGGCCCCGCCAGGCCGTCGGCAGCCGGCTCGGCCCGGCGGAGCTCCACCAGTCGCTGGATCAGCAGGGTGGCTGCGGGCGCGACGATCGCCAGCCACAGCAGCCCGCGGGGCACGTCCCTGTGCTTCACGTGCCCGAGCTCGTGCGCCACGACGGACCGGAGCTCCGCGGGCCGGTAGTCGCGAATCAGCGTGTCGTAGAGCACGACGCGCTTGGTCGCCCCGAGCCCGTTCACATATGCGTTCGCGCCGGTCGTGCGGCGGCTCGCGTCGACGCGGTAGACCTGGCCCACGCGCACCCCGGCGCGGCGGGCGAGGTCGAGGACCTCGGAGCGCAGCGGACCGCGCGGCAGCGGCGTGAACCGGTTGAACAGCGGATCCAGGACGACCGGCCCCAGGAACTCGAAGAGGGCGGCGACCGCGACGATGGCCACGGCTCCCGGGAGCCACCAGTGCCGCGGGAATCGACGGATGAGCAGCACGAGCAGCGCTCCGCCCGCGGCCGCGAATACGAGGTTGATCGCGTCGCTCTTGACGACGTCGCCGGCCCAGCTCGGCCAGCTCTGGGTGGAGAGGCCGAACGACTTCGCGCGATTCTGCGCGGCCGCGGAGAGGGGCAGCGTGACGAGGGCGATCGCGAGGAAGATTCCTCCGCCTGTCACCGCGGCGCCGGAGAGCGGGCGATCGCCCATCCGATCGACGGTCCGGCGGACGACGGCCGGCGGGCGAACGGCGAAAACGACGAGGACGGCGCCCGTCAGAGCCAGGCCGCCGAGCCCGAGCAGGCGCTGAGTCCCGACGTAGTCGTGAATCCGGTCGAGCTCGCGCGTGCTGAAGTAGGCTTGCGGCTTCGCCGGCGCGGCCTGGATCAGGCCGCCGCGCGGCTTGAGCGCCAGCGTCGCCGCCCCGGCGGCCACCACTGCAACCGAAGCGGCTAGCGGCAGCCGGATACGACGACCGTGCATCCCCCGGAGACTCTAGACAGCGACGATGGGCGGCCCGCGCGCGTGGCGCTCCTGTCGGACGTTCATGGGAACCTGCCGGCCTTCGAGGCCGTGCTCGAGGACATCAGCGAGGCGGGCGTCGACGCGCGATGGTGCCTTGGGGACCTCGTCGGCTACGGCGCCCAACCGGACGAGTGCGTCGCGCTGGCCGCGGAGGTGTGCGAGCTCTGCCTGACCGGCAACCACGACCTCGTGGTGCTGGGGCGGATCGACGTCAATACGTTCTCCCCGGCGGCCGCGGAGGCCGCGACGTGGACGCGCGAGAACATCAACGACGACTCGATCGCCTACCTGGCGGCCCTGCCCTCCGAGGACCTGGACCACGAGATCGGGCTCTATCACGCGAGCCCGCGCGACCCCGTGTGGGAGTACGTGCTCTCGGCCGTGCAGGCGGAGGCCGGCATGGATGCGATGACGGGGCGCGTCGGGGCCGTCGGGCACTCGCACGTGGCTCTGTGGTTCCGCCGGTCCGGCGAGGGAGAACTGGTCTCGGGCGACACCGCGCCTGACGGGACCGAGCTCGACCTCTCCGAGGGCGACTGGATCGTCAACCCCGGCGGGGTGGGCCAGCCGCGTGACGGCGACCCCCGCGCGGCCTGGCTGCTGCTCGAGCTGGACAGCTGGCGGGCGACGTGGCGCCGGGTCGAGTACCCGGTCGAGGAGGCAGCGCGGGCCATCGAGGCCGCGGGGTTGCCCGTGATGCTCGCCGAGAGGCTGTACGTAGGGCAATGAGGGGCGCGCTGACCATGATCGTCCTGGCCGCGGCGGCGGCCGGCTTCGCGGGGTGCGGGAGCTCCGGGCAGAAGATCCCGGCGTCCAACGCGAGCGACCTGATCGCGAGGCTGCAGGAGGCCCAGCAGCGAAGCGGCGGGAAGCCGGACTGCAACGGGCTCTCGTCGAGCACCCTCCCGGCGCTCGAGGCCGGGCTCTCCGGGCTCCCGCCCAGCACGGACAAGGACATCCGGGCGACGCTCAAGGAGGGCGTCGACAACCTCAGGAACCTGGTCCAGGCCAAGTGCACCCAGCCGAGCACCACGTCGTCGTCGTCGAGCACCACCAGCAGCTCGACGTCGACAGCCACGCCTCCGCCCACCACCACGCGGACGACGAGCACTACGACGACGGCGCCCCCGCCGCCCACGCCCCCTCCGCCTCCTACGACTACGACCACGCGCAGCTCGTCGCCGACCAGCACCAGGGGCGGCGGCGCCGTAGGCCCCTGATGACCACGCCGACCTCAGTCCCCTGATGACCACGCCGACCTCAGTCGCCGGCCGCTACGAGCTCGAGAACCGCCTGGGAGCGGGCGGGATGTCGACCGTGTTCCGCGCCAGGGACACCGTGCTCGAGCGGCCGGTGGCAGTGAAGCTGCTGGCCGAGCACCTGGCGGAGGACGAGGCGTTCGTGGCGCGCTTCCGGCGCGAGGCCCTCGCCGCGGCGAAGCTGCAGCACCCGAACATCGTGCAGGTCTTCGACTCGGGCGAGGATCCCGAGTCCGGGCGCCACTTCATCGTCATGGAGTACGTCGAGGGCCAGTCGTGCGCCGACCTGTTGCGCCAGCACCAGATGTTCGACGCCGACGACACCGTTCGGATCATCCGCGACGCCTGCCAGGGGCTCGACTACGCGCACCGCGCCGGGGTCGTGCACCGCGACGTGAAGCCGGGCAACCTCCTCGTGTCGAGCGAGACGGGCACCACCAAGCTCGCCGACTTCGGGATCGCGAAGGCGGCGGAGCAGACGCGGATCACGCAGGTCGGCTCCGTGCTGGGCACGGCCGCCTACCTCTCCCCGGAGCAGGCTTCAGGCGAGGAGGCCGGACCGGCGTCCGACATCTACTCGCTGGGCGTGTGCGCCTACCAGTTCCTGGCCGGCCGCCTCCCGCACGAGTACGCGTCGCTCACCGAGCTCGCACTGAAGCAGCAGCAGGACGAGGTGACGCCGATCGGCGACACCCGCCCGGACGTGCCGTCGCAGCTGGACCGTGCTGTGCGGGTGTGCCTCGAGCGCGACCCCGCGCATCGGTACTCGAGCGCGCTCGAAATGGCCGCGGTGCTCGAGGCCGGTCTGCACGGCGAGGTCACCTCTGCGACCCAGCGGCTGGCGCAAGGGGCGACCAGCGCCCTTCCTGCGACCGCCGCGACCCGGGCGCTGCCAACCCGGGCCCCGACCGTGGCGCGACCGGCGCCCGTGGCGCCGGTGCGGCGCGAGGCGCCGCCGAGCCGGGAGCCGGAGCGGCGGCGGCGTCGGCGCAACCCGGTCCGCGCCATCGCGCTGATCCTGATCGCCTTGCTCGCGCTCGCCGCGATCATCCTGGCGCTGTCGCTGCCCGGCAGCAACCGCCAGCACATCGACCGCGGAAGCGTGAACTCCCAGGTCAACGCGCTCATCAAGTACATCCGGGATCACACGAAATAGGCGGCGGGACGGCGACGCCCCCGCTCAGTACGGCGATGCGCCGGCCAACATCCCGCGCGCGTACTCGTCGAACCGGCCGTCGACCACAGCCGCCCTGATCCCTCGCATGAGCGCGGCCACGAAGGTGAGGTTGTGGAGCGTCAGCAGGCGGGCCGCGGTGAGCTCGCCGATGCGGGCGAGGTAGTGGAGGTAGCCGCGGGTGTGCTCGCGGCATGCGTCGCAGGGGCAATCCGGCGCGATCGGCTCGCGGCTCTCCGACCAGGCCCGCTTGGTCAGGTCCAGGCGCCAGCGCGCGCCGGGGTCGGCGACCAGCGCGGTCCCGTGCCTGCCAAGTCGCGTGGGGATCGCGCAGTCGAAAGTGTCGATTCCCGCCGCGACGCCGGCCAGCAGGTCGTCGACGTCGCCGATGCCGAGGAGATGACGCGGGGGCTCCTCCGGCAGGCCACCGACCGACCATCGGACCACCTCGTGCATCTCCGCCTTCTCACGCCCCAAGGAGCCGCCGACCGCGATGCCGTCGACGCCGGCGGCCGCGACGCGCTCGGCGGACGCGCGCCGCAGGTCCTCGAACACCCCGCCCTGGACGATTCCGTACAGGAGCTGACCGGCCGGCGCATGCTCGCGCCGCCAAGCGATGCAGCGATCGAGCCAGCGGTGGGTCCGCTCGGTCGAGCGAGCCGTGTAGTCGCGGCCGGAGTGGAATGGCGTGCACTCGTCGAAGGCGAGGGCGATGTCCGAGCCCAGCGCGGCCTGGATCTCCATCGACGTCTCCGGGCCCATGAAGCGCTCCGCGCCGTCGACGTAGGACCGGAAGCGAACCCCGTCCTCGTCGATCGAGAGCACGCGGGTCTCCCGATCCCCGCGGCGGCGCTTGATCTCCTCGGCGACCGACCCGTGCCCCATGGAGAAGACCTGGAACCCGCCGGAGTCGGTGACGATCGGGCGCCGCCAGCCCATGTACTCGTGCAGGCCGCCCATGCGGGCGATCAGCTCGTGCCCCGGCTGGAGGAAGAGGTGGAAGGTGTTGCCGAGCACCATCTCGTAGCCGAGCGCCTCGACCTCCGCGGCCGCGAGCGACTTGACGGTGGCGGTGGACGCGAGCGGGACGAAGGCCGGCGTGGGCACCGTCCCGTGGGGCAGACGAAGAACGCCCGCGCGGGCGTGGCCCGCACGGGCGTCGATCTCGAACGAGCGGGCGGTCACGCGGGCCGAGCGTAGCCCGCGAACCGCTCGCCTCCAGCTCAGGCGCCTGCCTGCTCGACGGCCGGGCGCTCGGTCGCGGTTCCCTCGACGGCCGGCTTGCCGCCGTTCTCGGCGGTGCCCTTGATCTCGACCCTGCGCGGCTTGCGCTGCTCGGGCTTCGGGATGCGCACCTCCAGCACGCCCCGGTCGAACTCCGCGGTCACCGCGTCCGCATCGATCCCCTCGGGCAGGGCCAGCGAGCGGCTGAACCGCCCGGTCGCGCGCTCGACGCGATACCAGCCGCGCTCGCGCTTCTCGTACTCGGACTTGCGCTCGCCGGAGATCGTGAGCGTGTTGTCGCGGATCTCAATGGCGACGTCGTCCTGACCGAGCCCCGGGAGGTCGGCCTTGAGCACGAAGTGGTCGTCGGCCTCGACGAGGTCCATCGGCGGGACCCAGCGGTTCGACTGCGTCTCGTCGAAGAGAGTGTTGAAGAGGCGGTTGATCTCGCTCGAGAACGGCTCTGGCTTCATCAGGAGAGCCATGTATCTCACCTCCTTGGTAAAGACGCTACTTCTAACCGCCAGCGAGTATAAAACCTAAGTCGATTGCTGTCAAGTCCCGTGAACGGTATCGCCCGGCGAGATCAGGGATTTGCCGGACATCTCCGGGGGCTGGTCCTCGCCAAGCAGGTCCAGCACGGTCGGCGCCACGTCGGCCAGGACACCGCCTCCACGTAGCTCGGCGACCGCCGCCGTGACGATGAGCGGAACCGGGTTGAGCGAGTGCGCCGTGTTCGGGCTCCCGTCGGCCTCGAGCATGTTGTCCGCGTTGCCGTGGTCGGCCGTTACGAGGCAGGCGCCGCCCGATGCATGGACGGCCGCCACGACGTCGCCGAGGCAGCCGTCGACCGTCTCGACCGCGGCCACCGCCGCCGGGATCGACCCGGTGTGGCCCACCATGTCGGGGTTCGCGAAGTTGATGATCCCGAAGCCGAAGCGGCCCTCCCCCCAGCGGCGCACGAACTCGCCCGCCGCCGCGCGCGCGCTCATCTCCGGCTTGTGGTCGTACGTCGGCACATCCCGCGGGGAGTCCACGAGGCACCGCTCCTCGCCGGCGTACGGCCGCTCCTCGCCACCGTTGAAGAAGTACGTGACGTGCGCGTACTTCTCGGTCTCCGCCACGTGAAGCTGCGCGACGCCTCGATCGGCCAGCACGGAGGCGAGCGTCGCGGCCGGGCGCTCGGGCGGAAAGGCGACAGGGTATGGCCACCCCTCGTGGTACTCGGTCAGCGTCGTGAGCGCTACCCGCGGCGCCCGCCCGCGATCGAACTCGCGAAAGCCCGCCTCCCCTAGCGCGCGGGTCATCTGCCGGGCGCGGTCGGGGCGGAAGTTGAAGAAGAGGACGGCATCGCCGTCACGGACGCGGGCCTCCGCGCCGACGACCGTCGGCGCCACGAACTCGTCGGTCTCGCCGCGCTCGTACGCGGCGGCGACGGCGGCCGTGCCGGAGCTCGCCGGCGCCACCGCGCCCGCCCCGTGGACGATCGCGTCGTAGGCGGCGCGGGCGCGGTCCCAGCGGCGATCGCGATCCATGCCGTAGAAGCGGCCGGAGACGCTTCCGACTCGCCCACCCGCGGCCGCGAGCCATCGCTCGATCTCCTCGAGGTATCGCGCGCCGGAGTCCGGCAGCGTGTCGCGGCCGTCCGTGAACGCGTGGAGAACCAGGTCCGGAACGTGCTCGGCGGCAGCCAGCTCGACGCATGCGCGGATGTGCTCCCACCCGGAGTGCACGCCGCCGTCGGAGGTGAGGCCCATCAGATGCAGGCGACCCGCCTCGCGGCCCGCCGCGCACGCTCGGCGGAGCACGTCGTTGCGCGCGAACGACCCGTCTGCGATCGCGTCGTCGATGCGGGTCAGGTCCTGACGGACGACGGCGCCCGCGCCGAGGTTCAGGTGGCCGACCTCGGAGTTGCCCATCTGGCCCTCTGGCAGGCCGACGGCCCGCCCGCTCGCGGTGAGCGTGGTGTGCGGATGCCCCGCCCACAGCTCGTCGAACACCGGCGTCACGGCCAGCTCCACGGCGTTCCCGGGGCTCGGCGGCGCGAGCCCCCAGCCGTCGAGGATCACCAGGCATACCGAGGGCACCGGCGGGTGCCCCGGCCCGGGTGGCGCGATCACGGGGCCGCGGCGACGATCTTCGCGAACTCCTGAGCGTCGAGGCTGGCGCCGCCGACGAGCGCGCCGTCGACGTCCGGCTGGGCGAGGATCTCCGCCGCGTTCTCCGAGCTGACGCTGCCGCCGTAGATCACGCGCACCTCGGCCGCGGCGGCCTTGGACCGGTCCCCCACGAGCGCGCGGATGAATGCGATCGCCTCCTGGGCCTGGTCGGGGCTGGCCACGCGGCCCGTGCCGATCGCCCAGATCGGCTCGTAGGCCACAACGACGTCCGCGAGCCGGTCCTCGTCCACGTGCAGCAGGGCCTCCTGCACCTGGTGGCGCAGCTTGCGCTGCGTCTCCCCCGCCTCGCGCTCCTCCTCGGTCTCCCCGACGCAGAGGACGGGCGTGAGCCCGGCAGCGAGCGCAGCCGGGACCTTCTCCTGCAGCGCGCGGTCGGTCTCGCCGAAGTCGCGCCTGCGCTCCGAATGCCCGAGCACCGCCCCGTGCACCCCTAGCTCCAGCAGCATCCGCGCCGAGATCTCCCCGGTGAAGGCGCCTGCCTCCTCCTGGTGCATGTTTTGGGCGAGGACGATGACCTCGGAGTCGCCGGTCAGCTCCACCGCCGAGGCCAGATCCGTGAAGGGCACGCAGAGCGCGACCTGCGCCGCGTGCCCGACGTCGAGCTGGCCGAGCAGAGCGGGGACGTACTCGCGCGTGTCGGCGATCGTCTTGTTCATCTTCCAGTTCGCGGCGATGAACGGCACGCGCGGCACGGGCTCAGGCATCGTCCAGAGCCTCCACGCCGGGGAGCGTCTTGCCCTCGAGCAGCTCGAGGGCGGCGCCGCCGCCCGTCGAGAGGTGCGTGACACGATCGGCGAGACCGAACTGCTCGAGGGCGGCCGCCGAGTCGCCCCCGCCCACCACGGTCGTGCCGGGAGCCTCGGCAACCGCCTCCGCCACCGCACGCGTGCCGGCAGCGAACGGCGCGAGCTCGAACGCCCCCATCGGCCCGTTCCAGAACACCGTCCCGGCCGCGGCGATCTCATCCGCGAACGCGCGGCGTGACCGGGGGCCGATGTCGAGCCCCATCCAGCCCGGTGGTACGACCGGCTCATCGGTCACGCGGAGCTCCGCCGCCGCGTCGAACCGGTCGGCGATCACCAGGTCGACCGGAAGGAGGAGGCGGCACCGGGAGTCCTCGGCCTTGAGGATCGCCCGCCGGGCCAGGTCGACCCCCTCCGCTTCGACAAGCGAGTCGCCGGTCGATCGCCCGAGGGCCCGGAAGAAGCTGAAGCACATCGCGCCGCCGATCAGCAGCGCGTCGGCGAGGTCCAGGAAACGGTCGATCAGCTCGATCTTGTCGGTCACCTTGGCGCCTCCGAGGACCACGACCAGCGGACGTCCGGGGGCATCGACCACGCCCCGGAGGGTGCGCACCTCACGCTCGAGCAGCGGACCGGCGACCGACGGAAGGTGCTCGGCCACGCCGACCGTGCTGGCGTGCGCGCGGTGCGCCGCGCCGAATGCGTCGTTCACGAACAGCTCCCCCAGCCCCGCGAGCTCCCGGGCCAGAGCCGGGTCGTTTTTCGCCTCGCCGGGCTCCCATCGGGTGTTCTCCAGGACCAGCGTCTCTCCGGCCTCCAGCCGGCCGACGCCGCGGCGCACCTCCGGCCCGATCACCTCGGGCGCCTGGTACACACCGCCGCCAACCAGCCCGCGGAGAGCGTCGCTGACGGGCGCCAGCGAGGTCGAGGGATCTCTCCCGTTCGGGCGGCCCAGGTGCGAGCACAGCACCAGCCGCGCACCGCGCTCGCGGAGCCAATCGATCGTCGGGAGCGCGGCTCGAATCCTCGTGTCGTCGGCCACGCGGCCGCCGTCGAGCGGCACGTTGAAGTCGACCCGCACGAGAACCGGTTGGCCGGGATCGACCGACGCGTCGCGCAGCGTGCGCTTCGCGAAGGTCACCGTCTTCACCAAAGGCGCCGCGACGTCTAGAGGACGCGCTGGGCGAGCTCCACCACTCGGTTCGAGTAGCCCCATTCGTTGTCGTACCACGCGATGACCTTGACCAGCGTTCCGTCCAGGACCATCGTGAGCTCCGAGTCGAAGATCGCCGAGTAGGGGGAACGCACGATGTCGCTCGATACGAGCGGCTCGTCCGCGTAGCTCAGGATCCCCGTGAGCGCACCGGTGTCCGCCCGCTCGCGGAAGGCGGCGTTGACCTCCTCCGAGCTCGTCTCGCGCGAAACCGTGCACACCAGGTCCACCACGGAGCCGGTCGGGATCGGCGCGCGCACCGCGATCCCGTTGAGCTTCCCGTCGAGCTCCGGTATCACCTGGCCGATCGCCTTCGCGGCGCCCGTCGAGGTCGGAACGAGGTTGATCGCCGCGGCGCGGGCGCGGCGCAGGTCCTTGTGCGGAAGGTCCTGGAGGTTCTGGTCGGCGGTGTAGGCGTGGATCGTGGTCATCACGCC
>Ga0213882_10000521_pt1 | contig 12587 bp, 14 predicted proteins | sample BarmaccoBMER_R09_FD_160106 | JGI IMG/M metagenome (GOLD analysis project Ga0213882, IMG submission 160106) | Barbacenia macrantha exposed rock microbial communities from rupestrian grasslands, the National Park of Serra do Cipo, Brazil - ER_R09 ...
AGTTCCACATGTCGAAGTTGTCATGGTGAACGCCCATGCTCACGAAGTACTTCGCGCCGGCTTTCTTATACAGAGCGATCAGTTCGGCAGGTTCGAACTTCTCAGCTTTCCAATGCGGGATTGTGTCTTTATAACCGAACTTCGAGGGGTGACCATAGGTCTGGACATGATAGTTGTACTGCGGGCTGCCCTCCATATACATGTTGCGGGCGTACCAGTCCCCATCCTCCACAGCCGATTGCGGACCCCAGTGCGCCCATATGCCGAATTTGGCGTCGCGGAACCAGTCAGGAATCTGGTAATTACGTAGCGACTCACGAGTGCCCTGGAAAGGACCTTGCGCGATCTCGATTCCAGCAGGGAGCTGTGGTTTAACGGTTTGAGCGCGAGCCAGCGAAATACCGCCTGCAAATAGACCGAGAGCACTGCGACGGGAAATCCCCATGTCGTGAGTGTATCGACCTCTACCTCTCACCCGCGTTTCGCCAGCATTTACTAATACGCTGAATACCGGCGGCGGCACTGCTAGCGGTAGCGGCATTCTAAACGGTGCCGTGGTAGTTCTGAAGAGTAACCCTACAGACTGGTTTGCCTTTGCGGGCGACAACACAGGTGCTCAGAACTGCTTCTATGGCCTGAATGGAGTCGCACCGGATTGCATGATCGCCAAGTACGACGCGCTTCGGGGAGACCCCTTCTTTGAGCTGGACATGCGACTGGCAAAGGACTTCAAATTCGGTGAAAGGATGAACCCGCAATTGATCGTGTAGGCCTTCAACCTGACCAATCGCGCGAACTACGGCAACGATTTCAACAACGACATCGCCAGCCCGGATACCTTCGGCCACCCGGCAGGATTCATTAATCCCGCCAGTACGATCGTTCCACTTTCGATCTGGGGCGAGTTCGGCTTGCGCTTTACGTTCTGAGCACTTGATGAGGGCTGCAGCCGCTAGCTAACCTAGGCATTCCCGATGAGGCTGGCGGCTTCCAGGGCGGAGGCGATCGCGCCGTGTACGGTCGCACTGTGGCCGTGCAGGTCGATTGCTTCACCCGCGAAATAGAGGGTATTCTCCACCGGTCGCGCGAGTATTTCCCGCGCGGGCAACGCGCAGGCTGGAACGTAGCTGTAAGCCCCGCGGGCGAACGGATCGGCATGCCAGTCGTGAAAGTGGGCGGACACGAGCAGGCGATTCAGGGCGTCGTTGCCGATTCCTACGATTTTCGCGAGCGATGCTGTAGCTGCTCGTACGACCTCTTGTCGCGATCGGCCCTGAAGTGCGTCCGCGTGGGGGCCGGCGCTCCAGCCCGTGAGGATCGGAACACGGCGAGGTAGCGGAGTCCACCAGGTCGGAAACAGTGGCTCGTCGGAGAACAGAAATCCGGCATCGGCGAGGTCAGGGTTCTTTTCCCAGAACGGCTCCTGGAATCGTAAGACGACACGGAAGACCTGCCCGAATTCCAGGCGTCGCGCGGCAGCGAGAACTTCTTTGGGTTCGGGATCAAATCGAATCGCGCCCGATTCGTCCGGCTCAGCCTGAAGCACGCCGAGGGGCACCGTTATGAGCACGCGACGGCAATGAACAGTATCCTTTCGCCCGGTGATGCTAGACCGAACGCGAACAGTGACAGAGCCGCTGCTCCAGGAAATGGTTTGAACAACTGAGTTGAGGCGAAGCTTCGAAGCTGGGTCCGAAACACCATTAATCAGCGCGTGCGCAAGAGAATCGTAGCCGCCGATAAAGCGGAACGAGCGATCGCCGTCAATCTCATCGGAGGCTTTTGTATCCTGCGCCAAAGAGTGGATTCCGACGATCTCTTTCCGCGCGGCGTTGAAGCCCTCCACGAAGTTCGCGCTCAGGCGTTTGGCTTCTTCTGAATGACTGGAGTTCTCGAGAAATACCGAAAAGGGCTGGTCGGGAAGCCGCTCGGCTGCTTCCTGCATGTCGCTCATGACGCGATCGACCGGAACCCAGGCATCGGTATCACTTTGGACTTTGCCGTCCTTAATGTGAACGGCACGGTCGCCGCAATCATACACTCCCAGATTTGCGTCGCGAATGAAATTCCAGAGTTCGGGCGGACGGCCGTGGATGAACTCGGCGCCGAGCTCGAGCGGGATGGGCGAAAGCGGATCATGCAACGTCAGGATCCGGCCGCCGATATAGTCACGCGCCTCCAGGCATAGGACATTGAGACCCGCACGATCCAGCTCACGAAGTGCCACGAGGCCCGCTACGCCAGCTCCGAGAATCGCAACATCGGTGTCAAAAACAGGCAGGGTTCACCCTCCTGTCTCGCCAGGCTCTTCAAAGGTTCCGGCCTGCCGGTTTTTGTAGACGCGGCGGCCATCGAAATAGCGGCCGTTCATCGCAACGTACACTCCCGGCGGAAGTATTTGTACGAAGGCAAGCGCGCTGCCCAAATTGAAGAGCCCATCGGAGCTGCCGAATTTGTAAGGGATCATGGCGCCTGTAAGGACAATCGTTTTCCCCCCGACGTTGTCGGCGAGTAAGCGAGCAGTGACGTCCATGGTGTCGGTACCGTGAGTGATCACGATCCGGTTCTCAGGAGTGGCGCGGCACTGCTCGAGGATGATCCTGCGGTCGGCATCCGTCATTTCCAGGCTGTCGATCATCATCAACGTGCGAAGTTCCACGTCCAGCTCGCAGCGGCCGAGCGCAAGCATCTCTGAGAGATGTGAGTCTTTGAAGAAGAGCCGGCCCGCGATCTCGTCGTACTCCTTGTCGAAGGTGCCGCCTGTGATCAGGATCCGAATGCGGTCGCTGGGAGAGGCCACGCCTGTATTGTCGGGCATCCAGGTTGCATGTCTAAAGGGCGAGGCGGGCAATCTCCATCGACTCCTTCATCGTGAGCGGGATTGGATTGGCCTTCATGCTATTGGCTCTCAATGCCTGCTCGACGAGCTGCGGAATTTGTTCAGAACGGAGTCCATACGTGCGCAGTGGTGGAATCGCCAGTTGCTTGCACAGTTTGCGGACCCACGCTGTGCCGTCCTCCGGCTCGGCATCGGCGCTGCCCGTGAGAATGCCGGCGATTTCGGCGTAGCGGGCAAGCGCATCGCTTTCCGGAGCTCGTTCGCGAAGCGCACGAATGTTCATTGCCATTCCGTAAGGAAGAACCGCCGCGCACAACGCGCCGTGCGGAGCCTCCAACATTCCACCCAAGGGCGCTGCAAAGCCGTGGACCACACCCAGACCCGCATTCGCGAGCGCCAGTCCGCTTAGTAAACTGGCGAACGACATCGAGTCGCGGGCGCCGCGGTCGCCGCCGTTGCGAAATGCCTGCGGCAATGCTTGCGAAACGCGCTTCAAGCCCTCTCTGCAGAAGAGATCCGTCATTAGATTCGCGCGTTTGGATACGTACGGTTCGATGAGTTGCGTGAGGGTGTCGAGACCAGTGCTAGCCGTTATGTTCTCGGGCAGGTCGAGCGTCAAGTCTGGATCCACGATAGCCGCTCTGGGGGGCATGAGAGGGCTTCGCAAAGAGGCTTTCACTCGATGTTCCGGCGAGCCGAGGACTGCGTTCCGGGTCACTTCAGCTCCCGTTCCGGCAGTCGTAGGAATGGCGATCACCGGCAGAGGAGCGTGTTCGAGCGGCTTGCCCTTCCCGATTACTTCCAAATAGTCGAGCGGTTCGCCGGAATTAGGAGCTAGAGCCGCAACAGCCTTCGCCGTATCTATAGCGCTGCCGCCTCCAAATCCGATGACAAGCTCGCAATCCTGGCGCGCTATCTGTGCTCCTTTCCGAACAATCTCTAACGTAGGCTCGCCATTGGTCGCGAACAGCGAGGTTTTGCAACCGGCACGTTCCAACCCCTCGATCAACGGCGCAGCTCTAGTGCGATTGCGGCCTGTGATCACTAGCGCGCGTGTACCAAATTCGCGGACTATGTTCGGCGCACGGCTCAGAGCGCCGGAAGCGAAGACAATCCTCGCAGCCGTTGCGAATTCGAAGTGCATCACCAGCCTTCATCGTTTGGAAAGATGTTGTGGAACTGCGCGCTAGTGCGCGGCGCGGCCATCATATCCGCAACTGCATCGCGCCATTTCTGGTAATGAGCTGTGGCTTTATGCTGCGCAGGAGCGTCGGGAGTTCGATAGACCTCAACGAGTACGAAGTGCGCTGGGTTCGATGCGTCCTGCATCACATCGAATCGCGCTATTCCCGGCTCGCGAACGCTGTTCCGGGCGTTTTCCACCGTCGCTTCGCGGAACGCTTCGATGGATTCCGGCTTGACCTGTACGTGGACGTGAACGATCTGCATCGTCAGTACTGTACCGCAGCATAGTGCTGGCGAATGTCCAAATCATCGCCCGTCCTGCTCCGGAATCATCCTGATCGTCGCCAGCCACGTTTCCACCAGCGAAGGCCATCGCGTTATCGGAAACTTCGTGCGACGCAGCCCGAACGCATGCTTGCCTTCCGCGTATAGGTGCATCTCTACTGGAACCCCAGCGTTCTTCAGCGCAATGTAGTAAACCAGCGAGTTATTGACGCTGTCCACCGGATCATTCTCGGCCTGCAGCAAGAAGGTAGGCGGCGTCCGGCGCGTGACAGGAACATCCGGATTCAACTCAAGTTTCTTGTAGGCGGAAAGCCAAAGATGCCCCGGATAAAGGGCCACCGCGAAATCCGGGCGGCAGCTTACTTTGTCGGCGGCATCTACAGGAGGATACGCACGCTTATCAAAATGCGTGCTGATATCCGTGACCAGATGGCCGCCTGCCGAGAATCCAAGCACGCCGATCTTGTGCGGATCGACATGGTACTCGGCAGCGTGGAAGCGGACCAGCCCTACTGTCCTCTGAGCATCTTCGAGGGCCATCGGGGCTTTCGGATTCACCTGACACTTGCATCGTCCATCCCAATGCGGCCCCGTGTTCGGAACGCGATACTTCAAGAGCACGCAAGTAATCCCTTTTGACGTCAGCCAGTCACAGACCTCCGTGCCTTCAAGATCGATAGCCAGAACGAAATAGCCTCCGCCCGGAAAGACGATTACGGCAGCGCCCGTATTCTTTCCGTTTGGCGAATAGACCGTGATGGTCGGTCGTGAGACGTTGTCGACCTCTCCTGCTTCCGGCACCGTTTCAGTATTGGCCGGCGGGCCAAACTGCGCGTCTGGTGCCGTGCCTGCCCATATCGGCGTCTGCGTGTGGCCCGGCGATGGCTGCCAGCCAGACTTCTGGGCGAACAGACTGCCAGAAGCAAACAGGAGGCAGAGGCTCAGGATCAGGGCTTGTCTCGAAGCCGGTTCGGATAGGCGCTGGCGGGTCATATGCCTATCATCCAAAGAACGGCTCTGAAAGGCGGTTGACTACAGTCAGGGCATCATCAGTTACCAGAATCTTCTCTTTGAGATCGAGAACAAACTGCCATCGTCACCCTAAACCGGCCAAGCCGGCGCACCCATGGAAGAGCTGCAAGCACAATCGCCATCTGCGGAATTTGTAGAACCGTTTCAGAGAACGGATGAGGAGACGACTTGGTTCGCCCTTCCCCAACCAATCCTCGCAACAGTTCTTGGTGTGAACCTCAAAAGGGCTCAATCGTGTGCGGTGTCGGGTCGCCTGGTCGCCACGTGAGTGACAAACTCCCCGTCGACGACGGGACTGGGCTCGCGCTGCGCGGTCGTGGTTTCGGTCGCGATTTTTGAGACCATCGATCACCTCGGCCTTTTTTATAAGGAGGTCGAGTGTGACGTCGCTAGTCCTGCCGTCGGGGAAAATCACCGTGACATAGACGATACCAGTGCCATCTTCACTAATCGTGTAAGTACCTTCCATACGTAGGCTGACCACTACTCGTTCTGTTCCAGCGCCCGGTAGATTGACCTTGGCGGTTCCCTTCAGATTGCCTAAGCCATCGGCGTGATACGTCCCAAGCAGGCGAGCGACATTAGCACCATAGGTACCGACGAGCGCATAGTCGCCTTGCATGCTGGCTGTACCAAAGGGTTGCACTGTAAAACGAGCCAGCCCTTTCCGCAGATGCGAGGAGCGGTAAGACTTCCTGCCGGATCTCGGGGTCTCCAGGACAATTCTTCTCTACAAAGTCGGCGCGCTGCTCAAGAGACTCTGCCAATGCAGCATCAAATAAGTTCCCGATCCGTAGCCCGGTCTCAGCCGATATCGCACGCTGAGTCTGGTTCTGTTGCTCTTTGGGCAGTACCTCTCGCCTGATTAGCACAAAGTGTAGCAGCAAAATCCGCTGAATAACGCGCACCTCTGGCGTTTGACGATAAGTGGTTGACTAGGACTAGGACGATATGACCTACCAAAATCTGCTCTTCGAGATCGAGAACCGGACCGCCATTGTCACTCTAAACCGGCCGAACCGGCGCAACGCCTTGTCGCTCGACCTGATGCGCGAGCTGACGGCGTGTTTTGAGGAATTGGGAAAGGACCGCTCGATTGCGGCAGTGATTCTGGCTGCAAGCGGAAAAGTGTTCTGCTCGGGACACGATCTCAGCGAAATGGTTGGACGCACCGTGGCCGAGTACCGCGAAATTTTCGATGCTTGCGTCGAACTGATGGAACAGATTCAGTCGATCCCGCAACCGGTTATCGCAGAGGTGCAGGGAATGGCGACCGCGGCGGGCTGTCAACTAGCTGCGACTTGCGATCTGGCGGTAGCCTCTGAAGATGCTTCGTTTGCGACTCCGGGCGTGCGCATTGGCCTGTTTTGTACCACGCCTATGGTCGCGTTGACCCGGTCGATCGGGCGGAAGCGGGCGCTCGAAATGCTGTTAACGGGAGAGGCAATCCCGGCATGCAGGGCCGCAGAGTGGGGGTTAGTCAATCAAGTTGTAGCCTCAGCGGAACTGCGCGCCCGTGCGCTTGAACTCGCGGCTCGGGTGGGCGACGCGAGTCCTCTCACGGTGAGCATCGGCAAGCAGGCCTTCTACACGCAAATCGATTTGGATCAGCAGAAGGCGTATGCGTACGCGAAAGAAGTCATGACGACCAATGCGCTCGCCGGCGACGCGCGGGAAGGAATTTCAGCTTTCCTCGAAAAGCGGGTGGCCTGCTGGTCAGGAACTTGATTTGCCGTTCTGCAAGTCCCGATAAGCGACTATGCAGCGCTCAGCCGTTTCCAGTTCGGGATACCTGCTGCCTTCCTGCTCGATGAGGTAGTACTCAACACCCCCTTTACTCTCCGCGGCCGCGAAAAGTTTCTTCCAAGGGACAACGCCTTCGCCAAACAAAACCTTATAACCCTGATCCGGCGACCAGTCTTTCAAGTGCATTGACTTGATGCGTCCCGGATGGCTGTTGACCCAGGCAACGGGATCGCTCCCGGTGGAAACGCAGGTGCCGACGTCGAGCTGCAGCATAATGCTCTTGTCCGTGTTCGCGGCAATCACCTGCAAAGGCACTTGCCCATCGATGGGCTTCCATTCGAGGTCGTGATTGTGATAGCCGGCATGGAGTCCCTCGGATTCCATGGTGCGATTGGCCCGGTTCAAGAAATCCGCAAGCTGTTTGCACTCGTCAATGCTGGCCGGTTCCTTGCCCGGATGCGCCAGCACGATGAAACGCGTTCCCAGAATCTTATTCAGCTCGATCGCTTTCGTCAGGCCCTCGGGCGTGAGGAATTGCCGGTCATTGTGCGTGGAATAGCATCGCAGCTTGAGATCGTCGAGTTGCTTGCGAACCTGCTTGGCCTCTTCGGTGGTCCATTCATAGTAGGGCGCGTAGAACTCGACGCATTCGTAGCCCATCTTGCTTACGGCTTGAAGTGTGGCCGTGCGGTCTTTTTTCAGCTCGTCGCGGACGGAGTAAAGCTCGAGGCCGATCGGTATTTGCTTTCCTTTCGCGAGGACGGCAAGTGGTGCGGAAGCCGCAATCAATTTCAGAAGGTTGCGGCGAGAAAGATCGGTACTTCTGGACATCGCAAGTGAACGATATCACAACCAGCGTCAAAACAGACTATTTTGAGCGCCTACGAGACGTTGGCGGCGCGGAATCTGGAAATACTCGAAGGCGCGATCGGTGGCGACGCGGCCGCGCGGAGTTCGATCGAGAAAGCCAAGCTGCATTAGATACGGCTCGTAGACCTCTTCGATAGTGTCGGCCTGCTCGTCGATCGAAGCGGCGATGGTGCTCAGGCCGACGGGGCCACCGCCATACTTCGACGCTATGGTGATCACGATCTTCTGGTCGATTTCGTCGAGACCGTGGCGATCCACTTTGAGAAGATTGAGAGCTGCTTCCGCAACAGCGAAGTCAATGCGGCCATCGGCGCGAACCTGCGCATAATCGCGAACCCTCCGAAGAAGCCGATTCGCAATTCGGGGCGTGCCCCGCCCGCGGCGGGCGATCTCTCGTGCTGCGTCTCGATCGATTCCGATTTCGAGCAGACCCGCGGACCGTTGAACGATACTTGCAAGCGTCTCCTCGTCATACGGATCGAGCCTGAGCACAATGCCAAACCGGCTGCGTAGAGGAGCGCTCAGCAAGCCTTGCCGGGTAGTTGCGCCAACCGCAGTGAACCTGGGAAGAGGAAGCGAGTGCGTCCGCGCGCCTGGTCCTGTGCCAATTAGAATATCGAGCCGAAAGTCCTCCAGCGCCGCGTAGAGAATCTCCTCAATGTCGGGCAGCAGGCGATGAATCTCATCGATGAAGAAGACCTGGCGAGCCCGAACGCTGCTCAGGATGCCGGTGAGATCAAGCTTCTTTTGCAGGACCGGACCAGCGGTCTGGTCGAGAGTGACGCCGAGTTCCTGGGCGATGATGCCGGCGAGAGTCGTTTTGCCGAGTCCGGGCGGACCGCAGAGAAGCACGTGATCCATGGCCTCGCCGCGGTGCTTCGCGGCTTCGATCGCAATCGCGAGTTGCTCACGCGCATGAGGCTGCCCCGCGAAATCCTCGAGACGGGTGGGGCGCAGGGCAGCTTCAAACTGACGTTCGTCTTCCTGCTGGGCGGATGAAACGGTGCTTTGGGCGCGCATCAAAAAACTTCTGAGCGGCTATCGGTTCCCGCTCAGTTTCAGGATCAAGGTTAGCGCACCACCGCCATGGCGGCACGGAAGTACGGCTCAAACGTATCCGGGGCTCCGCGACTCTTCACTTTTCTAAGTGCCTCCTCGGCGGCTGGACGGCTGCAACCGAGATTCTGAAGAGCGGAGAGAACGTCCATTTCGAGCGCGGAGAATGCGGGCTGGGGCGACACAGCTTCGGGCGTTTTGCCTTCCACTTGTATAGCAGCGACCTTGTCCTTCAACTCGAGCACAATACGTTCGGCGGTTTTCTTACCGACGCCAGGGATGCGCACCAGCCGCTGCACATCTCCAGTGCGGATCGCGTCGAGCAGATCATGGGTCGCCAAGCCGGACAGAACGGTGATCCCGAGCTTCGGCCCAATGCCCGTTACCGAGATGAGTTTTTCGAACAGCGCCTTCTCTTCGGCGCTAGTAAAACCGAATAACAGCAGCGCGTCTTCGCGGACGTGCGTATGGATACGAAGTGCCACCGATTGGCCGAGATCAGGAAGCGAGGTGTACGTGGAAATTGGGATCTGGATGTCGTATCCGACACCGGCTGCCTCGATGATCACCTGATTCGGATGTTTTTCGATCAGCGTTCCACGGAGATGTCCAATCATTCGCAGTCGCCAAGCACCTAGAGTGTCGGGCGCGAGGTAACGGCGCCATCGGAAGCGGAGCCCACCAGTGCGACATATTTCGCCATTACGCCGGTCGTGTACTTGGGAGCGGGCCGCTCGAATCCGGCCAGGCGCTCATGCAGTTCGGAGACAGAAATGTCCAGACCGATCCGGCGCGCTTTTACATCGATGGTGATCGAATCGCCTTCGCGAACGGCGGCAATGGGTCCACCGACCGCGGCTTCGGGAGCGACGTGGCCAACCATAAAACCCCGAGTAGCGCCGCTGAACCGGCCGTCGGTGACCAGTGCTACGCTCTCCGAGAGGCCCTCACCGACAATCGCGCTTGTCACTCCGAGCATTTCGCGCATCCCGGGGCCCCCTCTAGGTCCTTCGTATCGGATGATCACAATGTCTCCTGGCTGAATTTTGCCGCCGAGTACAGCCGCCATCGCGGCCTCTTCGCTATCAAATACTCGCGCAGGTCCCGTTTGCTCCGTACGGTTCAGTCCGGTCACTTTGATCACGCAGCCCTCCGGCGCCAGAGACCCTTTCAGAATCACGAGTCCGCCGGATTTCTTGATCGGATTATCGAGCGGGCGGATGACATCCTGCCCCGGTGTTTCTTTGACGACTAAGTTCACCTGCTCGCCAAAGGTCTTGCCGGTTATCGTCATGGCCGAGGACCGGGCGAATCCTCCATCGTGCAGGCGTTTCGAAATCACCGGAATACCACCGGCTTTATCGACGTCCGCGGCAGTGTACCTACCTGCCGGTTTGAGATCCGCGAGCAACGGTGTCCTTTCACTCAACTCCTGAAAATCGTCAATGGTGAGAGGGATGTTGGCCTCGCGAGCGAATGCCAGCAAATGGAGAACGGCATTGGTCGATCCGCCGGAAGCCGCTACACTGGCGATGGCGTTATCGATGGCCGCGCGTGTAACTATATCTCGCGGCCGCAGATTGTTCTTCACCGCGCTGAGGATCACTTCGCCGCAGTAGTGGGCCGCTTCGTGCTTTCTTTCGTCGACCTGCGGGATAGCATTCACGCCCATCGGGGAAAGGCCAATCACTTCCATGACAGTCGCCATGGTATTGGCAGTGTATTGGCCGCCGCAAGCGCCCGGTCCGGGGCATGCCGCATTCTCCATTGCAAGCAGTTCCTGATCGCTCAGCCGCCCGACCGCATTGGCGCCGACGGCTTCGAAAACATCCTGGATGGTGATGTCTTTGTCGTTATATTTGCCCGGCAGAATCGTCCCGCCATAAAGAACAACGCCGGGAAGATTCAACCGCAGCAGCGCCATGGCAGCGCCAGGAATCGTTTTGTCGCAGGCAACAAGGGCGACAATTCCATCGAACATGTGACCGCGCGCGACCAGCTCGATAGAATCGGCGATCACTTCACGGCTCACGAGCGAAGTCTTCATTCCTTCGGTGCCCATCGTTATGCCGTCGCTGATAGCGATGGTGTTGAACTCCATCGGCGTTCCGCCCGCTTCGCGGATACCGCGCGCAACATCGACCGCCAGCTCGCGGAGGTTGTAATTGCAAGGCATGGTGCCGATCCAGGTGTTTGCGATCCCGATGATCGGCTTCTTCAAATCCTCATCGGTATAGCCAATCGACTTGAGGTACGAGCGAGCCGGGGCGCGGTCTTTTCCCTGGGTAATCGTGTAGCTCTGAAGCTTCATAGAAATTCCTATTTAAAGCGTAAGCAGGACGCGGGAACGCCATTTCATGCGGCGGGGAGCTTGAGTTCGGCATATGCGAGTCCCAGTTCTCCACACAGCGCTTCTACCACCAGTTCATGGTCATCGCGCTGCGGCAGTCCTGAAACCCCTACCGATCCAATCACGCCCGAGCCTGCGATCGTAATCGGAAACGATCCGCCGTGCGCTGCGAATTCCGTGAGAATCAGCCCGAAGCGGTCCGCCAAGCTGGTGTTCTTCTGGTGCAGTTCAAGGCCCATTCCATAGGAGCTCCGATGAAATCGCGCGACCACGTTTCCCTTTCGCCGGACCCAAGCGATGTTATCGGGCGTGCTGCCCGCCAGTGCGCACAAAAAGAGCGGCTGCCCGAATCGCTGTACCTCGATCACCAGCGGCGCACTCCGCGCCAGCGCCATGCCCCGGAGCCGGCAACCCAGTTTCCACGCCGACTCTTCGTCGAACACCGAAAATCTCAGCCGCTGTTCCTGTCTGGCAATGACCGCAAGATCTTCGCTTAGACCCACAGTCCCTCACGATATCGCAGCCTTCAGGAGAGCACCGGCCTACGGGTGCGAATCACTTCTGTGATAATGTCAGCCGCCTGTTCGGAGCCGCCTGTGCGAGCTATAGCGTCCCGCATTTTATTGGCATGTTCGCGGTAGCTTGGTTCCCTCAACACTTTTGTAACGGCGCTCTTCAAGTCTTCAGATCGAATTCCCGAAGCTTTTACAAACTCTCCCGTTCCGGTCCAGCGAATCCTGGCGGCGACGCCGAACTGGTCGAAGTTGATGGGAATCGCTACTAGCGGAACTCCATTCGTTAGGCTCTCGAGTGTGGTGTTAAGTCCGCCATGAGTGATGGTCAGCGAAGCCCGTTTGAGAAGATCCGGTTGCGGAGCGAATCTCACAATGAGAGGCGAGCCGGTCAGGTTGGTCAACTCCGGAACATCTTCGCCGCCGCCAAGCGAGAGTACCAATTGAACATGCAAGTCTGAACATGCTTCGGCGATCGCTGTGAAAACGTTCTTATGACGATTCACCGTTCCTAAGGACGCGTAGATCATGGGTCGGCCGTTTAGACGATTCCAGGGGAAATCCACCAGGTGACGAGACTTGGCATGAATTGGACCTACATAATGGAACCACTTAGGCAATTGGTGGCGCGGGAAGTCGAATTCCCGGTTCTGTTGCGCGATTTGAGCGAACGGTGAGAACGCCTCATTATTTAGGCACAGCGGTGGTAAGC
>Ga0213882_10000522_pt1 | contig 12587 bp, 9 predicted proteins | sample BarmaccoBMER_R09_FD_160106 | JGI IMG/M metagenome (GOLD analysis project Ga0213882, IMG submission 160106) | Barbacenia macrantha exposed rock microbial communities from rupestrian grasslands, the National Park of Serra do Cipo, Brazil - ER_R09 ...
GTTGAGTGCCATCCTGGGAGCCCACCGGAACTCCGTCCAAAGCGACCAGCATGAGCGTCTGAGGGGTGTTGTCATAGATCACCTGCAAATCGAGAATCGTGTCAGCCGAGGAGTTCGCTACCCTCCAAAACTCCTGCGCACCGTTGTTCATGTTGATCACGGCCGGGGTCAGCGCCGGGTAAGCGATCGGAACATAATTCAACGTCAGATCCCACGACGGCACCGCGCCGCCTGGCATCGGCTGCCCGGCGACATTCTGGTCGCGAACGATCAGCAGCCGTTCCGGCAAGCCTGCGACCGCCGGTTGAACGTTTTCCATCCCTTGCACCACGATCAGGCCAGAGGCTCCGCCCTGCACCGCGGTTTCCGCGATGCCATGAACGTGAGGATGATACCAATACAGCCCAGGAGGTTCGTCGGCCGGAAATTTGATGTTGTAAGTGAATGTCTGGCCGGAATTGATCATCGTATGGATCACCTCGTCGGAGTGGCAGGTTGGCGAAACGTTGGTTCCGTGGTAATGCACATTCACGGATGATGCGTCCATCATCGGCGCCCCGCAAACCGTGCTTGCATTCGTGCTCATCTGCATGGCGGTCGCCGGCGCCGCGGCGGGGAGGTTGTTTTTGACAACGACGGTCAAATTATCGCCAGGCTTGACATAAAGCGTGGGCGACTCGGCGCCGTTGGGAGTCGTAAAGCAGTACAGCGTTCGTCCGTCGGCGTCGGTAGAGGTGTTATACGACAGATTGACAGTGAGCGCTCCGCCTTGGCTGCGTAGCGCGGGTGGATTGGAAACGGCGCTGCCCGCTGTAAATCGCGGACAGGGGTTGGATTGGCCAAAAATGCAAACTTGAGCCGCGAAAAACAACACGAGGCCCGTGGTAGACTGCCCGATCTTTCTCATGCGCAGTTCTCCTTTCGGTCACCCTGGGGTGAGTGCTCTCGTAAACAAGTGAGGAGAGATGTTCTGAAGGGCGAGCTTGCAGGTTTTTCGATACTCCGAAAAAATACCTAACCTGATGACCCTTTGCCCCGGTAAACCGATGTGATAAATTCACGAAGGTAGAGCTATGTTCCTGACGAAAAAGCGCCTTCCCCGCCGCACGTTTCTTCGAGGAATCGGCGCGGCTGTAGCGCTTCCGCTGCTCGATTCCATGCTTCCGGCTCAAACTCCGTTGGCGAAGACGCCTGCGAAGGGGGTCCCGCGGCTCGGGTTCGTATATGTGCCGCATGGCGCGATCATGGATCGCTGGACCCCGAAGATGGAAGATTCCGATTTTGAAATCACGCCCATTCTTAAACCGCTGGAACCGTTTCGCGATCGCCTGAACATTGTCAGCGGACTGGGGCATCGGGCGGCCGATTCGACGGCCGTTCATTCACTCTCCCCGACAACTTGGCTCAGCGGCGTGCGGCCGAAGCCCACGCAGGGCGTGGACGCGTACGCAGGAGTTACTGCCGACCAGATCGCCGCGCAGCAGATCGGCCAGGACACGATTCTGCCTTCGATGGAGCTGGCCATAGAAGACCACTCGGGCTTAATCGGCGCCTGCGATCGCGATTACGGCTGCATCTACATGAACACCCTCTCGTGGCGAACGCCCACCACGCCGATGCCGATGGAGATCAACCCACGCAAGGTTTTCGAGCGCATGTTCGGCTCGGGCGGCTCGGCCGAGGATCGGGCGGCGCGCAACAAGGAAGATCGCAGCATTCTCGATGCGGTGATGCATCAGGCTTCGAATTTGCAACTCAGCCTGGGTGCGCAGGACCGCACGACAATGAGCGACTATCTTGAAAACGTCCGCGAGATTGAGCGCCGGATTACGCGCGCGGGCGAGCAGGTGAGCGCAGATTTAACTTTGCCGGATGAACCCGCGGGGATTCCGTTCTCCTATGAGCAGCACGTTGGCATCATGTTCGACCTGCTTGCGCTGGCGTATCAGGCCGATATCACGCGCGTGTTCACGTTCATGATGGCTCGCGAGGTGAGCAACAGAACCTATCCGCAAGTTAGCGTGCCCGATGGCCATCATGCCACATCCCATCACCAGAACCGCCCCGAAAAGATCGAGAAGCTGGTAAAGATTCAGAATTATCACCTCACGCTTTTCGCGAAGTTCCTGGACAAGATGCGCAACACTCAGGATGGAGACGGCTCGCTGCTGGATCATGCGGTAATCCTGTACGGCAGCAACATGAGCAATAGCAATGCGCATAACCACTTCCCCTTACCGAATCTGGTTTTGGGGGGCGGAGCAGGTAGCATCAAGGGCGGCCGCCATCTGAAATATGAAGATCACACGCCCATGGCGAACCTGCTGGTGACGTTGCTCGATAAGTCCGGCGTGAAGCAAGAGACGTTGGGCGACAGCAGCGGCCGCCTCGCCGAACTCTAGGGGCGCTAACGATGAAGACGATTCTACCGGCCGTGTTCGCCGTCTCTGCACTCGCTGCAACTAACGCCGATCCTGGACTGATTAGCGCCGTTAAGTCGGGAGACAAAGCCCAGGTCGCGGCGATGTTGCAGCGGCATGCCGATGTAAATGCCGCGGAGGCGGATGGAACAACTGCGCTGATGTGGGCAGTACGCGGATCCTTCACGAAGGACGACGCCGAGATCACGGACCTTCTGATTGGCGCGGGAGCGGACGTCAAAGCCGCGAACCGTTACCGGATCACCGCGCTCTACCTCGCGTGCCAGAACGGCAACGCGGCGATGATCGAAAAGCTGATTAAGGCGGGCGCGGATCCTAATTCGACAACCACGGAAAACGAAACCGCGCTCATGACCGCTGCCCGGACCGGGGTGGCCGAGGCAGCCAGGGCTTTGCTCGACCATGGCGCGCAGGTGGATGCTCGGGAATCGTGGCACGGCGAAACGGCGCTAATGTTGGCTGCCGCCGAGGGACACGCCGACATGGCGCGTGAATTGATTGCGCACGGAGCCGACGTCAACGCACGTTCAAACGTCAACAAATGGGAGCGTCAGACTACCTCCGAGCCTCGGGAAAAATGGCTGCCGCTTGGCGGCTTCACGCCGCTGCTTTTCGCTGCCAGGCAAGGCTGCCTCGACTGCACGCAAGTCCTGGTTGAGAAGGGCGCGGATGTGAATGGAGTCGATCCCACCGGGATTAGTCCGGTTTTGATCGCGATCATTAACGGTCATTACGATGTCGCCGGCTACTTGCTCGACCACGGTGCCGACCCAAACCTGGCGGATGAGACCGGACGCACCGCGCTTTACTCAGCGGTCGATTTCCACACCATGCCTCAGGACAACCGCCCCGCGCCGGATGAGACGCATGAGCGGTTAACCAGCCTGGACATCGTGAAAATGCTACTGGCGAAGGGCGCGAATGTGAATGCACAGCTTAAAAAGCAGCAGCCCTATCGCGCCAAGCTCGACCGTGGCGACGATACCATGCTCACCACCGGGACCACCCCTCTGTTGCGGGCAGCGAAGGCCGGCGACGTGGAGATAATTCAGCTTCTTCTCGCGAAAGGCGCCGATCCCAAATTATCTACACGCAATGGAATCAACCCGGTGATGGCCGCGGCGGGACTCGGTACGAAGGAAGAGGACTCCACGGGCCGTCGAAAGACCGAACCCGAGGCGATCGAGTCAATAAAGCTGCTGCTCGATGCCGGCGTGGACATAAACGCCGTAGATAGCCGCGGCCAGACGGCGCTGCATGGCGCCGCGGAGAAGGGCTCCGATAACGTGATCAAATTCCTGGCGGAACGCGGCGCGAAGCTCGACATCAAAGACAAGCAAGGCAAAACGCCGCTCGATGCCGCTCTTGGCCTCGCCGCGGGCGGTGGAGGCGGTTTCGATGGCAGCCGCAAGGATGTCCATGAGAGCACAGCAGCGCTGCTGCGCGAACTGGTCAAGAATTAGCTAGCCTCGGCGGCGGCCGCAATCTCGGTTTCTGCGGGGCGCTCGCCAGGCGCGAGTTTCGCGAACACATACCTGCCCCCAATTGCAGCGGCGCCCAGCGCACTGATCGCCATGATAAAAGCCGCCGCGTACCCGAAGCGATTGGCGACGATTCCCGCACTGAACGAACTCGCGCCAACGAATAGATCGTAAAATGCGCTGAGCACGCTCACGGTTGATCCGCGCTCGTTATCGGCCGTCCGCTTTAATACCGTGGAGGCGATAGAGGCCCACGGGAATGAGAAGCCGAAGCCCAGCAACCCCGCTCCGAGCACCGCGCCCCAGAACGGCGGGCCGGTGGCGATGATAGCCAATCCGCCCGCCATCCCGGCGAGTCCGGCGTAGAAAGTTATCCGTGGATGGATGCGATCCGGTAAGCCGCCCAAGAAAAAGCGCGAAAGCAGCACGAACCCGGCGTAGGTCGAAAATGCCGCCGGACCGGAATTGCCGTGCCGCGCGAGATGCAAAATCAGGAATCCGGTAATCACCGGGTAATGCACATTTACAAATCCCACCGCGATGCCCGCCGGCACAATCGATCGCCGCAGCCACGGCCGTTTTTCGGCGTGCATCGCCGGTTTGTATTCTTCCGAAACGCCGCTAAGCAACACGATCGCGCTGATGGCGAGCACCACTTGAAATTGCGCCGAGCGTTCGAAAGATCCGAGCAACTGCCCGATGAGCGGCCCCGCGGCGACGCCGCCCCAAATCCCGCTGCTGAGATAACCCAACGCGCGCGCGCTGCGATTGAGTCCCGCAACTTCCACCGCCCACGCCGCCGCCCCGGTGTAAAGGCACGCTTCTCCGATTCCCTGAAAAACACGCCCCAGATACATGCTTCGGATGCCGATCGGCAGAAGATATGCGACTCCGGCGAGCGTGCAACTGCACAGGCCCGTAAGAAAGGCGCGCTTGCGCCCTTTACGATCGGCGAGGCGTCCGGCAAAGATCCGGCTGCACAAAGCGACGACCGAAAAAGTTCCGATAACGAAGCCGACGGTGCGGTCGGAACCGCCCAAATCGTGCCGGATGTGCGGCGCAAGGCCAGGCAGAACAGTGCCGAAGCCAAGAAAACCAAGGAAGGTTGCCGCGATCAGGCGCCAGAAGCGCCCACCCAGCGGTGCGGGTGACCCCATCCCTTATGATTGCACGCCAAGCGTTTCGATTGCCGTGCAGAGTTCATACTGTTCTGCGGCGTAGCTCCGTTAATACGCTTGGCCCCGGTTGTCGACACCGTGAATTCCCGCTGCATTCCGGCCAGATCCACGCTCGGCCCGGGATCCCAAACGAATGTAAAAAACCGAATTCCCTGCGGTTTCCTCGAGCGCGATACAAGGGAAGGCTGCGCATGCGCCTGGTGTATCCGCGCAAGTATTTCGGCATCCACTTGAGCTTCCCGTGCGCTTATGAACTCGACGCGCGCTCCGCCATGATTCTTACGCGCCTGATGCCGCCGAGCCGGCCGGAGCCGCATACTCAAAGCTCGGACCCAGCATACCGTTCTTCGGCGCGCCCCGGGTGAGAGACTCGCGGACATCGGTGTATGAGATTTTCATAAGCTCGACCGCCTTATATTTCAGCTCATACATGTTGCCGATACAGTGATGAACATCCTGAGGAGCGTTATTGAGGCTCTCTTGAAGCTTTTGAAGCAAGGTGGCGTAGGCGCGGTTGAAGTCGTCCATTTTCTGGCGGGCTTCGCTTCCGGGGCGGAAATGCGATGCCTTGGGATTCGGAACGACATCGTGGACGGCGTCCCAGTCCACGGCGAGCTTCGGGCCGGTTGGCTTCGGATCGCGCATCTTTTTTTCTGCGTCCGTAGCGGTATACCGACGCTCGCAGTAGATTTCCTTGAATCGGTAGTAATGCGCCAGCTCAAAACCGTCCTTGCGCAAGTGAGTACGACGCTTGCTCGTGTAAAGGGTATCGGCGGCTCCTTCCCCCTGCCGCACGATTTCACGCAGCGCGGTCAGCGCCGAATCCAGGTCTTTGACCGGAATCGGAATTCCAGTTGCGCCGTAGTATTGCCGCGGCCAAACCTGCGGCGCATTTTCCACGAAATTCCGATTGCCCGCGCAAACGGTCTTCAGGCCCTCTTCAATTGCCGCGTAAAATTGGGCTATTGTGTTATAGCCATGCGCCTGTGGTGAAGCACCCCGCTTCTCGGGTTGCTCGATGCGCATGAAAGTCTCCAGCGTGTCCTTGGAAAACTTCGCCAGCGGGATTTTCAAAATTCCATCGCTGTCGGGAAGCGTAACGGGGTATTTTGTATCCTTGTCCACGCGCAACTCGACCGTTCCGCCGATCGCTTTCAGGACATTGGCGGCCAGCACGATGTGCAGCATCTCTTCCATCACCACGCTGCGGATCAGGAGCGCGGATTCCGCGTTGTGGCCATCCTTGATCGAGTACAAGGCAGTCAAATATGGCGGAATTGTGGATTGTTCCAATTTAACCGCGATCTGCAAATGCTCCTGGAGCTGGCCAAGTGTCTTGATGCCTTCGGGCGCTCTTTTGCGTGCCGCCTTAAGTAATAGGTCGATCATGGGGAAGATCCTCTAACGCAAATCGTCCAAAATGTTTTTGGCCGCCAAACAAGCCAGAGCCGAAATCGTCAAGGTCGGGTTTGAAGTCCCGAGCGTGGGCATGTTCCCGCAACCGGCAAGATAAAGATTTTCGTGATCCCAGGTTTGCTGCCGCGCATTCACAACTGAATTGTTTTTCGTGGTCCCCATGCAGTGAGTGCCCACCAGGTGCCCCGCCCCTGCAAAAGTAAATCCCTGTCCATCTACTTCCACATAAGTATTGGAGCTCTTGTCGTAAAACGTACCGTTATCCTGATCCGGAATGCCGATTTTCGCTCGCATTGCATTCCATATCTTGAGCGCGACGGGCATAGCTGCTCTGGTATAGTCCGGAATGTCCCAGCTCACGATCGGCCGGTAATTGCCGAGTTGATCTTTATACGTAGGGTCGATGGTGACTCGATTCGACGCTTGCGGCAGTTGCTCGAATTCGAAGTCGAACGCCACTTGCCGCGATATAGTCTCGCCGAGCTGCCCCCGCAGCTTGCGGCCGATGATGGGCTGAGCCGGTTTCCAAGCTTTGGCGGGCGCCCCCGGATTAAGCATGTCGTTCAATGTGCTTCCCGGAGCGAACGTGGCCCACGACCAACCCCAATTGTTCACCGGAGCGATGAACGCCGCGTGCTTGCTGCGAAAATCTCCATCGCGGAAAGTGCACAGATTGGAAGTTGACGCCGGTCCGCGGAACGCGCCCACGGGCTGCGGCATCAGCCCCCAAACCAACATGCAGGAGTGATCCATCAAGTTTCTCCCCACCTGATCGCTGGTTTTTGCGGCTCCCGACGCCAGCAACAGCTTGGCCGTTTCGACGCTATGCGCGGCGATGACATAAATCTTTGCTCGCGCTGTGTGGACGGTATGTTCGGGCGAGTTCGGATCGTTGTAGCGCTTATAGGCAATGCCCGTAACGCGGCCGGTCGCCGGATCGATCTCGATTTTCGACGCCACCGACTGCGCCTGAATCGTAAGGCGCTCGCGATGATCGCGCACCGCCGCCGCGAGCGTCTTCAGGGCGTTGTATTTCGCCTGTACCGGGCAGATCGGAACGCAATTCGAATTGCCTTCGCAACGCACGCCGACTGCGGCGTCCCACAACGATCCCGCCGGTTGGTAGTACTTATTCGTCCGTGGATTTTTTCGCGGAATCGAATTCCTGCTCATGGGCGTGCTGATCAGGCTCAGGTTGTAGGTTTCGCCTGCATCCTGAACGGGAAGACCGTTGACTGTCCGGATCAGCTCTTGATCGATATAGCTTTGCGGCATCTTTTCCATGGGCAGATCGTAATCGTGCCCGAAATAGTTGTCGCCCATGTTCGGCAAAATCTGCTCGACTGCGTTTCCCGATACGCCGATTTCCGTTTCGGCCTGCTCGTAATAGGGCCGCAGATCTTCGTACGAAATCGGCCAATCCACGCCTTGGCCGTATTTGCTGGACAGCTTGAAATCGTTCGGTAGCATTCGCAGAGCCGTCCCGTTCCAGTGCAGCGTCGTACCGCCTTGACCGCGAAAATAATCGCTCAAAAACGGCAGCTTGCCGGTTTGGACGAAGTAGCCGGACGCGGGATCCTTCCAGTAGGGACTGCCGGCCTGAACGCAATCCTGTGACTTCGCATTAGGGTTCGGCGGATACGGAGAGTTGGGGACCTTGATGGGATTGGCGTAGAACCGCTCGAGGAATTTTTGATAGTCGTGGTAGGCCGCTTCGCCTTCCAGGTGAAAGCCGCGCCCCGCTTCCAAAATTAGAACCCGCTTTCTCTCCGCGACCAGTCTCTTCGCAATAATTGCGCCGGTGACGCCCGCGCCGACGATGACAACGTCGTAAATTTCCGGCATTGTTTACTCCGTGGCGCCCGCCTCGCGGGCGGAGGTGGCATCGCGAATCGCGATCTGCACCGGCGGCGCGCTCCAGGTCCCGTATCCCGGCTGCTTCGCGCCTTGCGGATGCGTTCCCGCTGCGCGCCAGACCAGTCCTTCGGTGTAGGCGGCCGCCGAGATCACTCGATTGAAATCGTTAGGATTCGTGCCGAATTCCTCGCGCCACGCAATTGGTGTTTGGGTCCACTGGCCGAGATACCACATCTGTATAATCGACTTCGCCACAGGCCCGAGCTTTCGGTCGGCGACCAGAATGTGTTTCGAGATGGCTTCCTCTACTTTGTCGGGATCGTCGAGATGGCTGCTCTCAAGCCCGGCGATCTTCGTCCACAACTCGCTGCAGATTTCTTCGCCGATGGTTTCCAGCAAGGTGTCGCGATAGAGCTCCGACATTCCCGTGCCGATCAGATCCAGCCTTCCGAATCCTGTGAGCAGCGCGGAGCAATGGAGAAAATCCTTCATGGAATCTTTTTTCTTAAGCATAAATTTCCTCACACGTTTACCAAGTACGGACGGCTCTCCGTGGCCGCGGGCGGCGTTTGATACACCCGCACCGCCCCTAGCTTTGCTTCCGCCAGCAGTTTCTGCATATTTAGCCGCATCGGGTCCTTGCTCCTTCCGAGCTGTAGCTGAACGGTTTCTGCTTTCAAGCCGGTGAAATACGTACTAAAGCTTCCGCGGATATTCCAATTCGATGCGACGAGTATATCGTCGGGCAGAACCGGCCGGCGCCGGTCGGCGCACTGTGGTTCAAAGGCGAGGTTCAGGTTCGCCGCCGCGCAGGCCGGCGGTTTTGCGGGCAGTGTGCTGAAGAGCGTTATCGGCGACGGATTCCCCACCTGCGGTGTCAGTCCTCCGAGATGCGCTTGAAGGCGGTAGATGTACCCGGCCGCCGGCGTTCGAGGAACCTTTTTGGGATTGTCGCTTTTCAATTTCGCCGCGTAAGCAGGATCTAGAACCGTATAGTCCCAATCGGTGCAGGACGTGCCCGGAGGATTGTTTTCACATGGGAGCTGGTAATCGAAAAGTGTAAAGAACTTCTGCTCGCCAAACTCGTCCGCGCCGGCCTTCACCGCCACCTGATTATCGGCGGGGACATTCACGCGATACCCACCAAGGGTCTTGGTCTGTTCCTGCCCCAGGACGAAATCTTCAAAAGATATGTCGGGTACGCGTCCCTCCTGTTTCCAGCGCTCCGGGTATGCGATGATGTTCAACTCCACTTCATTGGTTGTGGACATTCCCGGGTTGCTGGGCGCCTGGCCGGAGCCCAAATGAGCGGTGTAATTCTGAAACTCCATTGTCACCACGCCACTGCCTCGCCCGCCGACTTCCGCGGGCGCTAACGTCGTGTTCGTCAAATATGGTTGTAGCGCTTTGATCGGCGCTCGATAGAAAACAGTGAGCGACGAAAGTGTCGCGTAATAAAACGGGAAATGAAACAGCGGAGTTGGATCGGGAAACCATTTGTTCGGTGTGCTCACGCGCGGTTTTCTCCTCGAGTTTTGCCGGCTGGCCTAAGCGGCTTGATTTTGTGGATACCGAGCTATTATATGGGCACACGTTTGGAAAGATCAATCGTTTTTCGGAATTATCGTTTTTGTATTAGTGCGGTGAACGATGCCGGCACAGGCTTCAGCCCGGCTTCAGCCTGTGATGGACAAGCTGAAGCTTGTCCTACCTGGACTGCGGGAAACCCAAATCCACCTTGCTTGTGCCTGGGTCCGGCCAGCGGCTGCTGACGACCTTTGCCCGCGTATAAAACTGGACGCCTTCGGGGCCGTACATGTGAAGATCCCCAAATAGGGACGCTTTCCAGCCGCCGAAGCTGTAATACGAGACGGGCACCGGGATCGGCACGTTGATTCCCACCATCCCAACTTCCACGTCGAACTGAAATTGCCGCGCAGCGCCGCCGTCGCGCGTGAAGAGGGCGACGCCGTTACCGTAGGGATTGCGGTTGATCACGCGCAGTGCTTCGGTGTAAGTATTCGCGCGGATGACCGAGAGCACTGGGCCGAATATCTCGTCATCGTAGCAGCGCATGCCCGGCCGGACATTATCGAGTAACGATGCGCCGAGAAAGAATCCGGCGCGGCGGCAGGCCGGGTCACGCCGCCCATCCAGAACGACCTTCGCTCCTTCCGATTCCGCATCGGCGAGATACGATGCTACGCGGTCGCGGTGCTCGCGGGTGATCAGCGGTCCCATTTCGGTTTGTGGGTCGATCCCTGGCCCGACGTTGAGGCGCGCCATTCGGCCCGCGATTGCCTCGACTAGCGGGCCGGCAACCGCCCCGACCGCGACCACTGCGGAAATCGCCATGCAGCGCTCGCCCGCCGATCCGCATGCCGCGGACACAGCCGCGTCGGCAGCCATATCGATATCCGCGTCCGGCAGCACCAGCATGTGATTCTTTGCCCCGCCCAGAGCTTGGACGCGCTTGCCATTTCGGGTAGCCGCCTCGTATATGTGCTTGGCGACCGGAGTGGACCCGACAAAGCTCACGGCTTTGACGTCCGGGTGTTCCAATACGCGGTCGACTGCAACGCTGTCGCCCTGAATTACATTGAACACACCATCGGGCACGCCCGCGCGCTTTGTCAGCTCCGCCAAAAGCAAGCTCGCGGAGGGATCTTTCTCCGAAGGCTTCAAGAGGAAAGTGTTGCCGCAAGCGATGGCATTCGGGAACATCCACATCGGAACCATGGCGGGAAAGTTGAACGGCGAGATACCTGCGACCACGCCCAGAGGCTGGCGGATTTGATAGACATCGACGCCGCGGCTCGCCTGTTCGGAAAAACCGCCTTTCAGGAGATTGGGGATGCCGCACGCGAATTCGAGGTTTTCGAGGCCTCGGGCGACCTCGCCCAAAGCGTCGGGAAGCGTCTTGCCGTGCTCGGCCGTGATCATTTCGGCGATTTCACGGCGGTGGGCGTCGACGAGTTCGCGGAGCTTGAACATAATTTCCGCGCGGCGAGAAAGCGGCGTCGAGCGCCACTCGGGGAGGGCGTGGTTCGCGGCCTCGACGGCACGATCGATAACTTCAACGGCGGCGAAATCTACACGCGCCTGGGGTTCACCGGTCGCGGGGTTCCAGACGATGGCGGAATGTTCGCCGGCTGAAGCCTGCGCTACACCATTGATCCAGTGGCTTACAGTTCGAATTGAGGTTGACGTGTCCGCGACGGCCATTGGTAGAAGTTTAGCGCGGCGCTGGCTTACGCGGGGCCGGTTAAAAAGTGAGCTTCACCGCAAGCTGCACCAGCCTTGGCGACGCTGCCTTTACCACCTGTCCAAAAAGCGCGGGATCGGAAATACCGCCGTTTACCGCGGCAGGGCCAAAGAACTGGGTGTGGTTGAACGCATTAAAGGCTTCCAGGCGAAATTGGAGGTTGCGGGATTCTCCCAACGGCGTGTTCTTTAACAGAGCAAGGTCGAAATTGATCGCGCCAGGTCCATGAAAAGATCGCCGGGAAGCGCTACCGGGCGTGCCAAGCGCGTTCATGCTGTAGTCAGACGTATTGAAATAAGGCAGCCCGTTCCGGGGATTTCCGTTCAGGTTCAGAGGGCCGCCGTTGTAGTCCGGAAGATCCAAACTATGATTGTTCACGCCATTCGGAAGGCTGCCCATTAGCGAGTTGTCGCCGTCCGAGTGCAGCGTCACCGGGAATCCGGTACTCAGGCGCGTGATGCCCGATAATTGCCATCCTGCGGTAATCGCCCGAGCATGGGAGAAAATGCGGTCGAACGGAAGCTGCCATTGATAACTCGCGACAAAATTGTGGGTCAAATCGAACGCGGAAAGTGCCCGTGTCAGACGCAGATTATAAGGATTCGCGGTATCGGAGATGCTCGACGCCTGATCCATGGACTTGCTAAATGTGTAACCGATCAGAAAACTTACGTTTTTTCCGTTATGCCGCAGCGAGGCTTCAAGCGCGTTGTAGGCTGAATTGCCTGCGGAGGAGGAGTAATCGTCGTTTGCGAACGCCGGACCTAGCCCTTGCCGGGTTCCTTGAATGGTCTGTCCCGCCGCCGTGATATACGTCGTAGACTCGCCGAAGGGGCCGCACGTCGGCGAGCCCGGCGCAACCGCGCTCTGCTGGCTCAGCGCAAGACATAAGGCCGGATTGCCTGGGTTAGCGGAGTAAACCAAAAGAAGATGGTGCGCCTGCGATCCA
>Ga0213882_10000523_pt1 | contig 12549 bp, 9 predicted proteins | sample BarmaccoBMER_R09_FD_160106 | JGI IMG/M metagenome (GOLD analysis project Ga0213882, IMG submission 160106) | Barbacenia macrantha exposed rock microbial communities from rupestrian grasslands, the National Park of Serra do Cipo, Brazil - ER_R09 ...
GATCGCAAAGCAACGGTCGCAGCGTGATGCCGGCCCAGTACGCAGACCGTCATAACTCTGAGGTGAGACAGGCTCCGGACGTGAGACCCGCAATGGAGGCTAAGGTGAGATACAGTTTGTTGCTGCCGCTTTCACTCTTGATCGTTTCCGGCGCGAATCCAGCCGCCGCGTATTATTGCGAAGGCGGCCAACAACCCGTGCCGCCCGCAGTCGCCGAACGAATGGCGCTGCCGTTATGCGGATTCGCGGCAACCCAGCCGTGGGGTCCGAACGGTTGTCAATTGTGCGATACACGTAACATGTATCCGAACCCATTTGCCGTGCCGAGCCGGCCGGCAAACCACGCTTATCGCAACCCGCGATAACGAACGCTGCGAATTGCGCCGGCTGGTACGACAGCGTACTCATCCAACGATGCAGCCGGACTGCCGGTCGCGCCCGACGAATGTCGCCTTGCGATTTGATGCAGTCGTCTCCAGACGGGTGAAAAAGTGGCACGGAGTTGCGAAAGCTGCACGGCATGCTGCGACGGCTGGCTGCAGATCGAAGTGCGCGGGCATCGGGTCGCGCCGGGCAAGCCATGTCCATTCAGCGTCGCACATCGGTGTTCGATCTACAGCGAACGACCGCAGCATCCGTGTCGTGAGTTCATCTGCGGATGGCTTGCAGTCTCCAGTCCGCTGCCAGAATGGATGCGCCCCGACCGGTCGGATCTGATCCTGCTTGCCGCGAACTTTTTCTGGCGCGGCCTGCCGGTCGATGTCGCGGTTCCGGTCGGGACTCGCCCGAAGAAGAAGGCGCTGGACTGGCTGAAGACCTTCAGCTTCGAGAAGAAGCGCCTGCTGATCTATCAGATTGACCAGGACTGGTTTGCCTTTGGGCCGGCGGCTTTTCAGTCCGATATCAGCGAACGCATCGGACGCGGCGAGAAGCCCTGGACGGATTGAACCGCCGATTCGTCGAAATATTCCTGACGCCTGCCGATGCAGGGCGCTGCGGCCGCCTGAATCACACGTCTAAAATGTGCCGCCTCTGATACACAGCTCTTAAGCTGCAAGACGGTCAATTTCCTACAAAGGCGCAAGTAACTGAAGTCACGAGGATTAGTGGAGCAACCTTACGCGAGCTGCGACGAAATGTCGCTTTAATGTGACAGATCACATTTCTTTGAAATCGCACCATGGCACCACTTCCTGCTGGCATCTGGCATACATTAGCCTGTCCCAGTCCAAATTCGTAACCGGGCAAAAGACTGGGGAATCGCCATGAAAATTAAGCTCCTTTCGGGGACGGCTTGCGCCGCCCTATGTTTAATCGCGTTCAGCGGCGCAGCGCATTCTGCAACCCTCGACGACGTGATGCGGCGCCTCGACAAGATCGAGAAGGAAAACGCCGAGCTACGCCAGAAGCTCAAGGACATGTCCGCGACAAAGGGGGCGGCGCCAGTTGCCGCGGCCACACCGGCGGTCAAGGGCAATCCGGTGCAGCACGCAGCCGTTGCGCCTTCGCCCGCGCCGGAACACGCCGTTGTCAGCATCGGCGGCGCCCCGATCTACAGCAAGGCCCCGGGCGGCAACGCGCTCATCGACAACACGACGGTCACACTCTACGGCCACGTCGATGTCTCCGGCGACGTCTTCAATCCCGGCGTCTACGACCAGGGCACAAAGGCCGGCGTCTCCAGCAATCTGACCTATTTCGGCGTCAGGGCGCGGCACAATCTGGAGGCCTATGGATACCCGGGCTGGGCGGCGGTGGCACAGTTCGAGTCGCTGATCGAGGTCGCGGCTGTTCCAACCGAGCGGGCGGCGTTCGGAACGCGTGACAGCTTCATCGGAATGGAGACCCCATGGGGCGCGCTCAAGGCCGGCAAATCCGATACGCCATACAAGAAATCGACGGCCAAATTCGATCCGTTCTCCGCGACACTTGGCGATTACAATTCGATCATGGGCAACACCGGCGGCGATCTGCGCGCCGAGTTCGATTGGCGGGCCGCGCACGCCGTCTGGTACGAATCTCCGATCTGGAACGGTTTTCAGGCCACCATCATGGCGTCACCCGGACAGAACACCGCCAGGGACAACAGCGACTTCGCGCTCGGTGACTTCAACTGTCCCGGCACGTCGGCCCGCGGCAGCGGCAGCGGCTTCCCGCTGACATCGGCGCCCGAAGGTTGTACCGACGGCTCTTACGGCAACCTCTACAGCGTCTCGCTCGTCTACAACAACGGACCGTTCACGGCGATCGGCGCCTACGAACTTCACGAGGGCACCAATCGCACGGGCGACGAGGCGGTCACTCCGTTGGGCAACGGCGGAGTGCTCACCGTACCACCCGGAGCCGTCGGCATCGCCAACGAGTGGGCGGCAAAAGTGGGTGCCGGCTACAAGTTCAACGACGGCATCGGCAGCTTGCAGCTCTACGCAATCTACGAGCGCATGCGCCGGGAGCATACGGTCGCCGCCTTCGACGAACGTTCGCGCGACGGATATTTCATGAGCGCGACGCAAACCATCGGCCAATGGGACGTCAGTGGTTCATGGGCCCATGCCAACGCGTCCCCGGGGTCTCCGGGCACCGGAATCAACAATGCGTTCGTGGCGGGCGCAACCGCCCCCGCCGGAGCGGCTGACTTCGCGCTCAATACGCTCGACAGCAGTGCCGACCAATATGCAGTCGGCTTGAAGTACCACTTCAGTCCGTTCGTGAGCTGGTATGTCGTGGGCAGTTATCTTCGCAACGGACCGGGCGCGCATTATTGCCTGGGCGTGAGCGGGCACGGTTACGGCGTTTGCGGCCGCGATGCGAACAACAACGTGGTGGCTGGCAACAAGGCGGAAGCTGTCACGACCGGTATGACCTTTGACTTCTAGCTATCTGCCTATACCGGAAGGGGCGCCGCCTTCGCGCCCCTTCTTCCGCGCGATCCATCGTTGTGTTTCGCCGGCCGAACTCTTCTGCGTCAGCCCTACTGTCATACTTGGTGCTGTTGGCAATGCTGAGCGTGGGACACTTTCCATTCATTTCAAAAGTAACTAGGTTGTTGGCTGTTCGGAATTTTCAAAAACGTGATTGGAGTGTGTTGATATTGTACAAGGAGTATTCAAATGCCAACCAACGGAGAGCCGCGTAGAGCAATTACGCTTGGTGGTGGTGGGCCGGCAGCGGGGCTGCACATTGGAGTTCTGGACGCTCTCGCCAATGCTAATCCACCGATAACTTTCGATGTGTGGTCGTTGTCTTGCATCGGCGCATGGGTCGGTGTGGTCTACAACCAGTCCGACAAAAGGACTGCAGCCGAAAAGGTCGAAGATACCTACCGGTTCTTCCGGGACGGCGTATTCCGAGATGATGAAGGCTACGAACGCTTCCCGATCAACACCGTATTCGGACCCGATTGGCGCAGCACCATCGACGCATTCTACGAATTCGTTGCCGATCCCAAGAGCTATAAGGACTTTCAATTACAGCCTTACAAGATGTTCGACTATGTCCAGCAGTCGATGTCGATTCTGAATGACTTCATGCCACGCGGCATGAGGAGAGCGAAGAAATTGGACGAAGGAGACCTCAATAGGTGGATTCTTAACCAGGTGATGGCTCCCAATCCAGCCATCCGCTATCTCACATCGCTGATGTACCTGTCCAAGTTCAATGGTCTCTCCAGGATCAACTACCCTGACAGCGAGTTCATGAGAAAAATCAGGTTTGACCGGCTTTCCGAGGACGGCAAGCCATTCATTTTTCACAACGCGTGGAATCTTGACACCCAAAAACTCGCCTTTTTTGCCAACCACAGGATCGAGCGCCCGAAAAACGGCGAGTACAAGGGGCCTATCACCGCGCAATCCTTGTGCGCGTGCTCGGCGCTTCCTTTCGTCGAAGAGACCGTGGAGATCGACGGAACGACCTACTGCGAGGGGGCGCTGGTCGACACGGTCAATTTCGAAGGCTTGCTCGAGCTCGAAGTCAGGGGTCAGAAAATCGACGAAGTCTGGATCAGCCGGATCGTCGATTCCCAGCAGATACGAAAGCCGGAGAATCTTCACGATGCTCTGGCCAATCTCTGCCAATTGTTCGCGGCCAGCGTTGGTGAAGATGACGTCAAGCTGTTCAAATATCACGTCAAGTACGACCGTCGGAACGGCGACGCTTCGAAGGCCAAGAATTCGACGAAGAATTCGAAGGCGGCAAAGGCCGAAGCTCAAAAATCAAAGGCGGCTCAAGCGGAGGACTCGAACGGGCACCGTGCGAACGGCGACAATTCCGTATGGAACGGCACCGTCGTCGAGATTCATGTGCCCGGCCACATCAATTTCAAATGGAATCACAGCAACCTGGACAACGGACGACGGTTGGGGCGAGACTCAGCCAAACAAGCGATCAAGACGTATCATGAAAAGAAGAATACGTCTCATCCCGGCGAGCCGCTCTTCATCAATGAAAATCCCGCGCAGGATCCGGAGTGGCAACAGATACGACAACGGTATCACGAGCTGAAGAAGGCACTGGCCTGAGAATGAGGGCACGGTCGGTCTGGGCTCCCCTGCCCCGACCGAGTCATCGCAGCTGATCGAGCAAGGATTTGGCCTCCTTGAGGTCCTGCGTCTCAAATCCTTCGGTAAACCAGCCGTAGATCGGCGTGAGCACGTTGCGCGCTTCGTCGGCTCTACCCTGGTGCATGAATAGCGTTGCGAGGTCGGTCGCCGCTCGGAGTTCGAGGGCTTTGGCGTGCTGACATCTCGCCGTTGCCAACGCCCGATGGAGCAGCTCAGTGGCGGCATCAGGGTTGGCGCGGGCAGTCGGCGTGCGCGCCTTCAGCCGGTACAACTCGGCCGCGAATATCCGTTCGCTGTTGCGATTGGTCGTTGCGAGGCCTTGGTCGATCAAGGCCAGCGCAGCCTGCCAATCTCCGCTAAGGAGCTGGACCTGACACAACAGCACGTACAGCACCGTGATCCCCAGTTGGTAGCCGGCGCCACGATATTCGTCCATGGCGGCCTGAATCTCTTCGACAGCAGGGGATGGCGAACCGCGCAATGTGCCGCAAATGCCACGGATGGCTTGCGCCAATCCAATCCATTGGCGGAATCTGTGCTCCTCCGACAAACTCTGACAGCGTTCCGCATAGCGTTGTGCACGCGATATCTCGCCGCGAAGCGCGTAGAGAACGGAGGCATAGTAGCAGGCGTAGGCTTGCGAATGAGGATGATTGATTGCGTCCGCGCGTTGAACGGCTGCGTCGATGCGCACGACCGCCTCGTCGACGTGCCCGAGCAGCCAGAGTATCCAGGACATCAGCGCGAGATCGGCAACCCCCGCATCCTGGCCGGCCGCTCGAGCGGCCAGTCTGTCATCGTCGGAGCATGCCTCGAACTCCGCAAGAGCACGCTCGATCGCTTCGCGGGCGTCGATCAGGCGTCCCATGAAAAGGCGAATCATGGCCTGACCGCGTGTCGCATTGAGCAACGCCGGTTGATCACCGCGCGTCTCTGCAAGTTGAAGCAGGGCTGCGATCGTCTCTTGCGCAACCGGCAACTCGCCGCGAATGACACTCGCGGTGGTCAACCAGAACATGATCTGCAGCTGCTCGGGTGGGTCGCCAAGGCGCTCGCAAAGTTCGCGCGCTCGTGTGAAGGTCACCACAGCCTTGTTGGCGGCTGGGCCTTGGGTGGCGATAAGGCAGGGCCCGAGCGCGAATTGAAAATCCAGCTCCAATTTGTCCTTTTGTGCACCGTCGGCCAAGTGCTGCAAGGCCGCGATACCCCGATCCAAGTGAGCGACCGCTTCGAGATTTGCCGAGCGCATGGCGGCCTTTTTGCCGGCCAGCAACCAGTAACCTGCTGCTTTTTCGAACAGTCCCGCCTCGGTGAGATGATGCGCCACGGTTTCGGGTTGGGTTTCCACGATTTCCGGGAAGCGTTGTTCGAAAACGTCGGCAATCACGGCATGGAGCGCTGCGCGCCGGGTCTTCAACAGACCCGAGTAGGCAGCATCCCGCACAAGCGCATGTTTGAAGGTGTAGATCGCTCGGGGGATCTCGCCCCGGCAAAATATCAGCTCCGATCGCACCAGTTCGGCAAGAGCCTCCTCAAGTCTCCGTGCGGGAAGCCCTGAGACGATGCTCAGCAACTCGTAGGAGAACTCCCGGCCCACAACAGCACCGATCTGCGCAATGTCTCGGACCGGAGCAAGCCGATCCAGCCTCGCCATGAGAGATGCATGCAAGGTCGTCGGAATTGCCACTGGAGGCAGGGCTCTGCCAAGCACGTAATGTCCGTCCCGTTCCTGCAACAAGCCACTTTCCAGAACGGTTTTGGTCAGTTCCTCGACGAACAACGGCACGCCGTCAGTACGGGCGAGGATCTGTTCCATCACCTCGGTTGGGAGTGTCTTGCCGGCCGTCACGCGCCCGATCAGGGCGGCGCCGTTCTCTCGATTGAGACGCGTCAGCGAGATCGTCGTCACATGCGCGTGGCCTGGCCAAGGCGGCTTGAAATCCGGCCTCGCTGTAATGAGCAGCAGCCCCCGTAGCTGCGGCATTTTCTCCAAAGTGAGCGAAAGAAGTTCGAGCGACGTAGGATCAGCCCAGTGGACATCTTCGAAATAAATGAACACCGGCTGGCGCGCAGCGAGCGCAGTAAACTGTGTCATGAGCGCCGCCAGCGTCATCTCCTTACGCTTTTGGGGGCTCAGCTCGGGCATCTGGTAGCGGGCTCCCGCGGGTAGGGACAGCAGGCTCGCCAGGGGTGGCACAACCAGGTTCGCGTCAGCACCGGATCGCAACAGCAAAGCCTCGAGTTTGCCGAATTTGGCGCCGGGCGAGTCGGTTCGCTCGAACCCCGCAGCCCTTTCCAGGTGACGAATGAATGGGTAGAGCGCACTGTTCGTGTGGTGCGCGGAGCAGAAGAGACGCACCGTAGTGTGCGGCTCGGCCTGCTTCAGCCTTGCTTCGAGCGCCAGGGTAATGTGCGACTTCCCAATCCCCGGCTCGCCGGTCAACACGACGGCGCTGCCCTCACCAGTCCTCGCGGACTGCCAACGACGTAGCAGAAGGTCGATTTCCTCCTCGCGCCCGATCGGCGGCATCAGCTGGGTCTTGTGCATCGCTGCGAAACGACTTTCCGCACCGCTCGTACCCAACACCTCCCAAGCTGGTAGTGGTTCCGCCCATCCCTTCAGCATGACCGGTCCCACATTGCGATATTCGAAATGCCCTTCGGTCAATCGACGCGTATTCTCACAAATCAGAACTGTACCAGGCATTGCCAGCGACTGCAGTCGGGCAGCCAGGTTCGGCGTCTCACCAACCACCTCCTGCTCCTTCGTGACGCCTTCGCCGATCACGTCACCGACCACGACCATTCCGGTCGCGATACCGACGCGAACCTGGAGCGCAGTGCCGATGTCCGTCTTCAGCTTGGCAATGGTATCGACCAACGCCAATCCCGCGCGTATCGCCTGCTCGGCATCGTCCTCATGTGCCTGGGGAAATCCGAAATGGGCGAGAACGCCGTCGCCCATGTAGCGAGCAATGACTCCATCGCTCTTGGCGATGACGTCGGCAATGGCCCCCTGATAGGCGCTGATGACCGTTCGCAGGTCCTCCGGGTCAAGCCTTACCGAAAGAGCCGACGAGCCCACCAGATCGCAAAACATGACTGTGAGCTGACGGCGCTCGGCACCTTGCTGCGGTGCCTGCTTATTCCCGATCTGGGCCGCTGGAGGGACGTCTCCTCGAAGCTCCGCAATCGCGCGCAGCATTTTACGCCGATGTCCCAGCAGGACGCCAAGATCCTTCAAGTCCTGCTCAGTCAGATCGCAGAGGACCGAGGGGTCAATGGCATTCTTGACGAAGCACTCGGCATATTCGCTCAAGCCGATCGATGCCAGCCATTCCGCAATCGCTGTCATGGCAAACTCATGGCTTCCGCCTAACTATAGCACTCCCAGCGAGGAGCTATTGGCCCCGCGACAATCGGTCCAGTTGGCGCCACCGCAATACCGACACGCTTCTTAACCCGGAGCCATCGACCAACAAACGTTTGGAGTTTCGGGTGACCGGCTCGTCTCGAGGAACTCGGAGACTTCTGGGTACTTCCGGATCTGACCCCGGCTGTTTGAAACGCTGTCGCCGTAGAGGTCTCGCGGAAAACCGATAAAGCGCTTCTTTGCGGGTGGCGTCGCCGATCTCGTCGCGCGCAGTGCCGATGATCCAACAGGCACCTATTATTAGGTCGCACAAGATCGTCCTGGGTTCACGCCTTCAGTACAATTGGTGCGGCCTGAAACGGTGAGCCTTGCTCCACCGGTCCTGGTCCGGCATTCCGTGCGCCCTCTGCACTTTGAGGGTGTGACAATGGTGAACGGTTGGGGGCGGTTTCCGCCACCCGAGAAGATGGAGGACGATCCCGCACCGCAAACGCATGTGCACGCCGAAAGCAGGATTTGACAACCGCGCATGCGATGCGAGGATTGGTATCGAGGTCCGGTGACGACCAGGCCGGCAATGATGAAGCTTCGGAGCAAGCAGGTGCTGAGCAGGCGTGACTTGATCAGGCAGGCCGGCTTGGCCGCGGCCGCAACAACCTTCGGGCCGCTCGCGGCGCTGGCCGACACGGTGACGCTGCCGTTCGACAATGGCGAGCGGCCATTGGTGAAATATCCGCAGAAGCGGCCGATGATCTGCCTGACCAGCCGGCCGCCGCAGCTCGAAACGCCGTTCGGGGTCTTCAATGGCGGGCCGCTGACGCCGAACAATGCATTCTTCGTCCGCTACCATCTCGCCAACATCCCCACCGACATCGATCCGGACAAGTTCACCCTCGAGATCAAGGGCAAGGTCGATCGTCCACAAAAGCTGTCGCTGCAGGACATCCGCAAGCTGACGGCGGTCGAGCTCGTCGCGGTCAACCAATGCTCGGGCAACAGCCGCGGCTTTTTCGAGCCGCGCGTCGCCGGCGGCCAGCTCGGCAACGGCGCCATGGGCAATGCGCGCTGGCGCGGCGTGCCACTGAAGAGCGTGCTCGATATGGCCGGGGTGCAGGCGGGCGCCAGGCAGGTCACGTTCAACGGCATGGATGGGCCGGTGTTCGACAAGACGCCGGATTTCGTCAAGGCACTCGATCTCGACCATGCACGCGACGGCGATGTGATGCTGGCCTACGGCATGAACGGCGACGACCTGCCGCTGCTCAACGGCTTTCCGCTGCGGCTCGTGGTGCCCGGCTATTACGGCACCTACTGGGTCAAGCATCTCAGCGAGATCACCGTGATCGACGATGTGTTCGACGGTTTCTGGATGAAATCCGCCTATCGCATTCCCGACACGCCCTGCAATTGCGTCGAGCCGGGCACGGCCCCGAAGGCAACCATCCCGATCAACCGCTTCACCGTGCGCTCGTTCATCACCAACATCACGGACGGCGCCAAGCTGAAGGCGGGCACCACCCGCCTCAAGGGAATCGCCTTCGACGGTGGCAGCGGCATCAAGGAGGTTGCCGTGTCGATCGACGGGGCCAAGGGCTGGCTGCCGGCAAAGCTCGGCAAGGATCTCGGCAAATACTCGTTCCGGGAATGGAGCCTGCCCGTCAAGCTCGCCGCCGGACCCGCAGAGCTCAAGGTTCGCGCCACCAGCAATGCCGGCGACGTACAGCCGATGGAGCCGCGCTGGAATCCAGCCGGCTATTTGCGCAATGTCGTCGAAACCGTGCGCGTCACCGCGAGCTGAGGGAGACGATCATGCGAGCCCGGCTGCTTCATCTGCTGCTCGCTGCTGCGACGCTCGGGCCGATACCGGTCCTGGCATCGCCGATATCGTATGCCTTGCCCGCGGAGACCGCCGCCTTCAAACCAGGGCCCAATCTCGACGTGGTGAAGAACAATTGTTCGGCCTGCCACTCCGCGGACTACGTCAGCACCCAGCCGCGAGGGGCCAAGGACAAGAGGGCTTTTTGGCAGGCCGAGGTCACCAAGATGATCAAGGTTTATGGTGCTCCGATCGCGGATACCGACGTCGCCGGGATCGTCGACTACCTGGCGACGGCCTATTGAGGGGACCGCAGGGGCCGATCTGCACGGGGTCTCGAAAAACGGGTCGGAAGCGGCGAATCCAGTTGATCGCTACGCCAAATGTCACCGAAGTTGTGAAAAGCTCCGAAAGTGCCACGATATCGGGGGTTTTTGGCCAAATCCCGCCATTGTTTGAGCTATTAAGCCTAACCCAACCGGGATATCCTGCCGCGCCGAACAGGACGGTTTTGCGGGGACCGGCTGCTCGTTTCTTTTCGATCTCGCGGAGACTGGGAATGGCTAAAGGTACGGTCAAGTGGTTCAACCCGACGAAGGGATATGGATTCATCCAGCCCTCGTCTGGCGGGAAGGACGTGTTCGTTCATATTTCTGCTGTGCAGAAGGCGGGGCTTTCCACGCTCAATGAAGGACAGGCAATCGAGTACGAAGAAATCGCCAATCGCGGCAAGACCTCGGCGGAAAATCTCAAGGTCTAGAGCCGCCGATTTGAAGTCCTTGCGGCTCACGCGCGGCAGCATACGTCCGGAGGACTTCAAATCGGAATGCGGTTTATTTAAACTTCGGAGCCCGGTTGCTCCATCGGCGCGCGGCAACGACGTTGCCGCACGCTGTTCCAAAGCGATGCGGCGGAGCCTTTATCGGCGGCGTGGAGGCGTGCGCTCTCGGAGCGGATACCGGTTCGCGTGAAAACCGCCCGACCAGGCACGACGCTAATATTCCGTGACCCATTTCTCGACCGTCATGACGTCAGGCGCCACTGCATAGCCGCGTGGCCACATGTCGACGACCCACTCCACCTTGGTCGCGCGCTCGACCAGCACCGCGGTGTTGTGCGGCGTCTGCAGCACCAGCACATTGCCGCGATAATGCGGGTCGCCGACCACGTGGTATTTGAAGAGGCCCCATCCCTGCATCACCAGCAGGAGGCTCGTGGTGTTGCGCGTGGTGTCCCAGCAATCGTAATTATGCTTGTCGTCGAGGGCACGGAAATCCGCCTTCGCGATCCGCTTGTCAGTGCCGATGATCGGTCCCATGCGGCGATCGAACCAGATCACCGCCTTCTGCACCGCGGCCCGCTCGGCCGCGGCGGACGCCTTGCCCGCGGCCATGATCCTTGTGAGCACGCTTCGGTCGGCGGGTGAGAAGTCGAGCATCTCGCGACGGCGGCAGCCGAAGCTGTAACAGACCGTCATCGACGCCGCGCCGGGCGGAAAGATCGATACCGTGGTGTAGAGCGCCGCCTGCTGCGCGCTCAGCTCCGCGGCCTCCGCGGGCCACATGTCGACGAGGAGGATCGATACGAGAGCCAACAACACAAGGCCACACGCCGCCGCAACATTGCCGGGCGTGTCGCCCGGTTGCCGCCCCTTCATCTGCATGATTGTTTCGCCCCCAAAAAAATTGACCTGGAAATCAATCGAAGCCGTTTCAACTGAGGAGAACTGGCAGCATGATGGCTGAACGGGAGGTTGATGTCACCCCGCGATGACCGAGCATTGGCCGATTCCCCCATTTGCAGCGTCCTATTCACCGGACGATGGCGGTATTGCGGCAAAACTGCTTGACGGCGCGCGCCTGAGCCGCGCGCAGGAGCAGCGCATCGACAGTACCGCGAGGCGGCTGATCGAAGCCATCAGGCGCCGCGACGACCGCCTCGGCGGCGTCGAGGACATGCTGCGCGAATTCGCGCTCTCCACCAAGGAGGGCCTTGCGCTGATGGTCCTGGCAGAGGCGCTGCTGCGCGTGCCGGATTCACATACCGCGGACCATTTCATCGAGGACAAGCTCGGCGAAGGCGATTTCGTCCATCACGAGACCAAGTCGAGCGCCTTCCTGGTCAATGCGTCGGCCTGGGCGCTCGGACTGTCGGCACGGGTGATCCAGCCCGGCGAGACACCGGAAGGCACGATCGGCCGGCTGGTCAAGCGGCTCGGGGCGCCGGCGGTGCGCGCGGCGACGCGTCAGGCGATGCGCCTGATGGGAAGCCACTTCGTGCTCGGCGAAACCATCGAGGCCGCGCTGGCGCGGGCCGAGCCGCGATCGGCGAGGCCCTCGCGCTACTCCTTCGACATGCTCGGCGAAGGCGCGCGCACCGCCGATGATGCGGCGCGCTACTTCGATGCCTATGCGGCGGCGATCGCAGCGATCGGCGAGGTTGCGGGCAATCGCCCGCTGCCCGACCGTCCCGGCATTTCGGTCAAACTGTCGGCGTTGCATCCGCGCTTCGAGCCGATCAGCCGCGGCCGCGTAATGGCCGAATTGGCGCCGCGCCTGATCGATCTCGCGCGCCGCGCAAAAACGTTTGATCTCAATTTTACTGTCGATGCCGAGGAAGCCGACCGGCTGGAATTATCGCTGGACGTGATCGCGGCCGCGGCCAGCGATGCTTCGCTCGCCGGCTGGGACGGCTTTGGGCTTGCGATCCAGGCCTATCAAAAGCGCGCCGGCGCCGTCATCGACTATGTCGACGGGCTGGCGAAGGCTTTGGATCGCCACCTGATGGTGCGGCTCGTC
>Ga0213882_10000524_pt1 | contig 12536 bp, 12 predicted proteins | sample BarmaccoBMER_R09_FD_160106 | JGI IMG/M metagenome (GOLD analysis project Ga0213882, IMG submission 160106) | Barbacenia macrantha exposed rock microbial communities from rupestrian grasslands, the National Park of Serra do Cipo, Brazil - ER_R09 ...
CGCCCGCGTTCGACGACGTCGTCTTCAGGCACTGGAGTATCTGCCCGTTGCTGAGCCCCTTTCCGGACAGCAGCGCGGCGACCCCGGAGACGTAGGGCGTTGCCATCGACGTCCCGGCGAGGGTGTCGTAGCCCCTGATCGAGCCGCAGTCGTCGGCGGTGTCGCCGGGCCAGATGGTGGACCAGACGTCGCCGTCGTACTCGCAGAAGAGGACGCCGCCGCCGTCGCCGCCCGGCGCGCGGAGCCCGATCGTGCCGTTCGAGTTGTTCGGCAGGTTCGAGTAGGCGGCCGGAAGCCCCCGGCTGTCGGTCGCAGCCACGCAGACGGCGTACCTGGAGGCGGCTGGGTAGTCGCAAAGCGGAAAGGTCTCGTTCCCCGCGGCCGCCACGACCACCGCGCCCTTGCTCCAGGCGTACGCCACGGCCTGCTCCGTGCCTGTGGCGCCCTGGCCGGCGGCGTCGGCGAGCGGGGAGTCGCCGAGGCTCAGGTTGATCACCCTCGCGCCGTGGTTGGCGGCCCAGCGGATCCCCTTGTCGGCGGTCGCCACGTCACCCGACCCGTCGGCGCCGAGCACGCGGACGGGCATGATCTTCGCCCCCGGCGCCGTCCCGGCCACGCCGATGCCGTTGTTCGTGTCCGCGGCGATGATCCCGGCCACGTGGGTGCCATGGCCGTTCTCGTCCTGAGGGCCCTTGCAGGCGCCGCCTCCCTTGACCAGGTCCGTACCGCCGATCAACTGGCCCCTGAGGTCGGGATGGGAAAGGTCGACACCCGAGTCCACGACCGCGACCGCCGTGCCGGCGCCCTTCGCTCCGCGGGCCCATGCCGCCGGCGCCTGGATCTGGGTGAGCCCCCACTGGCGCGGGAAGAGCGGGTCGTTCGGGTAGCCGGCGCGCGGGCTCCCGCCGGTGTCGTAGGTGTAGCCCGAGCACTTGAGCGCAGCCGCCTGTGGCGGCGCCATTGCACCGACCGCCGCCACCGCTATGAAGAGCCCTACCGCCTTGAGCCGCACGTGCATCCTCCTGCCCCGAGGGGCCACTCAGGTGTACACGATAGGTGGGCGGCGCGCGCCGTTCGGCGGCAGCCCAGAAAAGGGCCGGGGCGCCCTGTGGCGCCCCGGCACTGACCCTGGAACCCTCCTGCGGAAGCCGGGCGCTGGCTCGTCGCGCCCGAAGTTCTTACCCCGGATTGTCGGTTGGGGGCCGTCCTGCCGATATGGGGTGGGGACCCCATCTTTGCCGTGAAACCGAGTAGGACGCCCAATTCGAGGTCGCTGGCCGGTCAGGTCATCGCGGCGAACGTCTTCATGGTCGTGGCGACGCTGTTCGCCGCGAGCGCCGCCGCGCGCCTCAACCTGACGATCGCCGACCAGCGCATCCAGTTCGCGCTGCTCGGGCTGTCGATCGTCCTGGTGCTGCTGGTCAACATGCTGATGCTGCGCCGCCGGTTCTCCCCGCTCGACCGCCTGATCGAGCGCGTCGAGGCGATCGACCCCGCCGACCCGGCCGAATTCGACGGCCCCGACCGCGGCGAGACGACGGCGGAGATCGAGCGCCTGGCCGCTTCGTTTCAGCGGATGCTCCGGCGGATCGACGACGAGCGAAAGCGAAGCGGGCGCCTGGTCGTGCGCGCGCAGGAGGAGGAGCGCCGGCGCCTCGCCCGCGACCTGCACGACGAGGTCAACCAGTCGCTGACCGGGATCCTGCTCAGGCTCGAAGCCCTGAGCCACGCCGCCCCCGCCGACCTGACGGACGAGATCGGCGCCGTGAAGAAGCTCGTGAACCAGGCGATGGGCGAGCTCGTGACCCTGGCCCGTCAGCTGCGGCCCGCGGCGCTCGACGACCACGGCCTGGTCTCGGCGATCGTCAGCCACGCGCGGCGCTTCGCGGCCCAGACGGGCGTCCCGGCCGACGTCCGCGTCGAGGGAGAGCCGGCCCCGCTCGAGTCCGACCAGGAGATCGCGGTGTACCGGTTCGTGCAGGAGGCGCTCTCGAACGTAGCCCAGCACGCCGGCGCATCGCGCCTCGACGTGGCGCTGTCGGCGAACGACGGAGGCCTCGAGGTGACCGTGCGTGACGATGGCCGTGGATTCGACGCGGGCGGCGAGGCCGCCGGTCTGGGGCTGAGCGGTATGGCCGAGCGCGCCCGTCTCGTGGGTGGGAAGCTCGAGGTTGACTCGAGGCCCGGCGGCGGAACATCCCTGACCCTGGTGGTGCCGTGATGCTCCACGTGCTGCTGGCCGACGACCACGGCATCGTGCGCAGCGGTCTGCGGATGCTGGTGGATCGTCAGGAGGGGATGCACGTCGTCGCCGAGGCCGACGATGGCGTCGCGGCCGTCGAGGAGGCGCTGCGACACAAGCCCGACGTCGCGATCCTCGACGTGGCGATGCCGCGGATGACCGGGGTCCAGGCCGCGCGCGAGATCAAGGCGCACTGCCCGGAGGTCGCCGTCCTGCTGCTCTCGATGCACGACGAGGAGCACTACCTCTTCGACGGTTTGCAGGCGGGCGCCCTGGGCTACGTGCTGAAGCGGGCGGCGGACGAGGATCTCATCGAGGCGGTCCGGTCGGTCGCGGCCGGCCGTCCCTTCCTCCCGGCCACGACGCAGAGCACGTTGGTGAAGGAGTGGCTCGCCCGCGGTGAGGAGGTGCCCCGCGATCCCCTCACCCCGCGCGAGCAGGACGTGGTCAAGCTGATCGCCGAGGCGTACACCAACAAGCAGATCGCTGAGATCCTCAAGGTCTCCGAGAAGACGGTCGAATCGCACCGCGCCAACGTGCTCGCAAAACTGGGGATGCGCGACCGCGTGGAGCTCGTGCGCTACGCGATCCGGCGCGGCCTGATCGAGGCCTAGCTACCCGCCGGTACGGGCGGGGGGTCATCTAGACTTCTGCGCCGTCCCCCACCGGGTAATCGAGGTCGCCGTGCAGGAGATGGTCATCTATGGCGTGAGCTTCGACATGGTCGGCAAGCAGCCGATCGTGCTCCTCAAGACCCGGGAGGGGAACAAGTTCCTGCCGATCTGGATCGGCCATCCCGAGGCCGCCGCGATCCTCATGAAGCTCCAGGGCGCGAACACGCCGCGCCCGATGACGCACGACCTCATGGACGAGATGCTCACCGAGCTCGACGTGGCGTGTACGCGCGTCTCCGTCACCGAGCTGAAGGAGAACACCTTCTACGCGTCGATCTCGCTACGGCTCGACGGTCGCGAGGTGGAGATCGACTCGCGACCGTCTGATGCCCTGGCGCTGGCCGTCCGCACGAAGGCGCCGATCTTCGCGGCCGAGGACGTGATCGCGGAGTCCGCGATCGAGTTCGAGCACGAGGTCGAGGACCAGGACGAGGTCGTGGAGAAGTTCAAGGACTTCCTCGACAACGTCTCGCCCGAGGACTTCGCCTCGGGCGGCAGCTAGAGCCTCGCCGCGGGCCGTCCCCGCTCGAGCGCCAGCTCCACGATTCGCCCGATCAGCGCGTCGAACTCGAGGCCCGCGGCCTCGGCCGCCTGGGGGAGAAGGCTCGTCTCGGTCAGTCCCGGGATCGCGTTCGCCTCGAGGATCTCGAGCTCGCCGCTATCCCCGTCGAGCATCAGATCGACCCTGCCGAACCCGCACAGGCCGAACAGCTTGTACGCGGCGACCGCCAGCGCCCGGGCGCGGGCGCTGAGCTCCTCACTCACGTCGGCGGGGCAGACGAAGTCGGTACGGCCGATCTCGTACCGGGCCTCGAAGTCGTAGAAGTCCTCCTCGCGCGGCACGGCCTCGACGATCGGCAATGGCTCCGGCCCGCCCGGCCCATCCACGATCGACACCGCCAGGTCGCGGCCCTGCACGTGGCGCTCGAGGAGCACCTTCTGGTCGTAGGAGAACGCGGACACGAGGCAGCCGGGGACGTCAGCAGCCGTGCCGGCGAACTTGATTCCGAGCGCCGAGCCGCCGGACGCGGGCTTCACCACGATCGGGAAGTGCAGCCGCTCCTCGATGGCGTGCAGGGTGTCGGCCGCCCCGAGCTGGCGGAAGGCCGTCTCGCTGAACGCGAAGAAGTCCGGCGTCGGGATGCCGGCCTCGACGAGCAGGTGCTTGGCGAGCACCTTGTCGATCGAGCGGATGCAGGCGAGCACGCCGGACCCCGTGTAGGGGATGCCGAGGATCTCGAGGAGCTCCTGCACCGTGCCGTCCTCGCCGTCGCGTCCGTGGAGCGCGATGAAGGCGACCTCGGGGTCGGCCGCTCGCAGCCGACCGATCAAGTCGGCGCCCACGTCGATCGCCACCACCTCGTGCCCGAGTCGCTCGAGCGCGTCCTCCACCCTCGCCCCCGAGCGAAGCGAGACCTGCCGTTCGAGCGAGGTGCCGCCCTTCAGGACGGCCACGCGGCTCATGACGAGTGCGCTCGGCCCTCGCCCGTGCGCCGCTTCGGCATCGGGACGACGCGCGCGCCGGGCGCCTCCTCGCCGTCGCCCGCGGCTGATGGCGCGCGCGGGCGCGACCCCTCCGGCGCCGCGGGCCGATCCTCGCCGGTCAGCGTGCCGTACAGGCCGACCTGCTCCGCCACTACCTCGCCGATCCGGCGCACGCCCTCCCGGATCGTGTCCTCGTCCGAGGCCGAGAAGTTCAGGCGCATCGAGTTGCGGCCGCGCCCGTCGAGGTAGGCGCCCTCCCCCGGGACGAACGCGACGTTCTCGCGCAGCGCACGAGCGAGAAGGTCCGTGGTGTCGATGAACTCCGGAAGGGTGACCCAGATGAACAGGCCGCCGCCCGGCCTGGTCCATTCCGCCTGGCGGGGGAAGAACTCCGCGAGCGCATCCAGCATCGCGTCCCGACGCCCGCGATAGATCTCGTTCAGCGACTGGATGTAGTCGCGCCAGATGCCCTCGTCGAAGTACGCGCGCACGAGCAGCTGCGAGAGCGTCGAGGTGCAGAGGTCCGCCGCCTGCTTGCCGAGGTTGATCTTCTCGAGCACGGGCGGCGGCGCGACGACCCAGCCAAGACGGATTCCCGGTGAGAGGATCTTGGAGAAGGTGCCGAGATACATCACGTAGACGCCGCCGTCGAGCGAACGCAGCGTCGGCTTCGGCGAGCCCTCGTAGCGCAGCATTCCGTACGGGTTGTCCTCGAGGACCAGCAGCTCACGCTCGTGCGCGATCTCCACGAGCCGCTGGCGCCGCGGGACGGACATCGTGACTCCCGCGGGGTTCTGGAAGCTCGGCACCGTGTACACGAACTTGGGCTTTCGTCCGTCGCGGGCCAGCCGGTCGAGGACCTCCTCGAGGCGGTCGACCCGCATCCCGTCCGAGTCGGTGTCGATCTGGACGACGTCGGCCTCGTACGAGGAGAAGGTGGGGACCGCGCCCGGGTACGTGGGCCCCTCGGCGATGATCACGTCGCCCGGGTCGATCAGCGTCTTCGTGACGAGGTCGATGACCTGCTGGCCGCCGGTCGTCACGATCAGGCCGTCGCGGTCGACCTTCATGTCCTCCGCGGCCATGACCTCGACGATGCACTCCTTAGCCTCCTCGAGCCCCTCGGTGGGCCCGTACTGGAGCGCGCGGGCGCACGACTGCTGCGCGATGCGCTGGGCCATGGACGCGAAGGTGGCCGGCGGGAAGCTGCTCGTGTCCGGCAGGCCGCCAGCCAGCGAGATGACCTCGGGCCGCGCCGTGATGGCCATCATGTCGCGCATCGCCGACGACTTCATTACGCGCGTGCGCGAGGCGAACAGGCCGGCGTAGCGTTCGAGGTCGCGCTTCGTGGAGCGGGGGCGCCCCATGCGCCTGATTTCGCCCCGCTCGCCCGAACCCCTGTCGTCTATCGTCATGGCGCCCTTGAGCGTACCGGGGGGATGCGCTGTCCTGGCCATGGCAGAGACCCTCCAACGCCCTCCGCCGGAGTCCCGCACGACCTCAGAATGAGCCTCTTCCTCGACATCGGCAAGGGTGCCGGGCTGTCCGGCGCGAGCGGGGTCCGCCCGTTTCTGCCACCGCTCCTTGCGGGGGCGCTCGCACGCGGCAACATCGGAATCGACTTCAGCCGCACCGGCTACGACTTCCTGGAGAGCCCGGCCTTCCTCGCGGGCGTCCTGGCCCTGGCGGTGCTCGCCTACGCCGTCGACCGGCGGCGCGGCGAGGCGGCCGCGCCTCGCCGGGATCCGCTCGCCGTGGGGCTGGCCGCGATCGCGCTCGCGCTCGGGGCCCTGCTGTTCGCGGGCTCGCTCGCGGGCGGCCACCACGAAAGCTGGCCCGGCCTGGTCGGCGGCGTCGCGTGCGCCGCGCTCGGCTACGCCGCCGTGGCCGCGCTGTTCGGGCGGGCGAGGCGGCGTCTCGCGCGCGGGGCGGCGCGCATGCTGGACCTCTACGCCGACGCGATCGCCCTTGTCCTCGCGGCCATCTCGATCGCGCTCCCGCCGGTCGGGCTCCTCGCGCTCCTCGCGTTCGTCTTCCTCATCGTGCGTGCCCGCGCGGGCGGCGAGCGCAAGTACGAGGGCCTCCGCGTCCTGCGGTGACGCGGCGGCGCCCGTGGCTCGCAAGAAGCTCGTCCTCGCCGTAATCGACGCGCTCAAGCCCGAGATGCTCGATCGCGCGATCGAGCACGGGCGCGCGCCGGTCCTCGCGAAGCTGGTCGAGCGCGGGACCTACGTGCGCGACTGCGTGTCCACGTTTCCGTCCGTGACCCCCGTGGCCGCGGCGACGATCGCCACCGGCGTGGCAAGCGACCGCCACCAGGTTCCCTCCATGAACTGGTACCACCGCGGCGAGGAGCGCTACGTCGAATATGGCTCCTCCTTCGAGGCGAGCAGGACCTTCGGGCTCATGAGCTCGCTGCGCGACCTCGTCTACAACCTGAACCTTGCTCATCTGAGCCGCGCGGAGCGGACGCTGTTCGAGCACCTCGGCGACGCCGGGATCCCGAGCGCCTGCACCACCTACATGATCTACCGCGGCCGCAGGCGCCATGAGGTGACGGGCGAGGCCGTCCCCAAGCGGCTCGCGAGCATCGCGGGACAGTTTCGGTACCCCGTGTGGGGCCCGGACGAGCTGTTCTACGCGGACCTCTTCGCATCGCGCCCCACCGGCTGCCGGTCGAACTTCGGGATGCCCGGGCTGCGCGACCAGCACACGGGATGCGTGGGCTCATACCTCGTCGAGCACGACCTCTTCGACTTCCTTCTCGTGTCGCTGCCCGACAACGACAGCTACTCGCACCGGCGAGGGCCCTACGCGCAGGTCACCTCGATCTCGTCCGCCGACCGCGCCCTCGAGCGGATCATGCACGCGGCCGGGGGACCGGAGGCCTTCCTCGAGGATCACGCGGTGATCGTGATGAGCGACCACTCGCAGGTCGCCGTCGAGCGCCGGGTCAACCTCGCCGAGGCGCTCGAGTCCTGGCAGGTGCTGCGCCCGGATGCCGACCCCTCCGGCGCCGAGATCGCGGTTTGCCCCGCGCAGCGATCGGGGCAGATCTACGTGCTCGACCCCGCCGCCCGCCGGCGCCTCGTCCCGCGGCTGGTCCGGGACCTTCGCCGTGTGGAGGGCGTCGACCTGGTGGCCCGTCTGGCGCGCGGCCAGGCGGTGGTCGCCGGCGGCGGCGGCGAGCTGCGGTTCTCGCCCGGGTCGGAGGTGGTCGACGCGCGCGGTCAGGGCTGGGATGTCGAGGGGGACCTCGCCGCCCTCGATCTGACCGCAGACGATGGCCGAGTCACGAGCCACGCCTATCCGCTCGCGCTGGGGCGGCTATGGGCCGCGCTGCACTGCCCGCGCGGCGGAGACCTTCTGATCTCGGCGAGCCCCGGGGCGGAGTTCGTCGACTGGGGCGGGATCGCGCACGTCGGGGGCGGCAGCCATGGCTCGCTCGCCCGGGGCGACTCCCTCGGCGCACTCGTGATGTGTGGACTGGAGACGCCGCCCGAGGGGTATCCAGATCAGTGGACGATCGGGGACGTGACCCCGCTGGTTCTGCATCACTTCTCGCTACCCTCCTGACCTTCATGCCCGACGAGATGGCGACAGCAGAGGCGCCGCCCCGCATGTCATCCCCCTCCTCCACCGTCCACCCGCCGCTCCGGCTCCACACGCGCTTGCGCCACGGGGTGCGGCGTCCCCACAACTGGGTGCAGCTCTTCAAGTTCTGCGTGGTCGGCGGCTCTGGCTACGTGGTGAACCTGTCGGTCTTCGCGGTCGCCTACAAGGCGCTCGGCGTCCACCACATCGCAGCGGCCACCATCGCGTTCGCCGTCGCGCTCTTCAACAACTTCTGGTGGAATCGCCACTGGACCTTCGGTGCGCACGGCGCTCGTGAGCACCACGCGGGGTTCCAGGCCGCGCGCTTCTTCGCCGTCAGTATCGCGGCCTTCCTCGTGGCGCTCGGCATCCTGCAGCTGCTGGTCGACAACACGAGCATCCCGACCGTCGTCTCGCAGGCGATCTCGATCGTCGCCGCCACGCCGTTGAACTTCGTCGGAAACAAGATGTGGACGTTCCGGCGGATCGACGCCGGCCCCGCCTAGCGGACCGGCGGCCGACCCTCACGCCGCCGGCGCCTCGACGAGGAGCTGCTGGATGCCGGTCGCGAGCCCGTCGTCCCCGGCCTCGATGAGGACTGCGTCGAGCCAGGGGTCCTCGTGCGAGGTGTCGAACCTGACCGGCATGAGCGTCCGGAAGCGCTCGAGCGCCTGCTCGCGCCTGACCCCGATGACGCCCCCGCGCGGCCCGGTCATCCCGACGTCCGAGACGTAGGCGGTCCCGCCGGGCAGGACGCGGGCGTCGGCGGTGGGCACGTGGGTATGGGTCCCGACGCAGGCGGTCGCGCGGCCGTCCACATGCCACCCCATGGCGACCTTCTCGCTCGTGGCCTCGGCATGGAAGTCGAGGAGCACGTGGTCGGCCCGCCCCTTGAGGTCGGCGAGCAACGCATCGGCCTCGGCGAACGGGGATCGCGCCGCCTCCAGGAATACCGTGCCGACCAGGTTCACCACCGCGAGCCGCCGGCCCTCCCGCTCGACGACGGTTGCGCCCCGGCCCGGGTTGCCCTTCGGGTAGTTGGCGGGGCGGACGATGCGCTCCTCGGTGTCGAGGAACTCGTAGACCTCACGGTGCCGGTAGGTGTGGTTGCCGAGCGTGATCGCGTCGACCGCGAGCTCATCCAGCATCTCGCGCGCGAGCGGCGGCGTGATCCCGAGGCCCCCGGCGGCGTTCTCCCCGTTCACGACGACCCAGTCGGGCGCGTGCTCCTCGCGAAGGCGCGGGAGCAGCGACGCGAGCGCTCTTCGCCCCGGGCTTCCGACCACGTCGCCGACGAACAGCAGCCGCATGCGACCGGATCATTCCAGCGCCCGCCGCCGCGGGCCCCGCAGCCCTCCCATTACCGTTGCCGGCCGTGAGGGATGAGAGGGCAACGCTCGCGGATGCCGCGGCGGCGGCCGGCGCGGGCCCTGTCCTCGAGGCGCGTGCCGTGGTCAAGCGCTTCGGCGACCGCGTGGCGCTCCGCGAGGTGTCGCTGAGCGCCGCTCCGGGCAAGCTGCTCGCGATCATCGGCCCGAACGGAGCGGGCAAGACAACGCTGCTCTCGATCCTCGCGGGCATCCAGTCCCCCGACGGAGGAGAGGTCGCGAGCTCTCCTCGCAGGGTCGGGTGGGTCCCGCAGCAGCCCTCGCTCTACGGGAAGCTGACGGTGGCCGAGAACCTGCGTCTGTTCGCTCGGCTCGAACGCTGCGCCGACCCGGACGCCGCGGTTGGGCGGATGCTCGACCTCGCGGACCTTCGCGACCGAGCGGGCGACATGGCCTCGACGCTTTCCGGCGGCAACCGCCAGCGGCTCAACATCGCCATCGGGCTGCTAGCTGAGCCGCCGGCGCTCCTCCTCGACGAGCCGAGCGCGGCTCTCGACCCGCGCCAGCGCGAGCGGCTGTGGGAGTTCATCTCCGCTCTCGCCGGCCGCGGCACGGCCGTGGTCTTCTCGACGCACAACGTCGCCGAGGCCGAGCGGTACGCGCAGCAGGTCGTGGTCCTAGCCGACGGCGAGCGGCTGTTCGCGGGCTCGCCGGCGGAGCTCGAGCGCGTGGTCGCCGACCGGCCCGGCTCCGAGGCGCGTGACTTCGAGGCCGCCTTCGTCGCATTTCTCCGCCAGCGAGGGCATTAGATGCGCTGGCTGCTCGCAAAGGACCTGCGGATCCTGCGTCGCTCCCCGCTCCTCGTCGCGATGCTCGTGCTCTATCCGGTCGTGATCGCGGCCCTCGTCGGGTTCGCCGTGACAAGCGGGCCGAGCAAGCCGCGCGTGGCCGTCCTCAACGAGGTTCCGCCAGCCGCGAACTCGATCGACCTCGGCGGCCAGCGCGTGGACGTCTCGCAGGAGGCCAAGGCGCTGTTCGAGTCGATCCAGTCCGTGAAGGTCCGCTCGCGGGCCGAGGCGATCCGGAAGGTGCGGAGCGGCGAGGTGCTCGGCGCCCTGATCATCCCGCCGGACATCACCCAGGACCTCGAGGCCGCGACCGCCGGCGGCGCGATGCCTCCGCACGTCGAGGTCCTATACAACGCCGACGACCCCGCCAAGCAGGCGTTCGTCCAGGACACGATCAAGGCGCGCGTGCAGGACGCGAACGCCGCGCTCGCGAAGAGGTTCACCAAGGTCGCGGCCGGCTACATACGGCTGCTGGCGAGCGGCGGGCGGTTCTCGTTCGTCGGCGGGACGTTCGACATCCTGGGGCTGGCACGGGCCGAGGCGATCCTGCGCGCCACCGCCGCGCGTCTTCCGAGCACCTCGCCTGAGCTCCGCCGCCTCAGGGGCGTGATCGAGTTCGCGCACCTCGCGAGGCAGAACCTGGGTCTCGCGACCGGAGTGCTGAGCGCGGTGGGGACGCCGATCCACGTCGACGAGAAGGTGGTGAAGGGAGGCAAGACGCCGCTCGGGGCGTTCGCGGCCGCGGTCGCGGTGACGGTGACGCTGATGTTCATCACCCTGCTCCTCGCGTCGGGCGCGCTGGCGCTGGAGCGGGAGGAGAACGCGTTCAGGCGACTCGTACGCGGGCTCGTTTCCCAGACGGGCCTGCTGGTCGAGAAGCTCGGCCTTGCCGCGATCTGCTCCGGCGTCGTCGCGCTGCTTTTGCTCGCCGGCCTGTCGCTCTTCGTGTCGCTGCCGTGGAGTCGCGTGCCGCTGTGGATCCTCGGGCTTGCCGCCGGCGGGGCGGCCTTCGGCGCCCTCGGCGTGGCGATGGGGTCGCTCACGCGCGAGGTCCGAGCGGCGTCGCTGCTCGCCTTCATGGCGTCGCTGCCGCTCGCCGTGCTCGGACTCGTCCCCTCGGGGGCGGTCTCCGGCGGCGTCTACGACGCGATCCGCGCCGTGTCGGCGGCGTTCCCGTTCCGGCCCACGCTCGACGCGCTCCAGAGCGCGCTGGGCCGGTCGGGCGGCATCGTGGGGCCGGTGCTGCACCTGATCGTGCTGACGGCGGCGTTCACGGCGCTCGCGCGCGTCGCCCTGCGGCGCTTCGCCTGACGGGGCGCGGCGAGGAGCCCCTTAGACTGGACCGATGGCGTTTCCGGCCACGCGAATGCGGCGCCTGCGCCGCTCCGGGCTCCTCCGCGGCATGGTCCGCGAGACCGAGCTCACGCCCGCGCACCTGGTCCAGCCGCTGTTCGTGGAGCTCGGAACGGACCAGCGGACGCCGATCGCCGCGATGCCCGGAGTCGACCGTCTGTCGATCTCGCACGCCGTCGAGGAGGCCGCGGCGGTCCATGACCTCGGCATTCCCGCCGTCCTCCTGTTCGGCATCCCCTCGCACAAGGACGAGCAAGGCTCCGGCGCGTACGACGACGAGGGGGTCGTGCAGCTCGCGACGCGGGCGATCAAGGAGTCGCTGCCGGACGTCGTCGTGATCTGCGACGTGTGCCTCTGCGAGTACACCTCGCACGGGCACTGCGGCGTGGTCCGCGAGGACGGCGCGGTCGACAACGACGTGACGCTCGAGGTCCTCGCCAAGACGGCGATCTCGCAGGCCGCCGCGGGGGCGGACGCGGTCGCGCCGAGCGACATGATGGACGGGCGCGTCGGCGCGCTGCGCTCGCAGCTCGACGCGGAGGGCTACTCGGAGACCCCGATCGTCGCCTACTCCGCGAAGTTCGCCTCGGCGTTCTACGGCCCCTTCCGCGAGGCCGCCGAGTCGACCCCCGCCTTCGGTGACCGCCGCGCCTACCAGATGGATCCCGCGAACGCGGACGAGGCCGTGCGCGAGGCCCTCCTCGACGTCGAGGAGGGAGCGGACGTGGTGATGGTCAAGCCCGCGCTGCCCTACCTCGACGTCGTCCGCCGCGTGAAGGAGGCGACCCGCGTACCCGTCGCGGCGTACAACGTGAGCGGCGAGTACTCGATGGTCAAGGCGGCTGCCGCCGCGGGGCAGCTCGACGAGCGCGCCGCGGTGCTGGAGGCGCTCACGGGAATCCGGCGAGCGGGGGCCGACGTCGTCGTGACCTACCACGCCAGGGACGCCGCCGAGTGGCTTCGCTGACCGGCGCACGCCCGAAGGTTCGAACCCGCGACGGAGGGGCCGCGG
>Ga0213882_10000525_pt1 | contig 12503 bp, 15 predicted proteins | sample BarmaccoBMER_R09_FD_160106 | JGI IMG/M metagenome (GOLD analysis project Ga0213882, IMG submission 160106) | Barbacenia macrantha exposed rock microbial communities from rupestrian grasslands, the National Park of Serra do Cipo, Brazil - ER_R09 ...
GCCCGGGGCGGGCACGGACAGGTCGTCGATCGCGGCGATCCCGTCGGCGCGACGCACCCCGGTCGTGCATGCGGAGCTCGCCGTGCTGCATAGCGAGTACCGCGCCGCCACGATCGGCGCCGCGCTGGCCGGGTTCTTCCAGTGCAACTCGAACGAGTTGGTGCGGCGCCAGTCCTCGCCTCCGTCCACGACAACGTCGGTTGGCATGTCGGGCGCCGAGTTGTCCGCCTCGATCTGGCCCGAGAACGAGCTGACGTTGCCGGCCGCGTCGCGCGCCTCTACGCGGTAGTCGTGCACGCCGTCCGTGAGCGTTTGCGTGTCGAACAGATACCGCCCGTAGGGAAGGTCGGCGCATGGACGAGGCCGCGTGTAGTCGCAGTCGCGTTCACGATCGTCGACCTTGCGGTTGTCGACGTAGAGCGCGGTGGAGGCGATTCCGGTGTTGTCGCTCGCCGCGTGACCGATGTAATGGCTTCCAGCGAGCCACCCGCCGGTGACGATCGCCCCGTCGACGGCCCAGACCCGCGGCGCCGAGTCGTCCCGCACCCGGACGACTGCGCTGTACAGGTGGATGCCTGCGCGCTCGCCGAACGGAGGCTGGTGCGGATCCGTCTCACAGCCGTCCAGCCACAGGCACTGCGTCTGCACGTAGACCCGGTGGGCGCCTGACAGCGGAACCGTCTGGGTGATCCCGGGGTACGAGGTGTCGTAGATGCACAGCAGGTACGGATCCCCCGCCGGGCACCCGAACACCAGCCGGCCGTCGGCCCCGATCCCGACGTCCCAGTACGAGTCCTGCCGGTGGACCGAGAACTGCGCCTTGACCTGCTCGAGCGTCGTCCCCGCTGGTGCGTCGAAGGCGAAGGTGGCCTTCGAGAACATGGGCAGCGGCGAGGTGCTTCGGCCGACGGCCGCCCGGATCCCCGCGGTCTGCTGACGTTGCGTCGGGCAGACGACCGAGGCGATCATCGAGGCCGACGCGCTTCCGAACCAGGAGTTGTTCACCCCGCCCGGCGCCGCATCGCACGCCGTCACGTCGTACGTTCGGGCACGAGCCGGTGCGGCGGCAGTCGCCCAGCCGCATGCCAGGCAAAGCGAGATCGCGATCGAAAATCGGCACAGCAGTCTTGCGCGGGCAGGCGCCATCGAGTCCCCCTTCGGGTGCGAGTCCTTCTGTCGGCGAGTGAAGTGCGCGGAGCCCTCGATCTCGCCCCCTCCGGTGACCACATGCGCAGGTCTGAGGCTCGCTCGCAACCGCCATCTTCGGAAACTGCGCGTCCCGGCCGGCGCACGAACCTCCTAGTGGGGGGTCGCACCCCGACGTTGCGGGGGTCCGCTCGACTCGGGCGAGGTCTGCGGTTTGGTCCCGGCTAGCCGGCGCGGTTGCAGAGCCAGCGGAAGCCGGCCTGCAGCCAGTCGTTCGCCGCCGATGCCGCGAGGACGTTCGCCACGGTTCGGCCGGTGCCTGGAGCGGCCACCCGCAGGCCGACGATTCCCAGAGCGCTCCAGGCCCCCACGCACCGCGTGCACGTGACGAGCTCGCCGACCGCGTGCTGGAGCCCTCGGCCAGCGGGACGCGGCGCGCCCCCGTGCTGGTCCACGAATGGCTCCCGTACCCAGGTTCCGACCTTCTCGCGCGCGATCAGCTTCGACAGCGCAAAGGTCGCCGCCGAGAGCGGCACCAGCTCGCGCGCAGCGATCGGATCGTCGGCGACACGATCCCTGGTCGCGTACAGGAGCGCGCCGAAGATGGCCGCGTAGACGGCGTTGATGGTCGCGTAGTTCGCGGGCTGGGTCGCGTCGCTCGTCGCGCGCGATTCGCGCTCCCGATCCTCGATCGCGGTCAGCGGCTCCCCGCCCATGGGCAATCGAGCTTACCCGCGGCGAGTAGCTTGTATCCGGCATGGTCGATTGGGCGCTGGCCAACCAGATCGCCCGCTTCGCGGCGGGCGCAGGCGGGCCATCGGTCGACGCCGACTTCCCCGCGCTCGTCGCCGAGAGCGAGGGGCACCTGCGCGGCTACACCAAGCTGGACCTCGCCGACCCGGTTCCGCCCCCGGAGACGGTCGACCGCGCCACGTGGGCTGAGGTGAATATCGACTCCATGTCCCGGCTGCTGGAGCCCGTGAGCGATCGGCTCGCCAACCGATTCGCGCTGGCCGGACCGCTGGCTGGGCCGCTCCGCGTCGTCGTCGGCGCGACGGTCGCCGCCGAGTGCGGACTGGTCGTGGGCTACATGTCCCAGCGCGTGCTCGGCCAGTACGAGGTCTCACTCCTCGACGTCGCCCAGCGGCCGCGACTGCTGTTCGTCGCGCCGAACCTGGCGAAGGCGGCCCGCGATCTGAACATCGACCGCGAGAGCTTCCTCGGGTGGATCGTGCTGCACGAGCTGACGCACGTCTTCCAGTTCTCCGGCGTCGACTGGCTGCGGGGGCACCTCGGCAAGCTCATGCGCGAGTACCTGCGGACGGTCGAGGTCCGGATCGAGCACGGAACCGCCGGCGGGCTGCCGAACTTCCCCGACCCGGCCCAGATCGTGCAGAGCTTTCGGGAGGGCGGCCTCGTCGCGCTCGTCCAGACGCGAGAGCAGCGACGGATCATGAACCGGATCCAGGCGGCGATGGCGCTGGTCGAGGGCTACTCCGAGCACGTGATGGACGTGCTGGGGGCGCGCATCCTGCCGGCCTACGACGGCCTGCGGGAGGCGATGGAGCGCCGTCGCCGCAGCCGCTCGTATCCCGAGCGCGTGCTCCAGCGGCTCCTCGGGCTCGACCTGAAGATGCGGCAGTATGAGCTTGGCAAGCGGTTCTGTGACGGTGTGGTCGCCGAGGGCGGGATCGAAGCCCTCAACCGCGTTTGGGAGTCGCCCAAGGCGCTCCCGACCCTGCGGGAGCTGGAGCGCCCGGCCAGCTGGCTCGCACGTGTCGACCCGGGAACCTCCGCCGCGGCATAACGGCCTGCCGGCGCTCCGTGCGCCACGTCACACGCGAGGCGGTTTACGAACGGGCGTTCGTCGGTACACTCCTATTGACGTTAGAACTAATAACCTTAGACCCTCTACTGAGAGGCGAGGAGGCGAAGCACCACAATGGCAACCCAGAGCAGCACTCGACGTACGAGCACCCGCAGGCGCTCGAGCGCCCAGCGCAGCCGCACGGGCGCACAGCGCAGCCGGACCAGCGCCCAGCGCAGCGCCAGCGCGAAGCGGGCCGCCGCGACCAGGCAGCGGCGCTCGGCGAACGCGAGCGCCAGCCGCACGCGTTCCTCGGCTCGCCGCACCGCGCGCTCGGCGACCCGTACCGCCCGGCAGCGGGCGAAGGCCGAGGCGACCGGCCTCCAGGCGGTCGCGCAGCAGGCGCAGCGTGCCGTGCTGATTCCGGTCGGCGCGGCGCTGACCGCGCGCGACTCGGTCGTCGAGACCGTCCAGCCGTACACGAATCCCTCGACCGCGCAGCGTGAGGTCGAGAAGCTCCAGCGGCGGGTCGGCTCGACGCTTCAGAAGTTCGAGCGGCGGGGGACGAGGGCGCGCAACCGGCTCGAGCGCCGGGTGAAGCGCACCCGGACCCGGGTCGAGCGTCAAGTCCGCCAGCGCCGGAACCAGGTCGAGCGCACCGTGACGCGCAACAGCCGCCAGGTCGCTCGGGATCTGCGGAGCGCCCGCCGCGACTTCGTGCGCGGCGACTTCGGGCGCGGCATCGACCGTGTCGGCGACCTGGCCGGGGACGTCTCGCCGCTGGCGTAGCCCGATCGGCTTAGCCCCGCTCCGATGGAGAGCGGATCGCGGGGTAGCACTATCGGCCCACATACCTGGCCGGTAGTCGCAGTATCTCTCCTCCCTCAGCCGGCGGGGCCCTCGTGGTCCCGCCGGTTTCTTTTTGGCCACGAGGAGCCGCCGCACCAGGGCATGCCGCGGGGCGTTTGCCAGAATGGATCGATGCCCTCCACGGAGGCCATACGCGACTCCCTGCGCGCCGTGATCGACCCCGAGCTGCGGCGAGACATCGTCGAGCTCGGCATGGTCCGCTCGATCCATGAGCCGGAGCCCGGCAGGGTCGACGTCGTCGTCTCGCTAACGACCCCCGGCTGCCCCATCCGGGCCCACTTCGAGAAGGGCGTACGAGATGCGGTGGGCCGGATCGACGGGGTTAAGCTCGTGAACGTCGGCTTCGACGTGCTCTCGCCCGAGGAGAAGCAGGGGCTCCAGGCGCGGCTCGGCCGCCAGGGCGGCCTCCCGCAGGGGGCTCTCGCGGCGGTCAAGAACGTCGTCTGCGTGGGCTCCGGGAAGGGCGGCGTCGGCAAGTCGACCGTCACCGCGAACCTCGCCGCCGCGCTGGCAGCCGAGGGCCACGCCACCGCTGCGCTGGACGCCGACGTGTGGGGCTACTCGATTCCCCGCATGCTGGGCGTGCACGGGCGGCCGAGCCTCACCGCCGAGCGTAAGCTCGTCCCTCTGGTCGGCGCCGGGGGCGTCCAGGCGATCTCGATCGAGTTCTTCCTGGAGCGCGAGGATCAGGCGATCATCTGGCGCGGGCCCATGCTTCACAAGGCTCTGCGGCAGTTCCTGGAGGACGTCCACTGGGGCGAGCTCGACTACCTGATCATCGACCTGCCGCCCGGCACCGGCGACGTCTCGATGACCCTCGCGCAGCTACTGCCTCAGGCGGTGTTCCTGGTGGTCACCACGCCGCAGCCGGCCGCCCAGAAGGTGGCAGGGCGGGCGGCCGAGACCGCGGAGCGGTTCGAGCTCGAGATCGTTGGGGTCATCGAGAACATGGCGGGCTTTACGACGCCGAGCGGGGAGCGCTTCACGATCTTCGGCGAGGGTGGGGGGCAGCTGCTCGCGGACGAGCTGGACGTGCCGCTACTTGGGAAGGTGCCGCTCCAGGAGGAGTTGCGCGCGGGTGCCGACGAGGGGCGTCCGCTGGTCCTCACGGACCCCGACGCGCCCGCTGCCCAGGCGCTCTTCCACGCCGCCCGCGGGCTGATCGCGGCCACCCCGCAGGAGCTGCCGGTGCTTCAGGCGCCAAGCGGTCATCCGGCTGCGCCGCCCGCTGCGGCGGTTACCGGAACGCCGCTTCCGATGGCGCCCTGAACCACACCTGACGCCGCACTTGCGTTCGCGGTCGCGACCCCGGTAGGGTCGGCCTGCAACGTACCCCACGAGAGGAGCGCAGGCAATGGGCAACTCGCAGAACGAGGAGATCGCCCGGCGCGGCCTTGACATGTTCAGCACGGGCGATACGTCGGCCGTGTCGGAGCTCGTCGCGGACGGCGCCGCGAATCACGATCCGGCTCAGCCCGAGGAGGCGAGCGGCCCCGAGGGCTTCGCGCAGGTCGTCCAGATGTACCGCGGCATGTTCCCGGACCTGCATATGACGGTCGAGCATCAGTTCGCCGACGGCGACTACGTGTGCTCGCGCTGGTCGTGCGAGGGGACGCACGAGGAGACCGGAAAGCACGTGACCGTCACCGGGATCTCGATCGACAAGATCCAGGACGGCAAGGTCACCGAGTCCTGGACCCAGTGGGACAACGCCGGGATGATGCAGCAGCTCGGGGCCATGGAACCCTCAGGGGCAGCCACGGGCTAGCCGACGGAGCCGCAGGGCGGGCGAGCGCGCAGCGGCGATCGCCCGCCGGGCTCCGTGCGACGCTCAGCGGACGCGGCCTACGACCGCTGGAAGTACTGCGCGTTGATCTCGGTGTAGCGCTGCCACTCCTCGGGCAGCTGGTCCTCGGCGAAGCAGGCGTCGACGGGACACGCCTCAACGCAGGCGTCGCAGTCGATGCACTCGTCCGGATCGATGAAGAGCTGCTTGACGTTCTCGTAGTCGGGCTCGTCCGGCGTCGGGTGGATGCAGTCGACCGGGCACACCTCGACGCACGAGTTGTCCTTCGTGTCGATGCAGGGCTCTGCGATGACGTAGGCCATGGGAGCGGCGATCATATCGACGCCCGATTTCCGCCCTGCACCGGTTCGGAGGCGGGTTCTGCAAGTCGCCGAAGGGGAGTTCTCGTGGTCGCGGCGGAATAGATTCCCGCTGCGTGATCCTCCTCACGGGCGCGACGGGGAACGTCGGATCGGCACTCCTGCGGCATCTGATCGCCTCGGGCCAGCGGGTCCGCTGCCTCGTGCGCGATCCGCGGCGCCTCGGGCCAGAGCGCGTGCGCGTCCAGATCGCGCTTGGAGATCTCGCGAACCCCGCATCGTTCCGGAACGCCTTGCGGGGAGTCGACACGGTGGTCCACCTGGCGGCGGCCATCCGCGACCAGCCCCGCGCGTCGCTCGAGGAGCTGAACGCCGTGGCCACGTTGCGCCTGCTGCGGGCCGCGGAGCGGACGGGGGTGGAGCGATTCCTGTTCTTCTCTGCGCTCGGGGCGTCGCTCAACAGCCGCGCACGGTTCTTCCGGGCGAAGGCGCTGGCGGAGCGCTCGGTCGACCGCTCGCCGCTCGAGACGACGGTCTTCGCGCCGTCGATCGTCTACTCGCCGCGCGACCCCTGGATCCGGCTGCTCGAGGCACTTTCGCTGATGCCCGCCATGCCGATCTCCGGATCCGGTAAGGCGCTCTACCAGCCGATCTGGGCGGAGGACGCCGCGGCCTGCGTGACGGCCGTGCTCGCTGGCCGCGGCGAGGTCCGGGACCGGATCGAGCTGGCTGGCCCGGACACGCTCTCCTACGACGACATCGCCCGGGTCGCGCTCCAGGCGATCCACCGCCGCCGGCGGCTTCTGCACGTGCCGCTACCTGTCGTGCGGGCGGGCCTCGGGAGCCTGGAGCGGATCGTGGGAGGCAGCGCGTTCGCCACCTGGGAGGAGGCGGAGCTGATGGAGATCCCGATGACCACTCCGCGCGGGACAGCCGACGCGGAGGCGCTCGGGGTGAGCCCGCGCCCGATGCGCGCCGTCCTCGGCGCCTGATCGCTCCGGACCCTGCTGACTTAGGGGCAATACGTGCCCCCAGGGCAGGAAGGCCCACTTGATCTGGCTGGACGACCGCCTTCGTCGCCTCCATAAAGGTGAAGGGCCCGGCGCCAAGGCCGGGCCCTTCGGAAACTGCCGAGGTGGGCCGGCTCCCTACATCATTCCGTCCATGCCCCCGGGCATTCCGGCCGGCGCCGCGTCCTTCTCGGGCATCTCCGCGACGATCGCCTCGGTGGTGAGGATGTTCTTCGCGATCGATGCCGCATTCTGGAGCGCGGACCGCGTGACCATCGCCGGGTCGATCACGCCCTCGGAGACCAGATCGACGATCTCACCGCTCTCCGCGTTGAGCCCGTGGCCCGCCTTCGCCTTGCGAACGTCGTTCACGACGACCGACCCCTCGAGACCCGCGTTGTCCGCGAGCTGACGGACGGGCTCCTCCAGGGCCCGGAGGATGATCCGGCCGCCGGTCTGCTCGTCGCCCTCGAGAGCGTCGATCTTGATCGAGTCCGCCGCGCGGAGCAGCGCGACGCCGCCGCCCGGCACGATGCCCTCCTCGAGCGCCGCCCGGGTGGCTTGAAGCGCGTCCTCCACGCGGTGCTTCTTCTCCTTCATCTCGGTCTCGGTCGCCGCGCCCACCTTCACGACCGCCACGCCGCCCGCGAGCTTCGCCAGCCGCTCCTGGAGCTTCTCGCGGTCGAAGTCCGAGTCGGTGTTGTCGATCTCGTTCTTGATCTGGTTGATGCGGCCCTTGATCGCGTCGCTGTCGCCCGCCCCGTCGATGATCGTGGTGGTGTCCTTCGCCACGACGACGCGGCGTGCACGGCCGAGCTGGGAGAGCTGCGTGTTCTCCAGCTTGAGGCCCATCTCCTCGGTGATCACCTCGCCGCCCGAGAGGATCGCGATGTCCTCGAGCATGCGCTTGCGGCGGTCACCGAACCCCGGCGCCTTCACCGCGACGCCGGTGAAGGTGCCGCGGAGCTTGTTCACCACGAGCGTGGCGAGCGACTCGCCCTCCACGTCCTCGGCGATGATCAGGATCGGCTTGCCGGACTGGATCACCTGCTCGAGCACCGGCAGGAGGTCGCGAACGGACCCGATCTTCTGGTTTGCGATCAGGATGTACGGGTCCTCGAGCACCGCCTCCATGCGATCCTGGTCGGTGACCATGTAGGGCGAGATGTAGCCCTTGTCGAACTGCATGCCCTCGGTGAACTCCAGGTCCATCCCGAAGGTCTGGCCCTCCTCGACATTCACGACGCCGTCCTTGCCGACCTTCTCGATCGCGTCGGCGATCACGTCGCCGATCTCGTCGTCGGCCGCCGAGATGGCGGCCACGCGGGCGATCTGGTCCTTGCCCGACACCTCCTTCGACTGGTCGCGGATGTTGTCCACGACCTGGTCTACCGCTCTCTCGATCCCGCGCTTGAGAGCCAGCGGGTTGGCGCCGGCAGCCACGTTCTTGAGGCCGTCGCGGACGATCCGTTGGGCGAGCACCGTCGCGGTCGTCGTCCCGTCGCCGGCCACGTCGTTCGTCGCCGTCGCGACTTCACGCACGAGCTGCGCGCCCTGATTCTGGAAGACGTCCTCGACCTCGATCTCGCGAGCGATCGTGACGCCGTCGTTGGTGATGGTCGGCGCGCCGAACTTCTTGTCGAGGACGACATAGCGGCCCTTGGGGCCGAGGGTGACCTTCACCGCGTCGGCCACAGCGTCGACGCCTGCCTCGAGGGCGGCGCGCGCCTCCTGGTCGTACTTGAGCTCCTTGTGAGCCATCTGTTCCTTCCTCCGTCTGTCTAAGGGTTGGCGGTCGCTCAGGCGACCTTTGCGAGGACGTCGGACTCGCGGAGCACGAGCAGGTCCTCGCCGTCCACCGAAATCTCCGTGCCGCCGTACTTCGAATAGAGCACCTCGTCGCCCTCGGAGACGTCGAGCGGGGTCCGCTTGCCGGTCTCCTCGCTCACCTTCCCCTCCCCGACGGCGAGCACCTTGCCGCGCTGCGGCTTCTCCTTCGCCGTGTCGGGAAGGACGATGCCGCTGGCGGTCGTTTCCTCCTCCTCGACCGCCTGGACGATCAGGCGATCGCCAAGTGGCTTTAGCTTCATGTCGCAAAACCTCCGTTGAAAAGCCCGGTTGCGAGTTAGATTTGGCACTCTACCATCGAGAGTGCCAAGCGCCCCACGCCGGGGACTCGCGCTGAGAAGCCCTCGGACCCGGAGGCGGTTGGCGCCCGCACGAGGGCAGGCGGCGCCGTCTAGGTCGAGCCGCTGAGGCCCACGCTCGAAACGAGGATGGCGGCGGCGAACAGGACGATGGTGGCCGCGCGCAGCCGCTTTCGCGTGAGCCACGTCTGGTGGCGGTTCTGAAGCCAAGTTCTAATGCCGGTCGCCCCCGCCATCGCGGCCATCACGCAACCCGCGCACATCAGGGCCGGGCCTCCTTCGGAGTGGGGTTCGCCGGGAGCGCGGAGTCCACCGCGGCATCGAAGTGGAGGCGGATCGCGACCATCTGATCCCCTAGTTCTGCGCGGGCGCGCCCGGCGAGAGGCGCTCCGCGATCTCCTCAGGGCGCTCGAGGATCGCCGAGAAGTTCACGACGGTGACGGTGTCGTCCTCGGAGATCGGCCGGCCGTAGATCTGCTCGAGGAAGTGGACCGTCTCCTCGAGGCGGCGAAACTCCGGGTTGTCGTGCTCGATGTCGCGCGGTGAGAGCTCGCGGACGCGCTTGACCTCGACCTCGTCGATCACCGCCTCGAAGATCTTTTCCCTGGGGCGGTGCTGGAAACCGACCGTGATCAGCACCACGTGGCCCTTCTTGTACTTGGCGCTCTTGTCGCCGAGACGGATCGTGGCGGTCTTGCGGCCTCGCTTGAGCTGGTCGACGAAGACCGGCGAGTAGAAGTTGAGGACGTACACGGCGGGCGCCAGACTAGCGGCCTGGCGACCCACGAGACCGGCCGCCCGCCACGGCCGCGAGGGCCGCCTCGGCCATCTCCCGCTCGCCGCGGTAGCTCAGCAGGCGAGGGGCGTCCTCGAGGGGGATCCACTCCGCCGAATCAACCTCGAAATCGTGGTCGCGGACGCTGCCGGAGCGGTACCGGAAGAGGAAGAACGAGACCACCTTCATCACTCGGTCTCCGCTCCTGCTGTACCAGTACCTGACGTCCCCGAGCTTCTCGACCATCCGGCCCTCGATCCCGGCTTCCTCGCGCAGCTCGCGAGCGGCCGCCTCCGCGGCGCTCTCGCCCGTGTCGATGTGGCCCTTCGGGAGGGCGAGCACGCGACCGTCCTTCACCCGGACAGCGGCTAGGAACTCGCGCCCTCGAAAACGGCGCAGAGCGAGGCCTCCCGCGGAGAACTCGCGGATCACTACACCTCCTCGCCCGTTTCCACGCCGCAGACGAGTGGCACGAAGCGCACGGGCACGACCGCCTTCGCCTCCGAGCCCCTGAAGCGCATGAGCTCCTCGGTGCGACCGTGGCGGACGGGGCACACCAGGGCAGCGCCGGCGGCCAGCTGGTCGAGCAGCCGGGACGGCGGGGCGCCCGCGACCGACGCCGTGACGGAGATTCCGTCGAATGGCGCTCGGTCCGGCGCGCCGGCGGATCCATCCCCCACCCGCACGTCGACGTTCGTGTAGCCGAGTGCGCGGAGCGCGACCCGCGCCCGCTCCGCGAGCGAGGCGTGCCGCTCGATCGTCACGACCTCGCGGCAGCAGCGCGAGAGCACGGCCGCGGCGTACCCGGAGCCGGTTCCGACCTCGAGCACGCGCTCCCCGCCCTCGAGCTCGAGCAGCGCGGCCATGCACGCCACGATCCACGGCTGCGACATGGTCTGCCCCTCGCCGATCGGCAGCGCGCCATCGCGGTAGGCCTCGCCCCGCTGGTCGTCGGCGAGGAAGCGCTCGCGCGGGACCTCCGACATGGCCGCCAGCACGCGCTCGTCCCCGATTCCGCGCTCGCGCAGCTGCGAGCTCACCATCCGTTTTCGGCGGGCGGCGTCCTCCACCGCGGAGGGTTCGCCGCGATCGGCCCGCCCGTCCGCGCCCCCGCCGTCAGTAGATGTAGTTGTTGAGGGCGGCCGGCTCATGCACCAGGATCTTGCCGCGGCCGGTCGTGATGACGCCGGCGCGCTCGAGCTTGGCCAGAAAGCGGCTCGCGCTCTCGCGCGAGGCGCCCGACAGCTGGGCGATCTGCGCCTGCGTCGCCCGGATGAGGATCTCGCGCGGAGCCTCCTCGCCGGTATCGGGCGCCAGGGCGTCGACCTGACCGAGCAGCGCGCTCGCCACCCGGCCCTCCACGGTCTGGAACGTCTGGCGCGCGAGCCGCTCGTTGGCGGCGCGGATGCGGTCGGCGAGCGACGACAGCATGGCCACGGCCATCTCGGGGTGGGCGAGGATCGTGCGCCGGAGGTCGCCGGCGAGGAGCGCCACGGCCTCTGTCGGCTCGACCGCCTCGACCGTCGCGGACCGCGTCTCGCCGCCGAACATGGCGAGCTCGCCGAAGATGTCGCCTTCCCGCAGGTCCGCCAGCGCGATCTGCCGACCGTCCGAGTGACGCCGCGTCACCCGCACCGCGCCGGTGCGAATCACGTAGCACGTGTCACCCGAGTCCCCCTCCCGGAAGAGCACCTCGCCGGCCTGCCACTTGCGCGGCACCGCGACCTGGGCGAGCTCGCCGAGCTCCCTCTCCCCGAGGTCCCCGAAGAGCGACACCCGCCCAAGAAGCTCGGCGGTGTCCTCCACCCGTGGCATGACGGGATGATCGCAGGACACTTGCCGACCGGGGCACGCGGCGGTACCTTGGGATCGGGCCAGCAGGCCCGAGGAGCGAAAACGCAAGGAGGCACCCCATGGCACGGAGGCTGTGTGTGCGCGCGATGGCCCTGAGCGCCCTGTTCGGGAGCATGGCTGCAGTCGCGATGGCCGTTCGGACGACGCTCGGCTGGTAACGGAAGGCACAAGAGTCTCGTGGCGCCGCAACTCCTGGCGCGCGAGACACTCATATCGGGCATGGAGACCACCGATACTCGACGCATGCGTGGGCGTACGGGCGTGCGACGGACCATCCGTCTCATGGTGTCGGTCCTAGCCACCGCTACGGCCGCGGCCGGCCTCGCGGTCGCGGTGGCGAGCGCTGACGGCGGCGGCTCCGTGACAGTTCGCCAGTCGAGCAGCGACCTCTGGGCGACGGTCAACATCTGCCACGGCAAGCTCAACCCGCCGAAGATGGGGATCAGGGCGGAGATGCCGGTCGGAAGCTCGGACGAGCGTCCCTACATGCGCTTCCGGGCCCAGTTCAAGCGCAACGGCCACTGGCACTACGTGGACAAGGGCGCCGACTCGGGCTGGCGCTCGGCCTACTCCGGGCCGTTCATGTCCGAGCAGCTCGGCTGGACCTTCAAGTTCAAGGAGCCCCTGGCCGGGCAGTCCTTCCTGATGCGCGGCGTCGTGCGGTTCAAGTGGACGCAGGGCGGCCAGGTCGTTCGCCGCGCCACCCGCGTGACAACCGGTGGGCATCCGACCGGCGACGCCAAGCATTCGGTCTCACTGGCGCACTGCCGGATCGTCGGGCCCGCCGG
>Ga0213882_10000527_pt1 | contig 12477 bp, 8 predicted proteins | sample BarmaccoBMER_R09_FD_160106 | JGI IMG/M metagenome (GOLD analysis project Ga0213882, IMG submission 160106) | Barbacenia macrantha exposed rock microbial communities from rupestrian grasslands, the National Park of Serra do Cipo, Brazil - ER_R09 ...
TATCGCGGCGCTGGCGATCCGAATGTCGCGGAGAATTTCGCATGCGCCTTGAACGCTACCGCACGTTAATCTCGTCCGCCACGGGGCTGTCGCGCGTTGAGGCGTTTCGAGCTTAAAGCCCTGTGTCTACTTTTAAGCGGTCATTTACCTTTCCGTGGAGTTCAATTCACTCCGTACGCCGTCAACGATTTTCATCTGAACGAGAGATTGCATCGACCATGTCCGTCCATACGCTCTACTCGAGCTAATAAGACAGCAGCCGGTCCGCCTCCGCCGCGATATTTTCCACTTGCGGCAGGATCTCGTGCTCAAGTTGTGGATGGTAGGCGATCCATGTGTCGACCGCGGCGACACGACCCACCGGAGCATCCAGTGAAGAGAAAAGCTCGCTCGCGATGCGGGCTGCGATTTCTGCGCCGTAGCCCCAGGATAGGCAGTCTTCGTGAACCACCATCACGCGATTGGTTTTTTCCACCGATGCTCGGATCGCCTCCCAATCGTAGGGCGAAAGCGAGCGCAGGTCGATCACTTCCACGGTCCGGTCGGGGTACTTTTGCTCCATTTGAATCGCGGCCTGCAGTGATTTCTGCACCAGCGCGCCGAAGGTCACGATGGTGAGCCCCGACCCTTGCTTCACAATATTCGCTTTGCCGAACGGGATCGTATAGTCCGGCCCCGGATGCGGCGAGCGATTGTAAGCCTCGCGATACAGCTTTTTGTGCTCCAGAAACATCACCGGATCGTCGCACCGGATCGCGGTCCGCAGCAGCCCGCAAGCATCAGCCGAAGTCGAAGGAAGCACAACCCGCAATCCGGGAATGTGGGTGAAAATCGATTCGCCGCTCTGGCTGTGATAAACAGCGCCGCCATTCAGATACCCGCCGATAGCCACGCGAATCACCAGCGGAGCGGAAAATCCGTTGTGGGACCGCCACCGCAGGCTTGCAAGCTCATCGCGAATCTGCATCATTGCCGGCCAGATGTAATCGAAGAACTGAATTTCCACCACCGGCTTAAGGCCCCGCGTGGCCATCCCCGCGGCGCGGCCGATTATCGCAGCTTCTGCAATCGGCGAATTGAAAACCCGCTTCGAGCCGAAGGCCGTCTGCAACCCGTGAGTGGCTTTGAAGACGCCACCCTTGCCTTTCACCTCCCCGAGGTTCTGCTCGCGGCTGCAATCCGCCACGTCCTCGCCGAACACCACGATTTTGTCATTGCGCCGCATCTCTTCGTGCAGCGTGCGGTTAATCGCATCCACCATGGTGCGCGGCTCGCCCGAAAAGCGCGGTTCGGCCGCGAACTCGGCAGAGGTGGGGTCGACGCGGTCCGAATATAGAAAGTGCAGCGCGGAGCCGGAGGGCGGCGGCGCGGCCTTGAGCGCGTGCTGCGTCGCCTGCTGCACCTCAATATCAATTTCGTGGTGCAGGTACTCCAGGCCTTCGGTATCGATCATGCCTTCGGAAAGCAGCCATTCCTGGAATTTCGCAATCGGGTCGCGAGCGGCTTCGCCCTTGCGTTCGGCGACGGTTTTGTACAGCTTTTCGTCATCCGACAAGGAATGCGAGTAAGGCCGCGTGCAAAGGGCGTGCACGAGCACGGGCGTGCGCCGGCCGCGGCACAGTCCGATGGCGTCGGACATCGTATTGTAGGAGGCGGCGAAATCAGTCCCGTCGCACTCCAGCACTTCAAGGCCGGGGAAGCGCTCCACTAATTGCGCGATATTTCCGCCGGCAGTCTGGCATTCCACCGGAACGGATATAGCCCAGCCGTTGTCTTGCACCAAATAGACGATCGCAAGACGCTCCAGGCAGGCGGCATTCAGCGACTCCCAGAATTCGCCCTCGCTAGTGGCGCCGTCGCCCGTGCTGACCAAGGTGATTGCATCCGACGAAGGATCCAGCAAACGGCCCGCTTGAGCGCAGCCCACGGCGGGCAAAAACTGCGTGCCGGTGGCGGAAGAAGGCGAAACAATATGCAGGCCCGACGAGCTCCAGTGCGAAGGCATCTGCCGCCCGCCGGAATTGGGGTCGCTATCGGCGCCCACCGATTGCAGCAGCATTTGCTCGGCCGTGAGGCCGAGAGTAAGGCACAACGCGCGGTCGCGATAGTAAGGGAAAAACCAATCGTGGCCCGGCTGCAAATGAAACCCCGCCGCGGTCTGGATCGCTTCATGACCCGCGCCGCTAATCTGGAAGAAAATCTTGTTCTGACGCTTGAGAACGATTTCCCGGTCATCGATGCGCCGCGATAAAAACATGATGCGATAAGCGCGGAGCAAATCCTCGCGCCCCAGGCGCGTCGAGGCACCGTGGAGCCCGGTCGCGGTGATGGCTGCCATTAATTTTCCATAGCCAGTTTAGCAGCGTCAAATCTCTCCACGAACTAACGGATTGCGTGAAGAACCGGCGCGCATAACTGGGCAAGGCTCGCGTCGAGAGCGTGCAAGAAATCCCCGATATCGTTGCGGCTTATATTCAGCGGAGGTGAGATGCGGATGACGTTGCCGTGCAGTCCGCCCTTGCCGATCAGTATGCGCCGCTCGCGCGCGGCTTCCATCAGCCGCGCTGTCTCCGCGACGGCGGGCGCCTTGGAGCTCTGGTCCTGCACCAGCTCCATCGCCTGCATCAAACCCATTCCGCGAACGTCGCCTATCAGCGGGTATTTCCTCTTTAGCTCTTCAAGACCGCCGCGGAGATATTCGCCCATCTCAGCCGCATTGATCGCGAGATTATTATCTTCGATGAAATCGATCACCGCCTTCGCGGCCGCCGTTGGCACTGGGCCGCCGCCGAATGTGGAAATGGTTAATTTTTTGATTCCCTCCGCGACTTCCGGACGAGCAGCGGTGAGTCCGATCGGGAATCCGTTCGCCAGCCCCTTAGCGCTGGTGATAATGTCGGGCGTGACGCCCCAGTGCTCGATGGCCCACCAGCGCTGCCCGGTTCGGCCCCACGCGGTTTGGACCTCATCGCTGATGAACACGCCGCCGTATCGGCGCACGATGTCCGCGACGATTGGGAAATATTCTTCAGGCGGCGTGATGAAGCCGCCGACGCCCTGTATCGGTTCCGCGATCATCCCGGCGATCTGCCCGCTCGTCGTCGTTCGGATCAAGTCTTCAATGTCCCGGGCGCAGCGGATTTCGCAGCTCGGATAAGCGAGGCCGAAAGGGCAGCGGTAGCAATATGCGTTATGCGCAAACGCGATCCCGGGCTGAACCGGCGGCCCTGCCTTCCAGTTCGCGTGACCCGTGACGCCCATCGCCAGTGCCGACCGGCCGTGATAAGAATGCCTGAGCGCGATGATTTCAGTCGAGCCCGTATAGCAACGCGCGGCAAGAATAGCCGTTTCATTCGCCTCGGTGCCGCTGCATGTGAAGAACGATTTCCACCCGCGCCCCGGGGCAATGTCCGCGATCTTGCGCGCCAGCGCCGCCTGCGGCTCCGTCGCAAAAACCGTCGAAACATGCTGGAGTTTATCCACCTGTTCATGCACGGCGCGGTTCACTTTTTCGTTGCAATGGCCAACGCTGACGGTCAGGATGCCGCCGAAAAAATCCAGATACCGGTTCCCATCCGCATCCCAAACATACTGGTCCTTCGCGCGCGTAAGCACCAGCGGCTCGGCGTAGTAATGAAAAACCGAAGGAAACAGGCATTCTTGGTTGGCGAGGACGATTTCCTGCTTGGTCATTGTCTTTTCAAGATACAACCCGCGCCCGCTGTGGGGCAGACTCTGCCTGCGGCGCGCTTCAGCGCGCCTGAACGGTTACGTGAGGTTCTGACAATTAAGCACGAGCGGGCGCGCTGAGGCCTTTCGACGCCGCGCCCGGGAGGAAGCCCTCAACGAATGACAAAGCTAAGAAGAAAAAGTACGGCGGCGAACGTAACGATCAGCGGCCCCGTCCCCCGATGGAGCGATTGCGCCACAAAAGTCCCAGCAAGCGTTGAAAGCACCGCGGCCCCAACCGCGATCGACAGCATCGCCGTAAGATTTTTCGCCAGGCGTTTAGCTGTCGCGGCCGGAATAATGATGAGCGCTCCCATCAGCAGAACGCCGAGGTATCGCAGTCCCAACGCGATCGTTAGGGCGAACATTTCGAGATACACCAGGTTCAGCCGCCGAACTTGGATACCCGCCGTCCGCGCGACGTCCGGCGAAACCAGAATCACGACCAACTTATTTCGCTGTGTAATTATGAATACCGTAACCGCGATGGCCGATGCGAGCCCAAACGCGATTTCCACCCTGCTCAGCGCTCCTGTGCCGCCAAACAGCGCTTCAATCAGGTCCTCGCCGGACGTCATCAAGCTGCCGATCGCTAATGCCACCGAAAAAAGCACCCCGATCACGGTCTCCGTGCCGACCCGGGCTTTCCGCTCCATGGCCCAAACCAGCAAGGCGCCGAAAAAGAGCATCGCCACTGCGCCGAAAACTGAATTAACGTGCAGCGCCAGCGCCAGTCCTATCCCGGGCAGAGCAACGTGCGATAGAGCGTCGGCCGCCAGCGCCATTCGTCGCATCACCGCGAAACAGCCCACCAGCCCCGCTGCCACTGCCATGGCCACTGAAACCAGCAGGTACTCAGTGCTCATGAACGTGATAATCGACCGGCGAGCCGTAGATGTCGAGCAGCAGTTGCGGGGTTAGAATTTTGCGGGGCGAGCCGAAGCATGTAGTACCCCGCCCGAGGCACAGGACGTGCGTGGCATAGCGATATACAACCGAAAGCTCGTGCGAAATGAAGAGAACGGTAAGCCCGCGCTCCTCCTGCAGCCGGTTTATCAGCTCGTTTAATTGCTTCTGTCCGGGCTCGTCGATGCCCGCGGTCGGCTCATCCAACATAAGAACGGTGGGATTACCCAACAGCGCGAACGCGATCAGCAGGCGCTGAAACTGTCCGCCCGATAACTCGCCAATCGGAATTCGCGCGACCTCCGCGGAAATCCCCACCAGTTCCAGCACCCTCGCGATGTAGGATTGGGATACGTGGGTGATGCTGGCGCGCGCCTTCAGAAAATCGGTGCCCGCCACCGGCACGTCCCGATCCAAATCCAGCTTTTGCGGGACGTAGCCGATACTTACATCCGGCGCCCATTGGACATTCCCCTCGCACGAAACCGACCCGATCAGGGCCTGAAAAAGGACCGTTTTGCCCGCGCCGTTCGGCCCGATTACGGCAAGAGAAGATCCGTGCTCGAGATTGAAACTAAGGTCTTTGAGAACCTGGTGTTCGCCAAAGCGAACAGATAAATGATCGACCTCCAGTGCATGATTCACGCGCGTGCGCCCGAAGACACAGTCTACCGTGGCAATCGCATTGCCTACACTGAAAGCGGAGAGGACGATTAACGTGGCTTCAATTGTCTCAGTCTGCGGGTCCTGCGGCACGAAAAACAGAATTCCGGGGCGGCATCTGGCGGATACGGGGCGGTGCGGCAACTGTAAGGCAGCACTCGCCCCCGCCGGCGAGCCGGTCGAGTCCGATGAAGCGTTGTTCGATGAAGTCGTGCAATCAGCCAAGGTGCCGGTCCTCGTGGACTTCTGGGCATCGTGGTGCGGTCCATGCAGGATGGCGGCGCCGGAGGTTCACGCGCTCGCAAATGAATTGCGGGGCCAGGCTTTGGTGCTGAAGGTCGATACGGACGCCCATCCGCGGCTGGCCGCACGGTTCGGAGTGCAATCGATTCCCAACTTCATCGTGTTCCAGGACGGTCAGCCCGCGCTTCAGCGGGCCGGAGCCGCGCCGCGAAGCGAGATGCGCCGCTGGTTGACGGAAGCCGCGGGAAGCCGAATGGCGCCGTAGGGGGCGGACGGCAGACGCCAGACGGCAGTTGCCAGACGCCAGACGCCGGGCGCCGAAACGCATGCGTTCAGCTCGCGCCTCAGCGGGCCGGAGCCGCGCCGCGAGCCGAGCTGGTTGACGGAAGCCGCGGGAAGCCGAATAATGCCTCAGGCGCAATCCGGCCCTCACGGCACGCCTGGCGTCTGGCGCCTGGCGTCTGGCGTCTGGCGTCTGGCCCCCGGCCCCTAGCCCTAGCGCCTCCGCCCGCGGAACGCTAAAAAGCCGACCGCATCCAGTGAATAGGAGGTCACCATGCCCGCGCAACATTTGACCGAATTCTTGGATCGCCACAACGCCAAGTACGTCACGATCTCTCATTCACCTGCGTACACCGCGCTTGAAATCGCCTCCCTCGCTCACGTCAAAGGGCAGGAACTGGCAAAAACCGTAATTGTCAAAATCGAGGGCGGGATGGCCATGGCCGTTCTTCCCGCGTCATATCACGTGGATCTCGCATTACTTAAGGCAGCCGCCGGAGCAACGCGCATCGCCCTCGCATCCGAAACCGATTTCCGCGATCACTTTCCGGAGTGCGAACTCGGCGCTATGCCGCCGTTCGGACCGCTTTATGGAATGCGGGTTTTCGTGGATGAGAGCCTCACTCATGATAAGGAAATCGCCTTCAACGCGGGAACGCACCACGAGCTGATTCGGATGGCCTACGCGGATTTCGAGCGCCTGGTGAAACCCACCATTGCCACATTCTCTACATCCGCGGAGCCCGCGCTGCGGCTTTAAAGCGGAGCAGTTCTGCCCCTCGCCTTATCGACGCAGCTGTTGCAGCACCTGAATCGCCGCCCCGCGTGCCTCCGCGTCCGTCCCACTGGCCGCGATCTGCAGGTGCTCGATCGCTCCCGCGGAATCGCCCTTCCGCCCCAGAGCCATCGCTAGTTCGTAGTGCGCGCGGAAAAGATTAGGCTGCAAACGGACCGCGGTTTCCAACTCGCGTACGGCCGCGACAAGTTCCCCGCGGTCGGCCAGCAACCGTCCATAATCCAACCTGGCGTCCGCCAAATCGGGATTCAGGCGAATGGATTGCTCGAACTGGAAACGAGCTTCCGCCAACTCGCCGCGCGACGCCAGCACGCGGGCAAAATTCAACCGCCACTCCGCGATCCCGGGCTGAATTCGGAGCGCCTCCCGAAACTGAGCCTCAGCCGCCGCCTGTTCACCCAAACCCCACAGGATTGACGCGTAGTTGTTGCGTAGCTCGGGGAGTTCGGGATCCAACGCCACGGCGTTATCTAATGCTGTTCGCGCATCGGCTCCCTTGTCCTGTTGCCACAAAGTCCATCCCAGCGTTCCCCATGCGGTCGGGTTATTAGGGTCAAGCGCGATCGCTCGCCGTAGCGTTTCTTCAGCCTTCGGAAACTGCCGGGCTTCCATCAGCGCGTTGCCGAGTTGGACCAGCCGGAACGCCGTCGGCTCCCGGCGCGCGGCCTCTTCGAACATGGGAATGGCGCGGGAAAAATCGTGAGACGCACGGTAGCCTTGACCAAGTTCTGCATAAAAACCGGCTTCCGTTGGGTGGTAACGATCGATCAGGCTCGCCAGGCGGGGCACCCCGGCGGACAAATTTCGCTCGCTTCTGATCTGCGCCAGGGCGGCGTAAAGCGAGTTCTCGGGAGTATCGGGAAGCGGCGAAGGGTAATATGGAACAACCTCTCCGTGATATCCGCCGCCGGGGTGATCGACGATTTCTGTTTTCGCCGCCAGCAAATACCCTTCCGGTTTCCGCCGCTGAATCAAGTGGTCCGTCATAACCACATGCACCACGTCGTCTGTCCTGCGCTTCGGCATATGGCAGCCCACGCAATCCGCCTCCGCGGTATGCGGAACGGAAGCGACCGCTTTCAGCGTTGCCGCGGCGTGGCAGCTCTGACAGATGCCGTTGTAGCCCGCGGTCGCGGCGAACCCCCGCGGAATATCGTGCGGATCGTGACACGTGGTGCAGCGCAGTTTCTTTTCACTCTTCAAAAAACACTGCGATTCCCGAAGCCGGTAACCCGCGTTTACAATCTCAAACCGGTTGTTGTTACCGCCCGCCTTATCGAAATGCAGAACGAAATCGCCCAGAGGCTGCCCGGGCACGTACGAAAAGGCGCTTCGATCGAACCGCCGGATAAAGGGCGGCAGTTCCAGGCTGGTGCTTTCCAGGTGGCACTGCAGGCAGACCTCCATTTGCCGGTCCGGATCCAAGCGTTTCGAATTTACAATCGCGGCACGGATTGCTTCCGGCTTACCGCCCGCGGAGGCTATTTGCACATGCCGGTCGCCGGGGCCATGGCAGCGCTGGCAGTCGATCCCCAAAGGCAGAGGTTGGGTGAAAGTCATTTCCGGACCGGCGGAATGCGCCTCCGATTCCGGAATCTTCGGATAAGCGTTATGGCAGAACATGCATTCGTAGTGGACCGGGCGCACCGATCCCGGGTAATCCGGCTGATCGTATGCGGGGCTCATGTCCCAATAGCCTCCCTTTTCCGAGTACCAGCTCAAAGGTAAAACCTGGAGCGCGTTGCGATTGGTGAGATGAAGATAGGTGCGCGAATGGTTGCCGGAGCCAATAACGTAATCTACTTGTTTCTCGTCGACGTTGATTTCCTTCCCATCGAACCCTAGCTGCCAGCGCCGCTGATAGAATTTCCCGCCGCGCTCGAACATAGAGAAGTAGCTGTCCGACGCTTTGTGATGGAACTTCTTTCCGGGCGGAAAATCCTGGATCGTATTCTCGGCGTTTGGGCGCAGGAATGACCGGCCCATACCCGTCTTGGCATACTTCGCGGCAATATCGCCGTGGCAGTCGGCGCACACCGCCGGATCAACATACGCGTTAGCGGGATCGGGGACTTGCGCGCGTTGAGGTTTGAAGTACACCCATGCCCCCGTCAAGGCGCCCGCCACGACCACGGCAATAATTCCTAAGCGCAAACCCGAATGAACGCTCAGCTCACACCTCTGGCGCCAGCCCCGGCCAGCATATATAACCATCGCACACGCGACCGAGTACCGAATTCCGGAAGTTGGCGTTGCCGTGGGGCGGGCTTCAGCCTGCGGCGAGCTTTAGCCCACCTTGGCCGGGCGGTGAAGTTCTACAATCAAGCACTAGCCGCCAGCACCAATCCACCGCGGCCACAACCAATTGCATCCTGCAAAATGGACCGGCCGGGCTCCACAGGCAGATTCTCGAGTCAACAAGCTTCCGCTCCGCACAGACGCCAAAAAATCTCTAGTTCTTCAGTCTAAGTTGGAGTAGAATAAGGGGCAGATCGACAGTGAGGGGAAAATCGCAAACCAGGACCGCACAATAGTTTAAATCCGGCCCCACCGTGGAATTTTGCAGGGATAAGTATCCGCGGCGGGCATCCCATACTTGCGCGGCCGTTTGTTTAAATTACTTGATTGTATTTGTTTTGGAGAAGCTGAAATGAGAGACAGATGGCGTGTAGTCGGAAAGGCGCTGCCACTGATGATGTTGTTCAGTGCCGCGGCGTTCGCGCAGGAGTATCCGAAAGTCGATATCTTTTTCGGTTATTCATTCCTGCGTGTCAATTCCGACGGAAAATTCCCGGCATTCACCATGAATGGCGGGCTATTTAATTTTGGATATAACTTTACCAACCATTTCGCGTTTGAAGGTGAATTCGGCGGTTATCACAACGGCAACATCCACGATTACCAGGTCGACACGACCTCCTACAGCTACCTGTTTGGGCCCCGCTTGTCAGTGGGGCGAAATAGGCGCGTCGATCCTTATTTCCACGTATTGTTCGGCGTGAACCGTTCAACGACGAGCATTGCCGCGTCCTCCATACTGGTTCCACCGACTCCAATCGTGCCGCCATCCGGTGTTCCGCTTCCCATACCTTCATCGAACGGCCGCTTCGAAGCATCGCAGGCGAACTTCGCCATGGCCGCGGGCGGTGGCTTGGACGTCAAGCTAAGTAAGCATGTTCGCATTCGTCCCGTCCAGCTCGACTATTATTTGACCCGGTTCGAGACGAAGAGCCTGCAAGAGCTCATCAACGGCACGACATCGAACAAGAATCGGAACAATTTGAGATATGCCGCGGGACTGATGTTTACCTTCGGTGAAAAGGAACCGGCTCCGCCGCCGCCCCCACCGCCGCCTCCACCTCCACCACCGCCACCGCCTCCGCCGCCAAAGCCGATAGCTCTCCGGCTAACGCCCAGCGCGCCGCAAGTCTGCCCAGGCGATATGGCCACGATCACCGTGGCCGGCGCTCCCGCTGGCGCTACGCTTGACTGGACCGTAAATGGACAGCAAACCAGCCGAGGCCCGAACTTCTCGTTCGGTTCCACGGGCCGTCAGCCCGGCACGTACACGATCGCGGCAACGGCGACCGCCGAAGGCTACACCCAGGGCACTGCCCAGACGACCGTTACGGTGCAAGCCGCTCAGCCCCCCACCGGAACTCTGCGCGTTACCCCCGCATCGATCAATGCCGGGGACACGGCGACTCTCGCGGCCAACTTTACTCCTGGCCAATGCGGCGGGAATCTCGAGCCCATCACCTACACCGCTTCAGAGGGAACCGTAAACGGCACGACGTTTAATTCCGCGGGCGTTCAGTTCCCTCCTCCAGGGCCGACGCCCCAGCAGAAGACCATTACTCTCACTGCCCGGGTTACGGATCAACGCGGCCAAACGGGCACGGCGACGGCAACCGTGCAGGTGAACCTGGCTGCGCAAGTTCAGCCCCGGCGGCTGCCCGATGTTACGTTTAACCCAAACAGCGACCGCATCAATAACTGCGGCAAACGCGTGTTGCTCGAGGACCTGAAGACCTTGTTCGATTCCGATCCTGGTGGAACCGTTGTCTTCGTCGGCCATATCTCGCAAGCCGAGGTGCGGCGCGTCGGTCTGGATTTGAATCGCGCCAAGAATGCAGCCGCCGTAATCAGCGCGGGTTCGGGCGTCTGCGCCAGGTTCCCTGCGGATAAAATCCAGATCAAGGGTGTAGGCGCGACGGACAATGGTGTGGATTACCAGCCGTACTTCTGCGAAACTTCCACGACGAAGGAGCGCGCGGGTCAGGCGGTAAGGCAGAACGATCAAGCGCGGTTCCGCCGCGTGGAAGTCTGGTTCGTCCCGACGGGCGGGGTGATGCCTCCATCCGCTCAGGGCGCGCAGACGGCCAGATCGCTGAACGTGCAGACTCTGGGTTGTCCTAGATGATCCAGGAGTGGGCTTCGGCCCACTCCATGATGGAAGCGGAGTGGGCTTCGGCCCACTCCATGATGGAAGCGGAGTGGGCTTCGGCCCACTCTATGATCGAAGGCGAGTGCGCTTCGGCCCACCCCTGTCGCACACGATGAGAGCACCTTTTTCGCTTTTAGCAGCGTTGGTCTGCTCACCCATATGGGCGGGGTGGGAAGCTATCGGTCCGTTTGGCGGACCCGCTGCAATCGTTCAAGTCGATCGCCATCATCCCGGCCGGGTTCTGGCCGCAACCGGCAATGCACAAATTTTCCGCTCCGACGATGAAGGCGGCTCCTGGCGGGCCATACCGTTCCCCGCCCAGCTCCGCTCTACGCTTCACGCCTTTGTTGTAGATGCTCACAATCCGGGCATCTACTTCGCTGGAGTCGCCAGCGACGATCCGGAATATTCGGGCATCTATCGGACTTCGGACAGCGGAGCCACCTGGAAACACCTCGCTGGAATAAAGAGCGTATGGGCAATCGCGATGTGGCGCGATTCACGCCTGATGGGCGCCGGAACAGTGGACGGAGTGTATCTCAGCCGCGATGCCGGAGAAAATTGGGAACGCGCCGGCTCGCCCGATAAGCCCGGACCGAAACCCGTCGTCTCGCTGGCGTTCGATCAAGTGGACCCGAAAATAATTTACGCGGGTACGCCGCACTTGCCCTGGAAGACAACGGACAACGGAGCGAGTTGGGATTTCATTCCGCAAGGCATGTTCGACGATTCCGACGTGTTCTCGATTCTTATCGACGGACGCCGTCGCCAAACGCTATTCGCGAGCGTCTGCGGCGGGATGTACCGGAGCCTGGACAGCGGCGAGCAATGGAAGCCGCTGACCAAAGCCAAAGGCGCTTCGGCGCGGACGTATCACATCACGCAAAATCCAGTGAAAATGAACGTGCTCTTGGCAGGCACTACTTTCGGGCTGGTGAGATCCGACGATAACGGCGCGAGCTGGCGGAAACTGTCGGACCTGCCCACACGGTACATCGCCTTCGATTCCGGAAAGCCGGATCGCATTTTCGTGGCCACCGATGCGGGCCTGTTCCGCAGCGATGATCTCGGACAAACGCTCCAGGCTGTGAACCGCGGCTTCGCAAATCGCCGCATCGGCGCCATTGCTCTTCTGGAGAAAACGCTGTATGTCAGCGCCCCGGAACCGGGCGGTACTTCGATCATCCGTCTGGACGGCTCCGAATGGAAGCCGGCGCCCATGGACCAGGATCCAGCTCTGGAGAAAATGCAGAAGACGGTGACGACGGACAGCCACGGCCTGCTCCTGGCAACCGTTCACGGTTTGATGCGATCGGATGACGCGGGCAAGACCTGGAGGCCGGTTGAAGGAGTTCTAGGGGCCAGCACCGTGAGTGCAATTTGCAAGCACCCGTCGCGCAAAGGGGTGCTA
>Ga0213882_10000528_pt1 | contig 12467 bp, 10 predicted proteins | sample BarmaccoBMER_R09_FD_160106 | JGI IMG/M metagenome (GOLD analysis project Ga0213882, IMG submission 160106) | Barbacenia macrantha exposed rock microbial communities from rupestrian grasslands, the National Park of Serra do Cipo, Brazil - ER_R09 ...
CAACGCCAGGCCGTAGATCAGCATCCGATAGTCGCTGGCGACCCGGAAAATCTCGGGCAATCCGACCAGCGCAATGGCGGCGGCGATTGCACCGAACACGTTGCCCAGCCCGCCGAGGATCGCCATCGTCAGCGCCAGGACCGAGATCTGCGAGGTAAAGGTCTCGAAGTTGATATAGGAATAGAGATGCGCGGTGATGGCGCCGCTGACGCCCGCCACGAAGCCGCTGAAGGCGAAGGCCAGGCCTTTGTAGCGGTTGGGGTTGATGCCATAGGTCCGCGCCGCGACATCGTCGTCGCGGATCGCGCGCAGCGTGCGGCCGAGTGGGGAGCGCAGCAGTCGCCGCTGCAGCAGGGCAAGACCGACCAGCACCGCGAAGGTCAGCCAATAGACGGCGGGCGCCGAATAGAAATCGTGCTTGCCTATGGCGAGCGGCGGGATTCCGGTGATGCCGATCGGTCCGCGGGTGAGGCTTTCCCAGTTCAGGATTACCAGGCTGACGATCTCGCCGATCCCTAGGGTCGCGATCGCGACGTAATGGCCGCGCAAGCCGAAAGCCGGATAGACCAGAAGGGTTCCAATCAGGCCCGTGATCAGGCCGGCCAAGGGGATCGCGACAAGTACGGACAGGCCGAGATCGAGGGCCAGAAGCGCCGAAGCGTAACCGCCAATAGCAAGCAGCGCCGCGTGCCCGAGCGAAATCTGTCCTGCCGTGCCGGCGACGAGTGTCAGACTCAGCGCCAGCATGCCGTAAAGCCAGGCGTTGCTCAGGGTTTGGATCACATAAGGCGAGGTGACCACGACGGGCAGCAGCAATCCCGTCGCAACCAATGCCACGACGAGCCAGAATGGCAACAACACAGGGCGGCTCGGCGCGATGAAGGTGCCGGTCAGCGGCTCCGGCGGAAGCGAGCGACGGCCACCAAACAGGCCATTGGGCCAAGATATCAGGACAAGGATGAGAATGACGAAAGCGAATAGGTTGCGATAGCTGGTGCCGAACAGGGCTATGCCATAGCTTTCGGTCAGCCCCAGGAACAAGCTGCCGAAGATCGCGCCCGGCACATTGCCGACGCCGCCAATGACCTGGGCGACAATGCCCTTCAACGTGGCCTGGAAGCTCATCGCCGGACTGATATTGTTGTAATACATGCCGACAAGGAGCCCGCTCAGCCCACCGAGCGCGGAAGCGATTGCGAAAACCGCGCTGTCCACTCTGTCGACGTCTACTCCCATCTGCTGCGCCGCCTCGCGATCCTGCGCGGTGGCACGCACCGCCCAACCGAGCTTGGTGAAGCGCAGGAAGGCGAACAGCACCGCCGCGCTCGCCAGCCCAATGGCCGCGATCAGGAGGTCAAGCGCGCCGATCGAGCCGCCACCGATCACAAAACGCCAGTCCGGGACCTGGCTCGGCAGGGCGCGCGGTTGTGCCGAGAAGACGAGCTGGACGATCTGGTCGAGCACCAGGCTTATGCCGATAGTGGCAAGCAGCGGAGCAATGCGGGTGCGGCCCTGCAACGGCCGCAGCCCGATGCGCTCGATCAAGATGCCGAGCAGCCCGCATGAGGCGAGCACGATCGCTATCGTCAGCGGTAGCGGCGTGTTCAGATAGGTGATGCAGACCAATCCGACATAGGCGCCGACGCTGTAGACCGAGCCCTGCGCGAAGTTGATCAGATGGGAGACGCCGAAGATCAGCGCGAGCCCGACCGCCAGCAGCGCATAGATGTTTCCGACGACCAGGCCGTTGATCGTATAGTCAAACCAGGAACTCACCAAATCATCCTATCCGGCGGCGGCACCGCGCCACCGCACCGTTCACCCGGCCCAGCCGGTCCATCATGAGGATGCAATTCTGCTGCATCAGTTGATGGCCGGCTTGCTGCCATCCCACAAAGCGAATTTGCCGTTCTTGATCACGAGATTGATGGTCTTGGCGCCAAGCACCCGGCGCGTCTGCGGATCAAAGGTCACCCTGCCATAAATGACGCTGGGCACGTCCTTGATGCTGGCGAGACCATCGCGGATCGCCTTGCGCTCCGTGCCATATTGCTTGATCACCTCGGAGAGCAGCACGACGGTGTCATAGGCGATCGCCGCGAACGTGTCGGGGTCCTTGCCGTACTTTGCCTGATACGCTTTGACGAAAGTCTGGACCTCCGGGCGCGGGTCCTCCGGGAAGAAGTTCGCCTTGGTGTAGATTCCCTCGACCGCGTCGCCGCCGAGTTCAAGAAACTTTGGCGAATAGACTGAGCTGACGGCCACGACCGGCAGCTTTATTCCGGCAGACCGCAGCTGCCGCGCGATCAGCGCGCCATCGGCATAGTAGGCGATAACGACGATGCCATCCGGCTTTGATTCGCGAATGCGGACCAGCGTCGATCGATAATCCTTCTCGTCGGGCAGGAAGCCTTCCGTTGCCACCACCTCGGCGCCATCCTCTTTGGCGGCCTTGACGAAGATGTCCTTGCTGATGCGGCCCCAATCGGTATTGAGATGGATGACTGCAAGGCGCGTCAGGCCCAGGCGCTTGACGGCGAATTCGGCGAGCGCCGGCTGCTCGTCGGCCTGGTTCACCGTATTCGACCACATGAACTCGCCGCCCTTGGTAAAGTCGGGGTGCGAGTTGGTGAACCCGAATTGCACCAGACCGGCGCGCTGATAGATCGGCGAGGCAGCCATCGAGGCGGGGCTCGAGAAATCGCCGAGCTCGGCGACGATGGTTGGATCGTTGACGAATTTCTGCGCGATCGAAACGCTCTGACGCGGGTCGCTTTGACTGTCTTCGAACACATATTGGAGCGGACGCCCCTTGATGCCGCCGGAACCGTTGATCTGATCGAGCGCCAGATCGAAGCCCGTCTTCCATTGCGCGCCATATTGCGCGTTGGAACCGGTGAGCGGGCCGCTGACGCCGAGCAGGATAGGCTCGGCGGCCGACGACGGGGACTCGCCAAGGATAGCCAGGAGTCCCGCCGCCACGACTGCGACCAGCCAGCGAACGGTCCAAATCGATGCGCGTGTTTTCATGTTAGGGAGCTTTTGCCTTTGAGTGAGGGTGGTCGGTGCAAAGGTGGCGTGACAGAAAAGCAATGTCAATCAAGCTGCCGACGCGAAATGATTGGAGAGCTTCTTGCGCGCTCCGCAAAGAAACTTGTGCGCGTGATCGCCCAAGAACGAGGCGAATCCTACCCATCGCACCCTCCTCAAGAGGCTGTTCTTTCGAAAATCGCTGCAATTTCATGGAGCTTTCTGCCGCAGATCGCTCACCAACATGGCGCCGCAGAATTGTTGGGCGATCGAACGCAATGTCACGCGTATTGATGAAGGCGACAGACGTTGGAATAATTTTCCAACAAGCAGTCGTTGCGGCGAATGCCGGTGATGGAAGCAAGAGTGATAGGCCAAGCGTGACGCGCAGGCGGCAAACAATTTCGAGAAAATTCTTGCTGGCGATCCGCTGCGTGACTCAGGAACGGTCGCTGGATTTGATTGATCGAATGAGCACGACAGGTGTTTGCTTGTGATCGCGAATGAGTCGAAGCGCTCTCAAGACCAGTTGGATGACAAGCGCGCGCGATGCTTTTCATGACGCAGCAACAATCAACCCGTCTGCGATGAAACTAAAAAAACGGATTACCTCGGCGCATCGAAAAAGAGTTTGTCTTGGACTCGCGCGCGCGAAAGTTCTCTGAGAGGATTGATCGTCAGGGAATGGTGACAGTCAGGGGACGCTGATGATCTGCAGTTACATCTTCGACAGGGAGTCCGTTATGCACGGAGCTTGTCGACAGCCAATGTGTACGTCGCGCTGTTGACGTTCTCGATGTGCGATCGCCTGCAGATCGCCGAACCTGTTCCAGAGCAATAGCCCAGCGGCTGCTAGCAACGTGAGCGCACGCTCCTCCTGAGTGGCGTGATCGCGCGGCGCTGCCTGCCTCTGTCCGTCGCATTCATCATCGCAAGCCTGATCCCTAAGGAGTAAACATGACCGCGAGCAGCAATCCGATCAAATTCGCCTACTGGGTGCCGAACGTTTCCGGCGGCCTCGTCATTTCCTCGATCGAGCAGCGGACCAGCTGGGACATCGACTACAATCGCAAGCTTGCCCAGATCGCCGAAAGGGCCGGTTTCGATTATGCCTTGAGCCAGATCCGCTTCACCGCCGGCTACGGCGCCGACAAGCAGCACGAATCCGTTAGCTTCTCACACGCGCTTCTGGCCGCGACGGAAAAGCTCAAAGTCATCGCCGCCCTCCTTCCTGGTCCCTGGAATCCGGTGCTGGCCGCGAAGCAGATCGCGACGATCAGCCAACTGACCAATGCGCGCGTTGCGGTGAACATCGTCTCGGGCTGGTTTCGTGGCGAATTCCACGCGATCGGCGAGCCTTGGCTGGACCACGATGAGCGCTACCGCCGCTCGGAAGAGTTCATCAATGCGTTGCGCGGGATCTGGAGCCAGGACAGCTTCACCCTCAAGGGCGATTTCTATCGGTTCAATGATTATTCGCTGAAGCCGAAGCCGCTCGAGCCGCTACCGGAAATCTTTCAAGGCGGTTCCTCACGCGCGGCCCGCGACATGGCCGCGCGGGTATCGGATTGGTATTTCACCAATGGCAACACGCCTGACGGCCTCAAGGCGCAAGTCGACGACATAAGGGGCAAGGAAAAGGCCTTCGGCAAGAGCTGGCGCACCAAGATCGGCATCAATGCCTTCGGCATCGTTCGGCAAACCGAGAAGGAAGCCAAGGATGTTCTCGATGAGATCCTCGACAAGGCGATCCCGGATGCGGTGCACGGATTCCATCATGAGGTGCAGAATGCAGGCAATGCCAGCCCCGAGCGCGAGGGCAATTGGGCCAAATCCACCTTCCAGGATCTCGTCCAGTACAATGACGGCTTCCGCTCCAACCTGATCGGCAGGCCCGACCAGGTCGCCGAGCGCATCATCGAACTCAAGCGCGCCGGTGCCGACCTGATCCTGCTCGGCTTCCTGCATTTCCAGGAAGAGGTCGAATATTTCGGCAAGCATGTGATCCCTCTGGTTCGCGAGCTGGAGGCCAGGACGCCGGTGCAGGTCCAGGCAGCGGAATAGCCGGGAAGCGGAGCAGCAGGTGTCGAGGATTACAGCAGAAGCGCGCGTACTTCGCCTGGAGGATGTTGCTCCAGACGACGGCCTCCGTGCGGTATCTGAAGGGCGCGGTGACGTCCCTGCACGCGGGGTGGAGCGCGCCGCGGCCAATGATGCGCGCCGGGTGCTTGGGCTGGCAAACATCTCGCTTGCCTTCGGCGGTGTCACAGCGCTCCGGGATGTCAGCCTGGATGTCGCAGAAGGTGAGATCCGGGCGATTATCGGTCCGAACGGCGCTGGGAAGAGTTCGCTGCTGAATGTCGTCAGCGGACTCTATCAGCCGGACCGCGGGCAGATCCGCTTCGGCGAGCATGCATTTCGTCGGGTGCCGACGGCCAAGCTTGCCGCCCATGGGGTCGCGCGGACCTTTCAGAACCTGGCGCTGTTCAAGGGCCTTTCAGTTTTCGACAACGTTCTGATGGGGCTCGCGCACCGCGTGAGCGCGGGTTTTTTGCGTCAAATCGTGGGCTCGCCACATGCGCGACGGATCGATGCTGAGAACCGTGCTGCAGTCGAAGAAGTCGTCAGCTTTCTCCACCTGAGTGACGTCCGCGAGCGGATCGCGGGAACACTACCCTATGGCCTGCAGAAACGGGTTGAGCTCGCGCGTGCGCTGGTCGCGCGACCCAGGCTCCTGCTGTTGGACGAGCCCTTCGCCGGCGTGACTCTGAGTGAGAAACAGGAGCTTTCGGAGCACGTGCGCAACGCTCGCGACCGCTTTGGGACCACCATCCTCCTGATCGAGCATGACATCGGCTTGGTGATGGGGCTGTCTGACCGAGTGGCCGTCCTCGACTACGGGCGAAAGATTGCCGATGGCACGCCGGACCAGGTGCGTGCCGACCAAACCGTGATCGACGCCTATCTCGGCGTCGCGCATGAGGACGAGACGGAGCTCGCTACCTGATGTTCGATTATCAGTTCTTGCTGGAAGTCTTGATCGGCGGCCTTTTGTCGGGGGTGATGTATTCGCTGGTCGCGATCGGCTTCGTGCTGATCTACAAGACGTCCGGCGTGTTGAATTTCGCACAAGGGGCAATGCTGCTGTTCGCGGCGCTGACCTTCGTCAGCCTCGTCGAACGTGGTACGTCATTCGTGGTTGCGCTGGCGGCGACGCTGGCAGTCATGATCGCACTCGGCATTGCCGTTGAACGCGCAGTACTTCGGCCACTAGTCAATCAGCCGCCGATCACCCTGTTTATGGCGACGCTCGGTCTCTCCTACATCATCGAGGGCGCGGCCCAGCTTCTGTGGGGAACGCAGGTGCATGGGCTCGATATCGGCGTCAGCGATATCCCGTTCGACGTTGGCGGCGTCTTCATCAGCCGGTTCGACCTATTCGCCGCGGCGGTGGCGGGAAGCCTGGTCGCACTCTTCACGTTGTTCTTTCGCTACACCCGCACCGGGCTCTCGTTCCGCGCGGTTGCCGACGATCAGTTTGCTGCGCTTGCGGTTGGCCTGCGGCTGCCGCGTGTCTGGGCTGCGGTCTGGACCGCCGCCGGCATCGTCGCACTGGTCGCGGGTCTGTTGTGGGGCGCGCGTCTTGGCGTGCAGTTCTCGCTATCGCTCGTCGTTCTCAAGGCGCTTCCGGTACTGGTGCTCGGTGGCTTCGACTCGATTGCGGGCGCGATCGTCGGCGGCCTTCTGATCGGGGCGACCGAGAAGCTGGCGGAGGTTTATGTCGGCCCGCTGTTCGGTGGTGGCATCGAGGCGTGGGCGGCCTATGTCGTGGCACTGGCGCTCCTTTTGGTGCGGCCATCAGGCCTGTTCGGCCAGAAGCTGGTCGAGAGGGTTTAGCGATGACGACGATCATTTCGTCAAAGCGCAGCTTCTTCTTTCCCGAGATCGTGGCAACCTGCCTGATCGCGGTTGTGGCGATCGGCGCGGTGCCCCTGGTCGGCTCCGACTACCTGATGGATGCCGTACTGACGCCGTTTCTGGCGTTGGCGCTGGCCGCCGTTGGGCTCAACCTACTGACGGGCTATGCCGGACAGGTCTCGCTCGGTTCGGCGGCCTTTCTCGCTGTCGGCGCCTATGCCGCATACAATTTCAGTCTCAGGCTCCCGGCGTTGCCGCTGCTTCTCGACCTGGTGCTTGCCGGAACAATTGCAGCTGCAGTTGGCATCATGTTCGGGCTGCCGAGCCTGCGCCTGCGTGGCTTCTATCTCGCGGTATCCACGCTAGCGGCACAGTTCTTCGTCCAGTGGGCTCTCACCAAGTTCGGCTGGTTCTCCAACGACAATCCCTCCGGCGTGATCGATGCACCAGTGCTGCGGATCGGCAGCGTGACCTTTACGAGCGCTGCCGGACGTTACCTCTTTTCGCTCGGCGTCGTCACGGTGGCGACGCTGCTGACGCTGCGCTTGCTGCGGTCCCAGACAGGTCGCAATTTCATCGCGGTGCGGGACCATGAGGTGGCGGCGAAAGTGATCGGCGTGCCGGTGCTGCGAACCAAGCTGCTGGCGTTCGGCCTCTCGTCCTTCCTGATCGGGGTAGCCGGCGTGCTTTGGGCGTTCGCCTATCTGCGCACGGTCGAGCCGGCCGGCTTCAATCTCGATCGCTCGTTCCAGATCCTGTTCATCATCATCATCGGCGGGCTCGCCTCGCTGCGCGGCGCCTTTGTCGGCGCCGCCTTCATCGTCGTGTTCCCGCTGCTCTTGTCGCGCGTCGGCGCTGCGCTGTTGGGCAGCCTGTTCGATTCCGGCGTCCTGGAGATGAGTCAGCGCATCGTCATCGGCACGCTGATTATTACCTTTCTGATCGCCGAGCCGCGCGGGCTGATCGCGCTATGGGATCGCGGCTGGGCAAGGCTGCGTGCGGCTAGCGGCAAGGCCATCGAAACCTGAAAGACCCTCAACACAAGGAGTTTGCAATGACGGTGTTCAGACGAATGAAGATAGCGTTGGGAGCGGCGCTCGCGCTGGGACTTGCCGGCACGGTCGCGCAGGCGGACGAGCAGTTCTTCCCGCTGCAAAGCTACCGCGTGGGCCCCTATGCCGCTGGCGGCACGGGATTTTTCGGCGGTTTCATCGATTATCTCAACCTGATCAACATCCGCGACGGTGGCGTCAATGGCGTCAAGCTGACGTGGGACGAGGGGGAGACTCAGTATGAGGTCGAGCGCGGCGTCGAGGTCTATGAGCGGTTGAAGAACCGTCCCGGTGTAGCCGCCTGGAATCCGCTGTCGGTTGGTATTGCCTACGCCATGATTGACCGCATCACCAAGGACAAGGTGCCGCTGATCACGATCAATCATGGCCGAACCGACTCAACTGACGGCCGCGTGTTTCCCTACGTGTTCCCGCTGCTGTTAAACCCGTACAGCGAGACCTCGGGCATCGTGAACTACATCGCCTCCAGGGAGGGTGGACCGGACAAGCTGAAGGGCAAGAAGATCATCGTGCTCTATCACGGCTCGCCCTATGGCAAGGAGACGATCCCGATCTACAAGCTACTCGCCGACAAATACGGTTTCGAGCTCGAGCAGATCGAGGTGCCGCATCCGGGCAATGAGCAGCAGTCGCAATGGCTGTCGATCCGGCGCGCCAAGGCCGACTATGTGGTGCTGCGCGGCTGGGGCGTCATGAATCCGGTGGCGCTGAAGACGGCGCAGAAGGTCGGCTTCCCCGCCGATCACATCATCGGAAATGTCTGGTCGAATTCGGAAGAAGATGTGATCCCAGCCGGCGATGCTGCGAAGGGCTATGTCGCGATCACGACGCAGGCTTCCGGTGCGGAATATCCTGTCCTGCAGGAGGTCATCAAGACCGTCTACGGCGCGGGCAAGGGCAATCTCGACGACAAGAAGCGGATCGGCAGCGTCTATCACAATCTGGGCATTGTGAACGGCATTCTCAACGTGGAGGCGATACGGATCGCGCAGGAGAAATTCGGCAAGCGGACGCTGACGGGCGATGAGGTACGCTGGGGGTTTGAGCACCTGCAGCTCGATCCGGCCCGGGTCGAAGCGCTCGGCGCCAAGGGCCTGTTCCACTCCATCAATGTCACCTGGGACAATCACGAGGGCGACGGCCGCGTGACCTTCCAGCAGTGGGACGGAGCCAAGTGGAAGGTCGTCTCCGACTGGATCGCGCCGGATTGGGCGGCGTTGAGGCCGATCATCGAGAAGTCGGCGGCGGCCTATGCGCAAGAGCACGGGATCAAGATCCGCACCTCCGGCGACGACCCCGTCGGCCAGTAACGCGCTGACGACGATGGATCGCGGGAGCCGGCCGGCTCCCGCGAGCTCACAACCCTGATGGACTAGGAATGACTGACGTCCTGCTCTCGGTCGAGGCCTTGGCCGCGACCTACAACCACTCAATTCGCGCGGTCAGCGACGTGTCGTTTTCGGTCCGGCGGGGCGAAATCGTCGCCTTGCTGGGCGCCAACGGCGCGGGTAAATCCACCACCTTGCAGGCGGTCTCAACGCTGTTGGCGGCGCAGCGGGGCCAGGTGACATCTGGCCGCATTATTTTTGACGGCCGCGATATCAGATCGGCAACCGCGGCCGAACTGGTGCGAGCCGGCGTCGTCCCAGTGCTCGAAGGGCGGCACTGTTTCGCATCGCTCACGGTCGAAGAAAACCTGATCGCCGGCGCGATCGGCCGCGACGCGAGACGCAGCGAAATCGCGGCCGATCTGGAACGCGTCTATGCGCTGTTTCCGCAATTGAAGGAACGCCGCAGCTCGACCGCGGGGCTCACCTCGGGGGGTGAACAGCAGATGACCGCCATCGGTCGCGCACTGATGTCGCGTCCGCGGCTCTTGGTGCTCGACGAGCCGTCGATGGGGCTCGCGCCGCTGGTGGTCGAAGGGATCTTTCGGGCCCTCAAGCAGCTGAACACCGAGCAGGGGCTTTCGCTTCTGGTTGCGGAGCAGAACTCGACAGTCGCGCTGCGCTTTTCCGATTCCGCTGTCGTGCTCGAGAACGGCCGAAGCGTGCTGGCCGGACGCTCGGCGGAGCTACGCCGGCGTGAAGATATCAAGACACTTTATCTCGGCGGATCGGCGCAAAAGGACGCGCGCCCGACCGAACTGAAACCAGCTCTTGTTTGATCGTGATACGGAGGAGAATGACGATGGCCAACACCAATCTTGCACGCAAGGTCGATGAGGATACTTATGCGCGGTTAGACGCCGCGATTGAGCAGACCGTCAAGGCCAATGCCGATCGCAATGATCTCGAAAGCCGGTTTCCGCGGGACAACCTGAAGGCTTTGGCGGAGATCGGCTGGACCGGCGTGCTGAACGAGCCGCAGTTTGGCGGCCTTGGCCTCGGCCATGTCGATTTCGCCGAAGCCGCCTACCGCATTGGCCAGGCTGACGCTTCGACCGGCCTCGTCTATGTCATGCATGTTGGGGCAGCGCAGACGATCAATCTGTTCGGCAATGACGATCAGAAGGAGCGCTGGCTCAAGGCCAACAACGGCACTCTGCTGGGCACCTATTCCACGAGCGAACGGGCGACCGGCGGACACTGGTGGTACAATTTCTCAGAAGCCTCGCGCGACGGCGATGATTATATCGTGAACGCTGAAAAGTCGTTCACGACTAGTTCCGGCCAAGCCGATTTCTACGTGGTGCAGACCCGCTCGCCCGGCGCCAAGGATCAGGCCGACATCATCTTCTTCATCATCGACGGCAAGGCGAAGGGAATCGAATCGAGCCCGTGGCAGGCGCTTGGCGTACGCGCCAATCATTCCGGCCCGATCCGCTACAAGGGCGTCCGGGTGGCGCGACGCGATCGGCTTGGCGCGGAAGGGCAGGGTAAAGAGATCATCTACGATGGAGTCTCGCCGGTCTATCTGATCGGGCTTGGCGCAGTCTGGGAGGGCCTGGCTCGTGGGGTGCTGAACGCAGCGGTCGCGCACACAAAAGGCTTCGTCCATAAGGACAGAAACAAGAGTCTTTCGGACTATCAGGCCATCCGGCAGGAACTCGGAGCGGCCAAGGTGCTGGTCGAGACGCTAAGACCGTGGCGCATCGAACTGGCGGCACGGCTTGACGAGCTCTGGCGAGCCGGGAAGCCCCAAAGCGAGATTTTGATCCCCTTAACGGAGTTCAAGGTCCACGCCGCCGAGGTCGCAAACAAGGTTGCGGCCACCGCTTTGACTGTGACGGGCGGCTACGGCTATCACCGCGGACCCATCGAGCGCTCGTTCCGGGACGCGCGCGCGGCTATCGCGATGGGACCGTCGAACGTGATCGCGCGGGACTGGATCGGCAAGTCGCTCGTCGGCTTGCCCCTCGAGTTGTTTTACGAGGGCGGGGAATAGTTACTCGCGGGGCTCATCGCAATTGGTGAGCCCCACGCCGAGGCTCTTTCCAAATGACCGAAGGCTTTCAACGAGTCCGAGTTGTCGGGGAGGCCGAACCAGGGCAGGGCCTACTGCAAGCACTTCGGATAGATATAACCAATGGTTAGCCGGCAGGGGTCCCGAAGTGCAGCACCGCCACCGCGGTACGCTCTTCCGAGAGTCTCCTTTCAAGGTATTGCATCTCGACTTCGGTAAGCTTTGTCTTGAGTAATTTCTGATAGCGATCGATGTTCCGCAGATGGGCGTGTAGACGGGCGATCGTCTCGTCCATAGCCATCCTCTCAAAAGTACGTTGCTCGCAGAAATGCAATTAGGGATTGAGACGTTGAAATGTAGCTAAATTCAGGCGGCCGCGGTAGGAGACCAGGCCGTTCACATGACTGCCCATACATCTGTGACGGTTCGGAGTCTCCTCGCCTTCAGGCCCCAGGCTGTCTGACGACGCTCTGTTCGCTGCGATTCGCCCGATAAGATTGCCGGCAAATTTTGCGGGCATCCGATGCGCTTCCTTGGATCGGAGACAGAGCGTCGATATCCATCGAGAGGCAAGGCACACCGCCTGCATGCGTCTGCTATTCCGTGAGCAGTTGTAGCGCTGCGTCCGTGACGGTGTCGATGAAATGGATTTGCAAAGTTTCTGGTGAAGCGAGCATGAATGTCTCGTGCTGGCCTGATTTGAGGGAGGCTTGCGTCGACTCCTTGCGGCACCTTGTTGCCAGCCTTTCCCAGCAACAAATGGGAAAAGCAATTTATTGCGGGCGGCGGCGGGGCTGGTCGGCCTATGAGAGCACTATGACGGCAATGCGAGGGCGAACGTGCAACCAACTCTGGTCGAGCTACGCGAGAATTCCACGATGCTGGCGCTGACCTGGCCGGATTACGGAACCCGGCTGCTTGGGGCTGAAACTCTGCGGCGGGCAAGCCGCGCGGCCAGCGAGATCCGCCGGCAGATCGCTGGCGTTGAGCTCGCGATTGAGCCCGGTCTCCACGTCACCGCGCTCGAACCAATTGGAAACT
>Ga0213882_10000529_pt1 | contig 12415 bp, 16 predicted proteins | sample BarmaccoBMER_R09_FD_160106 | JGI IMG/M metagenome (GOLD analysis project Ga0213882, IMG submission 160106) | Barbacenia macrantha exposed rock microbial communities from rupestrian grasslands, the National Park of Serra do Cipo, Brazil - ER_R09 ...
CTCCGTCGAGTCCCCCTCCGTCGAGCGCCCCCCCATCGAATACCCCCTCGTCGAATGTCCCCCCGTCGAATGTCACAGCACCGCTGCCTGCTCCGTCTGCTCCGCAGGTGGGAGGGCCCCCCTCGGCAGGCGCGCCGGGCCAGCGCCCGCGACCGTTCGTCTCCGCGCCGGTCTCGGCTCAGCCGCCGCCGCGCGGACCCCGTGGCTCACGTCTCCTCCTGCCGCCGGCGGTCGTGTCCCGCGCGCCCGTGCGGCTCGGTGACCTCCGTCGCCGAATCGGCCTCCAGGCCCCCCGCCTGCCGCCACAGAGCCGGTCCGATGGGGGCGCGACTGTCTTCTTCCTCGTCGCGTTGGTCATCTGCGGGGTACTGGCGTACAGCATCATCATGGGGATCGTGGAGTCGATACTCAGACTCCTTCCGTGACGGGTCAGCCGGCAGCCCTTCCTCGGTGATCGCTGACGCGCCCGGGTGGGCCGGCCCGCCCGGTGGCCCACATGTCACTCCAGCGCTGACGAGTCGTTGGCGGGCATCGCTGCGCCTAGGGGGCGCACCGGTGTAGCTGCCGAACCACTCAACGCGGGGGTATGGCACACTCCGCGCGTTACTCACCTGCGCGCGGGGAGCTGTGATGCGTGCCGTCTCGGCTGTGCTGGCGCTGGCCGCTGTCCTGGCCAGTGGCTCAACACTGGCCGGTTGCTCAACGGGGAGCGGGCAGACCGCCGATGCCGACGCGGCGTCGAGGTCATCGGCCAGAGCGCCGGACGACCCGATCCCGCCGGTGCGAACCCCCAAGGACCTGGCCGCCATACAGCCGTGTCTGTTGCTCACCCCGGCGCAACTCGAGGCCGATCGGATCGACCAGCCCGGCCGGCCCAGGGATGTCCTCGGCAACACCGGATGCGAGTGGAGTGACACGGCGCATACCCGCGAGTTCGCCGTGTTCGTGGACCTCGGCAACGACGTGCTGCGTAATGTCTACAGCCAGCGAGACACGATCCCGGTTCTCGAGGTGACCCAGGTGGCGGGGCAGCCGGCGATCCGCACCAAGGACGACGTGCACGGCGCCAGCTGCTACTTCCGGGTCGCCGCGGCCGACGCGCAGACGCTGATCGTCCGGTTCACCGCGTTACGCCAGAATCGCGAGGACCCGTGTGGTCCGGCGAAGTCCTTCGCCGAGACCGTCATCGGTAACCTGCCACCGCTGAAGGGCTGAGCAAGGGATCTTCACGGTGAGCGCTGTGGCAGACTCCACGCAAGCCGCTGACAGCAGGTGAGAGGAACACCACGATGAGTGAGCATGGCGGGTTCGGTGGTCCCACACCATCGGGCGGGATGGCCGAGAACCTCAACGCGTTGATCCATCCGCCGGTTGACGGGCCGGGACCCGTCCAGGATCTGACCTCGATCCTGCTCGACCCCGCCCAACACTTCCGGCTCGACCTGGACCAGGCCCCGCAGGCGATCACCGCCTTCCGGCAGGCCGCGCAGGGAATGCGGGACCTGAAATTCGAGGTCGGTCGGTTAGCCAACATCACGCCGCCGGGTCTCGACGCGATCAGCATCAACGCGGCGCGGGAGATCGGGCGGTGGGCGGCCAGCGAGGAGCCGGGCTCACTGCGCTCCGCGCTGGAGTCCGGCGCGATCCAGCTGGAGAAGACGGCCGACGCCCTGGAGCGGTCGCTGGCCACCCACCGGAACACCGATGAGGCCAACGCCGCCCGCCTGCGCGGGTCGGAGCTGTAATGCGCCGCGTCCCGGTCGTGCTGGTGCTCGCCACCCTGCTGGCGGGCTGCTCGGCGGGTGGCGCGCAGCCCACCGGCGCGGGCGCGGCACCGGCATCGTCGGCCGACCCGATCCCGCCGGTGCACGATCCCAAGGATCTGACCGGCACAACACCCTGCGCGCTGCTCACCCCGGCGCAGCTGGCGGCCAACCGGATCGACCTGCCCGGCCAGCCCAAGGATGTCCTGGGCGCCCCCGGCTGCGAGTGGGACGACAAGGCGCACACCCGCGAGATCAGGACTTATGTGGAGATGGGCATAGACGTACTGCACAACGTCTATGCCCAGCGAGCGACCTTCGCGGTCTTCGAGGTCACCCAGGTCGCCGGGCATCCGGCCATCCGCACCAAGGACCTGGTGGAGGGCACCAGCTGCTCTTTCCGGGTCGCCGCCGCCGAGAGGCAGACATTCGTCGTCGAGTTCACATCGTTGCGGCAGGGGCTGGAGGAGCCGTGCGGGCCGGCCAAGGCGCTCGCGGAGGGCGTCATGGGCAACCTGCCGCCGCTGAAGGGCTGAGGAGAGGGACACCGATGGGCACGAACGTCGACTACAGCACCGTCTCACACGAGACGATCTACCACCACATCACCGGCGGGCCGGGCGGCACCGAGATGATGGACGCGAGCCGGGCCTGGCACAGCGTCGCGGCGCAGCTGCGGGAGATCCAGAGCATCGTGGAGCACGCGGTGCGCGGGATCGGCGCGGCGCAGCAGGGCGCGGCCGCCGATGCGGCCACCCACGCGACGATGGCGATGGCGCCGTGGGTCGCCGAGACCGCCACCACGGCGAACGGCATGGCGATCCGAGTCCGCGAGCAGGCCGGCGTCTTCGCCCACACCCGGGACAGCATGCCGCCGCCGCGCGCCGTTCCCGAAGTGTCGTTCAGCCAGGACCCGGGAACCTGGATAGCCGACCACGCGGTGGAATGGCTGCCCGGGATCCAGACCGAGCACGAGCGAGCCCAGGTGGCGGCCCAGCAGGATGAGCAGCGCGCCCGGGAGCTGATGAGCGGCTATCAGGGCACCTCGAACGAGATTCTGGCGGTCCACCAGCACTTCACCGCAGCACCGGCGGTGGTCGCCGAGGTGGCGCCGCCGGCCCCGGGCGGCGGCGTGAATGGCGGTTGGAGCACTCACACTCACCCGAGCCCGGTGCATCCCAGTGTGGTGCATCGCGGTGTGGTGCGCTCCGCTACCTCACACCTGCCTGTCTCACACCCAGGTGCGGTGACGGGCGGGCATGGGAGAATCGTCGCCCCAGCGGCCACCATCTCACAGCTCGCGTCCGGGGCCCGTCATGCGCCGGCCGCGGTGGCGCCCCAGCTCGCTGGGGGCTACCCCGGCCCGAGCGCGGACCCGATGGCCGGACCAGGCTCGGTCCGGCCGGCCATGGCGGCGCCGTTCGGGCCGTCCCCGATGCCCACCAGGTCGGGCACCACTGACGAGGACCGCCGTCGCGGTGGACCGCGGTCCTCCGGTGGCGGTGGTGTGAGCCGGAGCGGCGGCTTCGGGCCTCGTCCCAGTGCCGCGTTCGGCACCGGTGACTCCCCGCTGAGCGGCTCCGCTGGTCAGAGCGGTCCTCTGCACAGCGGTGCCGAGCAGACCGGCACCGGACGACCCGGCCGTGATGGCGCCGGGTTCGCGAACGCTCCGCTCGGCGCGACCGGTGGCTCGGGCCGTGGTGGCGACACCGCGCACCGGCGGCCGAGCTATCTGGTCGAGCAGGACACCAACGCCATCGTCGGTGAGCTACCCCAGGTCGCTCCCCCGGTCATCGGTGCCGACGAGGACTACCGGTGATGTCGGCGGGGCCGGTCGCCAGCGCGACCAGCGGCGCCCTAGAGCTGACCACCGAGGAGTACCTGCTGGCCTGGCGGCATCTCCGGCTGGGGTTGGTGCACTGGAACCTGCGACCGCCTGGAGGATCCGAACGCACGGCCGAGGAACACACGGCTGCCCAGCGACGGGCCTGGGAAGCGCTGCGGGCTCGCGGGCTGGCCGGCACCCGGCAGCTCGCCCCGGAACTGGAGGACGCCCTGCACCTCATCGCCCGACCGGCGGCGGAGCTCAACGCCCGGCTCGACCTGCCCGACGGCAAGCGCACGGTGGTGGGGTGCGCGCGGGGCGAGCACGCTGCTCTCGCCGAGCTCGGTGAGTTCGGGATGCGCATCAGGGCCGCCCGGGACACCGCCCTACCCACCGCGGTGGCCGACGTCATTCCCGACCGGCTACCGCTGGCGGAGCCGGCGACCCGGACGATGGGTAGCGGGACGGCGGTGTCCGTTCCCGCCGAGCTCCTCGCCGACCAGGAGGGGATGACCGGCGTCGAGGTGGAACGCGCCTTGCTGCGGGGCGGCACCCGACCGGATGACGCTCACCGGTTCCGCACTATGCTGCAAGGTCCCAAGCTCGGCGGAGGCAAGTTCGGTGCGGCCCGGCGCGACCGGCGGGGGGGCAGGCGTGTCGCGGAGTTCGTGGTGACCTACTACGAGACCGAGCGCGGTGGCTACACGCTCGAGCAGAAACGAGGGGTCGATCGCAGTCGCTGGTACACGTTGGCCTCGGCGTCACGCCCTCAACTCGCGCAGCGGCTGGCACACCTGCTTAACTCAATTCGGATATAACGGTAATGCGTCATCACCGCTAACCACGTGGAGCAGCATGGACCGCCACGCCGAGCACGACCTGGCGGGGACCACCGCGCAGCGGGTGCGCGGGGTGCTGGCCATCCCCGCGTTCCGCCGGCTCTGGAGCGTCACGGCGATCACCGCGACCGCAGAGTGGCAGTCCCTGCTGGCGCTCTCCGCGCTGGCCACCCAGCTGACCAGCGGCTACCAAGCGCAGAGCTTCGCGCTCGGCGGGGTGGTCGCCACCAAGCTGCTGCCCGCGATGCTGCTCGGCCCGCTGGCCGGGGCGCTGGCCGACAAGCTGGACCGCCGGCACCAGATGGTGGTCTGTGACGTGCTGCGGGCCGGCCTGTTCCTGTCCATCCCGCTGGTCGGCCAGCTGGCCTGGCTGTTCGTGGCGACCTTCCTCATCGAGCTCTGCGCGCTGTTCTGGATCCCGGCCAAGGACGCTTCGATCCCCAACCTGCTACGGCGCCCCGATCAGGTGGAGACCGCCAACCAACTCTCGCTGATCATGACTTACGGGGTGGCTGTGCTGGTCGCCGCCGGGGTGTTCAGCGTGCTGTCCAAGCTCGGCCCGGCGCTGAGCCGGGCGGAGCTGATCCCTAGTGCCGAAGGATCGGCCTATCTGGCGCTGAGCCTCAACGGCATCGCTTACGCCTTCTGCGCGCTGATGGTCGGCACCCGGATCCCGGAGATCTCGGGCCGGGCCGTGACCCGGCGCGGCGCCCAACCCGGGCTGCTCACGATGCTGCGCGACGGTGTGGTCTTTGTCCGCGGCACGCCTCTGGTCCGTGGCCTGGTCACCGGGATCCTCGGCGCCTTCGCCGCAGGCGGGGCCGTCATCGCGTGCGCGAAGCTCTATTCCACCAGCCTGGGCGGTGGCAACGCCGCCTACGGGCTGCTGTTCGCGTCGCTGTTCGTCGGTCTGGGTCTGGGCATGGCGCTCGCGCCACTGGCGGCTCGCCGGATCCGGCACCGCGGACTGTTCGGGCTCGCGATCGTGGTGGCCGGGCTGGCGCTGGTCGCCGTCGCGCTGGCGCCGCATCTGATCGTCGCGCTGGCCGCCGTCATCCTGGCGGGCACCGCCGGGGGTGTGGCGTTCCTGACCGGCCTGACCATCATCGGAGCGCAGGTCACCGATGAGATGCGGGGCCGCACCATCGCGTTCGTCCAGTCGCTGGTCCGGTTGGACCTGCTGGCCTCGATGGCGCTGGTCCCGTTCGCGGTCGGGCTGGTCCAGCAGCGCACCATCACCCTGTTCAGCGAGCGGATGACCATCGACGGCACCCGTCCGGTGCTGTTGTGCGCCGGGCTGCTGGCGGCCGCCGTCGGCCTGGTCTCCTACCGCCAGATGGACGACCGGCTCGACGGGTCACTGCTGGTCGACCTGCGCACTGCGGTGCGCAGGCGCTCCCCGTCCAGTCCCGCGGAAGGTCCGCGATGAGCGTGTGGGCTAGCCTGGTCGGGCAGGATCCAGCGGTCGCCACCCTGGTCGAGGCCGCTGGGCCGGCCGGGGCTATGACCCACGCCTGGTTGTTCACCGGCCCTCCGGGCAGCGGTCGTTCGGTCGCGGCGCGGGCCTTCGCCGCCGCGCTGCAGTGCACCGATCAGCAGACCGGGCCGGGATGCGGCGCCTGCCAGGGCTGCCGGAGCACGCTGGCGGGCAGTCACCCCGACGTCCGTCAGGTCGTCCCCGAAGGACTGTCCATCTCGGTGGCGGACATGCGCGCGCTGGTCGCCGGCGCGTCCCGGCGGCCCTCGGCGGGCCGATGGCAGGTGCTGCTCATCGAGGACGCCGACCGGCTCACCGAGGGCGCGGCCAACGCACTGCTCAAGGCCGTGGAGGAGCCCCCGCCGCGCACCGTGTTCCTCCTCTGCGCACCATCGGACCACCCTGATGACATCGCGGTGACGCTGCGCTCGCGGTGCCGCTCGGTGGGGTTGCGGACTCCGCCCGCAGCTGCGGTCGCCAACGTGCTGGTGGCCCGCGACGGGGTGGACGCCGACACCGCGCGATGGGCCGCCTCGGTGTGCGGCGGCCACGTCGGCCGCGCCCGCCGGCTGGCCACCGATCCCGAGGCCCGGACCCGCCGAGAGGCAGTGCTGCGGGTGCCGAGGGCGCTACGCTCACCAGCGGATGTGTTCGCGCTGGCTGATGAGCTGGTGGAAGCCGCCGAATCGGAGGCGGGCAGCCTGACTGCGGCTCGCAATGTGGCCGAGACCGAGGAACTGGAGACGGCCCTGGGGGCCGGCGGAACCGGAAAGGGTGCCGCGGCAGCCACCCGGGGCACCAAAGGCGCCATCCGGGAGCTGGAACGCCGGCAGAAGTCCCGGGCCACCCGCACTCAGCGCGATGCACTGGACCGCGCCCTGGTCGACCTGGCCGGCTTCTATCGCGACACCCTGGTCACCAGCTGGGGCGCCGCGGTAGCCCTGACCCACCCCGACCGGGCCGCCGACATCACCGCTGTCGCCGCCCAGTCCAGTCCCGAATCACTACTCCGAATGCTGGAGGCGGTTCTGCACTGCCGCGAGGCGCTGGAGTTCAACGTCAAGCCCCGCATCGCCATCGAGGCGCTGACCAGCGCGTTGCAGAGCAGGTAGGCCGGGCAGGTGTGAGGCGCAAGCAATCGTTACACTAAGCCGTGCCGGCCAGCATCGCCGCCTTAGCTCAGTCGGCCAGAGCGGCTCACTCGTAATGAGCAGGTCCGGGGTTCGATTCCCCGAGGCGGCTCCACCCTTGACCAGCGGTTACGCCCCAAGTGGAGCCGCTGGTCAGGGCCAGACCAAGATCGCGTGGTCGCAGTGCGGTCGCAGCGTGTGCCGAACGCTCGTTCGCCAGCTCCGCTGCCGCGGCGTCCAGCACGGCACCAAGAGAGTCCGCAGCGGCCGTCGCTGCTTCCCGAGTGAGGTTTCCGTACAGGTCCGCGGTGATCCCTGTCTGGGAGTGCCGAAGCGTCTTGGACACCAACGGCAGAGGCACACCGGAGGTGAGCATCAGCGTTGCCGCCAGGTGCCGCAGATCGTGGAGCCGAACCCGGGGCAGACCCGCCTGCTCGGTGAGGTCGTGGAAGCGGTCTAGCACCCGGTCCGGGCGCAGCGGCGCGCCGTTGGTCCGGGCGAACACCAGGTCACCATCCTCGTAGCATTCGGCCCACTCGGCGCGCTCGACGGCCTGGCGAGCTGCTTGGCGCTTCAGCGCGGCCACCACCCGCCCGGACAGCCCCACTCCCGCTGCGGAGCCCTTCGTCTTCGGCGCGGTGAACATCAGCCGCCCGGCCACGTCGGACAGCGTTCCCCGGGCTGGGTGGATGAACAGCGCCCGCGCGTCCAAGTCCACATCAGACCAGCACAGCGCGAGGGCCTCGCCGCGACGCAGCCCAGTGCCGATGATGACCTCGAATAGCTCGGTCAGCCGGTCATCCACATGGTGGCAGTGGTCCAGGAACGTCACCGCCTGCGCTGCGGTCCACGGCTCCCGCTCCGCGGCGCGCACGGGGGCCAGCACGACGTGCTGAGCGACGTTGTGGGTGAGCCGGCGCTGCTTCACTGCGTCCGACAACGCCGAGGACAGCACGGCGTGGATATACCGGATCGTCGGGGCACCGCGGCCGGCGTCCTCAAGTTCGGCGATGAACGCAGCCACATGATCGTGGCTCAGCTGCTCCAAACGGCAGCGCCCCCAACACGGGGATCAGTTCCTTTGTGACGATCTCGGTGTACCGGTGCAGCGTCTTGGGCTTGAGCGTCCGGCTCTTTTCCCTCAGCCAACTTCTCAGGCGGTTGGCCGTGTTCTCCCGGTCGTCTACCTTGACCCCGGCGCCGTACCGGGCCAGCACTTCATCACGAGCGCGGGTTGCCGCACTCTTCATCGTCCACTGGTGGCGGCGCATCGTCTTCCGCTTATTGTCGGCGCTGGGCATGTCCACCGCGAAGCCCCACTTACCGTGCTTGGGGTCAGCGTCGAGCAGCGGACACCGTGGCCCGAGCTCACGGCCGTCGGCGTCCTTGCACGGGCACCGGCGGTACACCCGGCCCTTGCTCACGGCTCACGCTCCAGGTGAACCGCTGACCCGTGGTCTTGCACGCCAGCCGGGTGTGTGCCCGCTCTGCTGCGCACATCGACCAGGCCCCCGGCTTCGTCCTGCCGGTAGCCTCATTCCGACAACGGGCCGCTGAGCGCCTTGATCGCCTCCTGCGGGATAGGAGGCAGCGACCAGCCCTTGTGGTGCATCTCCACTCGCGTGCTGGCCAGGACCGTGAGATGGCGCTCGGCAACCGCCTCGGACCGCCCGCCCGGCGGGTCGGTCCGCGGCTCGTCCGCTATGACCGCACAGCGGTGCTCACCTGGCTGGCAACAAGGGACACAGCGTGAACCGATGATCCCAACCGCACACAGCCTCAACACTGCTTGATGAAGCCGGGCCCACAGTCTCCCTCGCCGACGCAGCAAAAATCCTAGGCATCTCGTACAACACGGCGAATGCCGCAGTCCGGCGTGGCGAGCTAGGCGTGCGGGCGCTCCGCTACGGCCGTAACTGGCGCATCCCCACCGCCGACCTGCGCCGCCTGGTTGGGCTGGACGAAGAAAGCGCCACATGACCGCTAGACGTGCGAGCGGGGCGCCGCCGCCACGCGAACGCCCCGTATCGGAAAGCTCCAGCCGCCATCACACCGCTGGACAGGGCGACGGTACAGCCTCTGTACCCTCCGGCGTCGATCTCCCGCCATATGGGGTCCGCTGGCGGTGGCCGTGGTGATCAACCTCGATATCCCCGATCCTGCCGAGTGGGCGGTGCGCTACGCCGTCTCCGGCCTGGCGGTGTTACCCCTGCACTCGGCCCCTGACGGTCGCTGCACCTGCGGCCACGACTGCGGTAGCCCGGGTAAGCATCCGCTGACCAGCCACGGCAAGGACGACGCCAGCTGTGACCTCACCCAAGTCACCACTTGGTGGGCCCGGTGGCCGTGGGCCAACGTCGGTATCCGCCCCCGCTCGGGGTGATCGTGCTTGACGTCGATCCCCGCAATGGTGGCAGCGCCGCACTGCTGGAGCTGACCCGCCAGCACGGTGCCCTGCCAGCGACCCTCACGGCCCGCACGGGTGGTGGGGGTCTGCACATCTGGCTCACCCACACCGGCCGCAGCCGCGGTCAGCTGTGCACCGGCGTGGACGTCAAGACTTCGGCTGGCTATGTCGTGGCCCCGTCGTCGCTGCACGCCAGTGGGCAGCGCTACCAGTGGGTGACTCAGCCGCGCGGGCGGGAGCTGGGGATCGTCCCGGCACCTGCATGGGTCGCCCAGGTGCTACACCCACCCGCACCGCCGCACCGTGCCCACCGCGCTCCCATGCTGGGTGCCAGCAAGTCTGGCCTGGTCGGGTTGCTGCGGGTGGTGATCGACGCCCCTGAGGGCAACCGGAACAACGCGCTCTATTGGGCGTCGCGCCGGATGCTGCAAAAGGTCGCCGATGGTGATCTTGCCGAGTGCGCAGCAGTCGGGATGCTCGCCGACGCCGCTACTGCGGTGGGCCTCACCGGCGCCGAGATCGACCGCACGATCGGCAGCACCAGGAGGGTGGTGCTCGGTGGCTGAGATCACCGCTGAGGCGATCGTCGAGCAGTACGCACACGAGCTAGCGCGCGACCTGCTCGCCGACTTGCGCGATGGTGCCTGGCTGGACGCCCAGAGGTTCCATCCGCTGCGCTACCTCGTGCCTGGCGTGATTCCCGAAGGGTCCACGTTGCTCGTCGGGCCACCGAAGATTGGCAAGAGCTGGTTCGTGCTCGCGTGCGCTCTCGCCACCGCTTGCGGTGGGTATGCGCTCGGCGTGATCCCCATCGAGAAACGCCCCGTCCTCTACCTGGCACTGGAGGACGGTGATCGGCGGCTACAGGATCGCTGCCGCACCCTCCTCGGCGACGACCCGATACCGCCTGGGTTCGAGTACATGACCACGATCCAGCCGGGTCATAGACCAGGCCCATCCAGGAGAAGTCGATCTAGCACTCCGCCCCCGGCTCACCGTCGGCGACCCGCACCGTGCCGCGCCCACCCCGACCGAACCCGCACCGTTCGGCGCGAAACCGGTGCAACGCGCGACAGGGCACCAGCACACCCCCTCGCGCGAGCAGACCAACGATCTCAACGACCGACAGGTCCTTGCCCACCCACCCAGCAACCTGCTCCCGCTGCGCCTCCCAGGCCTCCCAGCCACTGCCGTGCCCACTAGCTCGGACAGCCCGGACCGCAGCCACGACCTGGCCGACCACCTCATCAGTCAACCGAGCCAGCCCACCCTCCCACACGACCCCGGCCACCTCGACAGCGGCCACATACCGACGGGCGGTCTTGCGATCCACCCACCCCCGCCCGGCCACCGTGCGCAGCCCGGCACCACCCAGCCACGCCCGCAACACCCCACGCACCTCAACCACCGAAACCTCCCGGAACCCCCTCTACCCAACCCCCACCTCCCATGACACGGACCGACCGGACACCGGAAGTGATCAACCCCCACGGCGCGACACGCCGGGTGGTCCCATCACCGGCAACCAGGTGGTCCCATGCTCGTGGCAGAAATCCGCTCAGGATGGTCCCATGATCGTGGCGGGCGACACGACCCACCGACTCCAGCGGTATCCGACCCCTCCAGGATCGGACGCCCATCCCTGTCTGGGACTCATGACGCGCTCCCCGCCAGGCACGTCGGGCATGGTGTTCCCGATCCGCGCAGAGCCAAGTTCTCCGTGACGAGTAGGACGCCGCAGCACGCCACCCCGTAGCCCTGCGCCGCGACTTCGAGCACAGCTCGGGGGGCCAGCAGGTGCAGCAGCTCATCCACCGAGCAGCGCCCCCACAACGTCCCTACCGTCTTCCCTCGCTCAGCGGGAGTGGGCACCGAGGGGGGGCCAGCAGTGTCCTGGTTTCTCACCCACCGCTCCTCCGGAACCGACGTGGGTCTCCGGGCGATCACCGCGCACGTCGGGCACGTGCGGTGTGCACCCCAGGGGGACCGCTCATGCTGGCGGGGACCACTCGGCAGGAGATGCCCACACCGGGGCTTGAGCACACCCCAAGGATGATCACCCGGCGCCAGCAGATGCATCTGGCAATCCATCGGGGATAACGCCCACCACCGCGCCCTCACCGGATCTCACCATCCAGTCCGCACGTCACCAGAGCGGCCAATCCCACCAGCCGAGCCCGCAACTGCTCATCGCTCAACCCAGGCGCCTCCCCGGCCAAGGCCATGACCTCAGCCAGCACCGACCGGCACCCACCCCGCGCCACCGCCGCGGACAGCAGACCCAGGAACTCCGGGCCGGTGGGAGAAGGGACCGACCGGCCGCCGGGAACGAGGGGAGTCGGGGGCACCGGCGGCCAGTCGGAGATCGGATCACCACCAAGGACGCTCACCGGACAGTCCCGTGGACGCAACTCGGGCAGCGGCGACCCCCGGGGACCTCCTGCAGGATGGTCCAGCGCAACACCTGATGCCCACACCGCGCCAGGTGCACCAGGACCGGATGTTCGCCACTGGGGTCGATGGCGTGGGCGTGGGCGTCCACACAGCTCCAACCCCACAGCTGTCCCGTGGGACCACGCCGTGAGTCCGACGCCGGGGACAGCTCCATCAGAGGCCGATCGGAAGCACGACCGCGAGCGCTCATCGGCCTGTCCGATCCAGCGCACTGTCAGCGGCTAGCAGAGGAAAACGATAAGGCTCGGCCACCGCCCGCTCACCCGGCGGTGGGTCCACCGCCCGCAACGTCGGCCGTGGCGTGAAACGGGCACCGCACAGCGACTGCACCGTGCCGTCGCCGCGCAAGCACCTGCAGTGCGTGTCCTGGTCGGCTAGAGACCGCAGATACCAGGAGGATTATGCAAAATCCTCCTTGAAGAAGTATAGGCCGATAGCGGCTCGAAACGAGGACAAGAAGGTCTTCAACGGCCTTCTGTAATCAGTGAAGAGGATCCGCCATGTCTTGAGGTTGGCGATG
>Ga0213882_10000530_pt1 | contig 12404 bp, 10 predicted proteins | sample BarmaccoBMER_R09_FD_160106 | JGI IMG/M metagenome (GOLD analysis project Ga0213882, IMG submission 160106) | Barbacenia macrantha exposed rock microbial communities from rupestrian grasslands, the National Park of Serra do Cipo, Brazil - ER_R09 ...
ATCACCTCGCCAGTGGGCAGCACGACTTCCATGCCACACACATGCGCGAAATGGTCGCCGTAAGGTGTGTGCCCAAACCCGCGCTCCATGGCATTGCCGATCAAGCTGCACTCAGGGCTGGAGCCTGTGGCATCCATCCATAGCAGGGAGCCGCGCTCTCGCAAGAACTGGTGCAACCGTCTTTGAGTTACGCCTGGCTCTACGGTTACAGACCCGAGGTCTTCATTGAAATCAATGATGCGGTTTAGGCGGCTCAGGTCGAGTATGCTACAGCCATCGGCTGGTGGCACCCGAGAGCCATAACCCCAGTTCTTTCCACTACTGATCGGATAGAGGGGAGTCCCGAACCGGTTGGCGATCCGGAAACACTCCTGTACTTGATTTCTGTTAGCCGGCCTCAGAATCGCAGGAACTCGCTGCCAAGTGGCGAAGGTGGCCACCTCCATGTTCCGGCGCATCGCATCATCCGTTTGGACAAATTCGACACCGAGAACCTCTGCCCAGCACTGCAGGGCAAGCGCGAACTTCTCTGAATCCACAGTGGGGCAGATCGCTAATAGTAAACTGGCCCTACCGGCACCAACCGCAACTGGTGCTCGGCAGCTTCGCCCGTGAACTTGGTCCAAACCGGTGCCTTTGCACGCTGGATCACGCTAGTGCTGCTCAGTTTGGCCTTTAACTGGTTGATTAACGCCACGAACCTTTGCGTTGGTGAATCCGAATCGAAGCGGAGCAATTCCATCGTGCAGCCATAGCGCGGGTCCTCATACGGTGGTATGGCTTCGCCGTTAACCCCCAAGCTGACTCCGCCAATTCTCCGCAAAATGGAAGAGGAGTGATGTCGCACGGTCGCCATACAGGAACCAAGGCAACCACCCCAAAGGTGGGCTAAGGCGTAGGAAGCGACCAAGATCTCGAGCGCCGCCCTCGTACCCCGCCACTCCTCTGATAATGCCCACCCGCCGATTTCCACATACGACAGGTCTTCCCGGCGTGCACGCTGCAGATCCGCCTCTACGGCCGCGCGGACCTTGCTCCCCCAACGGCTATGTCGCGCCAGCGGACATTTGGCGATTCTGAGCATTTCGAACGGTACCGTGTTCGGATGAACCAAGTACCGGGCACAGCCCACGGTATTCTCTTCTCCATCGATCAGAAGAAAATGCCAACTCTGCTCGTCCCCTCGCATGGGGAACCGGCCATTCTCCTCCACTTCCCAGGGCTGGATAGCGCCGTCTTTCAAATAGATGCGACCCCTCAGGCTCTGCATCGAGGCCAGATGTTGGTCATAAAGTTGCTGGCTTATTTTCGTGCGACCGAATACCAAACGGGTACGAGGCGGGGCCAACAGTTGAAATCGATAGTTCTGTCTCATGAAAGGGGCTGACTCAAATCTTTATAGGGCTTCTAAATCACACAACAACGGCCGTTCGACGAAATGTCGACCGCCTGCGCTCCTCAGTGCGCATGCCGGTCGACGCCGAGTAGCCTCCGGGACGAACTGGTTGTCACTCATTGTATTACTCGGAGGGTAGTAGATTGCAATCTAAAAATTTATTTTGTTTATAGCATTGATCTTTGGGGTCAGTCCGTCCAACAATGAAGTACCGGCGAATCAGAGGTTAAGTAGCTCCGAATGGCCGTCGGTACTAGTATTTCGTTTCTGCACGCGGACTTGGTACTGCTGCGTTGGTGCGATGATCCCAAAGCTCCCTTTCGAGAGGAACTCGTGGAATTGCTTGAGGAGCACCGTTCGGAGCCGATGGTAAGAAGTGCTTTAGCAATAACCGAATTAACACGAGTATACCTCATTGAAAGGGAGTATGTCCGTACTGGGATCGTGAGATCCTGCCAACCAGAGGAGGGCTCGTTCATTCTTACCATTGACATTAGTGACGTTTCCGTGATAGAGGCTTCTTCCGAAAGAGATCCAGGTGTGTTCGCGGTGGAAGACTTCATTACTGAGGAGCAAGAAGCAGCAATCCTACGCGAAATAGAGGAAAATCCTGCTTAGGCAGCACCTCTCTCTAACACTCGATCCCCGCCGAGGGTCATACAAAATCCATATCAGTCTTACCTAACCTAACGGGCATAGCGGCTTTCGATTATGGCGGCATAAACGTATGTATGCCGCAGCATGATTTTCTCGCACCGAAGAATGCTCCTTTCCGCCTTGACGAAGCTGTCCTGGCTTTCAGGATCCGGCGATGACGGCTCGCTCGCTCGCCACAGATCATATCGACCAATACTCGCACGCGGCCCAGAAGTTGGTAGAATCGGTTGCAAAACTCGAGAGCGTCTCAACCTTTTGAGGAGGCTGATTGAAGAGTAGGGCGGAAGTCATCGAGAAGGCACGCTCTATCATCGCGGAATTGCAAGCCACGCACAGTCTGGCGCTGCGCACGCTGGAAGGCGGGTCGCTGTACGAAGAAGCCGCCGCCATGAGGCTGCCAAAGACAGTCTTCTCTCCTCCCAAAATCGTGATCCCTTGCGCCACGGAAACGAAAGAGGGCGGTACCATCGATCCCTGCCTCATCGTGCCTTCGAATCTGCCTTTGGAATTTCTTCCCACTCACAAGGCAATTGCGGTCGGTGGCCAGATCAGGGCTATAAAACGCTCGTTTTACGCGCTCTCGAGTTACATGGCGGATGAGGCGTGGCGGGCGCAAGGTTTCTGGAACGGCCAGCCTCTTCCGCTTCTAGTTTCCATACGTGGTCAGTACAAATATCTGGTAAAACAGAAATCGTATTTCTTCAAATATGAAAACTACGTGGGCGCCGATATCGATCAGCTCTCGCCGATGCAGCCCGATGAGCGCGAGCTTCGCCTAGGCCGTTATCACGCCGGCAGCGATCTGAGCGATCAGCTCACGATCGTCGTCGCCGAATATTAGTTAGGCACTTACTCAATTGCCTTGCTCACGCAGGAGAGTCCCCCAAAATATTGAGGACGAAGAACGGGAGAATCAAATGCAAACTTGACCGCCTCCGGATGGCCGCTGTACATGATAGGCCCGGCAGACGTTCTCTGAACCCACTCAACTGCGATTTGATTTCCGGTCAGTACCGGACGCTCAGCCGTATCGAGAAAGCGCCATATGCCCCAGGGACTGCTCGTTTGATAGACAACGCCTTCCGCTCCGCCGCCGAACGCGACCCCCAGCGACACGCCGGGCGTCTGTCCGGGCCAATTGAATATCTGTGATTTCGCGCCGCTCTTGAGATCAGTGCTCAGTACCTGACCATTGATGGTCAAGGTGACCTGTGTTACGTCGGGAGACGGTAGAACTTGGGCTGGGAAGGTGAAACCGGGTGGCGCGGAATTCGTCGCGTACAGCGCCCGGGACAAACGAGCGGCCCGGTTGAAGAAACGCAGAAAGGGCTGTGTGACAGCAAGCTGCTGGCCCGTCGCGGGGATGTAATCAGTACCCGACAGAATCAGGAACTGTTTTAGGCTGCCGTTATACAACTGCCACAAGCTGCCCGTTTGCGGATTCAGAAAGCTATTGACCTCATCGAGCGTGGCATCCTGTTGCGATTTTGGATTAAACGGGTATTTGTTCAGAATCGGCTGGACCGTCGCGCACATGCCACCGGCCGCCGCATTAACGGGACCCGCCCCCGCGCCTTTCAGAAGGGGCGCCACGCCTCGAATCGGCGCGTGAAGAATATCCGTTGCCTTGGATACAACAGGCGAGTTGGGCGCAAATTTGAACGCCAGGGTGCCCACGGCATTGTCCGCCTGCGTTGTGGCCGTGTTTGCATTTGTAACATTGTTTGGATCTGCGTTCGCGATCGGACCCACAGTTTGCAGCGCCAGCTGTAATTGAAGAAGGGACTGCATATAGGGCTGGTTTGAGGGCGCGATCAGTTGCTGCGTACAGCCCGTGGGCGTGACCGACTGCACTGGCTGGAACGCACCGGCCAGATCCTTGTTCGGTACAGAAGTATTCTCCGAAGCGACACAAAACACCTGCAATAGCGTCGATTGCGGAGAGCTCATAATCCCGAGCTTCTTTGCAGCATCCGGGACGTTGCCATACGGCGCGACGGCCGTCGCGTTCAGATAAGCGCTCCAGGTCTTGACGAAATCGTTGTTGTACTGCGCCGTAATCGCCTGCAGCACGCTCGCTCTGTCGTAGTTCGGTGGAGCCTGCTCTCCCAGCACCCACTTCTCCCCATACAGGTACTTGTCTGGATTCTGCAGTTGCTTGACGAAGTTACGGTATCCGGTCTTTGAGAACGCTGGGTTGACTAAATATCCGTTAATGATCGTCTCCCGTGATCCCGGATAATCGGCATTGAAATTGATCGTCTTCTGATTTCCCTTCGCCGAATCGAGCATCGCGTAGTAGATGCGCTCCTCGGGAGCCTGCTTATTCAAATACGCGCGAGCGGAATCGACTATCTCCGCATCCGGAGTCGCAAATCTTGGGTAGGGATTCGCCGTCGCCAAGCGATCAGCATAAAAGTCAAAATTCTGTCGTGCGAGGTCCTGGCGCGGAGCGTCGGCCTGCTGGTTCTGCTGCCAGTACGTCGTCAACGCCGGTGTAAGAAATTGGGGTGTGCTTTTGTCATGATGATCAGTTGTGATCAGATACGCCTTCAACGCGTCGTAGATGTATCCGTATCCCTTCGCGCCGTAGGCATCCGGTTTGCCGCAGACCGCGCTGAGGACCTGCTGGGTGGGAGCCAGTAGAAGCTTCCGAAACAGCGCGTAGTACGTCATTTCAAGCGGTTCCCGAATATCGTTACCGGTGTACAGAAACGCTCGGTAGGTCAGCGGAGCACCGTTTTTCGCGTGGTTATCGAGCACAGCCAGTCTATCTTTGATCCGGGTGAGCCGCTGAAGAGAGTCGAGCGGCGCCAGTTCGCCTGAGGGCTGATTCCCGGGAGGAACAGCACTGGCCGCCTCGACGCCCTGACGGATCAGTTCGCTATTATTCCTATACGATACGAACCACCAGACAGCCAGCAAGGCTGCGACTGCTGCCACTGTGCCGAGCAGGATCCGGCGCGCCACATTGATCTTCACATTCCGCTGGGTAATGGTGGTGGCGGACCGGTCAGCGAGAATAATGGTCGAAAACAGATGCGGCAGGAATACCCATTGCGGAATTTTCCGCGAGCCCGCTTCGCGCACATCGGCGTGCATCCGCCCGGCTGCCGATCGCTTGCCGAAGATGCGTGTCGCGCCCGGATCGAAGGTCTCCTCCTCTACTGCTGCGACCTGGGCCGCCGGCATGAGATCGGCCACCGTTACGGGCCGCACTCCGGTGAAATAGAACCCGCGCAGAAAGGGGCTCGTTCCTAGTTGGCTAGGACGGCACAGATCCAGAAGAAACTGGACCAATAGCGGCCGGAGCTTCGAGAACTCCCGAGCAAATTCGTAAATGTTCGGCAGTTTGGCGGCATCGTGCTCGCGCCCCAAAAAAGTCGGCCGCGCGTCGCACAACGAGTAATAAAGCGTTTGGAAGGCGTCCGTAATGCGGCGCGTTTGTTGTTCAGCATAGACCCCGCGGCCCGAATCGGGCAGGATGGGAAGGGTCGCGCCGAAGATTTCTGAGGCTTCGCCCTCGGTAAAGGTCTCGACATAATCGCGAAAATACGGGATTTGGTCGGCCTTCGTGAAAAGGACGTAGACGGGAAAACTCGAGCCTAGCTCTTGAGAAAGCTCTCCAAGGATTGTGTGGAAGTGGCGGGCTTTTGCTGCCATGGCTTCGGCCCCGCCAGCCTGCAAGATAGTGCCGCAATCAACGGTAAACACGGCCGCCCGCGTCGGCGGAAACTTGGCCGCCAGCACCGCGTTCAGCCGAACGGGAAGAAACCGCTTGAACAGCTTGCGCCGGATGCCGGCGTCTTCAAGGACGCCGCCCGCCGGGTCGATCAATAGCGTGTGACGTGAGTACCAGAGGTTCACGCTCCTTGTCGGAACAACGCTGACTTCCTCGAATGCTCTTCCGGCGAGGAGTTCGGGATCGAGCCCGCTCTTCGCGATGATGCTCGTCTTGGCGGAGCCGGTGTCGCCGATGACAAAGACCGCAGGCAGAGATCCGATTTGTTTGTAGCCGGTGGCTGTCTGGATGCGCCTGGAAGCCTCAGTGAAATTGAAATCGATCTCAGCGGCTGTATCTGCCGCCTGGTCCGGCGCCGCATTTTGAGTGTTGGGCCGAAGAAAGAGAAACCCTATGAATCCGACGATTCCGATGAACGCGAGACCTATGCGCAAATAGAGAAGGACGGGCGGTTTCACGCCAATCCATTCCCCTAAGAACCAACTGAGAACCAGCCAGACGATAAGGATGAGGATCGCGAGCCAGACCGCGCGAGTGGTCTTCATCGATGTTCCCTAAACTCCTGCACCGGCGGCGATGGAGCGGAGGTGATCCACCGATGAGCCGAGGGAGATTTTGAATAGCGCAAACAGAATCAACGCGATCACGAAACAGGCGATCACAACCCATCGAAGAATGGGGGTCCATTTATCGCCGGCCGGACGGAACGCTTCAGGCAGAAGCTGCCATGCCGGAGCTGGCGAGGTGCCGCGAATGCGCCGGATCTTTTCTTCAATCTGAGCCAGAATGGTGCGGATTTCGCCGGCCCCGCTGAAGCTATAGCGGCCCCGAAAGCCCAAAAGGAGACACAATTGGTGAATCTCCAGGAGATCGGCTAACGGCTCTGAATCCTGGCGGCTCAGCAGGCGCTCCACGTTCCGGAAGAAGATCTCGCCCGCAACATGCACTCCGAACATCTCTTCCTGCAGCGGCTTGCGAGGCCAGTCGGCGAAAACCGGATTCTGCGAATTGAGCACGGATTCATCGAGAAAGGCCACTACGGCGAACGTGGCGACCCGGACATCCTCCGAGTTGTATCCGCGTCTGAGTGCGTCTTGCTCGGCGCTCTTGAGAGCGTTGCGAAGGTGGGAGCGAAACGCCTCAGAATCCGAGACATTCTGTCGCCTGGCCCTTAATCTCTCAACGACGGTCAACACCTCCTGAAAGATCAGCGCGAGGTTGTCCACTCGCCGGGCCGCCTGTTGTTTAGCGCCGGCGGAAGGAGTCTGCGGTGTGTTGGCCATGATTTGGTTAGGAGTCGAGTAGCACGAGCAATTCCAACTCCGGTTGCGGTATGTCGCCGGGAATATAAATGCCGACTCGGCGGGTTTCCTGTAAGTGGTCCCAGCACGGTCCAGAGCGATTGATCGAGAAATATTGATTCCTGATGCGTGGTGCCAATGCTGCCGGAGGACTCGGGACGTGCGTAAGCCGCATTCCTGGTAAAGCGCGCTTCACCAGCTCAGGCACGAATTTCGCGGAACAGATTTTGACAAGAGCCGGGGTCCCGGTAATTAGTTCGGCCTCTCCGATATTCGAAGCGATGGAGAAGAACCAGCGCGCTGTTCCGAACACCCGCTGGTCTCTGACATCGGCTTCCCAGATGTACCGGTCGGTCTGCTCGAGGCTTATCGAAACGCAATTTGTAGGAATAAGAAGTTCAAGGTGCTCGCGAATATGCGCGTCGAGAGCTTCGAAACAGGCTTCGAGATCCAGATGGTCGTACACGGGCAAATTAGCGGGCGAGGCGTCCAACCCAAAAGTACAAAGTGCCCCGCCGAGTCGAAGCATCTCCACGTAAAGCTCCTCCGGGTGACCCTGCTTGGAAAGGTACAGATGACGGATTGCAGCCAGCCCGCTGTTCACCGCATGCAGGAACCAGAAACTCGCCACTTGATGAGCCGACATCCCGCTCTGCTGCCGGTCCAAGTCCTGTGTCGCTCCGGTAAACGCAATGTTCTTTTGCGTGAGAATGTCGATCAGGCGACGCGTCATACTCATCAGGGTCTCGCTCGCGCTGAAGCGGACCACAGGAGGAATATACTTTTGGTCGAAAATGAATCGCCCCGCTCCGTCGCGAAGAATGCGAGCGAGCGGAAGCCGTTGCCAACCCTCCGCCTTCTCTCCCTCAAACAGGAAACGAATGTTCTTTCTCCCGAATCGGACCGGCTTTTCGTCGCCCCCGGTGATTTCGTCAAAGACCGGTCGCTCCTCAGCCAGAAACCGCGTGCCGTTCGCGGCGTTTGCCGGATCGAGTGTGCAATTCCCTCCCAGTTGCTTGCGAGAGGGAACAGCCAGGTAGGTCAGCAGCGTGTCGGATGTAGGCTGGAAAAACTGTTCAACCGAGCGAGGTTCAGGCAGCGGGTCGGAGCAGGGCATGTCGAAAGCAAGCCCGTCCTCAAAAACACCCCGCGCATGGGAGAGAAGCACAGTTCCGTTGCGCAGTGCTTCCGCATTCAGCTCATAACCAAGCAGACCGAACGGGCTGAATGCCAGACTCTCCGTGGCAAAGTTGATAGCATCTTCGAAATAACGGCTCTGGGCCTGAAAGTGGTGCGGGCCCAAGTACATGCCTTCTGCCCACACTATTCTTGATAGATTTCTCACAAACTGTTGAGGGTTCCGACTTCCTATGATAGTGGCAGTTCGGGTACGGCGGTGATAAGAAAATAGGGAGACAATTTCTCATGGAAGCGCTCGGATTTCTCGGAGGGAAGTATCAAGAGCCCGAATTGGTCGTGCCGGGGCAAGTTCAGACTCTGCGCGCGACCGATACCGCCACTGGAAAGTTCGTCTTCGCGCATCGTGTTTCGATGACAGAAGAACCGGCCGAGCAGGCGGCGTTACTCCGCCTTTTGACAACCGGCTTGATGCGCTCTCCCGAAGTCAAAAAGTTGGTCCTCGATTTTGGCGAAGAGGAGGCCTTCTGGTATGTCGTGACTCAGCCGGAGCCGCAATGCATTCTGCTTCGGCAATGGCTGCAGAAGCAACTTGGCGAAACGGATACGCCTCCGAAGAGAGAAGCGAGTAAGCCTGCAACGCAAGAGCCCGCACGACCCCTCGCGCCCGGAAAGGCTTCCCAGACAGAGCCGCCAGTCGAACCCACTCCCCCACCACGTCCAAAGCCCGAGATCGGCCCGGGCGAGTTCACCCGTCTGTTTCAGAGCGCTGCGCCGTCCAGCGAAAAGCCGGCCAGCCCTGTCACGCCGGCCAGCACCGATCGGCGCGACGTCGAACAACCGAAGCCACTGACCGCCAATCCAGTCGAACCCAAAAGCGAACCGGGTGAGTTCACGCGCCTGTTCCACGCCGCTCCCCCAACACGGCCGTCGGCACCACCACCTTCGTTCCAACCGCCTTCGCCAGCGCCCACCAAACCGTCGCAGGCGGAGCCCGGCGAATTTACTCGCTTCTTTCAAGGCGGCTTGCCACCGTCCCCAAAGCCGGTGTCCAAGGAACTGCCGTCCAGCAACGGTGGACAGGAAAGGCCGTCTCGCGGTGGGTTTGTTCAACGTCCGAACACACCGATGCCGCCGGCTGCTCAAAAGCCGCCGGAGCCCGGCGAATTCACCCGTCTCTTCTCGCGTCCGGCGCCGGAGCGCGCCAAACCGGTCGCGCCGTTGCCCGACTTATCAAATCAATCAGCGGGATCGAGATCCTTCGGAGCACTCGATCTAGCCGGGGGTACCCGGCAGCCTTCGGCGGACCCGTTTACCGCCGAACCGAGTAAATCGACCACCGAGGGACCCGGTGAATACACCAAGATCTTTGGTTCAGGAAACACGGCGCCGCCACCCCAGCAACCAAGCACCACCGCTGAGCCGTCTCGGCCCTCGCTGGTCGACGATCCTCTTCGAGGCACGCGCATATTTTCTTCCGCTCCAGCGCCTCCTCCGCCCGCACCTAAGAGCCCCAGTGAATACACCGTGGTTCTGCAGGGGAAGCCACCAGCGGAGCCCGGTTCGCCTGTGTCGGGTTCGGCGCCAACTCCGTCTGGCGCAGCCAATCCTTCTCCAAATCTAGGTGCGCCTCCAGCAGTCCCGCTCAAGCCCCCTGCCGCGCCTCCTCGGCCGCAGATACCTCAGACGCCGGCAGCAGCTAACGCGGCGAAACTCGCCTCCGCAGCAGCGTCTGGGGCTGCCGGTTCGAACAGAAAGCTCATCATTCTCCTGATTGTTCTGGGCGTGCTGGCGGTCGCCTTGGTGGTCCTCGTGGCCCTCGTGTTCAAGAAATAGTACGGCTTACACTGGGTGATGTTGACCTCCAAGTCCTTAGCGTTAGGTGTAATCTGCGGCCTCGCAATCTCCGGCTCGCTCGCGGCCGAGGAGCCTGCGGTCCCCTCTCATACCAATTTCTCTGGACGCTGGCGAATGGAGAAAGACCAGAGTAATTTCGCCAACTTCAAAATGCCGGATATTGTCGTGCGTGTTGTGGATCAGCACGAGCCCACCATGAACATCCACACAGTTCAAACGACCGGTGCCAAGACCTCCGTTTCAGACGTAAGTTACTTCACGGATGGAACGATGACCAAGAATGTAATTAATGGCCGCGATGCCGAGAGTAAAGCGTTTTGGGATGGTCCCACGCTGGTCGTCCGAACAAATATGAAGGACTCCAAGGGCGAAGATGAGCTGATTCTGGATCGTTGGGACCTCTCCGCCGACGGAAACACGCTCACTACGACCAGCCACATCGAGACGCCACGCGGCCAAGTGGATTTGAAGCTGGTTTGCTCGCGGGAGAAGACCGGCGGCTAAAGACTGCTACCGGCGGGATCGGCGAAAATCCCTGATCGCCCACTCGGCCGCCTGATAGCCGCACATGCCGTGCACCGCGCCTCCGGGCGGAGTACAGGACGAGCATAAGTAAACGCCCTTGAGCGGCGTACCATAGCGGCGCCAGGTCGGTCTGATCGCGAACTGCTTCAGATCCATCTTGCCGCCGTTAATATCGCCTCCCTCCAGGTTCATGTTCCAGGCCTGCATCTGGATCGTGTTGTGGACCGCCCTCGCCAGCACACATTCTCCAAAGCCCGGCGCGAAACGCTCGATTTGCGATTCGATCTGTTCTAACGCTGAACCGGTCCAGCCGTTTGGTACATGGCAGTAGGCCCAAGCGGCATGTTTGCCGCGCGGCGCGCGAGTCGGATCGAAGAGACTCGGCTGAGCCAGAAGAACAAACGGGCGCTCGGGAGGCCGGCCCTGATTAGCGGCCCGCTCAGACGCGGCCATTTCTTCCACCGATCCACCGAGATGCACAGTAATCGCGCGAGCGCAATCTTTGGCGCGCCACGGGATCGGCTCGCGCAAAGCCCAATCCACCTTGAACACGCCCGGCCCGTATCGGTATCGTTCTAGCAATTGCCGGAAGGGTGGGCGAAGCCGCTCCTCCGCGAGCGCCAGAAACCGCCGGGGGGTGAGGTCGCAAAAAACCAGATCGAAACCTTCAACTTCGCGTAGACTCGCCACCGGGGAATTCGTCACGACCCGACCGCCAAGCCCTGTGAGCACATGGATCAGTGCGGACGGAATGCTCTGCGCCCCACCACGGGGCACAGGCCAGCCCACTGCGTGTCCTGCGGCCCCCAGCACGATTCCAAAAGATGCGCTGATCGGCGCATCGAGCTCGAGTGACGAGTGTGCGCAAACGCCAGCGAACAATGCGGCCGCGCGCGACTCCCGAAATAGCGCCTTCGCGAGCACAGTACATGGCAGCAGTGCGCGCATTCCAAACTGTGCGAGCAGCAGAGGGTGTTTTGGAAAACGGAAACGAAGCGGCAAGATCTCCCCGGCAAGCTCCCACCAATTCTCCGCGAGCGGTTCGAACAGTCTCCGATATGCGGCTCCATCCGAGCCGAATTGGGACGCAGTCTGGCGGACGTCGCGCTCGAGAATGACCGCCGAGCCGTCATCGAGGGGATGAGCCAGTTCCGCAGGTGAATGCACCCATTCGAGGCCGTGCCGTTCAAGTGCGAGCTTCGAAAAGAAGGGCGATCCTATCCCGAGGGGATGCACTGCCGAGCCGAGGTCGTGAACGAAACCGGGAAGCGTTAGCTCTCCGGATCGTGCAGCTCCACCCGGTTGTACCGCCGCCTCTCGAACTTCAACTTCGAACCCGGCTTGGGCGGCGTGGATCGCCGCAGATAAGCCATTAGGACCGCTTCCGATGACGACAGCTGCCGGCTTGCCCACCTGTCTGAATTATGAATCGGGACCCGATTAGGTCTGGTGAAAGCTAAATCCACTCAGAATTGTTTTCATAGCCTGACGGAGAACTTGCTCCTGCATGTCCAGCGCGGTTGCGGTGAAGATGCCAACTACGCCATTGTGCAGCGCATAGAGCTGGTTCTGAAGTGCCCGTCCCTTCTCCTGGACCGGAGCCGTCATGCTCAACGCGAGCGCTTCGCTTGCTCCGTTCACTTTCGCTTCCACGGGTCCTTTGAATTCCGATCCAGCAATATGCTTGCGCCCGAGCTGCATTTGAAGATCGACATACTGCCTGAGCGTTTGATTTTTGGGCAGGAGCTCTTCAACGGCGGACATGTTTGCTTGGAACGGGCACTCCTCA
>Ga0213882_10000531_pt1 | contig 12392 bp, 11 predicted proteins | sample BarmaccoBMER_R09_FD_160106 | JGI IMG/M metagenome (GOLD analysis project Ga0213882, IMG submission 160106) | Barbacenia macrantha exposed rock microbial communities from rupestrian grasslands, the National Park of Serra do Cipo, Brazil - ER_R09 ...
CGGCTCGAACGGGATCCCGACGCGGCTCGACCTCTGGTTCTGCACCCTGATCGGCGTGGGTGTCACGGCGTGCCTCTTCGTGATCACGGACTACTACACCTCGACGCGCTTCCGCCCCGTGAAGACGACCGCGCGCGCGTCGGTGACGGGCCACGCGACCAACATCATCCAGGGGCTCGCGCAGGGCTACCAGTCGACAGCGGCGCCGGCGATCGTGCTCGGCGCCGGGATCCTCGGAGCGAACGCGCTGGCCGGCGTCTACGGGGTGGGCGTGGCGGTCATGGCGCAGCTCTCCCTCACCGGCCTGATCGTGGCGCTGGACGCCTTCGGGCCGATCACCGACAACGCGGGCGGCATCGCGGAGATGGCCGACCTGCCGCAGGAGGTGCGCGACATCACGGATCCGCTCGATGCCGTCGGCAACACGACCAAGGCGGTGACCAAGGGCTACGCGATCGGGTCGGCCGTTCTCGCCGCGCTGGTGCTGTTCGCCGCCTTCATCCAGGAGCTGAGCGACAAGGCGGCGGGCAAGGGCAAGCACATCAACCTCGGGTTCTCGCTGTTCGATCCGCCCGTCCTCGTCGGCCTCATCATCGGCGGGATGATGGTGTACCTGTTCGCCGCGCTCGCAATCGAGGCCGTCGGCCGCGCGGGCGGGGGCGTCGTCGAGGAGGTGCGCCGGCAGTTCCGCGAGAAGCCCGGGATCATGGAGGGGACCGACAGGCCGGACTACGCCCGCGCGGTTGCGATCGTCACGGCCGCCGCCCAGCGGGAGATGGTCCTGCCCGCGCTGATCCCGATCGGGGTCACGGTGGTGGTGGGCCTGCTCTCGTACAAGGCGCTCGGAGGGCTGCTGATCGGAGTGATAGTCGTTGGATTTTTCTGTGCGGTCTCCATGACCTCGGGCGGCGGCGCGTGGGACAACGCCAAGAAGCTGATCGAGGACGGTGAGTACGGGGGCAAGGGGTCCGAGGCGCACGCGGCGTCGGTGACCGGGGACACGGTGGGCGATCCGTACAAGGACACGGCGGGTCCCGCGATAAACCCGATGATCAAGGTCGCCAACATCGTCGCGCTCTTGATCATCCCGTTCATCGTCTGAGCGGCCTCGAGCGCGGCGCGGCGTGGCGACCGAGGACCGCCTTCGGACGCCCGCCCCAGGTCTAGAATCGCGACGGTGGAGCGGATTCACCGCCAGTCGACCGTGGCGATGGGCGCGGTCCTGGCGGTCATCGGCGTGGTGATGGTCGTGCGGACGGTCGCGGGCGGCGGGGGCCCGTTCGCGGTTGGCGTCGTGGTCGGCGCGCTACTCGCGCTGCTCGGGGCGGCGCGCGTCTTCCTCGCCACACGGCGTCCGCGCGGCAGACGCGCGTGAGCCCTACCCGGCGCGAGCAGCTCACCCGGGCGGCGCGGCTCGACCGCGTCCGCGACGGCCGCCCGCTGGCGGCCAACCTCCAAGCCGGGCTGCGCGTGCGCGTCGCCCGCGGGGTGGGCGCCCCGCGCCTGGCGGCGATCGGCCTCGGGGCGGTGGGCTCGTCGATCTACTTCATCCTCGGCGTCGTCGCGAAGCACTCGCTCGGCCTGACGCCGGTCGTCTTCCTCGTCGCGACGGTCTTCTTCGCCCTGACGACGATGACGTACCTCGAGGCGAACTCCGTCCACCAGGAGCGCGGCGGGTCGTCGACCTTTGCGCGGTACGCGTTCGACGAGCTGGTCAGCTTCATCGCCGGCTGGGCGGTGCTGCTCGACTATCTCATCGTCATGGCGATCGGCTCGTTCGCCGTGTCGCGCTACCTCGCCGCGTTCTGGGGCGGCATCGACGACTTTCCCTTCGACGACCTCGTCGCGACCGGGGTGATGGCGTTCGTCGCCTGGTCGAATATCCGCGGCGGATCGGTCCGGCGGCTCGGCCGCGTCATCAGGCTGGGGATGGCCAACATCGCGTTGATCGGGATCATCGTGGTCCTCGGCCTCTTCAAGGAGCTCCACCCGGCCCAGGTGATCGACTCGATCCACCTCGGGTCCACCCCGGACTGGAGCGACCTCTGGTTCGCGACCGTCCTGGCAACCGTTGCGTTCCTCGGGATCGAGGCGGCGTCTGGCCTGGCCAGCGAGATCCAGGTCTCGCGCGCCGGCCTCAGGCGGCTCGCGCTCTTCGCAGTCACCTCGCCGCTGGTCCTCCTCGTGGGCCTGTCCGCCGTCGGGCTCATGGCCGTGCCCGTGGTCGGCGGGCACACGGCTCTCGGCGGCCGCTACATCGACGCGCCGGTGCTCGGGGTCGTGTCCGCCTTCCATCCGAGCTGGCTCATGCACACGCTGCGGTACGTGGTGGGCGGGATCGGCGCGCTCGTCCTGCTCCAGGCGGTGAACGCCACGATGCTCGGCCTCTCGCGGCTGACCTACTCGCTCGCCACGAACCGCCAGATCCCGAGCCTGCTCGGCAGGCTGCACGCCGGCCGCTCGACGCCGTACATCGCGATCGGCGTCGCGGCCGTGGCGTCGACCGGGCTCGCCTACAGCCGCAACATCGAGTTCCTCGCCGGCATCTTCGCCTTCGGAGCGATGCTCGCGTTCACAATCGCGCACCTCTCCGTGATCGTGCTGCGCAAGCGTGAGGCGCAGGCGCCCCGCGCCTTCAGGGTGCCCCTGACCGTGAACGTGCGCGGATGGCCGATCCCGATCCCGGCCGCGATCGGGGCGGTCGCCTCGTTCGCCGCGTGGATCAGCGTGCTGGTGCTGCACAGTGGGGCCCGCTCCGTCGGCGGGCTGTGGATGCTCGCCGGCCTGGTCCTCTACGTCTCGTACCGCCTCGGCCAGGACAAGCCCCTGCGCAAGCGCTTCACCCTCCCGGAGGAGGCGCTGCAGGAGGCGGCCGACGCCGAATACGGGAGCATCCTCGTCCCGGTCTTCGGCGGCAGGCTCGACGACGACATCGTCGGTACCGCCGGCAGGCTGGCGGCGGACGAGAGCGACGAGGGCGAAGGCGGCGCGGTGATCGAGGCGCTGTACGTCGTGGAGGTCCCGATGTCGCTGCCGCTCGATGCGCGCGTGCCCGAGGAGGAGATCGCCTCCGCGAAGCGGGCCGTCATGCGCGCGAAGGACGTCGGTGAGGAGTACGAGGGCGTGACGGTTGCCACCGCCATGGTGAGGGCGCGCGCCGCGGGCGAGGCGATAGTGACCGAGGCGAGGCGCCGCGGGGTCGAGGCGATCGTGCTCGCCGCCGAGCCCCCGACGAGGATGCGCGGCGGGAAGATCCTCGGAGGCAGGGGCCGGCCGCGCGATCGCTTCGTGGGCGAGACCACGCGATACGTCCTCGAGAAGGCGCCGTGCCGCGTCGTGCTCACCGCACCGCCGGAGCAGGAGCGCCGCGGGCGGGACGGCGCCGGTTAGAGTGACGCCTGGATGTTCGTTCTCATCGTGGGATGTGGCCGCGTCGGCTCGGCGGTCGCGCGGAAGATGCTCCAGGAGGGCCACGAGGTCTCGGTGCTCGACGAGGATCCCGAGGCGATCGCGCAGCTCGAGAAGGGCGCCGAGCGCGAGTGGGTGGACCAGGGCGGATCGTTCACCGTGGGAACGGCCCTCGAGATCGAGGCGCTCGAGGCCGCCGGGATCGAGCGCGCGGACGCGTTCGTCGCCTCCACGGACGGTGACAACACCAACCTCGTGATCGCGCAGATCGCGCAGCGCCGGTACGAGGTGCCGACGGTGGTCGTACGGGTCCTCGACCCGGCGCGGGCGACCTGGTACGAGCAGCAGGGGCTGCGCACCGTCTGTCCCACGAAGATCGCGATCGACATGCTCGAGGGCGCCGTGCACGAGGCGGTGGGGTAGGCGTGTACGCGCTGGTCGTCGGGGCGGGCAAGGTCGGCTGGAACCTGACGCGTGAGCTGATCGCGCGCGGGAACGAGGTGACGGTGATCGAGTCGGACGCGGCCCGCTACGCGACGGTCGAGGAGGAGCTCGAGCACTCGGTGCAGTACGGAGACGGCTCCGAGCTCTGGGTTCTGGAGCGCGCCGGGATCGAGCGAGCGGACATGGTGATCGCGGTGACCGGGGACGACGAGGACAACCTGCTGATCTGCCAGGTCGCCAGGGAGAAGTACGGGGTCGAGCGCGTGATCGCGCGCTGCAACAACCCGCGGAACCTGCAGCACTTCAAGCTGCTCGACATCCAGCCGGCGGTCTCGGCCACCGACCTGATCCTGCGGCTGATCGAGCACGAGGTCCCGCGCTACGGCTTCCTGCACCTGCTGGACCTGCCGCGCGAGCGCCTCGAGATAATCGAGGTCGAGGTGGCGCCCGGGTCGCCTGCGGACGGGTCGACGATCGAGGACCTCGGACTGCCCGACGGAGCGCTCGCGATCGCGATCCTACGCGACGGGACCGGGTTCGTTCCGCTCTCGGACTCCAGGGTCGCGGCGGGCGACGAGGTGCTCGTCGTGCTCGACACCGGGCTCGAGGAGCAGATCAGCCCGCGGTTCCGCGCGCCCGAGGGCGCGCCGGCGTCCTCGTAGCGGCCGCGTGGCCGAGCGTTCGGTCGACTTCCTGATCGTCGGCGCCGGCGTCGCCGGGGGGTATGCGGCGCGGACGCTCCGCGAGGAGGGGGCCGAGGGGTCCGTCCTGCTCGTGGGGCGCGAGCCCGATCCGCCGTACTTCCGGCCGGCGCTGTCGAAGGAGTACCTGGCCGGCGAGAAGGGCCGCGCGGACGAGTACGTCAAGTCCCTCGACGAATGGGGCGAGATCGACGTCGAGGTCCTCACGCGTACGAGCGTGATGAAGCTCGACCCCGGCGAGCGTCGCGCGACGCTCTCGAATCGCGACGAAATCACCTTCGGCAAGGCGCTCCTCGCGACCGGCGCGAACGTGCGCCGCTTGCACGCCGCGGGCGGCGACCTCGATGGCCTTCACTACCTGCGGGCGTTCCGCAACGCCGACGAGATCCTGGACGACGCCGGCGAGACCGAGCGCGTCGTGCTCGTGGGCGGGAGTTTCATCGCCTGCGAGGTTGCGGCGACGCTCACGGCGCTGGGCCACGACTGCTCGATCGTGATGCAGGAGGAGATCACCTTCGAGCGGCAGTTCGGCCCCGAGATCGGTCGCTTCTTCCAGGACGTCCTGGAAGAGCACGGGGTGGACGTGAACGGCGGCGACGACCTCGAGCGGTTCGAGGGCGACGGTGGGCGCGTTACGAAGGTGGTGACCAAGCGCGGGCTCGAGCTGGAGGGAAGATGCGTCGTGGTCGGCGCCGGCGTGTTGCCGGACGTCCACCTCGCGCGAGCGGCCGGGCTAGAGCTCGGGGACCGCGGGGGAGTCCGGTGCTCGGAGCTGCTCGAGACTTCCGCCCCCGGGGTGTTCGCCGCCGGCGACATCGCCGAGTGGAGCTACGGGCTCGCCGGAGGATGGTCTCGGATGGAGCACTGGGACGTGGCGTTCAACCACGGCAAGACGGCGGCGGCGAACATGCTCGGGAAGCAAAAGCCGCACGAGGAGATCCCGTACTTCTGGTCGGACCTGTCGGACTGGACCGGCCTGGAGTACGTCGGGGTGGGCGGCGGCGAGCGGGTGATCCGGGGCTCGCTCGACGAGGGCAGGTTCACGGCATTCTCCCTGGACGACGGCAGGCTTGTGTCGGCCCTTTCGGTCGGCCGCTCCGACGACCTCCAGCACGCGCGCCGCATGATCGCCGAGCGCGCGACGCCGGACCCGGAGGCGCTGGCGGCCGAGGGAACGGACCTGGCGGAGGCGTAGGGGCGCCCCCAACGTTGCGGCTCGGAGCTGGGGAACCTGGATTCGAACCAGGACTAAGGCGTCCAGAGCGCCTCGTGCTGCCGTTACACCATTCCCCATCGAACCCCCGCAGGGGCGATACGAACCGTGAGTCTAGCCCGCGATGCAGCGGCCGAGCCGCCCCTGAAAAGGCCGTGGCAAAGGCATGCGGCGCTACGCGTCGAGGGCTCGCGTAGCCTCGCCTTGAACCCGCGCCGCCCGGCGCCCGTATACCCCAGCGACGTGTCCGCCGCCCTGCTGAAGAGCCTCCAGGAGGATCACGACGAAGACACGATGCGCACGCTCTACCGGACCTACTCCGGCGAGCTGTTCGGATTCGCCCTCAACTGCCTCGGCGACCGCGGCCTGGCCGAGGAGCTCGTGCAGGACGTGTTCACCCGCGTGTGGCGCCATGCGGACTCGTACGACGACTCCCGTGCGAGCTTCCGCACCTGGCTCTACGGCATCGCGCGCAACGCCGTCGTCGACTTCAAGCGCCGCCGCGCCGTGCGGCCGGCCCTGGCCGTCGAGCCCGCCGAGCTCGCGGAGGGCGTCGGCGAGGACTCCATCGAACGGGCGCTCCTAGGCTGGCAGGTCGCGACCGCGCTCAGCCGGCTGACGCCCGAGCACCAGCAGGTGATCCGCCTCGCGCACTTCCAGGGCCTCCGGCTTCGTGAGATCGCGGACGAGACCGGGCTGCCCCTCGGCACGGTGAAGAGCAGGATCTCCTACGCGCTTCGCGCGCTTCGGCTCGCGCTCGAGGAGATGGGGGTGGAGCCCTGACGCGGCGAGGCGCCTCCATCTCCTGCGACGAGTGCCGCGCGCTCCTCGGTGGCTACGTCCTCGACGCGCTGGAGCCGGACGAGGCCGGCGAGGTTCAGGCCCACATCGAGGCCTGCGAGCTCTGCTCGCGCGAGCGTGCGCACCTGGTCATCCTGCCCAGGCTGCTCGACACGGCCGCCGGCATCGAGCCGCAGCCCGCCGTCCCGCCGGCCACCCTCGAAGAGGCCGTGCTTCACGGCTTTCGGAGCGAGGGCCGCCCGCGTCCCGCCCGGCCCGCGCGGCGTTTCCGGCTCGCGCGACCGCTGCCGGTCGCGGTGGCCGCGGCCGTCGCGGGCGCAGCCGTCACGCTCGGCGTGATGAGCGTCATCGACAGGACGGCTCGGAGCGAGCGCGTCTACGCCGCGACGCTGCACGGCCTCTCGACGGATGGCTCCGCACGCGCCAGCGCCAGGCTCGCGAGCTTGCCGGCGGGGACCAGCGTCGAGCTGTCGGTGTCCGGCCTGCAGCCCTCGCCTGGCGCGGTCTACGAGCTCTGGTGCATCCGCGACGACGGCAGCAGGATGAGCGCCGGCACGTTCCGTGTAGACCGCAGTGGCGAGGCCTACGTCCACCTGACCACCGCGGCGCGCCTCGGCGAGTATCACCGTCTGAGCGTCGAGAGAGCGGCGCGCCACGGCCCCGCCACGCGGGTCATGGCCGGGCAGGTGGCGTATTGAGTCGCGTCTTCAGCGTCTCTTGAGGAATCGTGAGGTAGCGTGCCGCGTACCAGGATCGATCCGGGGAGGAAAACCTTGATGAACCGCATCGCAGTCGTCGCCGTGGTCGCAGTCGCAGCTCTCGTCGCCACGGGGTGCGGCAGCAGCAAGAAGTCGAGCTCGAGCACGTCCTCCAGCTCGACCGCGACCTCGACTCAGTCGCCGTCGTCGACGGCCAAGCCGACCAAGGGGAAGGCGGCCGGGGGCGCCCAGCTCAAGCTCTCCGCCGATCCGAGCGGCGCGCTGAAGTTCACGACGTCGTCGCTGACCGCGAAGTCCGGCAAGGTCACGATCACGATGTCCAACCCGTCCTCGATACCGCACGCCATCGCCGTGGAGGGCAGCGGCATCGACAAGAAGGGCAAGGTCGCGGGGCAGGGCGGTAGCTCGATGATCACCGTTGCGCTCAAGCCGGGGACCTACACGTTCTACTGCCCGGTCGACGGCCACCGCCAAGCCGGGATGAAGGGAACGCTGACCGTCAAGTAGCGCGCTGTCGCCTCGGCGGGGACCCCTCCCGCGCCTCTACGCCGCCGCCTGCTCGGCCCAGTCCCGCAGCAGGCGGGCGTAGGGGCCGCCCGCGTCCGCCAGCTCGTCGTGGGTCCCCTGCTCGACGATCCGCCCGTGGTCGAGCACGACGATCCGCCCCGCTCCGCGGATGGTCGACAGGCGGTGGGCGATGACGATCGCCGTGCGCCCGGCCAGCAGCCGGCGCAGGCCCTGCTCGATCCGAGACTCGGTGCGTACGTCGACGTTCGAGGTCGCCTCGTCGAGGATGAGGATTCGCGGGTCGGCCACGGCCGCGCGGGCGAATGCGACGAGCTGGCGCTGCCCCGCCGACAGATGACCGCCGCGCTCACCGACCTCCGTGTCGTAGCCCGCGGGCAAGCGCTCGACGAAGTCGTGCGCGCGGACGGCCCGTGCCGCCTCGACCACGTCCTCGTCGGTCGCGCCGGGCTTCCCGAAAGCGATGTTCTCCCGGATCGTCCCCGAGAAGAGGAAGCCCTCCTGGGGGACGATGCCGAGCTGCGATCGCAGCGAGCGCTCCGCCACGTCCCGCAGGTCGTGCCCGTCGATCAGCACGCGACCCCCGGTCGGGTCGTGGAAGCGAGCGACGAGCTTCGCGAAGGTCGACTTGCCGGCGCCGGTCGCGCCGACGAGCGCCACCGTCTGCCCGGGCGGGATCGCGATGTCGATGTCCGAGAGAGCGAGCGTGGACGGGTCGTCCGGGTCGTAGGCGAACGAGACGTGCTCGAAGCGCACCTCGCCCGCCACCCTCGGCAGCTCCGTCGCGTCCGGCCCGTCGACCATCTCGGGCTCGACGTCGAGGAGCTCGAAGATCTTGTCGAGCGCGGCCATTCCCGCCTGGTAGGTCGTGTAGAGCTGCGACAGCTGCTGGATCGGGTCGAAGAAGGACTGCAGGTAGAAGACGAACGAGGCGAGCACGCCGATCGTCACTCCGTTGCCAGTCACGACCTGATGGCCGCCGTAGAGCAGGATCGCCCCCGTCGCGAGCGCCGACAGAAGCTCGACGGACGGGAAGTACGCGGCGTTCAGGTACACCGTCTTCATGTTCGCCACGCGGTTGTCGTCGTTCAGCTCGGCAAACCGCGCCTTGTGCCGCTCCTCCTGCCCGAACGCCCGGACCACGCGTATGCCCGAGAGCGTCTCCTGGAGGTAGGCCGTGACGTAGGCGACGGTCTCACGCGTCAGGCGGTAGGCGCCGGCTGACGCGATGCGGAACGCGACGCTCCCGACCGCCAGCAGCGGGAACACGGCGAACGTGACGAGCGCAAGCCTCACGTCGAGCAGCAGCAGGATCACCACGGTGCCCACGAGCGTCAGCGAGGCCGAGAAGAGGGTGACGATGCCGTCGGTCACGAGCTGGTCGAGCGCCTCCACGTCGTTGGTGATGCGCGATATCAGGACGCCCGTCTTGCGCCGCGCGTAGAACCCGATCGAGAGCCGCTGCAGATGGCGGAACATGCGCAACCGCAGGTCCTGCAGCGCGCGCTCGCCGACCCAGTTGACCAGGTACGTCTGGGCGTAGGTCGCGCCCCAGTTCACGAGGGCGGCGGCGAGAAAGAGCACGACGATCAGCTGGAGCGCGCCGAAATCTCCCTTCCGGATGCCGTCATCGATCGCGCGCCCCGCGAGGTACGGCGGCACGAGCGCGGCGCCGGTGGCCAGCAGCAGTGCGACGAACATCAGCGCCGTGCGGCCTCGGTATGGCTTCAGCAGGCGGAGGACGCCGCGCACGTTGCGCACCCGCTGCGCCTCCTCGCCGCGGATGAGCCGGACAAGGCTGCGAACCCGGCCGATCACAGGCCCGCCACCTCCGGCTCGAGCGGCTTGCGCGTGAGGAACACGCGGTCGGGCATCCCCTTCTCCGCGATCTCGCGGTAGAGGTCCGACGCCTCGATCAACTCCTCATGCGTGCCGCGCGCGGCGATGCGCCCCTCCTCGAGCACCACGATCTCGTCGGCGAGCGCGATCGTCGAGAGGCGGTGGCCGATGATGAAGGTGGTTCGGCCGCGCATCAGCTCGCGCAGCGCGGACTTGATCTCGGCCTCGGTCGAGGCGTCCACGCTCGAGGTCGCGTCGTCGAGGATGAGGACGCGAGGGTCCTTGAGCAGCGCCCGCGCGATCGCCACGCGCTGCCGCTGCCCCCCGGAGAGCGTCAGACCGCGTTCGCCGACCTGGGTCGCGTAGCCCTCCGGAAGCCCGGCGACGAAATCGTGGATGCCGGCGCGCGTGGCAGCCGCCGCCACCGCCTCGTCGGGCGCGTCCGGCCGCGCGTACGCGATGTTCTCCCGGATCGACGCGGAGAAGAGAAAGGCCTCGTCCGGCACGAGTCCCACCTCGCGACGGAGCGAGGTCACGTCGATCGTGCGCAGATCCGCGCCGTCGATCAGCACCTGCCCCGCCGTCGGGTCGTAGAGGCGCGGCAGCAGGGAGACGAGGGTGGTCTTGCCCGAGCCCGTCGGGCCGACGATCGCCAGCGTGCGACCGGCGGGCACAGCGAGGTCGATTTCCTGGAGGGCCCGCGAGCCATCCGGGTAGGTGAACGAGACGCCGCGCAGCTCCACGCGCCCGTCGCCGGCCGGCAGCGGCGGCGCGCCCTCCGGCACGGTCATGCGCGGCGCGCGGTCGAGGATCTCGAAGACGCGCGCCCCCGACGCCACCGCGCGCTGCGCCATGCCCAGCGCGATGCCGAGCATCCGCACCGGCGAGGCGAGCAGCGTCACGTACCCGTAGAAGGCCACGAACTCGCCGACCGTGATCCGGTGGTGGATGGCCTGGCGGCCGCCGACGACGAGGACTGCGGCCAGTCCGAGCGTGGGCAGGAAACCGATGAACGGCCCGTAGAAGGCGCGCAGGCGCGTTGACACCATCGACTGATCGAACACCCGGCGCGCGCCGCGGCTGAAGCGCGCGAGCTGGCGCTCCTCCCGCGCGAAGGCCTTCACGAGCCGGATGCCCGAGATGCTCTCCTCCGCCTCGGCGGTGAGCTCTGCGATCCGCTGCTGGACCTCCTGGCTCGCGGGGCGGTTCCGGCGGCCGTACCGGTAGGCCGCCCAGAGCACGAACGGCGTCGGGAACAGCGCGAGCGCGGCGAGCCCGGGGTTCACGGCGATCATCACCGCCGCCGCGACAAGGATCGTGATGGCCGACTGCACGATGAAGATCAGCCCGTAGCCCAGAAAGAAGCGCACGGCCTGCAGGTCCACCGTGGCGCGCGACATCAGCTGGCCGGTCTGCTGCTCGTCGAAGAACGCGACCTCGAGCGACTGCAGGTGCGCATACATCCGGTTGCGGAGGTCGTACTCGACTCCGAGGGAGACGCGCCCGGCCACCAGCCTGCGCGCGGCGCTGAAGCCGAGCCGCAGGAGCCCGGCCGCGAGGAGGATCGCGACGAGCGGCCACAGGTCCGTACTCCCGTGCCGGATCCGGTCGACCGTCCGGCCCACGATGAACGGGATGAGGACGCCGGCCCCCATCGCCACCGCCGCCAGGGCGAATGACGAGATGACCCCGCGCCGGTACGGGCGGAGGAAGCCGATCAGCCGGACGAAGACGCGCACGCCGCCTTACTTTACTTAATGAAGCGAGGGCGCCTGCGCGGAGCTGCCCGCACCATCCTGGATAACCCCCGCCATGCGGGGGCCAGGCAGGATGGTGGCGGGACAGGGGGGCGGCGCGGCGATCCGCTATGGCACGAGGCAGGTGATGTCCGCGTGCGTCGTACGGTGCGGCTGCACCATGGCCGAGCCGTCGCACTTCAGCCCGCCGTCGGACCGCGCGACGAGCGAGTACGAGCCGGGCAGAAGGCGCAGCTTGTAGTGGTTGTGATCGGTGTGCGTGCTGCCGGCGAGCCTGCCGGCCCCGTCGTAGGCCGAGACGGTGAAGTCGTTCGTCGCGCAGGTCGTGGGCGTGTTGCACTCCCGGACCTCGCCTTCGACCGTGCCCTTCGCGGGCTCCACGCGGAAGGAGAAGCGACCGGCCGGGACGCCCTGGACGACGAACAGCGGGCACGCATGCCCCGGCTGGGGCGGGCAGTACGGCCCGGTCTCGTAGCTCACCGTCCCCTTGTAGCTCCCCAGGCACCAACCGGCTCCGCCGGGATGAGCCAGACGGCGGTGGATGCGCGTTCCGGCCGCGCCGTGACCGATCTGGAAGCTCAGCCCGCAACCTTCGCGCGGGCCGCTTATCGCCACGCGGTAGTCCGATCTGCTCTCCCCGTGGACGCCCAGGTCGTGGCGCGCCGTCAAGGAGAGCTTGAAGTCCGTGCCGGGCTCCCCGTGGCGGGGCTTCACCTTCGGGCTCGTGTCCTCGGCGGGGGATGGCGACGTGGCCGAGCCCGCGTCAGCGGCGCCCGGTAGCAGCGCGGCGCCGAGGGCCACGGCACCCGGCAGCAGCGCGAGGCCGATGGCGATGGCGGCCGGCGGCCGCCCCCGCCCACGACGATCCCTCGCCGAGCGAAAGTGGTCTCGCATCCCAGTAGCTCCGGCTGGATTCGAACCAGCGACCTCACCATTATGAGTGGTGCGCTCTAACCGCTGAGCTACGGAGCCGGGCGCCCGAGTC
>Ga0213882_10000532_pt1 | contig 12373 bp, 10 predicted proteins | sample BarmaccoBMER_R09_FD_160106 | JGI IMG/M metagenome (GOLD analysis project Ga0213882, IMG submission 160106) | Barbacenia macrantha exposed rock microbial communities from rupestrian grasslands, the National Park of Serra do Cipo, Brazil - ER_R09 ...
GACCTGGAAGGAGAAATCGGTCAGGAACTGGCTGTGCTTCGACCACAGCGACATGTCGAAGTTTTGCGGGTCGCGCGCATAGGAGTCGCGGACATAGAGCAGGGTCTGATCGGCGGCGCGGATGGCGCGGACGATCTGCTCTTCGAACGTGCGAGCGAGATTTGCGCCGTTCCTGAGCGCGGCCTCTTCGGTGTGCGCGCGGTCTTCAAAGATGCCGTGCAGGATGCCGGCCCAGACCAGCGCGATCGCGGCAACGCCGGTCAAGGCACTGCCGAGCCGGCCGACATGGCGCGAGGCGTCGTCGAAGGCCGCGGCGACGCGCACTAGAAAAGCCCGTGTTTTTGCGATGATGCCCGGCATGTCCTGGCCCCCTCGCGACAGTCGATAGCGAAGCTGAGTGGACGTCGGGTAAAGTCAGGTCGTTAAAATTTTCCCGACATTTGGCGCCTGGTACGCTTTCGAGCGATGAGCTCACGTTCGACGGTTGCCGCCTCGAAGGTGCGCTCCCTCTGCCCGCTCGCGGGAAGAGGGAACGGCGCGCACGCGGAAGCCAATCAACCAAGCTTCGTCCTGCCTGGTGCCATAGGCGGGCGGCGTTCCGCGAAGTCGGCCAAGTTGCGGCAAACAAAAAGCCCGGTCGGACGACCGGGCCTTTGAAATTCCGCTCCGACAGACGCAGCTTACGCCGCCTCGTCCGCAACCGTCGTGTCGTCGCCGTCGGTCTCGTCGATTTCGCCGTCTTCCGCCTCGGTCTCGCCCTCCGCTTCGGCTTCAGCCTCGGCCTTGACGCCGCGGCGCGGGCTCTTGGCGAGCTGGCTCTCGATCTCCTTCACCGCCTCGGTCTCGGTCGAGTGCTGCACCACCGCGATCTCGCGCGACAGGCGGTCGAGCGCCGCTTCATAGAGCTGGCGTTCGCTGTAGGACTGCTCGGGCTGCGATTCGGAGCGATAGAGGTCGCGCACCACCTCGGCAATCGCGACGATGTCGCCCGAATTGATCTTGGCTTCGTATTCCTGGGCGCGGCGCGACCACATCGTGCGCTTGACCCGGGCGCGGCCCTTCAGCGTCTCCAGCGCCTTCTTCACAAGGACCGGATCGGACAGTTTTCGCATGCCGACATTGGCAACCTTGGCGGTGGGAACCCGCAGCGTCATCTTGTCCTTGATGAAATTGATGACGAACAGCTCGAGCTTGGCGCCCGCGATCTCCTGCTCCTCGATGGCCAGGATCTGGCCGACGCCATGGGCCGGATAGACCACGAACTCGTTGGTCTTGAACCCCTGACGCTGGGTCGGCAGCTTCTTTTCTTCCACCTTGGGCGGAGCGGCCACGGGCTTGGCGGCGACGGGCTTGGTCACAGGCTTGGGAGCAGCAACAGCGGTCTTCGGGGCGGTTGGCCTTAAGGGAGTCTTGGCAGACGCGGCGACCTTGGTCGCAGCGGGCTTGGCGGCAGTCACCTTGGCAGCAGGCTTGGCAGGCTTATGGGGCATCGAGCTTCTTTTGTTCTTTGAGGACTTGGAAGCCGAGGCCTTGGGGGCAGCCCGGGTCTCCCTAACGGACGACCTGGCACGGCTCTTGGATGCGCTACGGCTGGCCGCGGCGACTTTCTTTGAATTTTTCGAAGAACTCGCTTTACGTGATTTCTGTGACACAGCCTGCGCGCGGAACTGCCACGCCCCTGTTTGACGTTTTACGGGAACCAAAGGGCGGCCAAAGATACGCATTGGCCGGTTTCGGCTTGGAAAGTGCTTAATATAGCACATTTCCCGCAAAAATCAATGATTTACAGGCTTTGCCGGGGGTTTTTGGCCGGATTCCGGCATTACAGTTAAGTCAGAGACCCCTTCCGTCAGTCTCCGGTTCCGGGCTTCTTAGAAAAATATTTCTCGAACTTGCCTTCCTCGCCCTCGAATTCCTTCGCATCAGGCGGAGATTCCTTCTTTTGGGTGATATTCGGCCACGTCTTGGCATACTCCGAATTCACCTCGAGCCACTTTTCCAGCCCCGGTTCGGTGTCGGGCTTGATGGCGTCGGCCGGGCATTCCGGCTCGCACACGCCGCAATCGATGCATTCGTCCGGATGGATCACCAGCATGTTCTCGCCCTCGTAGAAGCAATCTACCGGGCAGACCTCCACGCAATCGGTATATTTGCATTTGATGCAGGCTTCGGTGACGACGTAAGTCATCCAGGGCTCCGGACTCGGACACGGCACGAATTTTTTGAACGGCTTGCACTAGCGCAGTCGGTGCAGTGCCGCAAGAGAAGCTGCACCAAGAATTGAATCGCACGAGATACCCGCAGCGACTGTACTGCGCGTGGATAGACAGGCTGCGCTGGCAAATCGTCAGGGCTGGCGTGCCTGCAATTCGTCGTAGAGCACGCGCGCTGTCTCGGCATCGCCGCGCCGCTCGGAAAAGCCGATCACCTTCAAGACCCGCACGCCGCGATCCAGCCCGATGGTGAGCACGTCACCCGGCTTCACGGCGTGTCCGGGCGCGATTTCGCGCACGCCATTGACGCGGACATGGCCGCTGGCGACCAGCGCAGCCGCGCTGGTGCGGGCCTTCACCACCCGCGCATGCCACAGCCATTTGTCCAGCCGCTGACGATCCAAAGCGCCCCGAATATCCCGATCAAAATAGCTGGCGAAAAAATTATTCCTTGCGATTGGCGGCGAGCTGCTCCTTCAGCGCCGCGAGTTTTGCGAACGGCGAATTCGGATCGATCTGCCGCTCGCGCTCGCGCGGGGCGCTCGATGCGTAGGGCCGGTGCGAGGGACCACCCTCGCGGCGGTCACGCCCGCCCTTGTCGCGGCCGCGCTCGCGGTCACCATGCTCGCGCGGACCGCGCTCGCGCTCGCCGCCGAACTTGCCCTTCTTGTCTTGCCGATCGCCCCTGTCCCTGTGTTGCTCGCGGCCCTTGCCCTCGAAATGCTCGCGCGGACGGCCGCGCTCCTCGCTCTTGGCGCGATCGGCTGAGCCTTCCGCGGCCTCCTTTGGCGCGTCCTGACGCGGCTTGCCAAACTCCTTCAGCCGATCGCGCCGGCCGTGCCGGTGGCGCTCGCGCTTCTCGCCCTGCCCTACGCCTTGCCCTGTCTCGGCGGGCGCACCGGCGGCCGCCTCACCGCCGCTAGGCGCGCGATCATGGGGCCGGTGGTGGTGGCGATGACGCTCGTGACGCGGCCTGCGCTCCTCCGGCCGACCGCCCGGCCGCCAGACTTCGACCAGTGCGGGCTCGGCGGCTGGCTCAGCAGCAGAAGCTTCGGCTGACGCGGGAGCGGCATCAGCGGGCGCGGGCGCCGCATCGCCAGCGGCCGCTTCGGGCGCGGCTTCCGCCGGCGCAGCAATCGCTGCCTGCTCTTCAGCGACCGCCGGTGGCGCGGCAACGGACTCCGGCTCGAACTCGGGCGCCGCTTCAATCACGGTTGACGGTTGTTCGCGCGCAGCCAACAGCGGCGAGACCTCGGGCAGCAGCGAGGCCGTCGGCCTCGGCTCCTCGGTTGCGGGCTCGACGGTCACGGGCTCGGACGCGACGCTCTCAACAGCGGCTGGCGCCGCGGTATCACTTGCGATCTCTGTTGCGGCTTCGGCAACCGGCGCCGCCGCAGCTGCATCCGCGGCTGGCTGCTCGCCAGCCGTCTGATCCTGCGGCGCTGCATCGACGGCCGTTTCCTGCGGCGCGGCCTCTGCGGCGGCCGGCGCCTCGACTGCGGCCGGTTTCGGCGGCAGCGGTGGGCGCTTCTCCATGCGATAGCCGAGCGCGCGCAGGATCGAGGCAAAGTCCTCGCCCGCCGATCCCGTCAGCGAGGTCATTGCCTGCGTCACCACGAAACCGCGCCCATCGAAGGCGCCCGCCGGCTTCTCGCCAGGCGAAGTCTCGCGCCAGGCCAGCGCGGGCCGGATCAGATCGGCGAGCCGCTCCAGGATGTCGACGCGCACGGCGCGTTCGCCGCATTGCCGATAGCCGAGCACGCGATAGGCATCGCGCGGCAACGCCTTGTCGACCGGGAACGAGGTGCGGCCCGAGCTTGCCAGATGCTGCGCGCCCGACAGCGCGGAGAGATCGACATTGCTTTGCTTCTCGGCCCAGAGCAGCGACGCCAGCGCGCGCGCCGCGGGTTTGAGCAGCGCGGAGAAATAGACGTGGTAGGCGCCGAAGCGCACGCCGTATTTGCGCAAGGTCGCGCGCGAGGGCTGGTCGAGATCCTTCAGCTCGTTCGCGATCCTGCCCCGCTCGATCACGCCGAGCGCCTCGATCAGCTGGAAAGCAATGCCGCGCGCGATGCCGGTGACGTCCTCGGCCTTCTGCAGCTCGAACAGCGGCCCGAGCAGCTTTTCGACATGCGTCTTCAGCCACAGGTCGAGCCTTGCTTGTACCTTTTCGCGCGCACCGCCGGTCAGGCGGTCGTCGGCGATGACGCGAATCCGCGGCCTCAGCGCATCATCGCTCGCCACGAGCTTTGCGACCGCATCGCCGGTCCAGCGGATGGTGCCGTCGGAGGTCAGGATGAACTGCTCGTCGGGAGAGGCCGACAGTTTGTCCGCCCTCGCCTCGATCTCGCCGCCCAGCGCCTTCTGTGCCGCGGCCTGCAAGGCCTTGGCCTCAGAGCCGGCTTCCGCGGCGTCTGGCGCGAAGGTGAAGCCGTCGAGGCGGCCGATCGTGTGGCCCTCGACGATCACCTCGCCGGTCTTGCCGATTTCCGTATTCAAGGTCGTGTTCTCCCGCAGGCGGCGCATCAATACACTGGTACGGCGATCAACGAAACGCTCCGTGAGCCGTTCGTGCAGCGCATCCGACAATTTATTCTCGACGTCGCGCGTAATGTCCTGCCAATGCTCCGGATCCGCCAGCCAGTCCGGGCGATTGGCCACAAAAGTCCACGTGCGGATTTGCGCAATCCGGCCCGACAGCGTGTCGATGTCCCCATCGACGCGGTCGGCCTGATCGACCTGGGCGGCGTACCAAGCATCGGGAATCCGACCTTTTTGCATCAGGAAGCCAAAAAGGGTGGTGACAAGTTCCGCGTGTGCGGCCGGACTGAGCTTGCGATAGTCCGGAATCTGGCAGGCTTCCCACAGCCTTTCCACGGCATCGCGGCCATGCGCCATGTCCCTGACGTCGGAATCCCGCGCGACATGGTCGAGCACGCGCAGGTCTTCGGCTGATGGCGCGCGGGTCAGCGCCTCGTGCGGCGGCGACAGCGCGAGCGACACCTGCAGCGCAGCGAGCGAGGAAAAATCCTGTTTTGAATTACGCCACTGCAAGACTTTGACACTGTCAAAGGTGTGGTTCTGCAGCGCATTGACGAGTTCCACCTCGAATGGCGCGCAGCGGCCGGTGGTACCAAAAGTGCCGTTGCGGGTGGCGCGCCCGGCGCGGCCGGCGATCTGCGCGAACTCGGATGGGTTGAGCCGGCGGAACTGGTAGCCGTCGAATTTGCGATCGGAGGCGAAGGCGACGTGATCGACGTCGAGGTTCAGTCCCATGCCGATCGCGTCGGTCGCGACGAGATAGTCGACGTCGCCGTTCTGGAACATCGCGACCTGTGCGTTGCGGGTGCGCGGCGAGAGCGAGCCGAGCACGACCGCGGCGCCGCCATGCTGCCGGCGGATCAGTTCGGCGATGGCATAGACCTCGTCGGCGGAGAAGGCGACGATCGCGGTGCGGCGCGGCTGTCGGGTGATTTTGCGGTCGCCGGCAAATTCGAGCTGCGACAGCCGCGGCCGTGTGACGATCGACGCGGCAGGCAGCAGCCGCTCGATCATCGGGCGCATCGTCGCAGCCCCGAGCAGCAGGGTCTCGTCGCGGCCGCGGCGGTTGAGAAGGCGGTCGGTGAAGACGTGGCCGCGCTCGAGGTCCGCGGCGATCTGGACCTCGTCGACGGCGAGGAACGACACGTCGAGGTCCCTGGGCATGGCCTCCACGGTGGAGACCCAGTAGCGCGGATTTTTGCGCTTGATCTTCTCCTCGCCTGTGATCAGCGCAACGGCTTCGGGCCCGGCACGGTCGGCGATCTTGTTAAAAACCTCGCGCGCGAGCAACCGCAGCGGCAGGCCGATGATCCCGGAGGAATGGCCGAGCATGCGCTCGATGGCGAGATGCGTCTTGCCGGTGTTGGTCGGCCCGAGCACGGCGGTGACGCCGGAACCGGGAGCCCGTTCCGCTGTCAATGCGGACGTCGAAGATAAAGCCATATGTCAGGATATTTCTGTCGTCGCCTTCATCCACGCGAGATGAATTTTGGTGGATCGGATCGCTCGCGAATACGATTCATCTCTCGCCCGGCGGGAGATTTTCGGAATGCCCCATGCGCGCTCCCCCTTGAAGATGGGCACCGCTTCGCCGATTGGAAATAGCGCGAGCGCCGCAAAACTGTCTCACAATGTGACGGGTTGCCCTGCGTGACCTAAGCCTTGGAACGGTTTGCGAACGAATCGCGAAGGAATCGCTGACTCTACACCCTGTCCTGCTTCGTTCACCGCAATATCTCGCGCCAAGCTGGTCCCGGTGCACTAGATCAAGTTCTGGCGCGCAAAACAAGGCCCCGCGCGACATCGGAATTTCTTAAAACGCGAAGCGGTGCGAGTCGAATCAGAACCGGCCAGGAGTCAACAGGATTCGGAGACGGCCACGCGGTCACATGCGAATGGACGGAGTGAGACGAGTTCACGCGGCATCGGCGGTGCTTCCGCTCCCCTCCCCCTTGCGGGGAGGGGTCGGGGGTGGGGGTCCCACAAACTCAATCGTAATTGGGGCAACCCCCCTCCCCCAGCCAGCGGGGAGGGAGCACACCGCCGCCGCGACGACGATGCGTCCTGTCTCGCCGATGATCGTTGAGCGCTACTGCGTCTTGGCGATATGCGGGGGCAGGGCCTGCGTGACGAATTGCGTCGCCTCCAGCATCGCCATGCCGAGCGGGGTCGGCACGCGCATGCGGAACGGCACCAGGATGCGGGTTCCTGAAAGCGGCACGAAGGTAATCTCGATATCGCGCTGGGCTGCGAGATATTTGATCACCGGCCGGTCGGGGATGTAGCCCGCGATCGGTGTGAAATAGACCGCGCAAACGATCGCGGGGCCATGATAGCCCTTGTCGGCTTTGACGTTCTCCGCGCGTTTGAAATCGAGTTTCAGGTCGTAGCGCATCCGGCCGTCGAAGATCGCGGCCCCGGTGCGGCAGGCATCCGGCGTCAGCGGATCGCCATTGCCGGGCACGCGCAGCAGCGCCGCGGTCATCGGATCGTAGACCCCGCGCCGATGCGCCTCCGTCACCGGAATGCGGTCGGGATCGACCGGCGGGGTCGGGTCGATGCCGTACTCTTTGACGTTGCCGTTCTGCAGCGTCATGTGGATCTGCTCGGTCCGTTTCGCGGTCACGGTGCCGGCGCTGTAGCTTGTCGCGACCAGCGCGCCATTGACGATCTTGCCTTGCGACGAGGTGTTGCCGGAGCCCGACGAGAAGGTCTTCATCAACCCCGAGGTGCCGCCATAGGCGTTGGCGGAGAACTGATCCTCCAGAATGTCGATGTTCCAGGCGCCCTTGCCGACCACGATGCCGGCGAGCGAGGCCTCGTATTGCGCTTCGAGCCGGGCCTGCGCGCGGCCCTCGCCTGGGACCAGCACGGCGAGCAGGGCCGTAGCCAAAATGGCGCTGCACGCCCGGATGGCCGATCGGCTCGGCGGAAGCAAGGGGGCGTGGCGTGGATTCACGTGGCGACGTTCCCGGGAAAACCGCGCTGGCGTCGAGGCGCGATGGTTAAGTTTCATCTAAGCAAAAAATCCGCGCTGGCAACGACGAAATCCCGCTATCCCCGCCGCACGCAACCGGCGCCCTCGCAGGAGCCTCTATCCATTGGCGTGGAATGCGCCCTTTATATGATGCCGCGCAGTGCCATATCACCGCTAGTTGATTGATCGAGCTGGAAATTTCCAAAAGTTCAATCGCCCCCGGCACACGTCGAAGGAAGGAACAGAATTATTCCAGGAAACACGAGGAGCCCGTGCCACACCGGAGGTGCCACACCGGAGGTGCGCCCCTCCCCCCGCTTGCGGGTGAGGGCTGGGGTGGGGTGCCACACGACGAGCTGCATCCTGGGACCCCCACCCATAGCCGAAGCTTCGCTTCGACGTCCTTTTTTGAAAACGGCCGCCGAAGGCGGCCTATACCCTCCCCGCAAGGGGGAGGGGAGCGCAAGCAGCTCGCCAAACCGCCCCAAAACCTTGACGCTTCACCGCTTCCCCCCTATACGTCCGCACGCTTCCATCAGAAATGGACAGAGTTTTGGACCCCCGGTCCGCGCCCGCCGTTGACCGACGGGCGGCTCGTGACGGAGCCGGGGATGATCAGAGGATTTTCGCCATGTCGCGGCGCTGTGAACTGACGGCCAAGGGTCCCCAGGTGGGCCACAAGGTGAGCCACTCCAACATCAAGACCAAGCGGCGCTTCCTGCCGAACCTGTGCAACGTCACGTTCCAGTCGGACGCGCTCGGCCGCAACATCCGCCTGCGGGTCTCGACCAATGCGCTGAAGAGCGTCGACCACAATGGCGGCCTCGACGCATATCTGCTGAAGGCCCGCGCCGACGCCCTGTCGCCACGCGCGCTCGAGCTGAAGCGCCAGATCGAGAAGAAGGTCGGCGGCGCCGAGCCGGAGAAGAAGGCGAGCTGAGAGCTTTTCGGACGGGCAGACTCCACTGCTCGTCATGCCCGCGCTTGTCGCGGGCATCCACGCCTTACTTCTGGTGTGGCCAAGACGTGGATGGCCGGGACAAGCCCGGCCATGACGACGGAAAGAGTTTCCGAGCTGGGGCTGGGCGAGTAAGCGTCGCGTAAGCCTGGCGTAGAGTTTGGGTAGCGGCCGGGTCGAAAGACCCGGCCGTTTTGTTCTCGCAACCCGATCGATTTGTGTCGTTACGCGCGAATTTACGCCGCCGCACGACCCGCCACGGGACCGATCTTTTCCAGCTCCTTTCCGATCCGGATTTTCGCGGTTCGCATATCGAAGTCGTTTTGTAGGTTCAACCAGAGCTGGGCGGATGTGCCGAGTGCCTTGCCGAGCCGCAACGCCGTATCGGCCGTTATGGCGGTTTGTTCGCTGGCGATCCGCTCGATGCGCGTACGCGGGACGCTGCAGGCCTTGGCAAGCGCACCCGCCGACAGGCCGAGCGGCACCAAAAACTCTTCCCGCAGCACTTCGCCCGGGTGCATCGGTGCGAGCTTCTTGGCCATGCGAGTTTCTCCTCGATTGTGTCCTAGTGATAATCGACGAATTCGACGTCTTCCGGCCCCTCGGCTGTCCATGTGAAGCAGATCCGCCATTGATCGTTCACCCGGATCGAATACTGCCCCGCTCGGTCGCCTTTGAGAGCCTCCAGCCGGTTACCCGGCGGAGCTTTCAAGTCGTTCAACGTCGTTGCGGCGTTCAGATAGCCAAGCTTCCGTCGTGTGACCGCAAGCAAGTCGGCCGGAAAGCCCTTCAAAGCTTCACCTTCAAAGGCGGACCGTGTCCTGGCATCCCTGTAGCTCTTGATCACAGGCGCAATGTATCATCATATGATACAAGAATCCATAGCATCGTCCCGTGACGAGAGGACCCACCAGGCGAATGGTCGGCCCGCGTCAACACGCCAGTCCCAAAATCTCTCCCAACCCTGCTACACTCGCCGAGGCTGCATGGGGAAACGGCTGCGCCATGACCAGGAACATCGTCATCTGCTGCGACGGCACCGGCAACGAGATCGGCGAGAACATCTCCAATGTGCTGAAACTGTATCGCTGCCTGCGCAAGACGCCGAAGACCGAGCCGCATCAGCTCGTGTTCTACGATCCCGGCGTCGGCACGCTGGCGCGGCCCAATCCGTGGCTGAAGCTCAGGCAGGATTTTGTCATGGTGCTCGGGCTCGCGACCGGCTACGGCCTCGACGACAACGTGATCGCGGCCTATGAATTCTTGGTCGACAATTACGAGGACGGCGACCAGATCTATCTGTTCGGTTTTTCCCGCGGCGCCTACACCGTGCGCGTGCTGGCGGGGCTGATCCACAAGATCGGGCTGGTGTCGCCGCAGCAGAAAAATCTCGCCGGCAGCGGCCTCACTTCCTACAAGCAGTTGTCCGAAGGCGACCGGAAGGCCCAGGGCGTGCCGCCATCCGCCGAGCCCGGCGACGACGACGAAGGACCGCAGCCCCTGAATAGCGACGACCGTGCGGCGCAGTTCGCACGCATCGTCTCCTCGCGCTGGCCGACGATCCGCTTCGTCGGCGTGTGGGACACGGTCGCGAGCGTCATCGTGCCGCGGCCGGACCGGCTGTACTGGCCGAGCCTGGAGGAGCTCGCCTTCACGCTCGACAATCCGAGCGTGAAAACGTTCCGCCAGGCGATTGCGATCGACGAGCGGCGCTGCATGTTCCGCCTGAAAAAATGGCTGGAGCCGCAGACCTTCATGCATAACCGCTTCAACCAGGCCGGCGCCGAACCGCAGGATTGCCGGCAGGTCTGGTTCGCCGGGGTGCACGCCGACATCGGCGGCGGCTACCCGGAAAGGCAGAGCGCGCTGTCCAAATATCCGCTGCTCTGGATGATCGAGCAGGCGATGGCATGCGGGCTGGCCTTCAACCCGCAGAGTATCCGGCAGCTCGCCTTCGGCGTGCAGCGGAGGGGCAGCCCGTTTTCCTATGTCGCGCCCGACGTGACGGGCGAGCTGCACAACTCGATGACCGCGGCCTGGCGCCTGCTCGAATATTTTCCAAAATCCGACAAGTACAAGGAGTGGCCGCAGCGACCATCGCATCTCGGCTTCTACATCCCGGATGCCGAGCCGCGGTTCATTCCCGACGGCGCCTTTGTGCATGAGTCCGCCGTGAAGCGCAGGGACACGGTCGCAGGCTACGAGCCGATCAACTGGCCGAGCAGTTTTGAGACCGTGCCGATGCCGGAGGAGCCGTAGCCGCGCGAGCAGCGGGCGAAGGCGAGCAACGAAAAGCATGGCGGGAAGCTGTCGCCAAGAACGCCGCTGGGCTCCCCTCCCCTTGCGGGGAGGGGTTGGCGGTGGGGGCCAACACACGCAGGTGTTCGGGGTGCCCCCACCCCAGCCCTCCCCCGCAAGCGGATCGCAAGCGGGGGAGGGGGCGCACCTCCGTTGGTGCCAGAGCGGAGCCCCGTCGCGCGATCGTTAGGATCGCGTTAACCCTACTTCTTAACCAACCATTAACTCCGTGTTTGCGGCGCCTCGGCCTGCGGCCTAGCCTTCTGCCCCGGGGCAAAGTCCGGGGCGGAGTCACGAACGAGGCCATGCCATGACCTATCGAGAATATGCGACGCTGCTCGCCTCGGCCTGTATCGCAGCGCTGATGTTCTCCGCGACCGCGGCCCTCGCCGCATCGGGCGGCGCGCCGCGCGCGGCGTTTGCGGCGGCTCAACCGGCTGTCCGCCCGCCGGTCGCGGGCGCGTTCCGCCACCACCATCGGCATGGCGTGATCGGCGGCGTGTTCTGGCCCGGCTATGGCTATGGCGACGAGGGCGCCGCGCCGTCCTATGGCGGAGCGGTCGAAGGCGTGCCGCCGGCCGCGGGCGATATCCAGTACACCTACAAATACGACGTGCCGTGGGACTGGGCGCATCGCTTTCCGCCGAGCGTCACCCCGTCCAACCGGGCCTATGTGCCCAGCTGCACCGACCAGAGCGTCACCGTGCCCGGCCGCGACGGCGCCGACCACAGCGTCAACGTCACGCGGTGCTATTGAAATAGGACGTCCGCTGTCAGCCAATTTTGTTTGGCACTAGCGCCTCAACGTCGTCATGCCCGCGCTCGTCGCGGGCATCCACGTCTTTCTTTGTGAGCACAAGCGAAGACGTGGATGGCCGGGACAAGCCCGGCCATGACGAGACCACGGAACTACTAAGGACACGAAATCGCAGTGAGTGATTTGCCCGTCGGGCTGAGGCTGCGACCGATTCGAGAGGATTCCTGCAGAAAAAAGGCGGGCCAGCACGATCGAATTTCGCAAGTCGATTCAACGACGAACCGCTCGTGCACGCCGGCTTGCGAAAATTTTGCTTCCGTTTTTCGGTAAAATGTGATTTGGTCACGCCATCCCGCCTCGATCAAGAGGGACGTGATGGCCAATCGTCACCGGACGTGAGGCGGGCTGCGATGGACGCGTTGGCGCCGCGCGCGATTTGTTCGCGCGGACGAACGGCGCCGATGCGGACGGCGAAGGCGTGTGGTCCTGGCCTCCCGACGCTGAGGCCAAGCCGCGTGAGATGATCGCGCGGCGATGGGGGCAAGACAGCCCGGTCCCCAGGGAGAGCGCGCTATAAGCCGTAACACCGTCGCGCAGGGAAGGCCGGATGTTCGGCCAATCCTGTGGTG
>Ga0213882_10000533_pt1 | contig 12334 bp, 12 predicted proteins | sample BarmaccoBMER_R09_FD_160106 | JGI IMG/M metagenome (GOLD analysis project Ga0213882, IMG submission 160106) | Barbacenia macrantha exposed rock microbial communities from rupestrian grasslands, the National Park of Serra do Cipo, Brazil - ER_R09 ...
GTCGAAATAGAGAACATAGGCGTCTTCGCGGCCCACCTGGTCGATGCGAAGGTAGCTGGGCCGGATGAAGCGCACTCGCTTCCGCACGACGCCCATTGGACGGCCGTCGTCATGCCACGCATCGGCGCGCACAACGTCCTCAAAATCGTGGATCGCGGCGACCTTGTCGGCGCCCCCTAATGCATTCTGCATCCTGTGGAAGAGCTGCAAAGAGTCTTGTCCCCGCGATGGCGTACAGAGCAAAAGAATGGCAATGCCAACGAAAAAGGAGAAAGGAGAACCTTTTTTATCTTCACGTCGGGTAAAGACCCGCTGCAAAGGTTTTTGCGAGTCGACCTTTGCTACGATGTTCTCCACTTGCCCAAGGTGATTCAGGTCATGTCCCGCATACAGCCTCACGATGTGAGCGATTGTATGCGAGGTCGATCAGTCCGTTATCAGGTCGAAGCCCTCGTCCTTCCAGCCCTCGATCCCGCCGATCATCTTCTTTACTTTTCTCCCGAGCCTCGCCAGATTGGCGGCCGCGCGATCGGCACCGTTGCAGTGCGGCCCCTTGCAATAGACCACAAAAAGAGTATCCACAGCATACGTGCTTAGATTCCGCTCATTGATCCTGCCATGCGGCATGTTGGTCGCGCCCGGCAGATGGCCAAGTTGGAAGGACTGCGGGCTACGAACGTCCAGCAGCACAAAGTCAGGGTTGCCGTCTAGGATCGCCTCGTGAACGTCCCAACAATCGGTTTCAAAGGTCAGAAGGCGCTCGAAATGACGAAGGGCATCGGCTGAATCAGCAGCCGCCAACTCGCTGATCCGAGAAGTCGCGCTTATCAAGTTTGGCATCGTTTTCTCTCCTGAAACTACTAAAACCTACTGTGTCCTAAACAAGCTCACATTGCGATAGGCAGAAATGACATTCTGCGCTAAAATCCTGCCACGCCTCGAAATAAGCGCAATGTGGTCGCTCTCGCGTACGACGGGCTTTGTACTTTCGAGCTTGCGATTGCAGTCGAGATCTTCGGCCTACCGAGACCCGAGGTGGGTCGAAATTGGTACCGCTTCGCGGCCGCTTCGCTGGATTCGGGGCCATTGCGGAGCACGGGAGGCATCCACCTTATCGTTGGAAGCGGCCTTTCAAAGCTTTCCACCGCCGGCACCATTATCATTCCCGGCTGGAAGGGCATCGATGTGCCTCCGCCACAGCGTCTAATTGCACGCTTGCGCGAGGCATATTCATCCGGCGCTCGGCTGGTCTCGATATGCTCCGGCGTCTTTGTGCTCGCGGCCACAGGATTATTGAACGGACGCCGTGCCACGACTCACTGGCGGCACGCCGACACGTTGCGCTCGAAATATCCGCAAATCAAAGTGGAGCCGGACGTCCTCTACGTAGATGAGGGTCGCTTGTTGACCTCAGCTGGGAGCGCAGCGGGGATCGATCTGTGCCTGCACATCGTTCGAAAAGATTTTGGTGCTGAGGTTGCCAATCAGGTCGCGCGGCGCCTCGTCGTGCCGCCACATCGCGACGGAGGACAAGCGCAATTCATTCCCGAGCCGATCCGAAAGACGCCAAATGGCGGACTCGCTCCAGTCCTCGCTTGGCTTGAATCACATTTCGACCAGGATCTTTCGGTCGATGATCTGGCTCGCCGCGCTGCGATGTCTCCGCGTACCTTTGCCCGGCAGTTTCGACGCCAGACTGGCACAACTCCGCATCAATGGCTGACGCATTTGCGCTTACTGGCTGCGCAGCGGAAGTTGGAGCAAACCAACGATGGCATCGATGAGATCGCCGCTGCCGTAGGATGGCAAACTGCGGCAACACTGCGGCAGCACTTCAGCCGAGAGCTGCGAACGTCTCCTATGGCCTACCGACGGAAATTCTCCACCGCCTCCCGACATTGAGCGGAGGCCTTCGTGTCATATATGAAGACAGTCGTGCGACGAGCTGAACTCGTGTTCAAGCGTTGTTCCCCGACGGCATTCGCCGGATTTGTGATTGTGCGCGCACAGCTCAGGTCCGCGTGGGTCTCAACCACTTTTTGTTGACCATCGGTTTCGCTGATGGACTGCTTCGGGGCATTCCGGCATACTCTTTGGTTTTTGCTCCTCCAATTGAAGTCGTAACCGATGAGTTCAGATATTCTTCTTTCCACTGCATTGCCTGGCACAGCTTCGGGCGAAAACCCTGCGCCCGGCACCGGCGCTCCTTCTGCTTTCAACGGCACCACGCAAACAATTTCGTTCCTGATTGCTCACCTGTTCGCTAGAGAATTAGAAGTTGAAATTTGTGACTTGAAGCATCGATTGGCCGCGATTGGAAGCATCGTTTGGCCGCACAGGGGGTCTGACTGCTTTAAATTTGAGCTCGAAGAAACGCTGGGCTAGCGCTTGGAAGCATCGAATGGCCGGAAGTGCAGAAAAGGGAAGCATCCGGTGGCCGGGAGTTCATATTCAGGATCAAACAAAAGCGTTGAAAAATGATTTTCCGGCAGCTATTTCGCCAACGAACGCGCTCAGAGTCGAGTAGCCCGGCGGCTTCCGATGCGCTGAGTGATCATAAGTCCAATGGAGAAGCCGACCATGTAAATGGCCGCGGCGCTAAGAAACGGCATAATGCTGGTATCCGCCGTCATGACCGGAAGGAACTTCGTAAACCACACGCGGTCGCGGCCCGGCTGCAAAAACCCGAGGAACACGATAAATAGCATTTGCGCCTTCAGTCCAAATCGCCGGCCCAACGCTGATAGGATCAGCATTACCACGGCCCCAACAATCGTACACAGCAGAAATACTGGAACGGAAAGTATCCCTAAAGGGTCTGATGATTCTGCAAGCCGGCTGCGCCACCAGCCCAAAGAAAACCCAATCCAGTATTGGCCAATGTAGCTCAAGGCCCATGCCACGCCACCGGCCAGAGCACCGGCCAGCAATCGCTTGCTCGGCCGAAAGAAATACACAGCGGCGGAGCACCCCGCCAGTGCGAAACCCGAACTGATCACCCAGAATGGTGTAAACCACAGCGAATTGGGCAGTGCTCCTTCGCGTGCCTGCAAGGTGAGGCGGGCCTGCCATGTTAGCGCTGCCAGCCCGAACAAAACCGTGATCGCGGCCAATGCCACAGCAACGACTGCCGCAACATGCCGCCGAATGAAGCGGCTCGCCCGATACCAAGCGTCATCGGGTTTTGCCGCAACCGGCCGGTGTTCCAGATGACGCTGGAGATCCTGCTCCAAAGCTTCCACGGAACCGTACCGGCGCGCCGGCTCCTTTTGGAGCGCGGTCAGGACAATGCAATCCAGATCTCCTTTCAGGCGGTTGCGCAATTTGGCTGGATCGCCTTCCCGAACTTCGCTAACAGCTTCGGGAGTAATCGCTGCCCCCGTTTCTTGCCCGCCAGCGCGCGGTTCCGTTGTATCGACAACTGCGCTCGGCCTGAGCGGCTCCACTTCTGCAATGACGCGAGCCATCTCGTGCAGGGCCGCGCTCGAAAGCCGGTACGGCCGGTGCCCAGTGAACAGCTCATAACAGATCACTCCCAACGAGTACACATCGGTTAGCGTCGTGACCGGAGTGCCGCTGACCTGCTCGGGACTCGCATAGTCGGGCGTCATCAGTTGAGCCAGCGTTTCGGTGGCGGGCAATCCACTGCCCTGCTTGTCATCGAGGAGCTTCGCGATGCCGAAGTCTAGCAACTTGACGGCGCCATCGGCGGTTACCAGGATATTGCTTGGTTTCAAATCCCTGTGCACGACAAGGTGTTGGTGCGCATGCCGCACCGCATCGCAGACAGTACGCATCAATCGAATCCGCTCGCTGATGTTCAGCTTCCGCGCATCGCACCATTGCTGGATGGGCTGCCCCTCCACCAGTTCCATCACCAGGTACGGCAGGCCCTCCTCGGTTTCACCCGCATCCAATAGGCCTGCGATGTTGGGATGATCGAGTGAAGCGAGAATTTCGCGCTCCTGTCGAAAGCGCGAAATGAACTCGGCCCCGGCTCGGCCCGGCTGGACTACTTTGATCGCAACGCGCTTTTGGAACGTCCCATCGGACCGTTCGGCAAGATAGACAGACCCCATGCCTCCTCGGCCGATTTCGCGAATCAACGTGTAACTGCCTAAATGCCTGCCCTCCATTCGCGGCACTGCAAACGGAATTTGGCCGAGCAGCGGCTGGGCTAGCCAATCCGGCACACGTTCGCGGGCATTTAGTAACAGTTCGACTTCGTTGCGGATTTCTTCGTCTCCGCGGCACTCAGCCTCCAGATAAGCACGCCGTTCCAAGGCAGGCCGGGAGAGAAGTCCTTCGTAAATTTCCCTTATGCGAGCGAATTTTTCAGGAGTCATTGTGTTGCCATCCACATTGCCTAGCGCAAACGGATCTCACAACAGCTCACGATTGACTGTACTTTAGCTTGTATGGAGCCTATAGAGCCATCGCACGAGCTAACCCGGCTGCTCCACGATTGGCGCGCCGGAGATAAGGAAGCGGCCAATCGCCTTATGGAACTCGTGTACGGCGAACTGCACCAGATCGCTTCCCGGGAAATGCGCCGCGAACATGGCGCTCATACGCTGCAGACTACGGCTTTGGTGCATGAAGTTTACCTGCGTCTTGGGCGAGGCTCCACCATCGACTGGAAGGATCGCTCTCACTTCTTTGCTGTCGCCGCCAGGCAACTTCGTCGCGTGCTCGTGGACCACGCTCGGCGCTCGCGTGCCGAAAAACGGGGCGGCGGCGCAACCAAGCTGTCCTTGTTGGATTTGGATGCTCCCACAGTGATGATTGACGACGGATTGCTTGCGCTGCACGAGGCATTGGAGCGGCTTGAAGCTTTGGATGCCCGGGCTGCCAAAGTAATTGAATTGCGCTTTTTCGGCGGATTGAGCGAAGCGGAAACGGCCGAGGCTCTAGATATTTCGCTCGCCACGTTAAAACGGGACTGGGACTTTGCTCGAACCTGGCTAACAGCTCAGTTGAGCTGACGCGCGAGTCACTCGAAATCGGCGTGAGCCCCTGGAGAGAGAGTAAGGGCATATAGCTTATTGTCATGAGTTCCGATGCGGTACCCCGATCATGGAAGCATCCGGTGGCCGCAAGTGCAGTTTGAAGTTGAAACAAAACCGTTGCAAAACGGTTTTATTTTGGGTTAATATGTATGTGTGATCAATACCACACGTACATGAACGAAACTCCTGAACACGTCATACGGTGGTTTCAAAGGGCCGTTCACAAGCTTGCGCCGGTCGCCGCCGGCTCTTTGTCCTTGCGGAAAAGCCCATGCATCCGCAAGAACTGTCCGCTGTGCGCCAGTGGAGAGGGCCATTCCAGCTACGTTTTGTACGGCCGCATCAAGGGCAAGCGATTTTCGATTTACGTTCCCGATGACTTAGTGCCCCGGATTCGCGAAGCGATTGCTAATGGCCGGCGAGTTCAGGAACTCCTCAGTGAGGCAGGCATCCGGTATACGCAGGCATTGAAAGCGAAGCGGAAAGAGGAGCACGGCTAATGAAACTTGTGGCGAGGATCGTGAGTTGCTGAGCGACCAAGATTTCGCAGCTTGGGCCAAGCGGAACAAACTCTCCGATCAGGCGCAAGCCGCTGTTGATAACATTCGGCGCTCAGAGCCGTCGCGGCGTGTTCGTGGCGGGCGGGAAAACGTTACCGGGCGTTACCCAAGCAGAAAAATGGGTGTGACGATTCAGTTCGAAAGCCACCGTGTTGAGCTACCCGCCATATTTGAACTGGAGCACGATCATGACGTGCTGGAATATTACGACCAAGTTCCTTCGATTAAGCTCGATTATTACGCGGCCGATGGAAGACACCTCGGAATCCTTCACACACCGGACTTCTTTGTAATCCGCGAAAACGCCGCCGGGTGGGAGGAATGTAAGACGGAAGAAGAGCTGGCACGCTTGGCGGAGCGTAGTCCAAACCGCTACCGTCGTTGTAGCCGAGGATGGGAATGCCCGCCTGGGTGCCGGTATGCCGAACGATTTCATCTATATTACCGGCTTCGATCATCGGCTGAGATTAACTGGTTATTCCAGCGGAACATCCAGTTTCTCGAAGATTATTTGAGAGCCGCGCTCCAGGTTTCTTCCCTTCATCGCCAGCGGGTACTGGCTCACATCGCAGCCCAGCCGGGATGTTCGCTAGAGGATTTGTTTCAGGCAACTGACGGTCACGCAACGCGGGATGAGATCTATTTCCTGATCGCGAGCGGTGATGTGTTTGTCGATCTGTTCTCAAGCGTGCTCCCGGAGCCGAAGAAGGTCAGGGTTTGGTTGGAGAAGCCATCGGAATACGTCGGCATGAATGCGGGATTGTCGTCCGGTACGCGATCAGAACTCCGGACTGGTGACACTCTGAACTGGGACGGCAGACACTGGACGGTGCTGAATGCTGGTCTCAGCGCCATCGTGGTGCGTGCTGAAGACGGATTGATAGCAGACATTCCGCTGGGCACATTTCATGAGTGTCTTGAACAGAAGCGTATTCGGATAACAACTTCAGTCCCGGCGGAAAAAGCATCGCAGCTGCAGCAGCGGATATTGCTGGCGAGCGAAAGCGATTTGGCGGAGGCCAACCGCCGATTCCATATCCTCTCGCGCGCATTGCGTGGAGAAAAGCACGACACAGTGCCAGTTCGCACTTTACGGCGCTGGACAGCTGATTACCGGGCTGCGCAGGAAGAGCACGGGAATGGCTATCTGGGTCTATTGCCCAAGCCGAACCACGGCAACCCGGCGAATAAGCTCTCCGAACAAGCAAGATCCCTGATGCTCGATTTCATCAATGAGCATTACGAGACTCTTAAGCAAAAGACGATGTATTCGGCATGGGCAGCGCTCAAGCTCACGTGCGATCGGCAACAGATAACCGTGCCGAGCTATAAAACTTTCAGCACTGCTGTCCACCAACGCACCGGTGCAGAACAAACGCAAAAACGACAAGGCAGCCGCGCTGCTTACCAGGTTCAGCCCTTCTACTGGGAACTGGAGCAACGCACCCCGCGGCATGGAGACCGGCCCTTTGAGATCGGCCACATCGATCACACGCAAGCCGACGTCTGGGTCGTTTGCTCACAGACTCGCCGCGTTCTCGGACGTCCCTGGTTATCACTGCTTACGGATGCATTTTCTCGGCGTATCCTGGCGCTTCATTTGACATTCGATCCCCCCAGCTATCGCTCTTGCATGATGATCCTGCGCGAGTGCGTGCGCCGCTATAGCCGTCTGCCGCAGATGCTTGTACTTGACGGCGGTAAAGAGTTTGAGAGCGTCTATTTCGAAACACTGCTGGCGCGTTTCGAAATTACGAAAAAGACAAGACCGCCGGCGAAGGCACGCTTCGGCTCCACGTGCGAACGCATATTCGGATCCTCTAACAAGCGGTTCATCCATAATTTGCAGGGGAACATACAATCGCGCCGTTGTGCCCGCCAGCTCACCAAAAGCGTTGACCCACGCAACAGTGCCACCTGGCCGCTCAAAGAACTGCACGACAGGCTAAGCGAATATGCATACGAAATCTACGACACGCTTGATCACCCGGCATTAGGACTGAGTCCGCACGAAGCTTTTGACGCGGCGATTCAACAGACCGGCAGCCGTTCCCATTGCAAAATTGCGTACGATCAAGAGTTCCTCATCCTGACACTGCCCACCACCCGAAAAGGCACCGCGAAAGTTACGCCGGAAAGAGGAATGAAGATCAATCACCTCTACTACTGGTCAGAACATTTCCGTAACCCCACATGGCAGGCTAAACAGGTTCCTGTCCGTTACGACCCGTTCGATATCGGAACCGCCTATGCATTCCTGGATCGGCAGTGGGTCGAATGTCATTCGGAATATTACTCTGTTCTGCACGGGCACTCCGAGCGGGAGCTCCAGTTAGCCAGTGAAGATCTGAGAAAACGACACCAGAACCATTCGGGCCAATTTGCAGTAACAGCAAAGAAACTGGCTGAGTTTCTCGAATCCGTGGAACTCGAAGAGGAGATTCTTACGCAGAGACTGAGCGATTTGGAAGCCCGATCGCTTCACGTTCAGCCAAAATTCTGTGTGAAGCTCGCCGCCGATTTGCCGGCCACTCACCAGCAATCGCCATTAACAAGGGCGCCGGCAGCCATCGATGCGCCGGGGTCTTTCCTAACCTATGGGGAACTGTGATGCGGCTTGAGGGTGTTGCTGCGATTGCGCCTCACCTGATCGAAGGCCTGGAACATTTCCGTAACTTCACGATGGCGCACCCGCGGTTAGTCGCCGCGCGTGACGAACTGGTGGACGCGATTGACGGGGCTGCACCCGGTTCACTGGTGCTCGTGCTAGGGCCCACGGGGGTCGGCAAAACGACTCTTCGAATCAAGGTTGAAAATCTCCTGATTGAAGAGATGTCTCACGCCATGGCCGCAGATCCCGCGTGTCTCCCCTTCGTCAGTGTAGAAGTGCCTCCACCGCAAAGCGGGCGCTTTCGCTGGCGGGACTACTTCAGCCGGGTATTAGCGGCAATGAACGAACCGCTTGTCCATCGCAAGATCACCCGTCCGGCGCTCGGTGCCCACGCGCCGGCGGCGACTGGCTCGATTCTCCCAGGCCCGGATCTCGGCTATGCCGTCGAACAGGCGCTCCGCCATCGACATCCGCCTGTTGTGTTTGTCGATGAGGCGCAACATCTGGCGCGGATTGCTTCCGGGCGCAGACTATCGGACCAGCTGGACGTGATTAAGTCCATTGCCAATCGCACGCAGACCGTGCACGTTCTGTTGGGAACCTACGAGCTTCTGGCATTTCGGAATCTTAGCGCGCAATTAAGCCGCCGCTGCATCGACCTGCACTTTGAGCGGTATCGCGCCGATTCGGCTGCCGACCGGCAGACATTTCAGAATGTCCTCCTTACATTCCAGAAACAACTTCCGTTTACTGAAGCCGAAACGGACCTCATGACCATGTGGCAGTTTCTCTACGAACGTTCTGTTGGTTGCGTGGGCATCCTGAAGGAGTGGCTGATGCGCGCGTGCGTGCGCTCGATCAAGCAGGGTACTCCTGCGCTCTTGCCTGAGCATTTGGAAAAAACTGCGCTTTCTATCTCGCAATGTGAAAAGATCCTCACTGAATCGCGCGAAGGCGAGAACCGGCTCAGCGATGGTGAGGATTCGAAGCTGCGCCTTCGGACGCTCCTGGGTATCGAATCCCAGTCTTCTGAGCGCAGCATCCCGGAACTCTTCACGCCTTCGTGTTCGCCAAACCGCAAGAGCGCGAAAATCGGCCAACGGAACCCGCGGAGAGATCCGATCGGGCGAGAGGGAGTGGCGGCATATGCATGATGCCGCTCTCTATGGGGACTGGGGAAGTATCCGTGCTGGTTGGCCACACCGAAGCTATTTATATGCTCTGCCCCCGATTGGAATCGGCACGGCCGCAGCGGAAAGTCTCACCGGATATATCAGCCGTTTGGCGGCAGCTCACTCCCTCGAAACCGGCGTCCTCGTAAATCATGAGTTGCTGCCTCGAATTCCCTATACGAAAGGTATATCGGCGGGGCAGGTTCGCGCGAAGCTGCCTTGCTCGTTCTATATTGACGCGCACTCGTTGAACGGTATTGGAGATTGCTCGCGGCTCTGGGTCTCGCTGCTGGAGCAATTGACTTGTATTCAACGACTCGATTTACTCACAGCGCTGCCGTGGGCGCATGTGATTTCCTGTGTCCATCTGCTGCGCACGACACGCGCGTGGTGCCCACATTGTTACGGAGTCGAAGGTTCCTCTTCCGTATATGAACGGTTACTGTGGACATTCCAGATCGTTACCGTTTGCCCCATGCACCGATGCTCACTCGATTCGATCTGTCCTTCCTGTGGCCGAACGCAGTATGTATTCTCCTCGAAGTCCCGGACCGGCTACTGTTCCCGCTGCCAATGCTGGTTAGGAAGCAAGCCGCAGAGCCGTCCCTTTGATAATGCTTTGAGCGAGCAGATCCGGATTGCAGAAATGGTCGGCGAGTTGATGGCGGCAAGCCCGTCTTTGCCTGCCGGATTCGGACTTGATCGGTTCAGAGAAAACGTTCGTAAGGTCGTTCGCGATGCCCGCAGTAGAATCTGTTTTCCCGGCGCCACTCGATACCGTGGTTGGACGAACCACAGAAACGCACCGCGCATGGACTCCCTTGTGGTCATGTCGTGTACTCACAATATTTCCATGGTTCGCCTGCTGGCGGAACGCATCAGCAGTACCGATGATGCAGATGCAAAGCATTCTCGGTATGCTCACTGTCGCGTCCCAGACAGAGCCGTCGAGGAAGCGCTGCGCGCGGCGCTTCGGGACGATATCCCTCCCTCTTTAACAGAGATCGCGATCCATTTGGGCTATCGAACCGATGGCCCATTGAAGAGTCGTTACAGAGCTCTTTGCGGCGACATTCTAAACAAAAGACGTTGTGCGCTGAAAGGCTCTCGCACTCCATCGGGTACTCCCGTAGCGCGGCAGCACATTGAAAACGCGCTTATGGAAGCGCTGAAAAAGAATGCGATGACGAGCCTTGGGGCAGTGGCCGCCAGCATCGGATTACGCAATAAAAGACGCCTCTACAAAAGTTTCCACGATTTGCGCCGTGCCGTCGTGTCTAAGAACAAGCGGATCAGAAAACAGTATGTGGATGCAATCGAGAACGCATTGCGAGCAGCTTTTGATGAAAAACCTATTCCGACGGTAACCGAAGTGGCTCGTCGACTGCAGCTCAGGGATGTGACGCGGATCACCAGGCGTTTTCCGAACTTATCGGCGGAGTTGAAGTATAGGCGTCAAGGCGAATCGCGCGGCGTTTCTCCGGCATAACTGCTGTTCTTCGAATGGCAGGCCTGCTCGCTTCACGACAGCTCCGATCGGCAAAGCCACTGTTGAGAACATTTCCTTCGCTGTACCTGTTTGCCAACTCAATCCTTGACGAGCGTACATCGATATTTTCGTAGTTGTTCTCGGCACGTTGTCCGTCACGGGCGAGAATCTTCGTGTCGTGTTGTTCATCTGGTGCGTTTACCTGTTTGCCGCTGCTTTCCTCGGGCACGGCTGCGCTTGACGGCCTAGCGGCCTAATCACGCCCGGCGCTCACCTCCGTTCTGCTTTGTCGGCTCCCCCAGAGCTTCGTTTTTCTGCTTTGGTCGTTTTAATTCACCTACGAATTGTTCTGGTCCCCCCAACAAAGCACTTCGGCTCACCGCTTCGCTCTTGGGAGTGCTTCCGCTTGCTGATCGGGTGCCCCGAGGCAAATCGGGGCAAAAAGGAGAAACGCAAGTATGTATTTGAACACCGTAACACTCATCGGCTTCCTCGGCAGCGATGCCGACCGGCGCCAAAGCAAGAACAACAGCACCTTCACAGTTCTATCGATTGCCACCAAGGCATCGTGGAAGAACAAACAGACCGGCGAATGGGAATCGCGCACAGAATGGCATCGCGCGCTTGTATTCGGGCCACTGGCCGATTTCGCCGCCACTCTTAAACGTGGTGCGCACGTGCAGATTCAAGGCGAGCTGCGCAGCCGCGAATATGAAAAGCCGCTGGAAGGCAAAAAGAAAATCACCGGCCAGCACCGCATCTGGGAAATCCACGTCACCTCGATCCTTAAGTTGGATCGCGCCGAGCGTCTCGATGAGACCGGCGATCCCACACAGGTCGAAGACCCGGAAGTGGCCCCATAAGGGGTCACTTCCTTTCTTAAATTCAACTCTGCCGCAGCCAGTTGGAAGCATCGTTTGGCCGCAGCGGCCATTCGATGCTTCAAGTCACATCTGTTGCGGTCCCCCATAGAAAGCACTCGCTGGGTTTGGGAGCATGCGCCACTCGCTTCCAAGTGCCCAGGCAAACGGGCAGAAAGAAAGGAACACTCAATGAACTTCAATCAGCACACAATTATCGGATTCATCGGCAAGAATGCCGAAACCAAGCAACTGTCGAACGGAACTCCCGTCACCAAGTTTTCGGTCGCCACGACACGCTCCTGGAAGGACGACCAAGGCGAATGGAAAGACAAAACCCAGTGGCACACGGTTGCTGCCTACGGGCAGAGCTTCACCCAAATCGCTCCTCGTCTGACCAGAGGCACACACGTTTTCGTGCAGGGTGAACTTATCACCCGCGAATACGATCGCACGATCCAGGTGCCCAACGGCAAGAAAACGATCGAGCATGTCATTCAGCAGCTCGCCGTCGAACTAAAGGCCGACATCATCCGCCTTCTCGATCGCCCCAGCAATGCCGGTGCGAGTGAGACACCTGCCGCCACCAACGACGATGTCCCCCTATAAGGGGGACTCGTCTCAGAGTAAGCA
>Ga0213882_10000537_pt1 | contig 12282 bp, 10 predicted proteins | sample BarmaccoBMER_R09_FD_160106 | JGI IMG/M metagenome (GOLD analysis project Ga0213882, IMG submission 160106) | Barbacenia macrantha exposed rock microbial communities from rupestrian grasslands, the National Park of Serra do Cipo, Brazil - ER_R09 ...
GCGGCGAGTACGCCGAGATGATCCCGGCCGGGGTGATCGACGCCGCTAAGGTCACGCGCTCGGCGCTCCAGAACGCGGTTTCGATCGCGGCCCTGCTGCTCACGACCGAGGCGCTAGTTGCCGAAGAACTGGTGGCGCAGCCGGGGGCCGTGCTCGCGCCCGGCTTCGGCGACCTGGCCGAGGGGCTGGCGCGACCCTCGTCGCCAGCGGGCTCGCCGGCGCCGTGAGTGGGGTGACGCGACCCTCGTCGTCAGCGGGCTCGCCGGACGCCGTCTGCGCGGGTGAGGGTCTCAGAACAGACCGTCGAACGCCGGCGTACGGGTCTCGCCGCGCAGGGCGGTCGAGATCTGCGCGGCGGCCTGCCGGGTGAGGCGGATCAGCCTCTTGAGCTCGTCGGCCGCGCTGGTCGCGGTCGTCGCAAGGCCGACAGCGCCGGCGACGGCGCCCCTCTCGGCGCACACCGGCACCGCCACGCAGTAGAGGTTCTTGGCGAATTCCTCGAAGTCCGTGGCGTATCCGCGCGTCCGCACCTCCTTGAGGTGTGCCTCCAGCTTGGTTGGGTCGGTGATCGTCCGCCGCGTGAACGCCCGCAGCTCGTGCTGCTCGATGTAGCGGTTGATCGTTGCACTGCCCCCGGCCGCGATCAGCACCTTGCCGAGCGCGAGCGCGTGGGACGGGCCGGTGAACCCCTGGGACACGCCAACCGGCGGCGAGTCCGGCGGCGAGTGGACATGCGTGACGACGACGTCATCGGAACCCGAAAGGACCGCGTAGTAGGCGGTGCGCTCCGCGATACGGGCGAGGTCGTGCAACACGGGCTCGACGAGCGCGGTGCTGCCGGACCGCCGTGAACGCTCGAACAGGACGCCGACCGTCGGGCCGAGCCGAAAGCCGGCGCGATGGGGGAGCTTCTCGATGTAGCCCTCCTCGACGAGGATCCCGATCAGGTGATAACAGGTGGAAACGCTGATCCCGAGGTCGCGGGCGAGCGCCTTGACCGTCAAGCGCTCGCCCCCGGTGCTCACGCGGTCGATGATCCGAAAGACCCGCCGTGTGCTGGTGTAGCTGGCGTGGCCGGAGCCGGCGAGCTCTGAGAGCAGGGCGTCGCCGTCCCCAGTGGCCGGGGTCACCATCGCTTCACGGGCCTGCCCGCCCGAGGTGCGCCGAAGGAGGTGGGAGTGAGCGGGTCATCTTCGTGGGAAAGGCGTGTAGCGGCCGCCGACGGCCAGCTAGCGCGAATCGCTCGCGCGGGCGTCTCTATCTCAAGAAGTGTAAGCGCTCGGTGCTCGAGCTTAGGACGTTTTTTAGGGCTATGTCTGGCGCGCTGAGCGCGCGCTTTGTTCGACGGAAAGGACCGGGTGGACCTGGCGAGACGGGCTTGGTCGCGCGCGACGGTGCGGTTGGGAACGTCCCCTTGCGGGCTCGCGTTCGCGGCGCGCGGCGCCCTTCCATCGGCCGGGCATAACCGTCCGGCGGCGGTAGGCTGGACGAGTTGTGGCCGCGTATCTGATGCCGTACGCGGCACTCACCGCCGAGGGCTGGATCGCGGCAGCCGACCGCCAAGTCATTCAACGAGATCGTCACCTAGGCCCGACCGCGCGCCATTTGACCGACGACGTCGTCATCCTGCGATTGGCGTCTGCGGACGCGGGGGACATTGACGCGCGGCCAGCTACAGCGAGGAGGAAGGAGGTCTCGACGGCGCTTGGATGGGGATGATCCCGGGGCAGCCACCCGAGCGGTGGATCCACGACTGGCTGGAGGGCTGGGCTGGGCGTTCGTGCCACAACGGGGCCAACGCTTGTCATCACGATCCCCGACGATCGGCGGTTCATCGTGCGTGCAAGAGCTACTCGAGCGAATCGCGAGCGCTGTCGACCGATCCCCCTTTTTCCGAGAGCAGCAACGCGACGGGCTCGCCTTGGCGCCGCTGACACAGTCGACCTGCCTTCATGTCGCGACGGGCATCCCGGCGGCCAGGGTGGCGCACCTCCCTTGCGCGGCCAGCAGGGACGACGAGATTGCTAGCTGGGATCCGTTTGGCTGCAAGCACGAGCGGTGAGAGCAGCCCTACGCCGGAGCTCGCCGGCGTCGCGCTCCGACTTGCGCATCCGCCCAAAAGCACTCGTCAGTCGCGGTTAGCGCGGACGATCGGGACGTAGGGTCGGCGGGAGGCTTCCGGGGCCGCGCGGGCTAGCCGACTGGCCGGGCCTCCCGCCGCCGCATCGAACCGTGCGTGCGGTTTTCCCGCACACGGCTCTCCGACATCGTTCACCGGCTGGCATACGCACGCGTGGGTTTCGCCGTTCCGCTGAGGCGATAGATGCCGAGCTGGGTGGACCACTGATGGTTGAAGCGGTCTCTCCAGTTGCGGCCCTGGAGTCCGTGCTTGGCGCTGGCGAGAATCGCAAGGCGTTCGTTGACATAGCAGGCGATCTGACCGAACTTCCGTCCGGAGTTTCCGTATCGGAAGTAGTTGCCCCAACCGCGCAGCGCGCGGTTGAGATCGTCGACTGCCCATTCCAGCGGCAGCCTTGCGTAGCGGCGATCCGTGCGGGCGCGGATCTTGCCTCGGATCGAGGCCATCGCCCGCGGGGAGGGCCACTTGTGCAGATACCAGCGACCCGGCTGCTTCCAGGACTCCCGCATCCGATGCTCGAACCCCAGAAACGTGAACCCTTCCGCCCCTCTGGCGAGGTGCGCGATCCGGGTCTTCTGGGAGTGCAGTCGCAGTCCGAGCGTGTCCAGGACCGCCGCCACCAGCTCGCTGGCCTGCTCGGCCTGCTCGCGGGTGGGGCACAGGACCAGCAGGTGAGTCGCCGGGGGGGAGTCTCACCCCCCGGCGCTCGCAGAACCCGGCGTGAACCTCTCAGCTCACCGGGCTCCCATCGTCCAGCCGTCGGGGCGCAGCCCCCAGCGCCAGTGCGCGAACAGGCCGGGCTGCCGTCTGGCGACGCCAGCGATGAACCTGCGCGCCTTGGTGCGGTGGCGGCGCAGTCGCTTGTATTTCCGCATGGCCCACCTCACGAGCGTGCCGTTGAAGTGGCGGAAGACCGGATACAACATGGACTTGTAGAAGCGCCCGTAGTAGTTGATCCAGCCCTGGAGCTGGCGGTTGAACATCAGCGCCAGGTCCGAGAGGGTCTTGTCCGCGCGGCGAGCGACGCTCCAGCTGCGCATCTCGCGCCGCATCCGCGTCTTCGCCTCGCTCGAGACCGCCGGAGAGAAGTTCACAAAATGCTTGCCGAACCTGCTCTTCGACAACCGCGGGCGGAACGTGTATCCCAGGAAGTCGAACGACGTGCGCTCGTATGAGCCGCGCCGGTCGTCATCCTTGCAATACACGACCCGGGTCTTTTGCTCATTGAGCTCAAGCCCGCAGTCCGCCAGCCGCGAAGCGATCATGGCCCGCAGCTGCAGGGCCTGCCGCTCGCTTCGAGCGTGGACGATGATGTCATCGCAGTAGCGCTCGAACTGGACGCCCGGGTGCTCCCGAGCCATCCACGCGTCGAACGCGTAGTGCAAGAACATGTTTGCGAGCAAAGGTGAAATCGCAGAGCCCTGAGGGGTTCCACGATCTCGCTCGACCAGCGTCCCGTCCTCGCGTTGCAGCGGGGCTTTGAGCCACCGCTCCACGTAGAGCAGGATCCAACGCTGGTCGGTGTGGTGGGCTACCGCCTTGAGCGTAAGGTCCCAGGGAACACTGTCGAAAAACGACTTCAGGTCCAGGTCCAAAACCCAGTCCTGTCGCCAGCAGCGCTCCCGGCAGACTCCCAACGCATCGTGCGCGGAGCGCCCCGGCCGATACCCATAGGAGTCCGCGTGGAACACCGGCTCCACGCAGGGCTCCAGATACGAGCGCACGACCACCTGGGCGATCCGATCCGCGACGGTCGGCACCCCTAGCGTTCTAGAGGAGCCGTCTCGCTTCGGTATCTCCACCGCGCGCACCGGCGGTGGGAAGTAGCTCCCCGAGGAGAGCCGATTCCAGAGCTTGTACAGGTTCCCATGCAGGTCCTGCTCGAACTCCGCCACCGACTGCTCATCAACACCGGCACCGCCCTTGTTCGCCTTGACCCTGCGATAGGCCTCCCAAACGGCCCACTTGGAGATCTCAAACGGCTTTGGCTTCGGCTCGCTCACCCGGCTCCTCCCACCCGCAGGCGGTTGACCTGAAAGCCAGCCAGGACGACCCTTCCCCTTCGCTCCAGCCCGATTACAGGGCCTTCACCGCTAATACGGGTCGGTCCGCCCCTGTGCCCCGCATCACTACTCTCCCCCTCACAGATCTGCTGCTTGGGGTTCTCGCTCCAGACGGCCGGCCGCAGGCCCATACCGCTCCACTGGCAGGCCGCCCCATCGGGGCGACAGGTTCCCGAGTTCCGCACAAGAGCCCAGATCACGCTCGCGCCACCATCCATGCCGGACACCCGCCTGGCCAATAAGCAGGCTCCCGCCAGGCTGATCCCGGGGCAACGACTCGACCCCGGTTTTGGACGTCGTCAATACGCTTTCGACACTTCAACGGTGGTTCGCTTTCGCTCGCCTTCGCGATCCACACCTGACGCGCTGACAGCGCGCCGTCTCCGCGACGCTCAGCACCCCGGCTCTTGACCGGCGCACCTCGCGGTGGTTTGCGGCCTCCCCCTGCAGGGCGACCGCGAAGGGCCACCAGACCATCCGGCCCAGCTCCTTCATCTCTCGTGCAGCACCGCTTCCGTCGGTATCGCCTTCTACATCGAACCTCCTTCAGCGTTCTCGGCACACGATCATCCGCGTAGCGGACCAGCACGCCGGTGCCGCGGTCTGCCCACTGCCGGTCGAGCCGGTGCAGGTAAACGTTGGCCAAGCAGGGTGAGAGCACCCCACCCTGCGGCGTGCCGGCATCGCCGCGCGTGACCACCCCGTCCTGCATCACCCCTGCGCGCAACATCGCCCGCAGCAGCTTCAGCAGCTGGCGGTCTGAGATCCGCTCCTCGATCGCCGCCATCAACCCCGAGTGCGGGATCGCCCCAAAACAGTCGGCGATGTCCGACTCGGCGACCCATCGTCTGCCCCTCCACGCCTCATCAACGAGCACCTGGAGGGCGTCGTGCGCCGAGCGCCTTGGACGAAACCCGAACGAGCACTCCAACATGTCGGCCTGTCGCGGTAGGGACGGGCCTTGTCATGGGTTCGGCCCGCCCCCCGCACAGATCCCAGCGTGCGGGACTACCGCACTGGGCTCTTGCCTTGGGTGATGGCGTCGAAATCGCTGCTCAGGCCAGGGATGCAGGATGCGCGGCGTAGGTAGCCATCGAGTCTCAAGGCGCGACATCCGCTCCCAGGTGACCGTTGTGCGCTGGCTGCGGCGCCTGAGCGCCCTCATCCAGTGCCGGACGGCCTGGTGGCGGAAGACGCGTAGCGCCTTGGTGTTCTCGGGCACCGCGTAGTACTGGTAGTGCCCGCGCAGGACGCTGGCGAGCCAGCGTCCTTGCTCTGGGATGGGTAGGTGTCGGCGTCGCTTGATCTCGCCTTTCAGCGCTCGCAGCTTGACCGGCACCCGTTTCGAGTCGGTGATTCGCTTGAGCTTGAACCGCCCCGACTTCCGCGTCTTCGCGCAGATATGCGTGAAGCCCAGAAACCGGAACGTTTCGGGCTTGCCGAGTCCGCGCGCTGCCCGGTCGCGGACGGCGAACCGCCCGAACTCGATCAACCGCGTCTTCTCGGCGTTCAGCTCCAGGTTGAACTTCGCGAGCCTGCCACGAAGCTCCCCCCAGAACCGCTCGGCGTCCTCCCGATACTCGAACCCCACCACGGCGTCGTCAGCGAAACGCACGACGATCATGTCGCCGCGCGCGTGCCGCTCACGCCATTGGTGGACCCAAAGGTCGAAGACGTAGTGCGCGTAGACGTTCGCAAGCAGCGGAGAAGCCGCTGCCCCTTGCGGAACGCCCTCGTCGAACGCCGTCCACGACTCGCTCTCGATGACCCCCGCGGCCAGCCATTTCTGGACCAGCCCCAGGACCTGCGATCCGCGATCCGGTGCTCCAAAAACTTGCCCAGCCATTGATGGTCAAGGCTGGAGAAGTAGTCCTGGAAATCCAGGTCGAGCACCCAGTTCACCTTCTTTCCCACGATCCCGGCGACGAGCGCATCCAACGCGTGATGCGGGCTGCGCCCGGGCCGAAACCCGTAGGAGAACCCGAGAAAGTCCGTCTCGTAGATGGCGTTCAGCACCTCGACCAGCGCCCGCTGCAGGATCTTGTCCTCCAACGCGGCGACACCGAGCGGCCGCTGCCGCCCGTCCGGTTTCGGGATGTACACCCTCCGCGACGGTCTCGCCCGGTATGCGCCCCTGTGAACCCGGGCGTGCAGATCCCGAAGGTTTTCCTCGAGATCCTGCCCGTAGTCCTCCCACGTGACCCCATCCACCCCCGGCGCGGCCTTCGGCCGAAGCGCGAAGTACGCCCACCTGAGGCGATCGACGTCAACGTGGTGCAGGAGCGCGGTGAACCGCGCTTCCTTGTCCGTTGCTGCCACTCGGCGCACACGACCAAGCTCGCTTGGCGCGCCTTGCCCGGCTCTGAGTCCGGGGCGCGTTTCACCGGCCGTGTTCCCCTTGGCTGATCGCCTTCCCTCCACCGCCTCCGCCGCCCCGCCTTGAGCGTTGTTCGGCAGCTTCACAGGTAGTACGCGACCATCCGACTTCTCACGACCGTGCATCACGGGATTACGGCCTCGGCCTTCCCCGCACGACCCGCCCCACCATCAAGACGAGCGGGTGATCGTGAGATCTCCCGGTTCTCGGCATGAAGAGCTCGCACGCATGCACGGGTTCTCAGACCCCGCGGGGTCCGCTGACGGCTCGCGATAACGCCGCCCGCGGTGTTGCCTTCCGACGTCTTCGACCGCGTCGGCACCCCGAGATAAGAACCATGTCGAGGCTCAATAGCCGGCCTGCGTGCCCCCCATCCAACGCTTCGCTGCGCCCTCGCGGGTCGCCAACGCATGGTCGGGGCCACCGTGACTCGCTAGGTCTTCGATGTAGGACTCTTTTCATTCCCTTCTCTCATGCCGGTTGTCCGGCGCTTACCGAAGATCGGCTCGAGCACGATCTTTGCCGCCGTCATCACCACCCGATCGGCCACCGTGGGCACCCCGAGCGGCCGAGTCTGGCTCCGCCTGCCCGGCTTGGGGATATGAACCCGCCGCAGCGGCCGCGGCCGGTAGGTCCCGGCGCGCAGCTTCGCGGCGAGCTCGTCGAGGAACTCGCTCACTCCGGAGCGCCTGACCTGCTCGATGGTGACCCCATCGACGCCCGGCGCTCCGCGGTTAGCACAGACCTCGCGCCAGGCCCTGCGCATGACGTCGCTGCGGGCGACCTTGTCATACAGGGCATGGAAACGACGAGCCCGATCCTGCTTAGCACAGCGGTAGAGCACGCGTTGGAGAGCACGAACCCGATCCACACCCACGGTGCGGCTGACAGACCTAGCCGAAGACTCGGCACTCATCAGAGTCCTTCTGCTCCTTCCCGTGCATCGATGAAGTGCGGGCCCTTCCCCATGTGGCCGGCTCTCCCGACCTCCGAGTACTACGACCCGCTCCGACTGCCGCTCGACCACCCTGGCCCCTTCCCGGGTTCGCCGGTTATAGGCCGGGCATCGCTTCCCTCCACCCCGCAGGCGGTCGGGGCCGAGACGGCTCTCCCGGGTTCCCACGATGACCCTTCGCACGTTCAACGCCCAATACGCCGGAGGGTCCTTCAGCGCCCGCTCCTGGAACAAGGACGCTTTCCCTGGCCTTCGCCGTCCGTTGACCGGCTCGGCACCCTCTTGGCCGCCCGCAGGCGGGTTCTGCTTGACGACGCTTACTCAGGCTTCACTCACGTTGCAGACCGCGCGATCGCTCCACCCCGCTCCGCACCCGGCCTCTCGACCACGCACGGGGGCCTCACTACCGGGGACCCAGGCATCTCCCCGGACCGGACTCGCACCGGCAGGCCATCGTGAACTTATCGCTCCTACGTCATGCGGTCCTCCTTTCCCTCATAACGCCGGAGCAGTCCCGGCGCACCAACGGCAAGCACAAGGCCGACCGCACGCGAACGCTCGATTGGTGCTGGATCACTTCGGCAATCTGAGGGGGCGAGCCACTATCACCGTGATCCCTGGGCCGAGTGCACGAGATCGGCGGTCCATCGCGCCGCTGCAGTGAGGTGATCAATAGAGACCACGAGCACGCGGTCCTCCCAGCGATGCACGCCGCGGGAGCGAACCACCCACAGACCGGCACCACGCGGCGCCGGCACCACCTTCGCCGGAAGCGCCACAGCCACGCCGCCTGCTCCCGCACCGCGACGAGGTGGCTGTACTCATACCCGCTGGTCTTCACCTCGACCACGAACCCAACGCCGCCGGCGCGACTGCCAACGAGTCGATGTCTCCTCTCCCCCGCCATGACAGTGAGTGCCGCACGCGCCAGCCCTCGCCTCGAAGCGATGCGAGCACCCTGCGCACCTCGTCCTCCGAGCGCGCGTCGACACAGCTGCGGGCAGCGAGATGCAAACAACGCCTTGCCTGGAAGCCGAGAGCCACCGCAAAGAGCATCAGCACGAGCGTCGGCGAAACTCGCCGGCGCTCGCGACGATCACGGCGAACAGCATGGCGACGCCAGCGGCCCACGCCGAGCCAACCGCGCGTATCAGCCGGCGACACTGCCGACGGCGTGCGTAGGTCAATCGACGGCCTCAGCTCTGGAGGGTCGACGGCCGGCCACGCGATCTTCGGGGCCAGCGAGGACGCTCGGCGAGGGGACCGTCAGGGGACCGGGAGGGGACCGGGGCGCCCGAAAGCAGCATTTGACTGACCCGCGCTGACCCACGCCAACGGGTGCGGCTCCGGTCGTCCTGGAGGGCTAAATCGCGGTGTTTGCAGCGAACTCGCGGTGCCTACAGGTGATTCGCTAGCCTCGCTGCCGACCGGAGAGGTGGCAGAGCGGTTGAATGCGCCGGTCTCGAAAGCCGCGCCATTTGGTAGCGCATCAGCCCGAAGGGCGTGCGTCCCCAGTGCGTCCCGCTCGGCAGCCAACCGGGGTATCTGCGAGACACCTCGATGCAGACGCGCTGCGCGGTTTTTCCTGCAAATCCAGACCTTCCATAGCCTTGCTTAACATTGTGTGGCTTGCCGTTACCGTCTCGACAAGGCGGAGGTCGTTGGTTCGAGCCCAGCATCGCCCATTTCGCCAATTAGCAGGGCTTTTCGGCTCGTTGTGCCTGCTTTCCGGCCGCTTCTTTTCTCGCTTTGCGCACAATACGCGCCCGGCTCGCAGCGAATTCGGAGCCAAACGGGCCCGTTTTCGGTGCTCACGAGACCTGGCCAGGCCGTCGGCAACGCTCGGCAGAGTGAGGGCGCGTCTGGCCAACGCTGCACGGGTCTCGCATTCGGGGGAGCACTTGCTGCTCGAGCCGCGGAACTTGACTTCACCGCTCCAGGAGTAGAACATGTGTTCGTGTCGGACGAGGCTGTGATTCTGCATGCCGACCTGGACGCCTTCTACGCATCGGTTGAGCAGCGCGACGATCACCGCCTCCGGGGCCGACCGGTGATCGTCGGTGGCGGTGTGGTGCTGGCGGCCAGCTACGAGGCGAAGGCGTGTGGCATCCGCACGGCGATGGGAGGAGCGCAAGCGCGCCGGCTGTGTCCGCGGGCGATCGTCGTGGCGCCCAGGTTTGCCGCCTACAGTGATGCCAGCAAGGCGGTCTTTAGGATCTTCGAGCGGACCGCTCCGGTCGTCGAGGCGCTGTCGATCGACGAAGCGTTCCTGGACGCGCGCGGCATGGGTCACATCAAAGGGACTCCCCTGGAGATCGCGCTCGAGCTGCGGCGCGCGGTGCGCGAGGAGGTGGGCCTCCCAATCACGATAGGAGTCGCGCGGACGAAGTTTTTGGCCAAGGTGGCCAGCGCGGTGGCCAAGCCGGACGGCCTGCTCCTGGTCGAGCCCGACCGCGAGCTGGCCTTCCTGCATCCGCTGGCTCTCGAGCGGCTGTGGGGCGTCGGCCGCGTCACCGCCTCAAAGCTCCACGCCCAGGGGATCACCACCGTTGGCCAGGTAGCACAGCTAGACCAGCACCGCCTCGCCGCGATGCTCGGCGTGGCAAGAGGCCGCCATCTGCACGCGCTGGCGCATAACCGCGACGCACGCCGCGTGCAGGTGCGCCGTCGCCGGCGCTCGATCGGCGCGCAACGTGCGCTCGCCCGTCGGGCCCGGCGCCCGGAAGAGGTGACCGCGACCCTGACCGCGCTGGTCGACCGGATCACACATCGCCTCCGGACAGCTAGGCGGACTTGCCGGACGGTGGTACTCCGGCTTCGTTTCGACGATTACTCCAGAGCGACACGCTCCCACACGATGGCCGAGCCGACTACCGAGACACACACGGTATTGGCCGTCGCACAGGGTCTGCTCGCGCTCTGTAAGCCGATAATCGCGCGCCGCGGGCTGACGCTGATCGGAGTCGCACTAACGAACCTCGACAGCAGTCAGGGGGTCCAGCTGACCCTGCCGTTCGCGCGTGACCCGGAGCTCGACGCCACGCTGGACCGGATCCGCGACCGCTTCGGTTTTTCAGCGATCACCCGTGGCGTGCTCATCGGCCGTGACCAAGGCCCCTGGGTGCCGCTCCCCCCGGACTAGCAGGGCGTTGCCGCCGCGGCGACCCAGACACCGGAGCGACCAGAGGCCCTGCCATCGCGCGAAGCGTGACTCTCGGCACGGACGCCAGGGACAGCCACGGGGAGCGGCCAGCGGACGCAAGCGATGCCGCCGCTGCATCGCAGACGAGTAGCTTCAGCCTGCGGCCGCCTGGAGATTCCGGCGCCCGCCTCCGCTCCGGTGGCGTGCCTTGTGTGCTGCGTCCTACTGCTGCTGGTCCTGCTGGTCCTGCATGGCGTTGGGGTCTCCCCCACCCTGTTGCTGGTCGCCCTGCTGCTGGTCGCCCTGCTGCTGGTCGCTCTGCTGCTTGTCGCCCTGCAACTTCTGCTCGACCTCCTGCTCGCCCTTTTGCTCGAGCTTGTCCTCAAAACTGGACACGGCTAATCCTCCTGAGATGGGGGCTGGACGGACCATACGTACCCCGCAACATCGCCCGTGAAGCAGGATGTGTCCTGTCTGTTACCTGACGGAAACGACACCAGCAGCCTGACCATCGCACGCAAGATCGCGCGGCGGACAGCTTCTGCGACACCCACCTCCGTGGCGGTCCCGACAAAGACCGAGCAGCCGGGGCCCCTCCCCGGGATGACCGATCGACTATCACGTCGCGACCACGCCGCCCGGTGATCGACGACCCAGATAAGCCGCGCGCTTACGGAGCCACCACAACCCACTCCCGCGACCGGAGGCGCCCTGACACTAACCACCGTTCAGACGAGCGGCGGTCAGGGTCAGGCCTGGCCGCTGTCTGCAGGGCCAAAGCTAAGGTGTCCTCGGTGTGATTCGACTGATCACCTGGAACGTGGCGCGGCGCACCTCCCGACTGTTGGACCAGGCCACCGCGTTGGCCGAACGTGAGCCGGATGTTGTCGCGCTGCAGGAGGTCACCCGACAGACCCTGCCACTGTGGCGTCACGCCTTCGAGCTGATGGGGCTGGCGCATATCCGTGCCTCCGCTCTGCGCGGCGACTCGACCGGTGGGGCTTCGGGTCGGCGGACGCTCGTGATGATCGCGTCGCGGGTCACGCTAGTGGATGTGGACCGCCAGCTGCCGGTTCCGCGGCTTGAGAGCGCCCTCAGCGTGCTCGCGCACGCCTCCTGGGGTCCGCTCGCGGTCCACTGCGTCCATGTCCCCAATGCTGCGAACGGATGGGTGAAGGTCGAGACCCTCCAGGCATTGCGGCGCGGGCTGGAGACACCAGGTCCTGCTTCACGGGTGCTGTGCGGCGATCTCAACACCCCGCGGCGCGAGCTGCCGGACGGCACGACGATCTCGTTCGCGCGCGACTCGCGCGGCCACCTACGCCCCGACCGGGGCCCCGAGTGGGATGCCGCCGAGCTCGGCGTGGTCCCCGGTCTCCGTGATCTGGGATACCGCGATGCGTACCGGACCCTGCACGGGTACGGGTCGCGGTCGCCGAGCTGGACCTGGAAGACGATCGCTGGGCATAACGGCGGCTGGCGTCTTGATCACACCTTCGTCTCCCCGGCCCTGCTCCCTCGCGCTTGTCAGTACCACCACGAGTGGCGAGAGCAAAGGCTGAGCGATCACTCGGCGCTCGAGACCGATCTGGAGCAGCGCCCTAA
>Ga0213882_10000538_pt1 | contig 12233 bp, 9 predicted proteins | sample BarmaccoBMER_R09_FD_160106 | JGI IMG/M metagenome (GOLD analysis project Ga0213882, IMG submission 160106) | Barbacenia macrantha exposed rock microbial communities from rupestrian grasslands, the National Park of Serra do Cipo, Brazil - ER_R09 ...
CCACTTGTACGCATGAGACGCGACATCGTCACCTCCGCCATCGCGATCGTGCTCCTGACGCTCCTGCTGGGTATCGCCTACCCGCTCCTCGTCACCGGGGTCGGCCAGCTGGCGTTCCCCGGTAACGCCAACGGCCAGAAGGTCTACGTCCACGGGCGGCTGGTCGGCTCGAAGATCATCGGCCAGAATTTCGCCGGCAACCCTCGCTACTTCCAGTCGCGGCCCTCCGCGACGGTTCCACCCAATGACGCCGCCGCGACCACGTTCTCGAATCTCGGGCCAAACAGCGTCGCCACCGAGAAGGAGATCTCGGCCAACATCGCCGCCTACCTAAAGCTCAACCGCCCCTATGACCCGAGCCTGAGCGCCGCCACGGTCCCCGTCGACGCAGCGAACACATCCGCATCCGGAATCGATCCGCAGATCTCGCTTGCGAACGCTCGCATCCAGGCCCACCGCGTCGCCAGGCTGCGCGGTCTCTCGCTCGCTCACGTCGACGCGCTCATCTCCCAGTACACCTCCGGCCGCGGGCTTGGCTTCTCCGGCGAGCCGGGGGTCAACATACTCGAACTCAACCTGGCGCTCGACCGGATCGGCAGGACCGCCTGATGACAGTCGCCGCCCCCAAGGCACCGGAGCCGGTGCGGCCGACGGAGCGCCGAGCGGTCTCGCTGTTCCAGCGCGACATCGTCCGCCGTGCCCTGATCGACAGCGTCCTCAAGCTCGACCCCCGCGTGCAGATCCGCAACCCGGTGATGTTCGTGGTCGAGATCGGCGCGGCGGTCACGACCGTGACCTGGTTCATCCAACTCGCGGGCGGCAAGGCCCTCGGCGGACAAGACCCAAGCTGGTACACGTTCACGATCTCGGTCTGGCTCTGGCTGACGGTGGTGTTCGCAAACATGGCCGAGGCCTTCGCGGAAGGGCGCGGCCGCGCACAGGCCGACACGCTGCGCGCGATGCGCCAGGAGACAGTCGCCCATCTGCAGGACGGGACCACGAGGAGCGCCTCAGAGCTGGTCAAGGGCGACGTGGTCGTCGTCGAAGCCGGCGAGTTGATCCCGGGCGACGGCACCGTCATCGAGGGCATCGCGTCTGTCGACGAATCCGCCATCACGGGTGAGTCGGCCCCGGTCATCCGTGAGTCGGGCGGAGACCGCAGCGCCGTCACCGGCGGAACGCGCGTGCTCTCCGATCGGATCATGGTCGAGATCACCCAGGAGCCGGGCCAGTCTTTCCTCGAACGCATGATCGACCTGGTAGAAGGCGCGGAGCGGCGCAAGACCCCGAACGAGATCGCCCTCAACATCCTGCTTGCCGGGCTGACCTTGATCTTCATGATCGTCGTGGCGACCCTTCGCCCCTTTGGACTGTTCGCCCACACGCCGATCTCAGAGACGACGCTCATCTCGCTGTTGGTGGCGCTAATCCCAACCACCATCGGCGCGCTTCTCTCAGCGATCGGAATCGCGGGGATCGATCGCCTCGTCCGCCGCAACGTGCTCGCTCTCTCGGGCCGGTCGGTGGAGGCATCGGGCGACGTCGACGTGCTTTTGCTCGACAAGACCGGCACGATCACGATCGGCAACCGGCTGGCTTCCGAGTTCATCCCGATGCCCGGCGTCTCCGAGGACGAACTGGCGGAGGTCGCACAGCTTTCGTCGCTCGCCGACGAGACGCCCGAGGGCCGCTCCATCGTCGTGCTCGCCAAGCAGTACGGGATTCGGGAGCACGAGATGGCGCCGCTCGGCGCCGAGTTCGTACCGTTCTCGGCGCAGACGCGCATGAGCGGCGTGAATCTGGATGGGCGGCAGCTGCGAAAAGGGGCAGGCGATGCGATCGTCCACTTCGTCGGCGCGGAGGGCGGCCGCGCGCCGGCTGAGCTGCAACCCGTGCTTGACGGCATCGGACGGGAGGGCGGGACGCCGCTCGCCGTCGCCCGCGACTCGCAGGTGCTGGGCGTCATCTACCTCAAGGACACGATCAAGGAGGGGATGCGCCAGCGCTTCGACCACTTGCGCGCGATGGGCATCCGCACGATCATGATCACGGGCGACAACCGTCTCACCGCGGCCAAGATCGCCGAGGAGTCGGGCGTCGACGACTTCCTGGCCGAGGCCACGCCCGAGGCGAAGCTCGCCTTGATCCGGGAGCAGCAGGCCGAAGGCAGGCTGGTCGCCATGACCGGCGACGGCACCAACGACGCGCCCGCGCTCGCCCAAGCGGACGTCGGCGTCGCGATGAACACCGGCACGCAGGCGGCCCGCGAGGCCGGAAACATGGTCGACCTCGACTCAAACCCGACGAAGCTCATTGAGATCGTCGAAGTCGGCAAGCAGTTGCTGATTACCCGCGGCGCGCTGACGACGTTCTCGATCGCAAACGACGTGGCGAAGTACTTCGCGATCCTGCCGGCGATCTTCGCCACCACCTGGGCAGTGACAAAGGGGGGCCAGAGCCCGCTCCACGTCCTCAACATCATGAACCTCGGCACGCCCAGGTCCGCGGTGATCTCGGCGATCATCTTCAACGCGATCATCATCCCCCTGCTGATCCCGCTCGCGCTGAGGGGAGTCCGGTATCGCCCGATCGGCGCGAGCGCGCTGCTGCGTCGAAACCTCTGGATCTATGGGCTCGGCGGCCTCATCGCGCCTTTTATCGGCATCAAGCTGATCGACCTGATCATCCACAACCTGATCGGCGCTTAGCATGGCCGAGTTGCAACCCTCGACACTCGCGGTCACCGACGACGCGCTTAGTGCCGGCCGCGGCCACCTGCGTGTGTTTCTGGGGATGGCGGCCGGCGTCGGAAAGACCTATCGCATGTTGCTCGAGGGCCACGCCGAGCAGGAGGCCGGCCGCGATGTGGCCATCGGACTGCTCGAGACCCACGGCCGCGTCGACATCGCGAGGCTAGCCGAGGGGCTCCCAATGATCCCGCGCCGCCGGGTCACGTATCGTGGAACCCGGCTGGAGGAGATGGACTTGCCCGCCGTTCTCACACGGGCGGCCGACGTGTGCCTGATCGACGAGCTTGCGCATTCCAATGCGCCTGGGCTCGAGCACCCCAAGCGCTATCAGGATGTTGAGGACGTTCTTGAGGCGGGCATCGACGTTCTCTCGACCATGAACGTCCAGCATCTGGAGTCGCTCAATGACCGCGTCGATGAGCTGACCGGCGTTCGCGTCCGCGAAACGATCCCCGACGCCGTGCTCGCGCGAGCCGATGAGGTGGTGATCATCGACCTGACGCCCGAGGAACTGCTCGAGCGACTTCGGGCCGGCAAGGTCTATCCCGCGGAGCGGATCGACACCGCTCTGAACAGCTTCTTTCGGATCGAGAACCTGTCGGCGCTGCGCGAGGTCGCGCTCCGCCAGGTTGCCGAGGAAGTCGGTCACAAGCGGCTCACCAGGGCCGAGCCGCTCGGTGCTCGGGGCCAGATGCTCGCGGCGGACGCGCCCCAGGCCGTGGGAGAGCGCCTGCTGGCCCTGATCGAGCCCAACCCGGGAGCCCAGCGTTTGATACGCCGCGCCTGGCGTTCGGCGCAGCGGCTGGGTGCAGAGCTCGACCTGCTTTGGGTGAGACCTCCGGGCCGCAAGCTCTCCGAGGACCGGGACCGCTCGCTCGCGGCTCTGCGCCAGCTCGCGTCGGTGCTCGGCACCCGCCTGCTGGTCGAAGAATCCGACGATCTCGCGGCTACCGTCGCCGAGGTCGCTCGCCGCTACGGCATCACGTACATCCTCATGGGACGCAGCAGCCCGGCGCGCGGACTGGCGCGCCTTCGCACCCCGCTGCCACAGCGATTGATGGAGCTGCTGCCGGGCGTGGACGTTCGCGTTGTGGCCGATCGCGGCGGCTCCCGAACGAGGAACTCGACATGAGCGTCGCGGTCGTCATCGGAGTGGGACTTGTGGCCTTCGCGTTGGGACTCGCGGCGGGCTTCTGGCTGCCGCCGAACGGACGCATCCGGCTTGGCGACCGCCCCGTCCCGGTCCGTCGCATCCTGCTTCCGTTCACCGCGCAAGGGATCTCCAAGCGGGCCTTTGAGGCCGCCGTTCGCCTCGCCAAGGCCGAGAACGCCACGATCATGCCCGCGTTCCTTGCCCGCGTCCCGCGACAGCTGCCGCTCGACTCGCCGCTGGCCGCGCAATGCGGCGAGGCGATGCCGCTGCTAGAGGCGATCGAGCAGCGGGTGACGAGCCAGGGAGTCGGCGTCGATTCGCGGATCGCCAGGGGCCGCTCATACCGCGACGCGCTGCGCCGCCTGCTCGAGGAGGAGCAGTTTGATCGCGTGATCGTGTCGGCCACCAACAGCCCCAACAAGGGCCTCACCAGCGATGACCTCGAGTGGCTGCTAGAGCGCGTTCCCGCCGAGGTCCTGATCCTGCGCCCCGCGCCCGAGGACACGAGCCGCATCTCCGCGGGCGCGCTCAGCGGACACTTCTAGCTATAGCCAGGCTCGGGGCCGGTCACGCGTCGTCGCGGCGCTTCGGGGGTGAGGGCGCTTTGCGGGGGCTTCGAGGGTGAGGGCCGGTGAGGGCGACCCCGCCCCGCAGATCCAGGCTGGCCAGACCGACCATCAGCAGCCGCACCGTCTCCAGCGCGCCGAGGCGGGGTGCGCAGCGGTCGCTCAACTACTCCCCGACCCGCAGCGAACAACCCCGCGACCGTGAGCCGGTGAGTGCGCCCGAGAGGACTCGAACCTCCACGGACCTTAGGGTCCACAAGGCCCTCAACCTTGCGCGTCTACCAATTCCGCCACAGGCGCCTGGGAGCGCCAGTATAGCCCTGGGCCTTGGAGCGGGCGGGCTCTCTGAAGCAGCGACCCGATTGCTGCGGCGACCAAATCGGGGAGGTGCTTGTATCCGTCCGGCGGTGCCGCTACAGTGACGAACACATGTTCGGCCATCGGCCGTCGGGGAGGAGCGATTCGATGGATTTGACCAAGCGCCAGCAAGAGATCTTCGACTTCATCAAGCGGTACTCGGCCAAGTACGGCTACCCGCCCACGGTCAGAGACATCGGCAAGGCGGTGGGGCTGGCCTCCTCCTCGACCGTGCACGCCCATCTCGCCAACCTCGAGCGGATCGGCCTCCTGCGGCGTGATCCCTCAAAGCCGCGCGCGATCGAGCTTTTCGATCGCGCTGCGGCGGGGGTACGGGTCCTGGTCCGCCCAGGGCTGCCGGTGGTCGGCCACGTCGCGGCAGGCCAGCCGGTGCTTGCCGAGGAGAACATCGAGGACTACGTTCAGATCCCCACGTTTGCGGGCGGAGAGGAGGGCGAGTACCTGCTGCGAGTGCGCGGCGACTCGATGAAGAATGCGGGCATCTTCGAGGGAGACATGGTCGTAGTGAGGCGGCAGGACAGCGCCGAGGACGGAGAGATCGTCGTGGCGCTCATCGGCGAGGAGGCGACAGTCAAGCGGTTCTACCGGGAGCCCGATCACATCCGGCTGCAGCCCGAGAACGACGGGATGGAGCCGATTCGTAGCCGCGATGTCGAGGTCCTGGGCAGGGTCGTCGGGCTGATGCGGAACCTCTCATGACCACGAGCCTGACTGTGCCGAGCCGGCCGCCGGCGCAGGGCTCGCTGCTGGGCGCTGACGAACCCGGGCCGCGGCAGGGAGCTCTCGACAAGCTGATCGTCGACGCGTGGGAGGGACTCCGACGCGGCACCAGCCGGTGTCCGGTCTGTGGCGGGCGACTGGAGCCCGAATTTGGCGCGCACGGGAGCCCAGTCGGCGGCCGCTGCGCCCACTGCGGCTCGACGCTGCACTGACGCGCCGCTATCCTCGGTCATGCAGGCTGAGCAACCGCGGAGGTGTGATCCTTCGAGGAAAGTCCGGACATCGCAGGGCTGGGTGGTCGGTAACGCCGACCCGGGGAAACCCGCGGGAAAGTGCCACAGAAACCACACCGCCTAAGCCTGGAGCCGCTGCAGAGCTTCAGGCCGGCAAGGGTGAAATGGTGCGGTAAGAGCGCACCAGCGTCGCGGCGACGCGGCGGCTGGGCAAACCCCACCCGATGCTAGGCCAAGCAGGACCGCTCGTAGGTGGCCCGCCAAGGTCCGGGTAGGCCGCTCAGATGGATGGTTGCTCACGGGCCAGGCGGCAGAGCCGCCGGCCCCGGACAGAATCCGGCTTACAGGCCTGCTAAGGGAAAGCCCCGCCACTTGCGCGGGGCTTTCTTAGTTGGCGTCCGCGGACGTATGCTGTCCGGCAGGAACGGGACTGAGAGGTATCCTTGGGGCAGACGAATGCGCGGCCCAGGCGCCGCACGACACGGCAGCCGCTTGACCGCCTGAGCGCAGAGGACGTCGAGATCCTCAAGCGCGAGGCGGGACCGATCCGCGGCCACACTTGCAAGGTGGTAGTGCTGGAGCCGCCGCGCAAGGGGGGCTTGCCCACGGTGGAGCAGCTGCGGGCGAGCATCGCTGCGCGCCTTGACGCCGCGCCGCGCATGCGGCAGCGTCTCGCGTACACCCCGCTGCATGTCGCCGCCCCCGCGTGGCTCGACGACTCCGAGTTCGATCTCGCGCGCCACGTCATTGCCGTCCCCACCGAGGGCCCCGTCGGCCGCGCGGGGCTCGAGGCCGTGGCCGCGGGCCTGATGACGGAGCGCCTAGACCCCGCCCACCCCCTCTGGCAGCTGAACGTGGTCGACCGCCTCGACGACGGCTCGATGGCGCTCATCTTGAGGATCCACCACTGCATGGCTGACGGCGCGACCTGCATGCGTCTCGGCGGGGCCGTGTTGTGGAGCGATTCAGCGGACGCCGCTCCACTGCCGGCGCCGGAATGGATGGCCTGCCAGGGGCCGAGCTCGGTGTGGCTGCTCGTCCGCGGGCTGGCCGACCGCGCCAGGCCGCGCCATCACCCTCACCGGCCGGCGCCGAGTCTGCGTGCCCTCCGCGCATCCGCGGCGGTTATCAGGCGCGAGCTCAGACCCGAGGCGGCGGTGACCGCGCTAGCCAAGCGCGCCGGGTCGGCTCGCCGGGTTGCGTTCGCGGCAGCGCCGCTCGCCGACGCCAAGCGCGCGGGCAAGTCGGTCGACGCGGCGATCACGCTCAACGACGTGGTGCTCGCGCTGGTGGCCGGCGGGATGCGCGCGTGGCTGCTGCACCGTCACAGCCCGACCGATGGCATCCGCGCCAAGGTCCCCGTGAACCTCCACCGCGCCGACGAGGCTGACGGGGTCGCCAACCGGGACTCTTGCTTCTTCGTCGACCTGCCGGTAGCGGAGCCCGATCCGGTGAAGCGGCTCCAGGCGATAAACCGGGAGACGCGTGAGCGCAAGCTGAACCACGACGCCGAGACGCTGTACCGCCTCGGAGCGCATCCGTTCGTCGCGCGCTGGGAGATGAACCCACGTGTCTTCACCTTCAACATCTCCAACGTGCGGGGACCCGCACACGACGTCTACGTGCTCGGGTCCAGGGTCCGCGAGATGTACTCGCTGGCCGAAATCGCGCCCCGCCACGCGCTCCGGCTGGCGGTGGTCTCGGCCGCCGGGTCGCTCTTCTTCGGGCTCTGCGCCGACAGCGATGACGTCCCCTACCTGCACGTGGTCGCCGACGGGATCGAGCGCTCGGCGCAGGAGCTGCTCGCGGCCGTGGGCTAGCGCAGTCGCCCAGCCCTAACCCGGCGCTGTCGTCTTTGCGGGCGCCTTGATCTCCCGCTTGAGGATCTTGCCGGTCGGCCCCTTCGGCAAGTCCTCCACGAACCACACCTCGCGGGGGTACTTGAACGCCGCGACCTGTCCCTTGACGTATTCGCTCAGCTCTTGCGCGGTGGTCTGCGCGCCCTCCTTCAGCACGACCGCGGCGCCGACCTCTTCGCCCAGCTCGTCGTGCGGCAACCCGACCACCGCCGCCTCGCGCACCGCCGGGTGCTCGTAGAGGACCTCCTCGACCTCGCGCGGATAGACGTTGTAGCCGCCGCGGATGATCATGTCCTTCTTGCGGTCGACGATGAAGAAGTAGCCGTCCTCGTCCACGGTAGCCAGGTCGCCGGTGTGAAGCCAGCCGCCGCGCATGACCTCCTCGGTCGCGTCGGGCCGGTTCCAATAACCCTTCATCACGTTCGGTCCCCGGATCACGATTTCGCCGACCTCGCCCACCGGCACCGGGTTGTCGTGGTCGTCGACGACCTTCATCTCGACGTCGCGGATCGCGGTGCCGATCGAGCCCGCCTTGCGCTCCCGTTCCGGATGGTTGAACGACGCCACCGGCGAGGTCTCCGACAAGCCGTAGCCCTCGAGCACCTCGCACCCGAAGGCCTGTTCAAACCCCCTCAGCAGCTCGACCGGGAGCGCGGCGCCGCCCGAGGCGCACACCTCGAGCGACGAGGTGTCAAACCGCTCGCGCTCGGGGGAGTGGAGCAGGGCGCCGTACATGGTCGGCACCCCTTCGAACACGTTCACGCGGTCGCGCTCGATGATCTCGAGCGCCTTGGCGGCCTCGAACCGTGGCAGCAGGGTCAGCATGCCCCCTCCCCCGATGGTCGCGTTCATCGCACAGGTCTGCCCGAAGGAGTGAAACAGCGGCAGCGCGCCGAGCGTGACGCGGTCGGAGCCGAGATCGAACAACGAGCGCGCCCGCTCGCAGTTGCCGAGCAGATTGGCGTGAGTGAGCTCGGCCCCCTTGGGCGTGCCGGTCGTCCCCGACGTGTAGAGGATCACCGCCGTGTCGGACTCGTCCCGATCGACCATTTCGGGGCGCGGCTCGGTTCGGGCGAGCAGTTGCTCGAATTCGCCGACCTTGACCACCACGTATTCGGTGCCGGCCTCGCGCGCGCCCGCCTCGGCCTCTTGCGCGAAGCCATCCCAGGCGAATACCACCCGCGCGCCGGAGTCGCTGAGATGGTAGGCGACCTCCCTCTCCTTCAGCAGCACGTTCATGGGCACCACGATCCCGCCGGCGCGCAGCACGCCGTAGTAGCAGATGGGGAAGTAGGGGATGTTCGGGAGCATGATGCCGACGCGCTCTCCGGCGCCGATGCCTTTGGCTCCGAGCACCCCCGCAACCCGCGCGCTCGCCTCATCGAGCTGTCTGTAGCTGATCTCGATGTCGTCGAGCTTGACCGCGGTGCGCTCGGGCACGTCCTCCGCCGACTTCGTGAGGATGGTCGCCAGGTTCATTCTGCGCGTACCCTAACGCGGCAGGCGCGCACGCGCCGCGGCTCCATCGTTGAAATGACAAGAGGAGGTCTGAAGCCGTGAGAGCCCGACCTTCAGCGAAGACTCGACGCCTTTTGGGCGCGGCGATCGTTTTGGCCTTCCCGATCGCGATCGCCCTCGCGACCTCGGCCACCGGATTGGCATCGGGAAAGGCCGCCGCCGCGGCGCGGGGAATCGCGGCCGACCACCGGACGGCGCCGCAGGTAGTACCCAAGCCGGTCGCAATGACCGTCGGCACAGGCAGCTTCACGGTCACGCCGGGGCTCCGGATCGCAGTGCGCGGAGGCTCGGCGGCGCGGGCTGTCGCGCGGGACCTCGCCGCCTACCTCAGGCCCGCGACCGGCTACCGGCTCCCGATCGTCGCCGGGGCCGGGCGCAGGGGCGATATCTCGCTGACGCTTTCGCGCCGCGATGCCATCCGCAACGACCCCGACGGGGAGGGCTATCGGCTGGATGTGACGCGCGCGCGGGCGACGCTTGCGGCCAGCACGGCCCACGGTCTCTACAACGGCATCCAGACCGTTCGACAGCTGCTGCCGGTGTGGATCGAAAGTACGTCGGTCAGAAGGGGTCCGTGGACCATGCCGGCGGTTCGCATCGTCGACTACCCGCGGTACGTCTACCGCGGGCTGATGCTCGACATCGCTCGCCACTACGAGCCGCCGTCCGCGGTGCGGCGGCTGATTGCCCAGGCCGCCGCCTACAAAATCGACGTCTTTCACCTGCACCTGAGCGACGACCAGGGATTCCGCCTTGTGATCAAGGGCTTCCCTCGGCTGTCAAAAATCGGGGGAAGGGGATCGGTCGGTACGCACGGACGCAAGATGGATCCGGGCGGCTTCTGGACCCAGGATCAATACCGGGCCGTGGCCGCCGATGCGCGGTCCCACTTCATGACCCTGATCCCCGAGGTCGACTCACCCGGTCACACCAACGCGATCATCATGTCGGAGTACAACGACAGGCGCAATCCGCGGCTGAATGATCCCCACAACATCGACTGCGGCAAGTACAAGCCGCCGAGGTGGGACTACAGCCAGAACGTCGGCTACAGCGCGCTGTGCCCGAACAGCCGCAACACCTGGACCATCCTGCGGGCGATAGTCGAGCAGTTAGCGAGGATGGCGCCCGGCCGCTATCACGACCTGGGGGGCGACGAGGTCCCGCGGTCGCTGCTGCGCCAGTCGCAGTACGCCTCGTTCGTCAACCACGAGGCCCGCATCGTCCACGCCGCCGGCAAGACGGTGATGGGCTGGGCCGACATCGCCGGGCCGGGAACCCACCTGACGGCGCCCTCGATCGCCGAGTACTGGAACCCGGCCGCTGGCATCGCCAGCGGGACCAGCACGGGGACCGAAGCCGTGGCCAAGAGGATGAAGGTCGTGATGGCGCCGGCCAGCCATGCGTATCTCGACCAGAAGTACCGGGCGGGGTCCGCCGGCAACGTGCCGCCGACGCTCGGTATGAGCTGGGCCTGCCCCCGCGGCTGCGACGTCGATCGCTTTTACAACTGGAACCCGGGCCGCTACGTCACGGGGGTGACGGACCGCAACGTGATCGGCGTCGAGGGCGCGATCTGGGGGGAGACCGTCGTCAACCTCAACAACGTCGACTACATGGTCTTTCCGCGCCTGCTGGCCCTCGCCGAAGTCGCCTGGTCGCCCAAGGCCAAGCGCAGCACGCGGCATAGCCCGGCGTACCGGGGCTTCGTCCGCAGACTGGCCGCCCAGGGGGATCGGCTTCTCTTCGCCGGCACCAACTTCTATCCCACGCCCTTGGTGCGGTGGCGGCTCGCGCTCGTCGGATCACGCGTGCGGAGCGCAAAGCGCCGCCACGTCAGCGGCGCGCTGGCAACCTTGGCCGCGCCGGGTCGCCCGGCGGGCAAGATCAGGGCAAGGATCAGGTGGGGAGATGGTTCGACCGGCGCGGGAGCGGTGGGGGGCAGGCCGGCCACCTCCACGAGGGTCAATGGCCTCTACGCGGTCACCGGCAGCCACAGGTACATGCATGCGGGACGCTACGTAGGGACGGTGACCGTGAGCGCGCCGGGCACCGCAGGGGCATCGGCGGCGTTCGTCGTGCTCGTGCCCCGTTAAGAGTCTGTCTCAGAGCGGTAGCAGTTCACTCAGCGGCCTCCCGTACCGGTAAAGCGCGCCGGGCGGCCTTCCAGGAAGGCCGTCACGCCTTCGATGAAGTCGGCCGACTCGACCCGCTCCTGCTGAAGCGTCGCCTCGAGCTCCAGCACCTCTGCCAGCCCGGCATAGAGCCTGGAGTTGATCGTCCGTTTGATCGTCTGCAGCGCGTCCGGCGAGGCCGCCGCCAGGCGCCTTGCGAGCTCGGCCACCTCCGCGTCGAGCTGGTCGTCCGAGGCTAGGCGGTTGACCAACCCCCACTCGAGCGCTTGCGCCGCGCTGACCCGCTCTCCGAGGAACGCCATCTCGGCGGCGCGGGCGTGGCCGACGCGTAGCGGGAGGGTAAGCGAGGCGCCGCCGTCGAGGCCGAGACCGATGTTCACGAAGGCGAGCAGGAAGTAGGCCGACTCGGCGGCGACGATCAGATCCGCGGCGAGCGCCAGCGAGCAGCCGATGCCGACGGCGGGGCCGTTGACCTTGGCGATCACCGGCTTGGGGAAGGTTCGCACGCGCGCGATCAGCGGGTTATAGGCCTCGCGCAGCTGGCCCAGGACGTTCAGCTTGCCCTCCGGCCCGAGCTCCACACCGCCTTTCAGGTCCGCCCCCGAGGAGAACGCGCGACCCGCACCGGTGAAAACGACCGCGCGTACAGCGGCGTCCTGCGCCGCGCGCTCGAGCGCCTCGAGCATGTCCTCGCCCAACCGGCGCGTCCACGCGTTGAGCGCCTCGGGGCGGTTGAGGAGGATCGTGGCAGTGCCCGACTCGATCTGAAGCTTGACCGTCTGGAGCTCGAGTTTCGAGATCTCTGACCTTCCTTTCAGCGGGCTGTGCCCGAGGGCGGTTGGCTCCTCATGCCCGTAACGGAGCGTCTCCGTCGTAGCGCTTGATCACGCGGATCGCCCCCGGCGGAGCGGCATTCAAGCA
>Ga0213882_10000539_pt1 | contig 12224 bp, 9 predicted proteins | sample BarmaccoBMER_R09_FD_160106 | JGI IMG/M metagenome (GOLD analysis project Ga0213882, IMG submission 160106) | Barbacenia macrantha exposed rock microbial communities from rupestrian grasslands, the National Park of Serra do Cipo, Brazil - ER_R09 ...
AACAAGCCGCCGGTCAATGCGTACGGCAGCCGCTCGATGATCTCGCAGCCCTCCTCGATGTCCCCGATAGGCTCGACCGTGAGCAGCGGCCCGAAGATCTCCTCGGCCAAGACCGGCGAGTCGGGAGGCAGGTCGGTCGCGAGCGTCGGGGGGCAGAACCAGCCCCCTTCGGGCACCGGCTCGGCCGCGGCGACCAGGCGACCCGTGCGTCCGGCGAGCTCTCGGTAGCGGTCGACCCGTTCCTTGGCGGCTCGCTCGATCACCGGCGGCACGACGGTTTCCAGGTCGGCCGCCTGGCCAACCACGAGTACGCGGACTGCGCCGGCGAGACGTTCGAGCAACGGCTCCAGGATCGCCTCGTGGACCAGAACCCGGGCGGCCGCCGAGCACTTCTGCCCGGCGTACACGAACGCCGAGGAGACGATCTCAGGTACGGCTTCGTCGAGGTCGGCGTCGGCGTCGACGAGCACGCAGTTCTTGCCGCCCAATTCGGCGACGACCCTTTTCAGATGGTGCTGACCGCGGTGCGGCTCGGCCGCGGCGCGCACGATCTCGAGGCCGACTTGCATAGAGCCGGTGAACGCAATCGTGTGCACTCCGGGGTCCTTCACCAGGGCCGCGCCGACCTCTCCCGTCCCGGGCAGCAGGGAGATGGTCTCGGCGGGCACGCCGCCCGCGCGCAGCGCCTCCACCAGCCGCAGCGCGCACGCGGGGGACTGCTCGGCCGGCTTGAGCACGACCGCGTTTCCGGTGGCGAGCGAAGCGGCAGCCATTCCGCATGGGATCGCGAGCGGGAAGTTCCACGGCGAGACGACGGCCGTGACGCCGCGGGGCGCGTAGCGCAGCTCGTTGCGCTCTCCGGGCACCTGGATGAGCTCCCGTCCGGCCTCCAGCGCGACCGCCCCCCGCGCGTAGTACTCGAGGAAGTCGATGGCCTCGCAGACGTCGGCGTCAGCCTCGGGCCACGGCTTGGCGCACTCCCTGACCTCGAGCGCTGCCAGCTCCAACCGATGGTCGCGCATCCAGCCGGCCGCGCGGGTGAGAGCCAGTGCGCGGTCACCGGCGCTCTTCCGGCTCCACCTCCGGAATCCCTCGCCGGCGGTAGCCACTGCCGCTGCGACCTCTCCTTCGTGGGCTTGCGCCGCCCGAGCGACGACCCGCTCGGGGTCGCCGGGGTCGGTGGAGTCGAACCTGCTTCCCGCCCCCGCCCGAGCGTCATCTCCCACCATGACCGGCACCTCCAGCGGCAACCCGCGGTCTAGGGCCGTCAAGGCGTCCTCGAGCCGCGCCCGGACGGCGGCGCGGCGCAGCTCCAGCACCGGCTCGTTGGAGAACGGGGCGAGCCGAGCGGGGGTGGAAGGAGAACGGTTGAGAACGGTCATGGCCGCGGCCAGGTGTCCATCGCCGTGAAGCCTAGAGGCGCGCCCAGACCCTCGCGGCCGATGGCCGAGTTGAATTCAGGGCGCCGCCAAAAGCGTCTCGAGCGGGGTGTTGCGGGCCTGTTCTGAAAGGAACGCCTCGTTGCTGGTGTTCTCGAGCAGCCGCCTGACCAGGTAGGCCATGCCGGCCACGAGGTCGCCCACCGGGCAGTAGGTCCTGACTCGAAAGCCATGCTGCGCGAGCGCGTCCTGGAGCTCGTCGCCGAGCCCGCGCAGCACCTGGAGCTCGAGCTCGGTATCGGGCGCTCCTAAAAGCCGGTTGTAGGCGATCGCGTGCGAGACCGAGCGGAGGTTGTGCGAAGCGACCGCCACTCGCACCGCCGGCCGCGCCTCCAGGAGCCGGCGCGTCAGAGTCTCGAAGTTGCGGTCGCACTCGGCCTTGACCTCGAATACCGGTGCCGGCCAACCCTGCTGGCGCGCCTGCACCAGCTCGTGGTCCCAGTAAGCGCCCTTGACCAGGCGCACTTGTAGCGGAGGCGTGCGCGTGTGGGCACGCGTCCACGCGAGGATCTGTTCGAGTTGCTGTGGCGAGTCGCGCAGATACGCCTGCAACACCACACCCGCCGAGGGGCCCTCGGCGAACTCGGGCTCCGAGAGCAGCTCGAGCACGAGGTCGAGCACCGCCTCACGCGAGTCGAGCGACTCCATATCTATGTGGATGTGCGCGCGTTGCTCGCGCGCCCCCACAAGCAAAGGGCGCAGCCGCCTGGCGGCGTCCTGCTTGCCAAGCGCGGGCGCGTCCGCTCGCAAAAGCGGCGTGAGTGCGGAGACCTTGACGGATAAATTGGCGCGGGGAAGCGTTCCCGTGGCGTCGCGTTCGAGCATTGGACGTTCCGGCCAGCCGCGCACCGCGGCCGCGAGCTCCGCCAGCGCGGCGGCACAGCGGTGCGCGTAGCGGTCGGCCTCGGCGGCGGTGACGGTGGCCTCGCCCAAAAGGTCGACGGAACTCGCGATCCCGCGATTCCAGAGTTGCGAGAGCACGCTCAGCGCGGCGCGCGGAGTCTCGCCCACGATGAAGCGGTGGGCGATGTGGCGCACGCCACGGGCGGCAGCCGCGCCGAGCGCGGCGCGGCCCGCCTTGGTGTGAGCGATGCGCATCGCCGCCTCGAGCGGCGGCGGCGCTTCGGGCACCTCGTCGAGAAAGTCAGTCAGGTGGCGAGCCACGTCGTCCAGTGACCGGCACGCGGGCACGACATCGACGAAGCGAAACAGCGCCGCGCGCAGCTCGCGATCGGAGGAAGCCATCTCCATGGCGCGAGCGTCGACGGCCCGTACCGGGTGACGCAGCGCCGAAGGGAATGAGCCATGCAGCTCGCCGCCCAGTTGCTTGATCTCCCGCTCGAGCTCGGGGTTGGAGACCGCGCCGTCTACGCGCTTCTCGACGGGCGGAGATGGCTGCGCTCGGTCCATCCTCACGCAAGTATGTTGACCGCGCGGGCCACCACCAGCACGACGATCAGCAGCGCGACGAGCGCCTGCGCGCTCATCAGCATCTTGGCGTTCGCCGTCAGTGGCATCGTGTCGGTGGGGCTGAAGGCTGTCGAATTCGTCAGCGAGAGGTACAGGTAGTCGATCAGACCGGGGGTCCAATCCGGCGCTATCTGGCGGCCCTCGGTGGTCATGTTGGGAAAGAAGAAGTCGGGCATGGCGTCTGTTCGCTGCGCGCGGGCGAGGGGCCCGCCGCGGTCGAGCTCCCAATACCACAGTCCGAACAGCAGCACGTTGGTCAGCCACAGCGCGAGGCCGGAGAAGATCAGCTCGCGGCCACCGGCCTTGCCGCCGTGGACCAGATAGCGCGTCAGCTCGATCAGCGAGAAGACGTTGACCGCGCTCACGAATCCGATCAGGCAGAGCGCAAGCCTCCGTCGCAGCGGGGAGTGGCGCACTCGGGGGTGGGGCGTGGCGCCAGCCAGGCCGAACAGCAGCGTGACCTCGATGGCGGGCATGAGCCAGGAGGGTCCGATGGTGATCTTCTCTGGCAGTGCGAACTGGAGCCCGATCGCGCCCGCCACGACCAACTGCGGTCCCCAGATCGGGTCCCGCTCGGAGATCATCGCGCCGACTTCCCTGGAGCGGTCCAGGAAGTCGGTGTCACGCCGCCGTCGTTGCTGCTGTTCGCTCACGACCTGATCAGCGCCAGCACCTCGTCTCGCCGGCGCTCCATGTCAGCGCGCGAGCGCAGCGACTCCAGGCACAGACGAAGCAGGGGCTCGGTGTTAGACGGCCGCACGTTGAAGTGCCAGTCCTCATAGTCGACCGACAGGCCGTCCAGCCACTGCTGATCTCCCTCTCGGTAATGCGCCGCGAGCTCGTCCAGCTTCTCCTGCTGGTCGCCGACCTCGGAGTTGATTTCTCCGGAGATGAAGTAATGCGCGCGATAGGGCTCGAGCAGCGCCGAGAGCTTGGCCCCCTCGATCGAGACCAGCTCCAGGATCAGGAGCGCGGGGAGCGTTCCCGAGTCGGCGCAGTAGAAGTCGTGGAAGTAGTAGTGGCCCGAGACTTCGCCGCCGAAAACGGCGTGTTCGGCCCGCATGCGAGTCTTGAAGAAAGCGTGCCCGACGCGGTTGATGAGCGCGCGGCCGCCGGCGCGGGAGACCGTGTCGGGGACGGCGCGGCTCGCTCGCACGTCATAAAGGATCGTGGCTCCGGGCTGCTTGCGCAGCATCGAGTCCGAGAGCAGCGCGGTCAGAAAGTCCCCATCCACGAACGCCCCCGTGTCATCGATGAGGAAGCAGCGATCGCCGTCGCCGTCCCACGCGATGCCGAGGTCCGCGCCGCGGCGCACTACCTCCTCCATGATGAACTGCCGGTTTTCGGGCAGCAGCGGGTTGGGCTCGTGGTCGGGAAAGCTCCCGTCCGGCTGCCAATAGGAGGTCACCAGGTCGAGACGAAGCCGTTCGAGCAACGGCCCGACCATCGGTCCCGCCATGCCGTTGCCGCCGTCTACCACCACGCGGAGGGGCTTTACCGCGGCGGGGTCGATGAACGCGAGCGCTGCCTCCTGGAAATCGCCGTAGATGGAGACCTCCTCCACGTTTCCGCCGCCCGGGGGCGAGGGAAGCCCCTCGTCGAGCAGGGTGCGTATCTCCGCTAGACCCTCGTCCCCAGAGAGGGCGACCGCCCCGCGCCGCACGAGCTTGGCCCCCGTGTAAGCCTTTGGGTTGTGGGAGGCTGTGCACATCAGCCCCCCATCGAGGTCCCGCGAGCCGACGAGGTAGTAGAGCATTTCGGTGCCAATCTGGCCCGCGTCTACGACCGTAGCGCCCTCGACGCGCATCCCCTCGCAGTAGCTCGCGGCGAGCTCGGGCGCGCTCAGCCGCATGTCCCGGCCGAGTCCCAACCGGAGCCCATGCGGGGGCTTTTCCTCCAGGTCAGCGATCACCCGGGTGAACCCGCGGCCGATCAGGTACGCCGCATCGGCGTCGATGTCGGTGCCATAAAGCCCGCGGATGTCGTAAGCCTTGAAGATCTCCGGGGCAAGAGGGCCCATGCGCGCCCCGATGGTACCCGGGCGCCCGCCATCGGGAACGGTAGCTCCTCGGGGCGTGGCGAAGCGCGCTGGGCCTGCGGCGTCGGCGGTCACAGTGCCCCTACACTCCGCGCCGATGTCCGGTCACTCTAAATGGCATTCGATCAAGCACAAGAAGGCGGTCGTGGACGCACGGCGCGGCCAGCAGTTCACAAAGCTCGCTCGCGCGATCACGGTCGCGGCACGCGAAGGAGGAGGCGATCCCGAAGGCAACTCGGGCCTGGCCCTGGCGATCCAGAAGGCCCGGGACGCTTCGATGCCCAAGGACAACATCGAGCGCGCGGTCACCAAAGGAACCGGTGAAGCCAGCGACACCGACCAGATCCAGACCGTGGTCTACGAGGGGTACGGGCCCGGCGGAGTCGCGCTGCTGATCGAAGCCCTCACCGACAACCGCAACCGCACGGGTGCCGAGATCCGCCACGCCTTCTCCAAGTACGGTGGCAGCCTCGGGGAGCCAGGGTCGGTCTCCTACCTGTTTGAGAAGCGAGGCGTGATCACCCTCGACGCGACCCGCTACGACGAGGACGACCTGATGCCCGCGATCGACGCCGGCGCGCAGGACATCGTCCGCGACGACGACGTGCTCGAGGTGATCTGCGGGCCGGGCGGTGTTCAGGGCGTGCGCGACGCACTCGAGCGCTCGGGGATTGCGATCGAGAGCGCCGATGTAGTGCAACGACCGCGTTCCCGCGTGCCCGTCGGTGACGATGTCGCCCCCAAGCTCATCCGCCTGATCGACGCTCTGGAGGACTCGGACGACGTCGCCGCCGTGAACGCGAACTTCGACATCAAAGCTGGCGTGCTGGAGCGGATCGCCTCGTGATCCGAATCGCGACGGCACTTCTGGCGGGCGTCGCGCTCGCCGTGGGGCTCGCCGGCTGTGGTGGGAGCTCGAAGGCGCAAGGCGTCGTCCAGGCGCCGTCCGAAGGACTGACGGCACCGCCGCCCCCGCCGCCGCTCCCTGCGGCGCTGGAGCACAAGCCGACAGTGACGGTGCCGAAGGGCCCGCCCCCCAACCATCTCGTCAAGATCGACCTGGTGAAGGGCACTGGCGCGGCCGCGACGCCGAGCTCGACCGTGACCGTGCAGTACGTGGGCGTGCTCTATAAGAACGGCAAGCAGTTCGACGCCTCGTGGAACGACGGCAGCGGGCAGCCGATCCAGCTTTCCCTGGCCGGCGGCGTGATCAAGGGCTGGACGCAGGGCATCCCGGGAATGCGGGTCGGGGGCCGCAGAGAGCTGATCATCCCGCCCAGCCTGGCGTATGCGAAGAAGGGCGCCGGCTCGAAGATCCCGCCTAACTCGACGCTCGTATTCGTGGTCGACCTCCACGACGTCTCCTAGACCGAACGGGAGGCTCGTCCACGGGCGGGGAGGCTCGTGCCGCGCGCGGGCAGGCTCGTCCACGCGCGGGGAGGCGTCCGCCCCCGCAAGCAGAATTGACACGCAGATGATCGTGTTGGGAATCGACCCGGGGACCGCCAGCACCGGCTACGGCGTCGTGCGCGCCGACTGCACGCGCTGGCGACCGGAGTGATCGATACCAGGGCCGGAATACCCCCGGAGCGTCGCCTGGCCGAAATCCATGCTCGAGTGTGCGAGCTGCTCGACCGCCACCGGCCCGAGGCGCTCGCGATCGAGGGGCTCTACTTCGGCGCCAACGCCCGCACCGCCTTCGCGGTCGGCCAAGCGCGAGGGGTCGTGCTCCTGGCCGCGGGCGAGCGAGGAGTGCCGCCCCATTCCTACACCCCTCAGCAGGTCAAGGACGCCGTCTGCGGCCACGGCGGAGCGGCCAAGGACCAGGTGAGGAACATGGTCGCGCGGCTGCTCGCGCTGCCGCCGCCTCCGCCGCGAGACCACACGGCCGACGCCCTCGCCGTGGCGATCTGTCACCTCAACCGTGCGCCGGTTGCGCGCGCGGTAGCGGCCGCGGCTCAGAGCAACTCCGTCCACCGGGGAGCGCCGCGGTGATCGCGCTGCTTTCTGGCACGGTCGCCGTCCGCCGAGCGGACCACGTCGTGATCGACTGCGGCGGTGTCGGCTATCGGCTCGCGGTCTCAGCCCAGACGCTTCGCCATATTCCGGCGGTCGGGGGGAAGGCGACGGTTCACACCCACCTGATCGTGCGCGACGACGCGATCGCGCTTTTTGGCTTCGCCACCGAGGAGGAACGCGAGCTGTTCCTGATGCTGCTGTCGGTCCAGTCGGTCGGGCCCAAGATGGCCCTGGCCGTGCTCTCGGGCGGTCCTCCGCGCGAGCTGCTGGCGATGCTCGCGGCGGGCGACGCGGCCCGGCTCCAGGCGGTCCCGGGAATCGGCAAGCGCACGGCGGAGCGGATCGTCGTCGAGCTCCGGGAGAAGGTCGGCGACACGCTGCCCGGCACCACGGTCGCCTTCACCCGGCCGGACGATCCGCACTCGGTCGCGCGGGAGGGCCTGATAGGCCTCGGCTATAGCGCGGCCGAGGCCGATGAGCTTCTGGAAGGCGTGAGCGGGCAGGAGCCCGAAGAGTTGATCTCGGGCGCGCTGAGGATGGCCCGGCGATGATGGGTGCGTATCCACGGAGGCTCCAGCGGTGAGGAACGCGCCCGAGCCACGGCTGCAGGCTCCCGAGGAGCTGGCCGACGACGAGTTCGACCGGTCGCTCCGACCACGACGGCTGGCGGACTTCGTGGGCCAGACAGCGATAAAGGAGCAGCTGGCGATCTCGATCGAGGCGGCCGTCAGCCGCCAGGAGGCGCTCGACCACGTGCTGCTCGCGGGACCGCCGGGGCTCGGCAAGACCTCGCTGGCCCAGATCATCGCGGCGGAGATGCACGTCCAGTTCGTGCAAACGGGGGGGCCGGCACTGGAGCGCAAGGGCGATATCGCCGCGTTCCTCACGGCACTCGAGCCAGGGGCGGTCTTCTTCGTCGACGAGATCCACCGGCTGGCGCGCGCGCTCGAGGAGACCTTCTACCCGGCGATGGAAGACGGCTGCCTGCCGATAACTGTGGGACAGGGCGCAGGTGCGCGTGTGGTCACGCTCGAATTGCCGCCTTACACGCTCATCGGCGCCACCACGCGGACGGGGCTCGTCAACGCGCCGCTGCGGGACCGCTTCGGCATCCAGCAACGGCTCGAGCACTACTCGGTCGAGGATCTGACGCGCATCGTGCATCGCTCCGCGCGGCTGCTCGACGTCGAGATCGAGGACCGGGGCGCCCGCGCGATCGCCGGGCGCAGCCGTGGGACCCCGCGCGTGGCTAACCGCCTGCTCAAGCGCGTGCGGGACTACGCCGAGGTGCGCGGAGGCGGCGCGGTCATCGAGCGCATCGCTGTGGAGGCGCTAGAGCTGCTGGAGGTAGACGACGAGGGGCTCGACCGCCTCGACCGAGAGATCCTGCGGGCCATCTGCGAGAAGTTCTCCGGCGGTCCCGTGGGCCTATCGACGCTCGCGGTGGCAGTGGGGGAAGAGCAGGACACGATCGAGGACGTCTACGAGCCGTACCTGTTGCAGCGGGGTCTGATCGAGCGAAAGCCCCGCGGGCGGACCGCGACCCGCCGCGCCTTCGCCCACCTGGGACTGGAGCCGCCGGGGCAGCCCACCCTGCTCTGAGCGCTGGAGCGGCGCGGCGACCGCGCTGGCTATCCTGACCAGGCAGTGTCGAAGGAGCACTATTTCATCTGCCCCAACTGCGGACATCGCTCAATGGGAACCGACCGCACCACGGACTTCGGTCGCGAGGTTCGGGGCTGCGACAAGTGCGGTTTTGCGTACCTGTTCGAACTCCTCGACGACTACTACCCCGCTCCCAACGCGGCCTTCTTCGCCTGTGACGCGGGCGGACGGATCGTCAACTGTGGCAAGGGTTCGTTCGAGCTCACGGGATTGAAGACCGAGCAGGTGATGGGGCGGCCCGTGCGGGAGGTGCTGGGCCTGGAGTTCGCGGACGGGACCGACCACGTGCAAACGGCCCTGGACTGGGAGGTGCGCGTTCAGGGCAAGCCAGTCGAGGTACAGGGCGAGAACGACCATCCGGCGAGCGCCGTAGCCGACATCTTCCCGGCCTACGACGACGAGGAAGGTGGAGTCCTGCTGGTCCTCACTCCCACCAACCACGGCCACGCCGGCTAACGGCGTCCAGCTCCAGAGCCATTAGCATCCAGCGCAAGTCATGAGTGATCGGCGGCGCTACGGATTCATTCTGCTGCTCGTGGCCGGGCTGATCGCGGCTTCGGCCGTGATCATTTCGCAGAGAAAGACAATCCTTGGGTTGGACCTGAGGGGCGGTGTCGAGCTCGTCTACCAGGGGCAGCCCACGCCCCAGACGCCCCACGTGACCCAGGACGCGCTTCAGCGCGCGGTCGACATCATGAACGCGCGCGTCAACCAGCTGGGTGTTACCGAGCCGCAAATCCAGACCTCGGGCGGCAACCAGATCACTGTCGCGCTGCCCGATGTGACGGACACGGCCCGCGCCATCCAGGAGGTCGGTACGACCGCTCGCCTCGAGTTCTATGACTGGGAGCGCAACGTGCTGCTGCCGGACGGGAAGACAGTCGCGAGCGCACTCGCGGGACTTCCGCCCGGGTATCAGAGCAACCAGAGCCTGCTGTCCTCGGACCAGAGGCTGGCGGTCGCGATCAGCCAGGGCGGAGGCGCCCCCGGGCAAGGCAGCGTGCCGCTGTACGACGCGGTCAAGCTCGCCTCAAAGCAGCCGGTCCACGCCAGCGCAGACAACGCCCGTAAAGGATCGCAGTACTACCTGTTCGGCAATCCCGGCAGCGCCGCTTGTAGCGCCGGCGAGCGCAGCGAGGGAATCGCTGCCTCTGCGCCAACTGGCTTCCACTGTCTCCTGAACGGGCCCGATACGTCGCTCACAAACCTCTACTCGGGGCTGCCGGCCGGCGTGTCTGAGGCGCTGGCGAAGTCGCAGGGGCAGGTTCTCAAGGTGCCGCAGGGAACCGTGGTGCTCCAGGCGACGTCGCCGAGCTTCTCTCTGCGGCAAAGCCCGATCTGGCGCCCCACCGCGCAGTTCTATGTCCTCAACGACAACGTCGCGCTGTTCGGCAACGACATCACAAATCCGCAGCAGTCGACCGACACATCCGGGGCGCCTGACGTCAGCTTCGGCTTCAGCTCGAGGGGTCAGACCAAGTTCCAGCAGGTGACCAACGAGATCGCCCAGCGCGGTGTGCAGGTCAGCGGGCTCGGTCCCCGGCTGAACCAGCATTTTGCGGTCGCGCTCGACACCAACCTGGTCACGGTCCCGCAGATCGACTTCAAGCTGTACCCCAACGGGATCATCGGCGGCAACGGCGCCGACATCACCGGCGGTTTCACCGCCACGACGGCACAGCAGCTGGCGCAGGTGCTGCGCCTGGGCGCGCTGCCGATCAACCTCAAGCTGATCTCCGAGCAACAGGTGTCTGCGACGCTGGGCAAGCAGGCGCTCCACCAGGGGCTGATCGCGGGTCTCGCCGGGCTCGCGATTGTCGTTCTGTTCCTGCTCTTCTACTACCGCGTGCTCGGCATGATCGCCACGGCGGGGCTGTTCGTCTACGCGCTCTACTTCTACGCCCTGATCAAGCTGATCCCCGTCACGCTCACACTGCCAGGGATCGCCGGCCTGATCCTCACCATCGGCGTGGCGGCCGACGCGAACATCGTGATCTTCGAGCGGGTCAAGGAGGAGATCCGCGCCGGGAGATCGATCCGCCAGGGGATCATCACCGGGTACCGCAAAGGGCTGACCGCGATCATCGACGCCAACGTGGTCACGATCATGACCGCGTTCATCCTGTTCGTGCTCGCCACGTCGGACGTGAAGGGGTTCGCGCTGACGCTGGGCATCGGCACATTCGTCTCGCTCTTCACCGCGGTGATGGCGACGCAGGCGATCCTCATGACGATGGGCCGCTCGCGCCTGATCGCGCGGCCCTCGGCGCTCGGCGCGGGCAAGCGGCGTTTCGGCTGGCGCTTCGACTTCATGGGCGCCTCCAGGTACTTCTTCACGATGTCGGGTGTGATCCTGCTCGTGGGCGCGCTTGCAGTCGGAGGCAAAGGCCTCAACCTGGGCATCGACTTCACCTCGGGCACACGCATCACCACGGGTCTCCAGCACCGGGCGACGATCGCCCAGGTGCGCTCGGTCATGACCTCGAATCACGCCATCAACCCGCAGGTGCAGAGGGTTACCAACAACAGGGCTCTGGGCCCCTACGCGTTCCAGATCTCCTCCAAGGAGCTGCGGCCCGGCGAGGTCAGCGCCGTCAAGAGCGACTTCCAGAGCAAGTTCGGCGTGCGGACGTGGGACTCCACGTCGATCGGCCCGACCTTCGGCCGCACGATCGCCGACGCCGCGGTCATCGCGATCATCGCCTCGCTGCTGGTGATCTCGGTCTATGTGGCGCTGCGCTTCGAGTGGAAGTTCGCGGTGCCGGTGTTGATCGCGCTGGCGCATGACCTGCTGATCACCAGCGGCGTGTACGCGCTCACCGGCCGGCAGGTGACCGTCGACACGGTGGCAGCGCTCTTGACGATTCTGGGCTACTCGTTATACGACACGATCATCGTCTTTGACCGGGTGCGCGAGAACATCCCCCGGATGCCGCGAGCTGCCTTCTCGCAGATCGTCAACCGCTCGATGTCGGAGGTGCTGACCCGGTCGCTGGCGACCACCTCGTGCACGCTGCTGCCGGTGATCGCGCTGCTTTTGTTCGGCGGCGGCGGCGTTCTGGGCGACTTTGCCTTCGCGCTGCTGATCGGGATCGCCTCCGGTGCCTACTCGTCGATCTTCATCGCCTCGCCGGTCCTGACCCACTGGAAGGAGCGCGAGGCCGGGTACCGTACTCGCCGCAAGCGGATCACCGCTGAACTTGGCTACGTGCCTGCCTACGCGACCGCCGGCGGGGATGTAGAGCCCACCCCAAAGCGTCCGCGCCGGACGGGGCGGCTCACCGCCCCCGAGCCAGACACGGTGTCGGCGGCCGAGTTCGAGCAGATGAAGCGCGACCTTGAAATCGACGAACAGGAGGCGGCGCTCTCGCCACGCCAGACCTCGACCTTGACCAAGCGCCTTGCCCACACGGCGGAGCCGGAGGCACCCGGACCGGCCGCGCGGCGCACCCGCGCCGGCGCCGATGGTGCGTCGCGGGCGGAGCGGCGCAAGACAGCGACCCGGTCGGCGCCGCCCGCGCCCGAGGAGATCCCACCCGCCGCGACGCCCGAGGCCGAGCCACCCGCTCCGGCGCCCGATATCCCCGAGAACG
>Ga0213882_10000540_pt1 | contig 12201 bp, 6 predicted proteins | sample BarmaccoBMER_R09_FD_160106 | JGI IMG/M metagenome (GOLD analysis project Ga0213882, IMG submission 160106) | Barbacenia macrantha exposed rock microbial communities from rupestrian grasslands, the National Park of Serra do Cipo, Brazil - ER_R09 ...
CTTTCATCCGGTCATTGCCGAGCAGATGCTCCATTACCGGGCCGAAAGAAACAGCCGACAGGATTTCGGGAATAACGATGAAAAAATTAAAAATCCCCATATAGATGCCCATTTTATTTGAAGGGACGGCAGACGACAGTATGGAGTACGGCATCGAAAGAATGCTGGCCCAGGCGAGCCCAACCCCGATCATCGGTACAAACAATAGCCACTTGTCGTGAATGAGAGCGACAGATAGCAGGCCGACCGCTCCGGCGAGAAGACAGAGCGAGTGCGTCCCCCGCTTTCCGATTCGGTCGACAACAGAAGGCAGAAGAGGAGAAACAAGAAAGCAGACCGCGTTATACACCCCGGAGCAATAGCCGGCCCAGATTACGCCATCTGTGTACGTGGCCTCCCGCGTCGATCGGGCGCCGAACACGTTACGCGCAACCGCAACTGCGAAATACAGAAACATACAAAACAGCCCTAACCACGTCAGGAACTGAACCAGCGCAAGTTGCCGCATCGTCTTCGGCATGTTCAGCAGCGAATGCCGGATCTCGGCAAGGTCGAAGCGTTTGGCACGCTTCAGCCGCTCGCGTTCCTGCGCGCTGGGCGGATATTCTTTCGTCGTGAGAATGGTCACCAGCACCGCTCCGAGAAATGCTACGGCACCGATCCAGAATGCGACCCGGACGATCTGAGGAATGCTGTGGCCGTTAGAGGATCCAGTGGCGGGTACGATTCGGCCAAGTAGCAGGGGCAGATACGAAGCAGCGACGCTGCCGAGACCTATAAAGAAACTTTGCATCGTGAAGCCGCGAGCTCGCTGTTCATCCGGAAGCATATCGGCGACAAACGCGCGAAACGGCTCCATGCTGATATTGATCGAAGCGTCGAGAATCCAAAGGAGGCCCGCGGCCATCCACAAAGCGGCGCTTAGAGGCATGAATATCAGCGCAAATGAACTGAGCAGAGCGCCCGTGAGGAAGAACGGCCGTCTTCTGCCCAGCGGTCCCCATGTGTTGTCGCTCCAATGGCCGATGATCGGTTGAACGATCAAGCCTGTCAACGGAGCCGCCAGCCACAGAATCGGAAGCTCGCCCGGCTGTGCGCCCAAAAATTCATAGATGGCGCTCATATTGTTCATCTGCAGCGTCCAGCCAAACTGTATGCCCAGAAAGCCGAAACTCATGTTCCAGATCTGCCAGAAACTGAGGTGAGCTTTCTGCATCGCGAGCGCCCGTTTCCGAGGCCGACTATCAGCGTTTACGTTATCAGAGTTTCTGCCGCGGAATCAGCAGAATACTCGCAATAATCCAGCAGAGTTCGTGCGCTATCGTTTACTTGAACTTAGTTCCTGTTGCAAGTAACCGTTATGGGTACTGAACTTGAACACCTGGAACCGATCCTGCTGCTGCTCCTTATGCTGGTGGCGGCGCTAGCGGTCCTGGCCAAGCGGCTCCACATCGCTTATCCAATCGTTATGGTGCTCGGCGGATTGGCGTTGAGCCTTCTACCCGAAGTTCCACGCGTTTCGCTCAATCCGAACGTTGTGTTTCTGGTGATCCTGCCGCCTCTTCTTTTTTCAGCGGCGTTCCATACATCCTGGCGCGACTTCCGCGACAACTTGGTGAGCATCCTAATGCTCGCGTTCGGATTGGTCGGTTTCACGATCTATGGCGTGGCGAGCACTACCCGCGTTCTTCTTCCTGGCTTCGATTGGAAGCTGGGCCTTGTGCTCGGCGCTGTGGTGGCGACGACGGACGCGATCGCCGCGACCGCGACAGCGAAACGATTGGGACTGCCGCGCCGGGTAACCGACCTGCTGGAGGCTGAAAGCCTGGTGAACGACGGTAGCGGATTGGTGGCCTTAAGATTCACGCTGCCGATGGTCGTTGTCGGAGTTACACCCTCCGTCGCCAAGGGCGTAGGGACTCTGTTGTACCTGATCGTCGCGGCCGTGTTAATCGGGCTGTTCATTGGATTCGGAATCGATCAGGTCCAAAAGCGAATCGAGGATGCGCCGGTAGAGATCACAATTAGCCTGATCACGCCGTACCTGGCCTATTTGAGTGCCGAGTGGCTCCAGTGCTCGGGGGTCCTGGCAACCTTGGCGTGCGGGATTTATCTGGGACGGCGGAGCTCAGCGCACTACTCACTACACGCTCGCATCGAGTCCACAGCTTTTTGGCGAACTCTGGATTTCATTCTGAATGGGCTCGTTTTTCTGCTGCTTGGCTTGCAGCTACCGGTGATTCTGTCGGAGATTCACGGATACAGTGTGGGACAGCTTGTACGAGATGGGGCAGTCTTCAGCGGAATTGTCATTCTGCTTCGCTTGCTTTGGGTGTTCCCGGGAGCCTGGATTTCCGGGCACATCCAGCACAGAATTGCACGCAAGGAGCTTCAGAATATATCGCCGCGGTCCGTCCTACTGGTGGGCTGGGCGGGAATGCGTGGAGTACTGGCGTTGGCTGCGGCCTTGTCGTTGCCGGAGAGAATACATACCGGTGCGCCCTTCCCCCAACGCAGTTTGATTATTTTTCTGACGTTTTGCGTGATATTCGCCACTTTGGTTTTACAAGGCTTGAGCATGCCGGCCCTTATTCGAAGGCTAGGTCTGGCCGGCCCGTCCCCCGCACGAGCAGAAGAGACGGCAGCACGCAGACAGATGATCCAGGCGGCCCTCGAAGCATTAGCGGAGATCCGGGCCCAGGGGACCAGGGAAGAGAGAGCGCTGTACGATCGCCTAGAGGCACATTACAGACGCCGGCTCGCTTCTGTCGGTCAGGAATCGGCGGAACGCGAACGGTCCGCGCGCAAGATTGAGCATCAGCGGTTCGTAGCTCAGGAGTTACGGGATGTCGAACGCGCAGTCGCGCTTCGGCTTCGAGACGAGAACCAGATACACGATGAAGTCCTGCGCCGGCTGGAGCACGAGTTGGATCTGCTCGATGCCCGGTTTGCGGAATCCGAGCAGTAGCCGTATCACGGCGGGAGTTCCTAACCTGAGGTGCGCTGGTTTCCGACTTCTACAACCGACCGAGCGAGCAGGTCAAAATCTTCGCGCCGGCTGCGATGATTGACGATGGCCACGCGAATCGCGACCTTGCCGTTCAGCCGCGTAGTGGACGGCGCAGCCATGCCGCGTTCCTGCAAATCAGCGACAATATCGCGGTTCAACTGGTCCACATCTTCTCCGTTCGCTCCAGGTGGACGATAACGGAAACAGACAATATTCAGAGTCGGTTCTGCCAAAAGCTCTAACCTGGGGTCCGCTTCGATGAGTCGCGCTAAATATCTTGCCTGGCGGCAATTCTTTTCGATCATCTCGCCGAATCGCCGCGTTCCGTGCTCCTTCAAGGCAAACCAGACTTTGAGAGCACGGAAGCTGCGAGACAACTCAGGTCCAAAATCGGTAAACCACTCCCCGCCTCCGGCCAGCCCACGATCCAGGTGCCGCAAGTAATCGGGCCGCGTGGCGAATGCATTGCTATGCAACTGACGGTCGCGTACGAGCACACAACCTGCGTCATATTGCACGTACAGCCATTTATGAAAGTCGAAGGCGATCGAATCAGACAGTTCGATGCCTCGAATCAGCGGCCGCAGCGAATCACTCAGTGCGCAAAGAGCGCCAAAAGCGCCATCCACGTGGAACCACAGCCTCTCATCCCGGCAAATCTTGGCGAGCGCGGCAAGGTCGTCAATTGCTCCTGTGTTAACCGTTCCGGCGCAACCGACAACACAGAACGGCTCACGTCCTGCCTGCCGGTCTTCCTTAATGGCTTCCAGCAGAGCCTCGGGTCTGATCGCTCGCTTCTCATCCACTGCGATCTTCCGCAGTGAAGCATGACCAAGCCCGAGAAGCTCGAGCGCCTTGCCGACTGAGCTATGCGCTTCTTTTGAGGCATACGTGACCAGCGCCTTCGGCGCGCACCGGATCCCTTCTGCGCGAACATCGCAGCCGGCGCGAGCGTTTCGCGCGACGGCCAATCCAATCACACTGCCCATGGATGTTCCACTCACCAGGACACCGCTCGCCTCGCTCGGATAGCCAATGATGTGGCGGCACCAATCAATAACAGTGCGCTCTACGTACAAGGCTCCGTGGTCCCGGCCGCCACAGTTGGAATTCATGGCCGCCGACAGCATTTCCGACAAAATCCCAGTCGCCAACCCGGTTCCATGTACCCAGCCCCAAAAGCGCGGGTGAATGTTGCCTGTTGGATAGGGCAGAATTAGCTCGCGAAAGTCGCAATATGTATTCTCAATCCCTTGCGGCGTCAGCGGCAACGGCTCTTTCAAACGATGTTTCACGTTTTCCGGTACGGGCTGCCACACTGGCGTTTCCCGAACTTGCTGGACATAGCTGATCGCCTCATCAAGCGCGCCGTGAGCCAACTGGCGGAAGGCCTCCCAATTTTGGGGATCGAGCGATTCGTCTGGACAACGATCGCCGTCATGCGTCTGCATGCTGGGATTGTAGCCTCAAGACATCACTAGCAACGCTAGACGTTATCGGCCCAAGGCTGCGGACCGATTCGCATGATCGAATCTGGCCGGATTTGGTGTCCACTGAGGGAGCTTCGCCTTGCAGAAACCCATTCCTAATCCTCAAAATGTGTTTTCGGGCCCCGACGCAATCAAACGCTTTCTTGATCCGGATTGCAATCCTCCTTTACCTTTGGTCGAGCTTCCGCGCTCGCTGAATCCATTCGCGGATCAGGGGGTCAAGATCTTCGCAAAGCTGCTATATCTACTGCCGTTGCTGAATCTGAAGTCCCTCGCTGCGTTGAGCATGCTGCAAGATGCCGCTGACAAGCTTGATGGTGTTCACACGCTTGTGGAGAACTCTTCCGGCAACACAGTTTTTTCGCTCGCCATCATCGCTCGCTTGTTTGGAATTCGATCCGTTAGGGCCCTCGTCCCCATTGATCTGGCGCCCGGCAAGATCGAGCTGCTGCGATTGGCGGGCGCCGAGATCCGGTTCGCGCCTTCGAACGAAAGTGGAGTTGCGTTCGCCAGGCGAGCGGGCAACCGGCCCGGCTTCCTCAATTTGGGCCAGTATGGCAATCCAGCGAACATCGCAGCGCATGCCAACTGGACCACCCGGCAGGTCTGGGAGCAGACCGGCGGCACGCTCACGATCTACTCCGCGGCAATGGGAACGACTGGTACCGCTCTGGGGGCAGTAAAATTTTTTCGAGAGAACGCCCCGGATGTAACGGTCGTGGGAGTATACGTCCTGGCCAATAATGCCATTCCCGGAGTGCGGTCCATGGACGCATTGAAAGAGGTTGAGTTCGATTGGGCATCCGAGCTTCCAAACCGTGTGGGAGCGGGCACCACTGAATCCTACAAACAGAGCCTGGATCTTTGCCGGGCAGGCTTGATGGCGGGACCCAGTTCAGGATTTGCACTGGCAGGGTTGTTGCGCTTTCTTCGAGAGCAGCCGAATCTCGATCGGTTCCGTAACGCCGACGATGAGGTCATCTGCGCATTTGTGTGCGGTGATACCCCGTTCCCGTATCTCGACAAGTACTCAACCATCTTGGCTCCCACCGAGTTCAGCCTGCCGAACGGAGCGCAAGACGACGATTCGGGTTAAGAGCGCTAGACGGCGCAATTTCCGATCCGTTACACCTGATGCGCTCGCCCCGTCTATTGAATGCGGGCCGGGTCGATCGCGACTTGCTACAGCCTTGAAAGTGCAGAACAGGAGGGCGCTACGCTTTCACAAAGTTTCAGAAATAGTCTGCGGCCTTTGGTGCCGCAACCGCTGCTCGTAGCGCGAGGACGGATCCTGCACCGTGCCGAGGAAATCAGGGAACAATTTCCCTTATTCAAGCTGCAATATTTCTCGCCACACAACGTGAGCTTCGGAAAAAGAAAGGAGCTGGCGCGAAGAATGCGCCTGGCGCACGAAGGAATAGAATGCGCGCACACGCATGCCGAGATGGATCGCCTCATCAGAGCGATTTTGGCCATCCCTGTTTCAACTGAGGGGTGCATCATCGAAGCTGGCTGTTTTAAGGGTGGCAGCACGGCCAAGCTGAGCCTCGCAGCCAAAATCGCCGGCAGAAAATTGATAGTGTTTGATTCGTTTTCGGGCATCCCGTCCAATCAAGAGGAGCATGGCACGGACATTTTCGGACGGCGCGCTGGTTTTCGCGAAGGCAATTATGTCGGGCGCTTGGAAGAGGTGCGTGACAATGTGAGCCGTTTTGGGGAAGTGGACTGTTGCGAATTTGTCGAGGGTTGGTTCGAAGATACGATGCCAGCGTTTCAGCGGCCGGTGGCATTGGCATTCATCGATGTCGATCTTGCCTCTTCCACCAGAACTTGCCTGCAATATCTCTACCCATTGCTCGTACCAGGCGGCTCCATTTTTTCGCACGACGGTCACCTGCCCCTCTGTATCCAGGCTATTGACGATGATGAGTTCTGGACCAAGACTGTGGGCTACTCGAAGCCTCAGATGCCGGATCTTGGGAAGAAGAAGCTCTTGCAGATTACTAAGCCGATTGGCGTCTAACCTGTTGGCTGCGATCAGGTCGCTCAAGCTGTGGAGACTTCCGCGCCTTAGTTACATGCCTTGACCATCGACCTGCATTCATTAGCGCAACTGCCGGCACAAAATAGCGATCATCATCACCGGCAGCAAAGCGTTTGACGTACTCGAGACCGACTTCTACGTTAATCAGCGGATTTCCCTCCAAAAAATGAATGCCTTCCACGATCGTCTCCAGCCCCTCGCGATTGCGAAGCCAGCGAGAGGAAGTGATGTGAAGCGGAGTATAGCTCCTCTGCAAATGCGTCCGAATCGGACGTATGAAATTGCGATAAATGGAATTCCGGCGAACACGATCTCGCAAGGATGGTTTGGCTTCCGTTACTGCACCCATAGTGCTTATCGCAGGTATGCGACTGACTGGATGACCCAGTTTCAACAGCGCTTCGCGTATCGCTTTACCCTGATGACGATGTGTGGGCCGGCTCGCTGAGTACCAGCTCCAGATGGAAGGATGAAAGATCGGCGATACAATATCGCCCTCTTCGTACCATCCGAGCATAAATCCGAAATGAACTTGCCGGCAAATATCCGAGATCAACCGCCTTTCGAATCCTATTTCGAAACCGTCTTCCACGACAGATCCCATGGATTGGCAAAGATCCTTGAGACGCTTATTTAGGGCTTCAGCGCCATCGGGTGTAAGAGCCTGGCTCAAATCGCCAATCGTAAGGGAAGAGCCGCGGCCCATCGCTTGGAGAACTAAGGCCGCTGCGCCAGTAACCGGTGCTCCGGCCAGCCGCGCAGGGGGCACTTCTGATTGATGGCGTACAAACCAAGCTTTGAGAATGGTGTCAAAGAGGAAAGCGTGCGCAACGGAACTTATGCCAAATGAGCGCCACTCGATTCCGAAACCCTTCTGGTTGATGAAATTTGCGTCCAGCATCCCACCCGTGATTAGCGACGCTTCTCGAACCATATTCACGTAATGGAGTGTAGGTAATTGGTGAAGGCGGAACTCGCCGGTAGAACAGGCTTCGGCGATTTTGACCGCAATGCTGGTTTCCTCTGGGAAATAATCCAACGTGATCGCTTTGCGTCCGGTGTCCGCCAGGGCTAATGTGAACCGGGAATCTAGCCCGCCGCTCATGAGTAACCACGTCCCGGGATCTTTCCAGGTTTCTTGGACGGCGCTTGTCAGGCAGCCGAGTAAAGTACCGGCGGGGTCTGTTTGAACTGCGGCGTGCAAGTCTTGGAGTCTCAGCGCAAAGCGGCGCTTGCGTGTTGCGCTGGTTCTTAAGTCTATTTCAACGAACTCACCCGGCTCGAGACGGCGCGTATGGGTCAGGGTCGTGTCCTCAGCCGCGTATATCGAACCAATTGCACACGCTTCAAGAAGTGCAGGCCAGTTTACCTCCGCATCCACTTCGTTGGCACTGATGGTTGCCAGCTTATCGGCGGCGCACCAATCTCCTGCACGCTCGAACAAAAAAACAGGCCGCGTACCCAATGGGTCGACGAAGATTCTGACGGCGTCGTCCGCGATCTCGAACCCGCGGAAGCTCCCCGACCGGCCGTCGAGCCATTTCTCAATAGGTTCGCCCTTCTCCGGAAGCCGGTCCGGTTGGCCTTCGAGGAATAATACCCGGCCATCGTCTTCCAGGATATGCCGCTGAGCCGAAGTCCGGCAGTAGCACCATCGCGCACTGACCAAGCCTGAGGCAAACTCTCCAAATACATCGCTCGCTCCAAGGTCGACGACGTGCGGATAAGGGTGGCCCGGCACTCGTTGGGATCTAAGGCAAAATCCTGACATTCGGCTTTAGGGCGTATCTGGCGTTGACCGCGAGAACAACTCTCAAGTGGGAGAGTCCCGTACGGGGTACTTGGTTGCCCGGTTAATCTACGAAGTCAGGCTGTCCCGTTCTGGGCACCTTCCGGTCTGGCATAGATTTTCCTCGATTCTTGGACTCAAGGCCACAAAAGGGCACACGTCATTGCCCTCGAGAGTTGCTATCGAAGGGACGGTGGGGCGATTGTCCGATGAACGGATACCTCCCGAACCCGAGATTATTCAATAAGCTTGCCCCAAAAGTTTTGGGCTTGAAGAGTCGATAAATTGCCCCGAAAACAGTCTGCCCACCACGCAATCTCGTTTGGCATCGTTCTTGCGAGCTCTTTCGACATGGGAGGTCGTCTAATGGCAGGATCCAGACTCTCAGTCTGGCAATTGGGGTCCGAATCCCCGTCCTCCCAACAACATCTAGATTGAAAACTGCGCAGCATACGTGTGGCTTACTCGGGACTGGAAACTTGGGCCGCAGAACTTATGCGAACCGATTGAACGCTACCGCGGTTGGTTTGGATCGCGAGCACCAGCCTGCTCTGAACAACCAGTGTGAAAGGGATCCATACGCTTCAACGATCCGCTGACGAGTTCCCTTTCCCGTCGGCTCGACTGACAGCCTGACCCACTGGGATTCAAGGCGCTAGAATGCATTCGTCCGTACATGGAAGGCTTGAACAGTCCCAGACAGCTACCGTTCCTTGTCGGACGATATCGGTGTGAAGAGTACCTCGGAGGCGACATGGCTGAGGTGTATCGGGCGTAGGATACCGGAAAACTTCGAACAGACAGACACGTCAAAATCTCCCGGAAAAGCGTGAAGTATAAGGTCACTCACGCCGGTATTGAGGAAGTTGGTTGCGGGGGCAAGATTTGAACTTGCGACCTTTGGGTTATGAGCCCAACGAGCTACCTGACTGCTCCACCCCGCACTCTGATCGTAGCATCCGCTGCCCGTGGCTGCGCAAGTACGTTCAAAGCCTTGCCGAATATGAGTTCGGGACCTGCGGTTATCGGCGTGGGAACTCCCCTCAGCAGGGCTAGTGCGGCGTAAGAGCCCCGATCAGATCCACAGAATCCAGAATCACACGCGTCCCGGGCAGAAAACGTGACCTCCCGATTTATCCCAACGAAGCGGGTCGGGGCCGGCCGCCTGCGGCATCAAGAGCTCTTCAAAGCCCCAAAATTGCTGCCGGCGTTTAGTACCAGAGAAAGTCGTCACTGCGGAGTTTGTCACTGCGGAGTTTTACAGTAGATAATGCAAGTCTACAAAGCCTAAACCACCATGGCACGCTCTGGACCCCGGCGATCTGCGGCAGCAGTTCGGCAAACCATCTCGGCTCCCCGGCTCGATTCTCCCGAGCTTTACCTCAACCCGCACCTGAGTTTACTTGCCTTTCAACGGCGGGTACTGGAGAAAGCGCAGGATCCCGAAACGCCCCTGCTCGAAAGGGTGAAGTTCGTTTCGATCCTCGGGTCCAATATCGATGAATTCTTCATGGTTCGGGTAGCCGGGCTTTGGCAGCAGATCGAGACCAGAACCACCGAAATCAGCATGGACGGACGCTCGCCGTCCGAGCAGCTCGAACTGATCCGCCACGAGGTGACCAGCATCGTCGGCGAGATCTATCGCTTATGGCGCGAGGAGCTTATGCCCGAGCTGAGGGCAGCGGGCATTTACATTCTGAGTTTCGATGAGCTCAATCCCCAGCAGAAGACCGCCATGGACGACTACTTCCGGCGAGTCGTATATCCCGTCCTGACGCCCCTTGCCGTAGACCAGGGGCGGCCGTTTCCGCACATTTCGAATCTCAGCCTGAACGTGGCCGCCGTTGTCAGCAACGGCGACAGCCAGGAGCGGTTCGCGCGGGTGAAGGTTCCTGATTCGTTGCCGCAACTCCTCCCGCTTCCATCCGAGGCAGGCGAGCTCGCATTCGTGTGGCTGGAGCGCGCCATCATTGCCAATCTCCGAATGCTGTTTCCTGAAATGGAGATTCTGAAAGCCGACATGTTCCATGTCACGCGCGACGCGGAGCTGGCAATCCAGGAGCTCGAGACCGACGACCTGTTGGAAAGCGTGCAGGAAGCTGTGTTGCTGCGCCGGTTCCGCGATGCCGTGCGGTTGCAGGTGAATGCGGGCATGCCCCAGAGGATGCTCGAGCTTCTGACCAGCAATCTAGAGCTCGATCAAAACGACGTTTACAAAATGGATGGCCCGCTCGATCTGAGCCGGGTTCGCGCACTGCTTTCTATCGAGCGGCCGGTCCTTAAAGACAGGCCATTCATTCCGTTGACGCCAAAAGGTTTTTTGACCGCCTCGGCCCCGGAGATCTTTTCTGCGATTCAGGAATCGGACATCTTGATTCACCAGCCTTACGAGTCGTTTCAGCCGGTCATCGATTTTCTGCGGGCGGCGGCCGAAGACCCCGACGTACTGGCGATCAAGATGACGCTATACCGGGTTGGCCGGAAATCGCCGATTGTCGAAGCGCTGCAGCACGCCAGCCAGGACGGCAAACAAGTAGCGGTGCTGGTGGAGCTGAAAGCGCGTTTCGATGAAGAGAGCAACATCGAGTGGGCGCAGAAACTGGAGCGCGACGGCGTCCACGTTGTGTATGGTCTGCCGGGCGTGAAGGTTCACGCGAAGGTGGCGATGGTCGTCCGGCGCGAAGGAGACGCCATTCGGCGTTACCTGCATCTTGGAACCGGCAATTACAACCCGACTACGGCTCGCATTTACACCGACCTCGGGTTGTTCACCTGCAACGAAGAGATCGGGGAGGACGTCAGCGATCTGTTCAATTTCCTGACGGGCTACTCCGCCAAGAAGGCGTATCGAAAGCTGCTCGTAGCACCGTACAGTATCCGATCAGGCCTGGAGCGCCTGGTGCGCGCTGAAATCGAACGGCACAAAGAGGAAGGCGGCGGCCACATCATTTTCAAGATGAACGCGCTGGAAGATGCCGGCATGGTGCGGCTTTTGTACGAGGCTTCGCAGGCGGGAGTTCGCATTGATCTGATTGTGAGAGGGGTTTGCTCGCTTCGTCCGGGCCTTCCCGGTATCAGCGAAACCATTCAGGTGAGAAGCATTCTGGGCCGTTTTCTGGAGCACAGCCGTATCTATTACTTCCGCAACGGCGGGGATGAACTCGTGTACGTCGGCAGTGCAGACCTAATGCCGCGCAATTTGAACCGGCGCATCGAGATTCTGTTTCCTATCGAAAGTGAGCGGCTGATTCGGCGAATTCGCGATCGCATCTTGCAAAAGTATTTGGAGGACCAGGTCGGGGCGCGGATTATGAATGGGGACGGCACCTATGTGCCCGCGGCTCGCTCTAACGGGAGGAGATTGAACAGCCAAGCCTGGTTCCTCAAGCACGAAGCCTGAGGGGATCTCGTACACCCTCTCGAGCATGGACGAACGGAGCAAGTTCGGCAAACTGGCGCGTGCGTTTGGGATTCTGGTCCTTTCCGTTACACTTGCCTTCCTGTGGCTTAATGGAGACTTCGTCCCGGGTCATCAGCTGACGGCTCTATTCAAAATGCTCTTGGTGGCCGCTGTCTTTACGGCGCTAGGGGTCGCCAGCGATTTGCGAGCGTGGCATAGATGGTCAGCCGTCACCGAACGTCTCCAGATCTTCGCGGCGGAACTGCCCGAGAGGCAAGCCTATTTGCCGGAAGATGGTCCTGCGGAGTTGCAGCGCCTTGCACGGGCCATGCGCGGCATGGCAGAGAGGGTGCGGCAACTGGTAGAGCGTGCCAACCTTGAGTCGTCGCGCCGGGAGACAATCTTGGCCTGCATGGCCGAGGGCGTTCTCGCCGTGGATAAAGATCTGAAAGTAATTTTCTGCAACGA
>Ga0213882_10000542_pt1 | contig 12196 bp, 9 predicted proteins | sample BarmaccoBMER_R09_FD_160106 | JGI IMG/M metagenome (GOLD analysis project Ga0213882, IMG submission 160106) | Barbacenia macrantha exposed rock microbial communities from rupestrian grasslands, the National Park of Serra do Cipo, Brazil - ER_R09 ...
TGTGTTTCCGCCCAACCCGAAGAAGCGCGCGCAAAAATCGTTGAGCGATTTCCTTCCGGCGGAAGTCTTTCGGATGATGGTATCCACTTCGAGCCAGATCAACTCGCCTTCGGGATAGTAGTCCACCGACCGGCGCCAGTTGTCCCACTGGTCGGTGGTCCCAGAGAGAATTTGCGCGGAGATGGCGGTATCTTCGAGGTCTCTCCAGGTGCGGCCAGGACGGTGGTCGAGAGATGCAGCCGAATCCGCCAGATACGCACGGTATTCCTCGGGCGTCCAGATTCCGCTTCTCGCGGCGAGAACATCGCCCAGGTATTGAGTCAAGCCCTCATAGACCCACAGCAGATCACCTTTCATGGGCTGCTGGTAATTCGCAGTGACCAAACCGGCGGGACGCCGGTACTTCCCGTTCCAGGAGTGTGTAAATTCATGCGGCAGGAGGTCGCCCTCCACGAGCGCAAGATCTTCGTCGAGAAATGTCCGAGCCTCCACGCGATCGTCGCTCGATTCATGGTGTTCGAGACCGAAGTGGGCGACGCTATCGCTCAGCGTGAGAAGGAAGTGGTAGCTCTCATAGTGCCGCGACTTGTAGAGCGCGCCGGTCTCGCGAACCAGATTGCTGAAGGCGGCTAGCTGCTCGGCGCTCGGATTCAAATCTTCGGGTCCATCGGCGGCCATGTCAAGGAAGTGCTTCGGGGTGATCTCGGGAGCGAGTGGAATCTCCTTGAAAAAGCGGCCCGCGAGCACGGGCGAATCCACGAGCATGTTCAGTGGCACTGCTCGAAACCGAACCGAATTCCCGTCGCGCGACACTTCCCTCAGTGCCGTTCCAAACTTCCATTCCTCAGGGAAGCGGATGGAAGGTTCGATCTCAACTTGCGCGGCGGCCGACCCAGATGGGTAGAGCACAAACTCGTTCCAACTCACAATGGCCAGATTTGCGTTGGTGGACGCTCCAGCGGAGAATCCCGTAGGGGCGGCGGTTGCCAAGAAGTCGACCTTCGCTTCGAGATCCGAAACGCCCGCCGGGACCTCGAGGTGGAACATATACATGTTCACGTCGTCGCGCCGCCATGAAAGGGTCTGGCCGTTGGCTATAAAAGTGATCCCGGAGAGATTATCAATTGGTCCCGTCGGCCCGTGCTCGCCGGGAATCCATCCGGGGAACACCAGAGTGGCGGGTCCAGGCGCCACCGGAATGTGCAACTCAGCGCGCAGGATCTTGCGCGGGGCGTCGCTCAAATCGAGGCTGATTTGGATCGGGCGATTGGATTGCGCGAACAGAGAACCTGCCGCGATTCCCAGGAAAAAAAGAACCCTATTCAAAGAACCATGATAGAGGTCGAGACGCTTACGTTCCGTTACGAGGATCTGCCCATCAGGCAGACGCCGGACCAGGGACGTTCTCCCATGGCCACGGGGTCCTCAGGGAACTCGAGGAAGGGTTCCAGATTGCCCGGAAGACGCTTGATAGCCGCGCCCGTCTTTAGCATGGAACGGATGTCCAATGCTCTCCATCCGTGCGGGAGGAAGAAATCCGGCCCGTTCTCTGGAGCAAACTTGAAGGTCTCCACGCCTCCCGCAAACTGCGATCCTGTGTTGTCGAGCAGCATTTTCAGGAGTCCCGGCGATGTGAGATCCAAAATCCAGCGGTGGAACGACTCCTGACGTATCAAATCCTCGGCCAGACTGCCGGCTTCTTCGGCGGTCAGATAAATAATTAGACCCTCAGTCAAAATCAGGACTCGCTTTGACCGGGCATTGAGATCACGAAACAACTCGCGGCGCGCGGCGAGGTCGCCCAAGTCCAGCCGAATGCGCTCCAATTTGCAACGGGGCGTTTCTCCGTCGATAACTTCTTCTTTATAGTCGAGAATACCGGGTAAATCGACTTCCACCCAAGTTAACTGTTGCGGTAAGTCCATGCGGTAAGGACGAGCATCTAGGCCGGCTGCAAGGTTCAGCACGGTATCCGCGCCCGAGCGAATCTCGCTGCTGATGAATTCATCGAAGGCGCAAGTACGCGCGACCCAAGACCACGAATTCTCGTTATGAAACGGATTAGCCGCGGCAATGTCTTCGCCGCGCGCACCAGCCAGCTTCCGAGCGAATGGATCCTTGAATAACGCATCCGGACGCTCGCTCTCGCAAGCACGGAACACCGCTGCCCAGCGCGCAGTGTCGGAGATGTGCTGAATCGTCGGCTTCGTCATCCGTTATCTCCCGTTATCTATTGTTCCAATCCCAGATCAGATACTGCGCATCACTGTCCAACTTATTGCCGGTAAGTTTCAGGGTCAGAAGAATGCTGCCGCGATGGTGGCTATCGTGGGCGACCAGATATCCGAAGGCAGCGAATACTCCGCGCCGGAACGCGCGAATGGTTCCCCCTTGATTCATTGAGTGCTCGATCAAGCGCGCGATGGATTCGGCAGAACTTTCCAGCGCCGTCTTGAGCTCTTCCTTTGTCGGACTATAGCTACCTTCGAATTTCACAATCCCCTCCGACAGATCGCGAGGCGCGTGATGCATCAGAAAATCGACGCGGTTGTTATGCAAATGCGCGAACTGCCGTGCCACATTGCGGCCCCCGCGCGTAGAGGTCGTGCTCGCCATTCCGGCGTCCGTAATGCGGTCGAGCAGAAAGAGATTGATACGGTTGTTCACCCGCCAGGCTTCGACGAGGCCCTCTGTGCCGGAAGGCATCCCTGGAGCTCTCAGGCTCTCAGCAGCGCTTGGACATAATCGGGCTTCAGGGGAAGCCGGCGCGCAGGCTTACCCGTCGCGTCCAAGAATGCTCCGGCGATAGCGGAAGCCGCTAGAGCGTTCGCCGCCTCAGACCCCTGGCCGTACTTACCAACTTCAGGCCGATTTATCAGAACAACCTTGATCTCCGGAAGATCAGCCATCGTCGCAATCGGGTAGCTCCGCCAGTCATTGACGATTACTCCGCTCTCGTCGAAGCGTAGTTCCTCAAGCAAGGTCATACTGATTCCCATGACCGTGCCACCCTCTACCTGACGCTTCAACTGCATCGGATTGATGACAATGCCTGGGTCCACTGCGACGGTCACCCTTTCGACCTTTATGGCGCCACTGGTCATATTGACTGCGATATTGGCCACGCAAGCCCAGTAACTTCCGCCCCGGAAGAGTGCCGAGACCCCTTGGCCTCGCTTCAGACCGTTGACAGCGCTCGGCGGCTCCGAACGCGGTTTCCACCCCGAAGCATCCCGGACGGATTCCAGCACGCCGATGAGCCGTTTCTCACGCGCGTGTTGAATTCGAAACTGAAGCGGATCTGCTCCGGCGAGCACAGCGGCTTCTGTGATCGCCAGTTCGCGCGGGAAGTTCTGTTGATACTGCCCCGGCGTTCTCAGGCTATGGTCGCGTAACCCGACATTCAGCGCGGATGACTTCTGCCCAATCTGGAAAGTTCCGTACGCACGTTCCAATACGGCCGGCGTGCCGTCGTAAATCCATGGGTCGTGCACATCATTCCGGACACCGATGACAGCGCCTTGCTCGTTCGGTGCGGGGATAGTGGGAAGACCGGCCAGGATCGCGCCAACCAGACGGTCGTCTTGCATCGCCGGCATGTAGTGGTCGATTTGGAACGCCGTCATCTTGCCTTCGGCATCAAGACCGATCTCAACGTCCGAAAATGCTGCGGAAGATTGGGTGGACCACTGGAAATCTTCAGGGCGCATCCATTGCACTCGAACGGGCTTGCCGACCGCCTGCGACAGAATCACTGCTTCGTCCTCGGCCCCGGCGTTGCCCCCGTTAGACCGCCCATAGTGGCCAGGTCCTGCGAACGTACGCACTACGACGCGATCTACAGAAGTAGAGAGCATGTGGGCGATCCCGGAGCGCAGGGCTTGGGGGTTCTGGGTATGCGTGTAGACGTAGACGGTCCCGTCAGAACGAACATCGGCGAGCGCCATCGTCGGCCCAATGGGCGCGTGTTTTAGGTACGGACGCTGGTACGTCGCCGAAAGCTTCTTCGACGGTTTCGCTAGCGCGGAGGCGACATCGCCGTTGGATTTCTTGCTCGTCTCGGCGGGAGTGCTCTTCCAGTCGGCGTCTTCTTTCAGGAACTGGAACAGGCGTTCATTTCCGGGAAGTCCCTTCCAGTCCGTCCACTTTGTGCCTGCGGCGATCTGTTGCGCGGCTTTGATCGCTTCCCACTCCGTTGGTGCAACCACGCCGACGAGGTTTCCCCTTACGACGACTTGCGTGTTCGGAAAACGAGCTTTATCCAGCGGGCCCACAGAAACGAGTTTGGATCCCAGGGTCTTCGGATGCACCATGCGGGCGTGCAGCATGCCGGGAAGACGCACATCGGTAACCCACGTCTCTTTTGCAGTCACTTTTGAAACGGTTACAGAGTTGCGAAACGACTTTCCTACAATCGTGTACTCGCTAACAGGCTTCAGCGGAGGATTCCCTTCCACTGTTAATCCGAACATGCTGTGTACGTCGCCTTTGACGGGGATCGTGAGATTCAAGTGTTGGTTCTTAACAAGGTCCCCGTAGGACACACTCTTGCCGCCGCCGGAGATAATGCTGTCTCTGACGGAAAGTTGATCCTTCGGTACACCGAGCCTTTCGGATGCCAAATCGAGCAGCGCCTGGTAAACGTAAGCTCCCGCCTTACGGATATTCGGCATGCCACCTTGCAGAAAATCGAAGGCTCCGCTACCGTCGGGCGTGCGATCTGTGTCGCCCGAAATAACAGTCCTGATGGCTTCAACCGGTACCCTAAGTTCTTCGGCCGCAATCTGCCGGTACGCGGTGAACACGCTGCCGGTACCGAAATCCGGCTTACCTACGCGAATCAAGATCGTATTGTCGGCATGGAGTTCGATCCAGGATTCGGGTAGGGCGGCGTTCAATGTGTTGCCGCTGGCAGCCACGTCGGTTTTTTGCATGCCGTCCGCGCTGACCAGGCCGAAGCCGACCAGCAGTGCTCCGCCTGTCTTAACGAAGCCCCGGCGCGAAAGGAATGCACCGAAAACATCGGTTGTACTGGTCGCCACTTTCTGTTGGGTCGCGATCATAATACGTCACTCCTTTTCACCATTCGAGTGGCGGCGCGTTGCACAGCCTGGATGATCGCCGTGTAGCTTCCGCAACGGCAAAGATGCGGGGAAGGGCCAGATGTGGTAAATGCCTCTTTGATCTCTGCGAGTGTGGGTGACGCAACGCGCTCCAGCAGTTCGGTGGCTTTGATTATCATGCCGTTCTGGCAAAACCCACAGAGTGGCGCCTGCTCTTCGATCCATGTCTCCTGGACGGGGTGAAGAGTTTTCGCCGCCTGGTCCGCGGATAGGCCTCTTTGTTTGGCCCATCGCGTCGGAAGACCTTCTAAGGTGGTGACCTCCTTATCGCCCACCGCAGCCAGAGGGGTGATGCAGGAGCGCACTTCCTTGCCGTTGAGCAGGACGGAACACGCTCCACATTGCGCGAGCCCACAGCCAAACTGAGGGCCGGAAAGCTCGAGATCGTTTCGCAAGACGTAGAGTAAAGGCGTGTCGCTTGGGGCCTGAACTTCGCGCTTTACTCCGTTAACCAGGATAGTCGCCATAGCCGTCTCCTTCCATGCAACCACAGAACAGCTTATTGACGCTTAGCGGCCCGTCATTGCTTCGAGCGCTTCGGGATATCGAGAGCCCTCGACCGTGATTTTTGAGGCGGCGCTTTCGATGTCCCTGAGGTCGTCCGACGTAAGTTCGACCGATACCGCTCCGATGTTCTCCTCCAGACGCGTCAGCTTCGTCGTGCCAGGGATGGGAACAATCCATGGCTTCTGAGCAAGCAACCATGCGAGGGCTATCTGAGCAGGTGTGGCCTTTTTCTGTTCTGCAATCGTGGCGAGCAGATCAATCAACGCTTGGTTCGCTTTCCGAGCCTCCGGTGTAAAGCGCGGTAGGGTGTTGCGGAAGTCCGAATTGTCGAACGTAGTGTTTTGGTCGATCTTTCCCGTAAGGAAGCCTTTCCCGAGGGGGCTGTATGGAACGAAGCCTATCCCGAGTTCCTGGAGCGTCGGTAACACTTCCGCTTCAGGACGTCTCCACCACAACGAGTATTCGTTCTGAACCGCAGTTAGCGGTTGGACAGCGTGGGCACGACGGATCGTTTGCACTCCTGGTTCAGAAAGGCCAAAGTGTTTCACCTTTCCTCCGCGAATCAGCTCCTTCACCGTTCCTGCGACATCTTCGATGGGCACGTCCGGGTCCACGCGGTGCTGATAAAGCAGATCTATCGTTTCAACTTTTAGCCGCTTCAGCGAACTCTCGACGGCCTCCCTGATACGCTCCGGCCGGCTGTTCAGGCCAGGCAGACCGGGCCGTGGATCGCGGTTTGCGCCTAGGTCAAAGCCGAACTTAGTTGCGATGACGACCCGACCCCGGAAGGGAGCCAGGGCCTCGCCGACGAGCTCCTCATTCAAAAACGGCCCATAGACCTCGGCCGTGTCGAAGAACGTGATCCCGCGTTCAACCGCGGCGTGCAAGAGAGCGATCATCTCCTCCTTGTCTTTGGGCGGCCCGTAACCGAAGCTCATTCCCATGCAGCCAAACCCCATCCCCGAAACTTCCAGGCCGCTCTTTCCCAATTTGCGTTTTTGCATTTACTTCTCCTTCGGAGTCTTTTGCCCCTGTCTCCAGACTAGAAATAGATGCTGCCGAAGCGATATCCCGATCCTTCCGATTTATTGCCTATTCCTGTTGCAGGTGGGCGGCACTCCGGGCTTGGAATTGGCCAAAATCAGCGGCCGGCTTAAGCAAATCCCCGCGCCTGCTTAGCGAGAACGTTACGGCGGAACCAGCAAACCAGACTCATCAGGAACAAGGCAACAGCGATCCAAATGGCTTGATGCGCAACGCGATCCACGACCAAATCTACTGAACTGTGCGCCTCGAGAAGTCGCTCAACGATCCAGCCCACGGAGGCAAAACCAGCAAAGAGAGCGCCGCCGATTCTTAGAACTGAGTACGCACGTGTGCGGCTCAGCAAAACGAGCGACGGCATGGTTGCTGCGACCACGAATAACTGCATGGTTTCGATGCCCAGGTTGAATGCCAGGATACCGGTGACACGCTCCCACCGGCCGAGGCCTAGTTGTCCTAGTGTTGTCGCAAACGCCAGACCATGAATTAGGCCGAAGAAAGCCGCTATAGCAGCTTCACGTCCGGGGAAGAGCGGATGCAGAGCGTGAACCGCTGAGACAAGGATCGAAACAGCGATCAGCACTTCAATGGGGCGGCTGGGCACGCGGACCACTCCCAACGCCGCTAATGCCAGCGTGATCGAGTGCCCGATGGTAAACGCCGTTACCACTTTCAAAATCCGCAGCAGGCTGTGGTGTACATCTTCGAATCCGACCCACTGGGAACGAGACGCCAGCAAAGGCGCCGGCAGAAGTAGCGCCAATAGAAAAAGGAGATGGTCAGTACCTTCCGCGATGTGTCGAATCCCGAGGCGGAATATGCTCGCGAAGCCGACGCTGCTTCCCAGCGCGGCGCGTACGCCTGACCACGACTTAACAAGTGACAGCGGGCCTGAGCGGCCGTCGGCCTGCACGTAGTCCAACTCGTAGAACGATTGATTCGAGTTTCGATTTTGCGCCACGACTCGAATGTCACGGTTGCGAGGTACTAAGCAATTCACCAGGTATGCCGAGATCGGGGTTTGATGGTGATTCTCGAACACGAGCTTGCGGTTAGGGTCGCCGGCGGGCAAGTCCGCCATGAAGTTGATCTGAATTTCCCCGAGCCCTTCTTTCATCGCCTCGGTCGTCGGGAAATTGACCGATACTAACCGGGGCCTCAGGCGCTTGCCGTCCACGCTGAGTGAAACGTCGCCAAGAACCCGCTCGGCGTACGCTTGCTGCTCGGCCTCTGAGAGAATGCCATCCCCATTGGTATCGATGGTTGCGAAGACACCGGGAAAAACCGCAACCCCGGGCACCAAGCGCATGACGGCTCCCACACGGTTTTCGCCCAGCGAAAACAGAGTGGCCTGCAGGTATTCATCGAGCCTGTGCGCGAAGCCAGAGACTCCTAGCGCGAGAAAGATGGCGGCGGCCGCAGTCAACTTCGTCTTCATTTTGCGGTGAATTTGCGCCCGTAATCGTTGGTCGGATCGCGGTACATGGTGTGCACATGCATGGCGGGATCACCACCCAGTTTCTGAGGTGCGTACTCGATAACGAGATTCGGTCCTTGAACTCGGTAATAAGCGGCTATGTTGTGGCCCGGAGTAGCGGTGGTTGGGCCACTCCAGGCGAACCACGTGTCATTAAGACCAGCCTTCATCTCCGCCATCCGCGCCGCGGCGGCGCTCTCGTGGATGATGTTCGCCCATTCCGAGATGACGTCGAGCAGCATCGCGCGCTGACGCTCATTCATGTCGGAAGCTTTCAACCCCTCCGGCTGGATCGTTTTGCCATCTTGTCCGGGACCGAGCACAAGATCCGCCAGACGGTAGCTCAGGATCGCTTGTTTTCGCTGGTTCTCATCCAGCGCGTTGAGCAATGCGAGCGCTTTGTCGCTCTCCTGGCCAAGGGGTCGCACCGTTTTCCCGTCGATGGTGTAGAGTGCGGGCTGAGCGCCGGTGAGCGTCGGTGTAAGAACGCCCTGTTCGCCCGCAATCGTGACATTGAGAGCCAAGTGGTGCCCGCCAAACTGCAACATCCAGGGATCTTTTTCGGAGGGCTTGCCGAGTATGGAGATGTAATAGAGATCTTTGCCAAATATGGGACCATTCCAAGCGGGCGGGCGGTTGCCGCCGCGACCGGACGGTGGAGGACCTCCATTGCCAGATGGTGGAGGGCCTCCAGCACCGGCGGGTGGGCGCGGTCCCCGATTGCCTGGTGGGCCCTGATCAGTATTCTTGTTGACCTCGTCACCCTCCATGATTTGCTGAACCTTTTCAAAGCCCCTCGCACTGAGCGCAGACGCAACCAGAGCCATGGCGGCGGCGCGCTGAGTAGTATTCATTTCCTTCAAGCTGATGCCGCCGCGCGGAACGAAGGAAACCGGGAGATTCGACCAGCGTTTGCGCTGCTCCTCATCATTAAACGCAAATAAAACGGTTTGCCGCTGCTTGTCATTGAGTGTCGAGAGAAATGTATTTGCCGCGGCGACGATTCGCGAGGTCGCTGTCTGCTCGTGGGCGGGTATCAGCGAAAGGCAGATCAGTGCCAACACACCGATACCCCACGTTGTTCGTATCGAGAATGCATTCATCTTCTCTTCTCCTACCACTCGCGCTCAAGCGAGTGCCGGTATGTCTACGTTTCCGGATTCTTCGCCACTCACGAGGGCGGCTGATTGTGGGAACTTGACGACCAACAATGTGCGGTGCGCAATCAGCCTCAGGCAGCAGCTCAGTTTTCAATCAACCGGAACAAAATAGTTTATGTCGACCCTTACAGCGGTGCTGTGCTTGGTCTCAGCTCGGTCCGTGTGCATGCACTCTTCTTCGTAGTCGAGCGGCTTCATCGGGCAGTCGGCGCCGCTTGGATCTAAGAACGTTGGCCATTGGTTGGCGGCCGTACCGAATCTCCTCTTTGGCGCTTGATTCTCGTCGGCGTAGTTCTCGGATGCCTGCGCAAGTGGAGTTCGAAAGCTGCCCGCCCGCCGATCGCCTTTCGATCTGGATTGCGCGGAAGAGCACGCGAGTGGAATTGGCATAACGTGGTCGGGATCTGGTGTGCAGTGCCGGTGCTGCTGATCGTTCTTAGCCCGCGACATGCATCGGCTGCACGTTCTTGATGCGCGCAATCCCCCTGCCCTCGCACCAGCGCGGGAATGTGCCCGCCCCGTGCCCGTGGGCCGCGCGGGTGTTTTTGTGCGGATATTTACCGTGAAGAATTCGAGGAAGCGCCAGGCTGCTTTCTTGCCTGCCTGGGTAATGAGCGCGGGCAAGTTCGGCGATGAAGGCAGAGGGATGATTTCCGTTGCGACTAACGTCACCATGAGAACTCCTCCTCTTCTTCCTTCTTTGGATTCATTGCCGTCAGAAGCGTACAGGTGGCTGCGCATGTCGTCACCGCAAACTGCGCTTCATCGAAACTCGGCGCTTTCCCCTCTCTGCCGTGCCGTGCCCCTGCGTCAGATGCATACCCGTAAACACCGTTGAGCGCCTTCTTTAGTGCGGGATGAAACAACTGCGGATACTTATCGAGGTAGCCGCCAAGTGTCATTTCCTGGCCGGTGATGTCATGCAGAACGCATTCCACCGCGTTTGTCGCGTGTGAAACCGCTCCTGGCGTGTTCGCCCTCGGCCGTTCGGAGAGCGCTCTTACAGCGCATTGGATATGGCCTGCCGCAGTAGGGCGCTGATTCTTGTTCAGTTGCGAGGCGGCGGTTTTTACCGCTTCCTGGAATCCTTCATCACCGCGCGCGACGATTTGTCCCTTAACAAGCTGCCAGCCGATTCCCTCTTCCAGAAAAGCCTTATTTATTGCCTCGTGAAACCTGTCAGCCTTCTGATGAAAGTTATCGTCAAACGGGTCACCCACAAGGCTCTCGTCACGTTTCACAAGGGCTCTATAGAACGCTTCGATAATGTCGTAGACTCGAAACCAGTCACATTCATAGAAAAGGTATTCCGCCTCCCGCCAGACATTGCCCTCACTCCAGTTATCCGGGTCTGGCCGCTTTCGCAGAGCATCGCACACAATATCCCGTAATGCGTGGCCGCTCAAGCCGAGCGATGATGCCTTGTTAAAGGCAACGACACGGATGCTCTCCGGGGCATCGTCCCGTATGGTGATTTCCTTAGCTTGGCCGGAATAGCCATGGCGTTGCGAGAAAGAAGACATTAACCCGACGCTAGCATGGCGCAGGCAAAAGGACTACAACACAACATCCCTTATGTTGTAGTAATTCGGAGTCCTAAGCTGGAGTGCTTTTGCGCTACGGCAGCAGATGCGATTCACTATCCCTATCACAGCGAGGGCAATCGCATCCAACAATCCAATGTGACATCATGATGCGGGGTAGCTCTCCTCGCGCGCATTTGTTTCTTAACTGCGTTGTTCCACGAGATGCAACCGGAACTCAAGGTCCCCCAGTTTTTGCTTTAATCGCTCCTGCTCCGCTTGAAGCTGTTCAATCATTCGAGACACTTCTTCGACCCTTTTCTGGATTTCTGTTTCCGGTGACATAACCGCACTGTAGCAACTGCATTCGCTAATGGGCTTCGCCCCTCGCGCGGCAAGGGCGCGGCCTAAAGGCACGGGAGTGGAGATGTCATTTGGCTGGGCAAACACCTTGCTGTACCGACTGACGAGTTCTCCACAACCGGCTAACAACCGCGATGGCCAGCGTGTCACGCACCTAAATCCGGAATTGCGGACCAGCCCAACTACGATCAACTGTTCTCTGCTTTGAAAACTCTCAACCCGGATTGGCGAACAATCACACTGAATATCGTTGGTGACGTGAAGGCACCGTTGTCCGCGACTGTCGATACGGGCACCGGAGGGCAGCCCCAAAAGCGCACTCAGTACCTTTGAATCGCAACACTGGCGCGGTCGTCAAAACCATCGCTTTCGCGGACGGCAGCCTCGGCCAAAGACTGCGCGCGTTTGTCCGTTTCGGCCATACGGGTGAGTATCGTGGGTGGCCCGGCCAGGCGATTGCGGCGATTGTGTCGCTTGGCGCATGTGTACTGGTGTATAGCGGCCTGGCTCTCGCGATCCGCAGGCCCACAGCCACGCTCAAACGCAAACGAAAGATTGTCACTTCATCGCATCAGAAATACGCGGAACAATCTGCTGCTTGATTGAGCGAACGCTTAAGCCGGTTGAAGAACACCCACACCGTACGGATCGAGGCGAATACTCCCCCGAGTAATTGGAATTTGTAAGCAGGTCCTTGCCACTCCCGGCGCCGTTGAGTGTTTGTGGCCCAGCCGTGTGATTCAGAACGTAGATAGTTGTCCTCTGGTCGTGACGGCGCGTCGTTACCTCGACTCCATGCGGCGATTGAAAAGAACTCTTGACGCCGCTCGCGCCATCAGCATAAGTAGCGCGCGTGCGAGCTGAGGCGGGTCGAGATTGGCACCGAGATAGATGGACTTTCCTTTCCCGAAGGTGTGCGTAGTAATGGCAACCTTGCCGGCGTACGCGCCAACCGTGTACGTCGCCAGAACCTCGTATGCGCTCGGCCTGTTGCCGGGA
>Ga0213882_10000543_pt1 | contig 12181 bp, 24 predicted proteins | sample BarmaccoBMER_R09_FD_160106 | JGI IMG/M metagenome (GOLD analysis project Ga0213882, IMG submission 160106) | Barbacenia macrantha exposed rock microbial communities from rupestrian grasslands, the National Park of Serra do Cipo, Brazil - ER_R09 ...
CGTGCCTCGCGGAATTTGCCCGGCGTAAAGCTGGTTCCCACGCGCGACGTGAATGTTTACGATCTCCTGAAGTATCAGGAAGTGCTGCTGACAGAGACGGCCGCAAAGAAATTATCGGAGGCCTTGGCGCAATGAATGTATACGATGTGATCCGTCGGCCGCTCATCACTGAGAAAGGCCATGCGAAACGAGAGGCTGAAAACACGCTCTGCTTTGAAGTCCATCCCAACGCAAACAAGATTGAAATCAAGCAGGCGGTAGAGACAGTGTTCCGGGTGCGCGTTGCCGAAGTTCGCACCAGCGTCTATGCCGGAAAGCTGCGGCGTCGCGGGAAATTCACCGGCTACGCATCGGACTGGAAGAAGGCGTACGTCAGGCTGCAGGCCGGGCAGAAGGTTCCGGAGTACGCGGACATTTAAGGAAGCGAGCACGTCATGCCAATCAAGACTTTTAAACCGGTAACGCCAACGCGGCGCTTCCAGACGTACCTCACCCGTGAGGACATCACTAAGGATCGGCCGGAGAAATCACTGGTCGAAGGCAAGAAGCGCAGCGGTGGCCGTGATGCGCGAGGCCTGATTTCCAGCCGTTTTCGCGGCGGCGGCGCCAAGCGCGCGTATCGCATCATCGATTTCAAGCGCGACAAGTTTGGAGTGAGCGCCAAGGTGGCCGCGATCGAATATGATCCGAACCGCTCCGCTCGCATCGCGCTACTGCATTATGCCGATGGGGAAAAGCGTTACATTATCTGTCCCGTAGGTCTCGAAGTGGGTCGCATGGTGAACTCCGGACCGGAGGCGGATATCCTGGTCGGCAATGCGCTGCCGCTCAAGAATATCCCGGCCGGTTCGGTCGTGCACAATATCGAGCTCAAGCCCGGCAAGGGCGGCCAGATGGCTCGTTCTGCGGGAGCGCAGGCGCAACTGGTTTCAAAAGAGGGCGGTCTTGCGCTATTGAAGCTGCCATCGGGCGAAATTCGCAAGGTGCAGATCGAGTGCATGGCGACCATTGGTCAGGTCGGCAATGTCGAGCACGAGAACGTTTCGCTCGGCAAAGCAGGGCGTTCACGCTGGCTGGGCAAGCGGCCGCACAATCGCGGTGTTTCGATGAACCCGGTGGACCATCCGCACGGCGGCGGCGAAGGAAAGACCTCAGGTGGCCGCCATCCGGTCACGCCCTGGGGCCAGCCGACGCGTGGTTTCAAGACGCGGAATAATAAACGGACCGATCGCTGGATCGTAACGAGGAAAGCCAAGAAGCGCTAAAGGGAATTAGCAATGGGTCGATCGCTTAAAAAGGGACCGTTCATCGATACCTACCTGATGAAAAAGGTAGAGGATCTGAACTCGAAAAATCAGAAAAACGTAGTCAAGACCTGGTCGCGGCGCTCCACTATTGTGCCCGACTTTATCGGCCATACCTTCGCCGTGCACAATGGCCGGAAATTTATTCCGGTATACGTGACGGAGAACATGGTGGGTCACAAGCTCGGAGAATTTTCGCCGACGCGAACGTTTAAAGGCCACGCGGCTAAGGCAACGGAAAAGGTGGCGAAGTAATCATGGCGACCGAAGCTGTCAGTCTGGCGAAGGCCGAAGCGCGTTACGTGAGGATCTCGCCGCAGAAAGCACGTCTGGTAGTAGACATGATTCGCGGCGAGCAGGCCGGCGACGCCATGAACATTTTGCGGGTGACCAACAAACGCATTTCGCCCGCGGTGGAGAAGGTGCTTCGTTCCGCAATCGCCAATGCGGAGAACAAGTCGCAGAACGTCGACGTGGACCGGCTGTATGTGATGGAAGCATACGTCAACGAAGGTCCTCGCCAGAAACGCATCCGCCCGGCGCCCATGGGCCGTGCCTATCGTTATCAACGGCGCACATCGCATATCGTGGTGAAGCTCGGCGAGCGGGAAGCAGAAGGAGAAGAGTAAGCAATGGGCCAGAAAGTACATCCATACGGTTTCCGTCTCGGCGTGACGAAGAACTGGCGATCGCGCTGGTTCGCTAAGCAGGATTACTCGAAGCTGCTGCACGAAGACATCGAGCTGAAGGACTCGTTGCGCAATCGTCTGCGGGCGGCCGGTGTCAGTTCGATCGAAGTGGATCGGCCCGGCAATAAGTTACGCATTACGATCCGCACTTCACGGCCAGGCATCATCATCGGCCGCAAAGGGGCGGAGATCGAGAAGCTGAAGAGCGATCTCGCCAAAAAGACGAAGCGCGAAGTATTTATCGACATTCAGGAAGTGCACCGGCCTGAACTCGACGCACAACTGGTGTCGGAATCGATTGCGCTGCAGCTCGAAAAGCGCGTGGCGTTCCGCCGGGCCATGCGAAAGGCGGTTGATTCGGCGCTGCGCTTCGGCTGCAAAGGAATCAAAGTGCGGGTATCAGGGCGCCTGAATGGGGCTGAAATCGCCCGCAGTGAGTGGTATCTGCAAGGGCAGCTTCCGCTGCATACCCTGCGCGCCGATATCGATTACGGGTTCAGCGAAGCGCATACGACATATGGCGTCATCGGCGTGAAGGTCTGGATCTACAAGGGCGAAGTGCTAGATGGCGGGAATCGCCGGGCGTCGCTGCGTAACGAAGGCGAGCCGCGCCGCCGCAGGCGCGATGATCGCGACCGTCGGCCGGTAACGCAGTTGGCTGAGCCGTCCGGACCTGTAGTGCAGCAGGCGCCGGGTGAAATGCCGAAGCCGGCGTCGTCACCAATCATTCCGCCGCTCGCCGCTCCGCAGGCGCCGTCCTGGAAGCAGGAGACGCATGGAACCGCGGATACTACAAAGTCGTCTACGCCATCCAGCGAGCCGAATGAGAAGGAGTCGAACGAGCAGTAGTCGCTGGGTGCTGCTGGCGTAAGAGGAGAAAACCGCTATGTTGATGCCGAAGAAAGTCAAGTTTCGCAAGCAGCAGCGCGGCCGGATGACCGGCAAGGCCTGGCGCGGCTCATCGCTGTCGTTTGGCGAATACGGACTCAAGTCGCTTTCCTGCGGCTGGGTGACGAATCGCCAGATCGAAGCGGCTCGTATTGCAATGACCCGTTTCATCAAGCGCGGCGGCAAGGTATGGATCCGGGTGTTTCCGGATAAACCGATCACTAAAAAACCACCTGAGACCCGTATGGGAAAAGGCAAGGGCGCGCCGGAGGCCTGGGTGGCAGTTGTGAAACCGGGCAAGGTGCTGTTCGAAATGGAAGGCGTATCTCACCAAACCGCGTCGGAAGCGATGCGGCTCGCGGCCATGAAGCTCTCGGTGCCCACCAAGTTTGTAGCGCGCAACCAACCGGCTGAGACGAAGAAGGCGGGCTGAGTAAAGATCATGAAGGCAGAGAAATATCGCGGCATCGACGCCCCAGACCTGCAGCGGCAAGCCCAGGATGCGCAGGAGCAGCTCTTTCGCTTCCGCTTTCAGATGGGTATGGGACAACGCGAAGGTTTAAAGAAGTACCGCAATTTGAAAAAAGACCGCGCGCGTATGCTGACTGTGCTCGGGGAAAAGGGAGTGAAAGAACTCGCTCCCGTGCCGATTGTGAAACTTCCCGAGAAGAAAAAGAAGAAAAAGAAGTGAAGGACAGCAAACAAGACATGGCGGCAGCAGGGCAGACAAAGGAACAGACCGGCCACAAAAATGAAAAGGTCGGCGAAGTCGTTTCGACGAAGATGGCCAAGACCATTGTGGTCGAGGTGACACGCCGCGTCGCGCACCCGGTTTACAAGCGAATTGTTACCAGCCGCAAGAAGTTTTATGCGCACGACGAAGGGCAATCGGCCAAAGTCGGCGATATCGTGCGAATTATTGAGTGCCGTCCGGTAAGTAAGCTGAAGCGCTGGCGGTTGGGAACAGTGATCCGGCAAGCGGTGCAGGTGGGCGTGGATCATCCGGCGCTCGAAGGTACCGCCGATACGCGGGCGAAGCAGACGGTGAAGAGGAAGTAGGCTCGAATTATTTGAGTCTTCGCCTCGGACCCATAGGGTACCCGGGCGCGGCCTCAGCCGCTCGACATTAGGGAGAAAACGTCATGATTGGGATGCGAACGATTCTGGAGGTGGCCGACAACAGCGGCGCGCGTAAGCTGCAGTGCATCTTGCCGCGCGGCGGCGATCTCGGATTGCGCGCAGGGTTAGGCGATGTGATTACCGCTAGCGTGAAGGAAGCCGCGCCTGACTCGACTATCAAAAAGGGCAAGGTAGTGCGCTGCGTGGTTGTTCGCATGCGCAAAGAGACGCGGCGCAAGGATGGTACCTACATCCGATTCGACTCGAACGCGGCCGTGCTGATTAACGATGTGGGCGAGCCAATCGGCACCCGCGTGTTTGGACCCGTAGCCCGCGAGCTGCGCGACAAGCGTTTCATGAAGATCGTTTCGCTGGCGCCGGAGGTGATTTGAACAATGGGGAAAGTAGCGTATAAGCGGCGCCAGGAGCGCGGTGAGCGGCGTCCGGTTCATATCAAGATCAAGAAGGACGATCTGGTCCGCGTGATCGCGGGCCGCGACAAAGGCAAGACGGGCAAAGTGCTCGAGGTCGATCGCTTTGAGCGCAAAGTGACGGTCGAGGGTGTCTCGATTGTCAAGCGTCATACGCGGCCGAATCCATCGAAGCAGATCAAAGGCGGGATTGCGGATAAACCGATGCCCATCGATATTTCGAACGTGATGGCGCTCACTTCGGGTGGTGTTCCCACACGGATCGGCTACAAAATGGAAACCGCCGGGAACACGGTTCGCCGCACCCGGATTGCGAGGAAGACCGGCGAGCCGCTCGAAAGGAGATAGGTTTCAGGCAGCATGGCGAAGGATACCGAAAAGAAAGCAGGTGCCAAGCCGGCCACCGGCGAGAACAAGCCAAAGGCAAGCAAGGGTCAGCGTGCCGAGCAGCGGCAACAAGCGGCGGCGCAGCCGAAGGATGCGGCCCCGAAGAGCCAGAGCGGAAAGGCGCGGCTTCGGGAGCACTACCAGAAGTCTGTCATACCGGCTCTACGGAAGGATTTCGGCTATAAGAATCCGATGGCGGTGCCCAAGGTCGAAAAGGTCTCGCTCAATATTGGCTTAGGCGAAGCGACCGGGAACAGCAAACTGATGGACGGCGCGGTGAACGAGCTGGCCGCGATCGCTGGGCAAAAACCGGTGGTGACGAAAGCGAAGAAGTCGATCGCCGCGTTCAAGCTGCGCGAAGGCATGTCGATCGGCTGCATGGTGACGTTGCGCGGCGATCGGATGTATGAGTTTCTCGACCGTCTGATGAACGTGGCGTTACCGCGCGTTCGCGACTTCCGGGGCGTCTCTCCGAAGTCATTCGACGGCCGCGGCAACTACACCCTGGGGTTAAAAGATCAGTTGATCTTTCCCGAAATCGATTACAACAAGGTGGAAAAAGTGAAAGGCATGAATGTCAGCATCACCACTACCGCCAAAACAGACGCCGAAGGCTTAGCGCTGCTGCGCCACATGGGCATGCCTTTCCGGCAATAGAGAGAGTTTAGATGGCTACTACTGCAAAGATCGCCAAGGAAGAGAAGAAGCCGAAGTTCGAGGTTCGTCTCCGGAATCGGTGCAAAAACTGCGGACGTCCCCGCGGGTTCCTCCGGAAATTTTCGCTGTGCCGGATCTGTTTCCGTAAGTTTGCGCTCGCCGGTGAGATTCCGGGTGTGACGAAGGCAAGCTGGTAACCCCAAGACGACTGAGCACGGAATGAAAGGTGCTGAAAGGTAAGAAGTAATGACAGCAGACCCCATTGCCGATATGCTGACGCGCGTCCGCAACGCGCTGGTAGCGCGGCACGCAAAAGTAGACGTCCCGTCCTCGCGGTTAAAGAACGAGGTCGCGCGGATTCTGAAAGAGGAAGGCTACATTCTCAATTACAAGCTGACTGAGGAAGGCTCGAAGAAGTACATTCGCTTGTATCTGAAGTACACGCCCTCGAACCTGCCGGTGATCTCGCGTATCGAGCGTGTTTCCCGGCCGGGTTGCCGCGTCTATCTCGGGACCAAAGAGATTCCGCGCATTCTGGGCGGTCTGGGGATTAACATTCTGACCACGCCGAAGGGCGTGATGACGGGCCTGGCCGCGCGCAAGGAAGGGGTCGGCGGCGAGGTTCTCTGTCAGATATGGTAGGGCCTTTGCGCGATAAGGAAACGCTTGTATGTCACGAATAGGAAAGAAACCCATTCCTCTGCCGAAAGGGGTCACGGTCAACGTGGCCGAAAGACTCACCGTACAGGGGCCGAAAGGCAAGCTGACGGTTCCGATTCCGGCCGGTATTCGCGTGGACCAGAAGGACGGCCATCTCGAAGTCGTTCGCGAGAACGATAACCTAGCGGCGCTCCATGGCCTGACTCGCGCTCTTGCTGCAAACGCCGTGACCGGAGTATCCACCGGCTTCACGCGTGAGCTGGATGTGGTCGGCACCGGCTTTCGCGCCGACGTCAAGGGCAAGATCGCGACGTTCACTCTGGGGTATTCGCACCCGATCGAAATGCTGTTGCCGGAAGGCATCGAGGTGAAGGTCGATAAGCAGACGCACGTGATCGTGACCGGCTACGACAGGGAAGTGGTGGGCCAGATTGCCGCGGAAATTCGTGCGCTGCGTCCGCCGGATCCTTACAAGAATAAGGGCGTTCGCTACACAGGTGAAGTGCTTCGCAAGAAGGCCGGCAAGACCGGAGCAGGAGCTAAATAATGGCACGGGAGTCTAAGAACGCGATCCGGCTTCGGATCCACAAGCGAATTCGCCATCGCATTGCAGGCACGCAGGAGCGGCCGCGTTTGGCGGTGTTCCGCAGCGTGAATCATATCTACGCGCAGTTGATCGACGACCAGCAGGGCCACACGTTGGCCGCGGCTGCCTCCACCGAAAAGGATCTGCGCGGCAAGGGCGGCAATGTGGAAGGCGCCAAGCTGATTGGCAAGAAGGTGGCGGAGCGGGCCAAGGAAAAGGGCATATCCAAGGTGGTCTTCGATCGCGGCGGCTACCAGTATCATGGCCGCGTGAAAGCGCTGGCCGATGCGGCACGTGCAGCGGGATTGGAGTTTTAGCGAATGGCATTGAACACAGCCGCTAAACGGCTGGATACGCAGAACCTGAACCTGAAGGAACAGGTGGTCAGCATCAACCGCGTGACGAAGGTGGTCAAGGGCGGCAAAAACATGAGCTTTTCGGCGCTGGTCGTGGTAGGCGACCCGGGCGCGAAGGTGGTCGGCTATGGCACCGGCAAAGCGAAAGAGGTCCCGTCGGCGATCAAGAAAGGGATCGAGGCCGCAAAGAAGAACCTTCGCAAGGTCAACGTCCTCGAAACGACGATTCGCCACCCCGTGCTGGGACGGTTTGGCAGCGGATTGGTGTTACTGAAGCCGGCTCCGGCAGGAACGGGCGTTATCGCGGGTGGTCCTGTGCGTGCGGTGATCCAGGCGGTTGGAATTCCGAATGTTCTGACCAAGTCCATCGGTTCGCACAACGCGCATAATGTCGTCAAAGCAACCATCGACGCGCTGGAGCAGCTTTGCGATAAGAACGCCGTTGCCGACATGCGCGGGCTTCCGATCGAGAAGCTCTAGAGATTGAGGCAGGGTGGGATGGCTGAAGGAAAGATCAAGATTAAGCTGGTGCGTAGTCCGATCTGCACGCCGCAAAAACATAAAGACATCGTGAAGTCGCTCGGGCTTCACAAGATCAACCGGGTAGTAGAGCGGCCTGATACACCGGGGTTCCGGGGCATGGTGGCGAAGGTGCCGCACCTGCTCGAAATCGTGAAGGAATAGCGCAGTTAACCATGAACCTCAGTAATTTGCGGCCTCCCAAAGGCCAGAAACATAAGAAGCAGCGGATCGGCCAAGGCATGGGCAGCGGTCGCGGAAAGTATTCCGGCCGCGGTGCGAAGGGCGCCAAGTCGATTTCGGGTTACAGCAAGATGCGCGGTTTCGAAGGTGGCCAGATGCCCCTTCATCGCCGGTTGCCGAAGCGCGGATTCACCAACATCTTCCACAAAGAGTACACGATCATCAACGTCGGCGCGCTTGAAAAGCTGGATGGCGACACATTTACGCCGGAGTCGCTGAAGGCCAGCGGCGTAATCAAGAAGTTAAATGCGGGGCTCAAAGTGCTCGGGAATGGCGAGCTGACCAGGAAGATCACGGTTCAGGCTCACGTGTATTCAAAGTCCGCGCTGGAGAAGATCCAGAAAGCGGGCGGCAGTGTAGAAGTACTGAAGGCCGCGGGCGGCGCGGCGGCTGATACGAAGCCAGCTGCGACCGACGAAGGAAAGAAGTAAAGTAGAGGCATCCCCTCTGACAGGTAGGCCGGCAATAAAGCCGGGCACGTATAGGAATCCATGACCAAGTTTTTCGAAGCTCTTGCCAACATGTTCCGGATTCCGGACCTCAGGAAACGGGTCCTGTTCACGTTGGGCTTGCTTGCCGTATATCGAATCGGCGCGTACATTCCGACTCCTGGCATCGATACCAACCGGTTCCTGGACTTCTTTACGCGTAACGCGGCAGGTGGCTTCCTCGGCTACTTCGACTTGTTCAGCGGCGGCATGCTGCGCCGGATGTCGATCTTCGCCCTCGGCATCACACCGTACATTACAGCCTCCATTATCTTGCAGTTACTGACAGTGGTGATTTCGACTCTGGACAAGCTGCAGAAGGAAGGCGAGCTCGGGCGGCGCAAGATCACGCAATGGACGCGCTACCTCACAGTCGCGCTCGCAGTGATTCAGTCCATCGGTATCGCCTTCGCGCTGCAGAACTCAGAAGGAAACTTTGTGCTGCACCCGGGGTTCATGTTTCTGTTCATGACCACCCTGACCTTCACGGCGGGTTCAGCGTTCATCATGTGGTTGGGCGAGCAGATCACGGATCGCGGTATCGGAAACGGCATGTCGCTGATCATTTTCGTCGGCATTATCGTGGGCTTGCCGCGCGCCATCACCGAAATCTATACCAATACCTTCGTTACTCATCAATGGCCGGTGCCGCAGATGATCGCGATCCTGGTCATCATGGTCGCGGTGGTCGCATTCATCGTTCTCGTGGAACGCGGCGAGCGCCGTATCCCCGTGCAATATGCGAAACGCGTCATTGGGCGGCGTATGATGGGCGGGCAATCGACGCATCTTCCCTTGAAAGTCAACGCTGGCGGCGTGATTCCGATTATCTTTGCCTCATCGCTTCTGGCTCTCCCGCAAACGGCGTTGCAGTTCCCGGTTGTTAAAGCCAGTCCTTGGTTGAGCAATATGCTGGGCGCGGTTTCCGGTTCATCGCCGGTCTACTATCTCGCGTTCATCATCCTCATCGTCTTCTTCTGCTTCTTCTACGTCTCCATCATCTTCAATCCAAACGAAGCAGCGGACAACATGCGGAAGTACGGCGGCTTTATTCCCGGTATCCGCCCCGGCAAGAACACTGCTGAGTACATGGACAAAATTCTGTCGAAGATCACCGTCGTTGGCGGCCTCTATCTGGCCTTGCTGTCCATCATTCCGCAGATTATGATTCAGGGCATCAAATTGCAACGGCTCCCAGTTGTCGGCAACTTCATCGACGCGCACTTTCCGCGCTGGTTGCTGGATGGCCTGGGTGTGAATTTCTATTTCGGCGGCACTTCTCTGCTGATTGTGGTTGGGGTCGCGATGGATACCGTCAATCAGATTGAGGCGCAGTTGATCATGCGCCATTACGAAGGTTTCACGCCGCGTTCCGGGCGAATTCGCGGCCGCCGCAGCACCACCGTCTAATCCGCTTGACTTCGCAGAGCAAAGGGACTGGTGCTCCCGTAATCATTCTCTTCGGATCACCTGGTTCGGGAAAGGGCACGCAGGCCAAACTGCTAACCCAGAACTGCTTGCGTGGCCCGCACGTCTCCACCGGGGATATGCTACGCAGGCACATCAGCGCCGGTGACCAGATTGGAGACAAAGCGGAAGCGCTGATCCGAGCGGGGAAATTGGTCTCAGATGAGATCGTGAACGAACTCGTGGAAAAGCGGCTCGACGAACCGGATTGCGGCAACGGCATAATCCTGGACGGATACCCGAGAACGCTGAACCAAGCGTCTGTACTGCTCAACATGCTGGCGATTCGCGGATTGCGCCCGGCCGTGATATACTTAATGGTCGACTACGAGAAGATCGTAGCTCGCCTCAGTGGCCGTCGGCAGTGTCCCGTCTGTGGAACCCTTTACAGTCTGAAGACGAATCCGCCCAAGGTACTTGGTATTTGTGATCTGGACGGTGCGACGCTGGTGACGCGTGAGGACGATCGCGAAGAGGTGATTCGGGAGCGATTGCGGGCCTATGACCTGCAAACTGTCCCGATTCTCAATTACTTCCGTGAGGCCGGTGTTCCCACCGTTGAAGTAAACGGCGCCGGTGCGACTCCGGAAGAGATTATGCGGCAGATCTGCGATTCCCTTGCTGGGTCGGGTCTGATCCCGGCTGCTATGGGTAAGAACGGCGCGGTATCTGAGACGAGAGTGGGTTAGTGATTGTGCGGAGAAGCCCGGCTGAACTGGAAAAACTGCGCCGCAGCGGCATGCTGGTCTATCGCATTCTGCAGGATTTGAAGGCGATGGTGGCTGAAGGCGTTTCGACGCACGATCTCGAAGCTGCGGCGGAAAAGATGATTGCGGACGCGGGCGCGAAGCCGGCGTTCAAAGGTTACTATTCACCAGCCGCGGGCACCAAGTACCCCTTCGTTCTGTGTACGTCTGTGAACGAAGAAGTAGTTCACGGGATGCCTTCGACTAGACGCAAACTGAAACGGGGCGACATCGTCTCGATTGATACGGGCGTTCAGTTGGATGGCTATTTCGGCGATTCGGCGGTAACCGTCGCCGTGGGTGAAGTGAACGATTCGGTGAAACGCCTGCTGAAGGTGACCGAAGAAAGTTTGGAATTGGCGATTGACCGGGTTCAGTCCGGAAACCGGCTGTTCGATATTTGCGGCACGGTCGAGAAGCACGTTACTTCCAACGGGTTCTCGATCGTTCGCGAGTTTGTGGGTCACGGGATTGGAACCTCTTTGCACGAGGAGCCGCAGATTCCGAATTATGTGGATCGCCGCGGCGAGAATCCGCGGCTAAAACCCGGTATGGTGCTGGCGATCGAGCCAATGGTCAACGCCGGCGAACCGGACACTAAGGTTTTGCCCGATAAGTGGACGGCGATCGCCAAGGATGGGTCCTATTCGGCTCATTTTGAGCATATGGTGGCCGTGACTGAAAATGGACCCTGGGTTTTGTCTCGACCCTAATGGCTCGCGCGGGTGTGAGTAAGGCAGCGGAGCGGACGGCGGAAGGCGTCGTCATGGAATTGCTGCCCAGTGCGTTGGTACGTGTCAGACTCGAAGGTGAGCATCAGTTAATCGCTCATCTTCCGAGCACGCAGCGCGCGAATTTCGTGCGTTTACGAATGGGCGACCGGGTGCGAGTAGCGCTTTCAGCTCAGGACCGGACGCGGGGAAGAGTTTTGGAGCTTTTGGCGAAAGTCTAGTGCGGCTCTGGTTGCCGCGCGAGCTTGGAGATTGTTATGAAAGTACGGGCATCCGTAAAGAAGCTTTGTGACAAGTGCAAAGTCATTCATCGGCACGGCGTGGTGCGAGTCATCTGCACCAACCCGAAGCATAAGCAGCGGCAGGGTTAGAGGATTATAAGTTATGGCGCGTATTGCAGGTGTTGATCTTCCGGCACGGAAGCGGGCAGCCATCGGGCTGACCTATATATACGGCATCGGGCGAACTCGTTCGCTTTCGCTGCTTCACCGGGCGCAGGTGGATCCCGATAAGAAGGTTGCCGATTTATCGGAAGAGGAAGTAAACCACCTTCGAAATCTCATCGAGGGTGAGGGCGCGATCGAAGGCGATCTCCGTAAAGAGGTCTCGATGAACATCAAGCGCCTGATGGAAATGGGTTCCTACCGTGGTCTTCGCCATCGGCGCGGCCTGCCGGTTCGCGGCCAGCGCACGCACACCAACGCGCGCACGCGCAAGGGTCCGCGCAAAGGCACCATCGCGAATAAAAAGAAAGCGACTTCGAAGACCTAGGAGATCTGAGGTAAATGGCGAAGGCACCGGCAAAGACGGCGAAAAAGAAGAGCTTCAAGAAGAAGGAAAAGAAGAATGTTCCGTATGGAACGGTGCACATTCAGGCATCGTTCAACAATACGATCGTAACGTTTACGGA
>Ga0213882_10000544_pt1 | contig 12179 bp, 11 predicted proteins | sample BarmaccoBMER_R09_FD_160106 | JGI IMG/M metagenome (GOLD analysis project Ga0213882, IMG submission 160106) | Barbacenia macrantha exposed rock microbial communities from rupestrian grasslands, the National Park of Serra do Cipo, Brazil - ER_R09 ...
AGCTGACACTAGGAGGAGGAAGTGTTCCTGTTTCACCTCTCACATAGCGCCATACTCCCTCTAAAATTGTGCAGAAACCTTGCCCACCAGAATCAACAACACCAGCCTGTTTGAGAGTAGGAAGCAACTCCGGTGTAGAAGCTACAGCTTGGCGAGCAGCAATAACGGCCTCTTGTATTAAGCCAACTAGATCATCACCTCGCTCTGCACTTTTGCTGGCCGCTTCTGCTGTCTCGCGTACAACAGTCAGAATCGTTCCCTCTATGGGTTTAAGTACTGCACGATAGGCCAGACGCGAAGCTTCTTGCAAGGCGTTAGCAAGGTCAGTGGCGCTAAAGGTCTGCTTCTTGTCGAGTCCCTGGGCCAGCCCACGTAGTGCCTGCGAAAGAATAACGCCGGAATTGCCACGCGCTCCGAGCAGGGCACCATGCGCAATCTTCTCAGCGATGACGCTAGCGGAGGTTTCGGTGCTATGGATGATGTCACGGATTGCTGCCTGCATAGTGGCTGACATATTTGATCCAGTATCGCCATCGGGAACGGGAAAGACGTTGAGAGCATTAATAGCCTCGCGGTGCTCTTCCAACCATGCAGCGCCTATGAGAATAGCCTTCTTGAGGTCCTGACCATCGAAGACGCTGATACGACGCAGACGTTGTCGTATACCTGCTATACGAGATGCTTGTTGCTTCATAATTCCCCTTTGCCGCTACTCACCGAATTCCGCCCCCGTGGTTTTGAGAGAAGTGGTGATGGTGCGGACGAAGGCCCGCACCATCACCACTTCTCTCTTTTTTTAGGTGGGGCTGGGCAGCCGCTAATGTCCTTTTTTGTCAGCATGGCAGAGCCACTGCTTGCATTAAGATTGGACTTGCCAAATTGACCTATATCGGTTATACTGGCATAGTGTGCCGGGGTTAGCGGATGCTATTTTCATTCATGCAGTATACCAAAGGCCCCAGAGATAATCAAGGATAATCTCAATTCCACCAAAGGCTAGGGAGGAACATAGATATGGCAGCAGGTCGTTGTGACATTTGCGAACGTAAGCCAATGTACGGCAATAACGTGCCCCACTCGCAGCATCGTACGCGTCGCCGCTTCGTATTAAATGTACAGCGTCGTCGCCTTGAAATTAATGGTGTTCCACGTACAGTGAATATCTGCACACGCTGTCTACGCACTATGATGAAGTTGCCAAAGGTGCGTTAAAGCTAGGCATAAAGCAAAAGGTTGCGGGCAATGCTCGCAACCTTTTGCTTTATGCCTAGCTTTTGCTTGTATCGAAGTGCGTGCGCAATTGACCACAAGCAGCAGCGATGTCGTCACCGCGTTCGGCACGCACACTATTACTCACACCATGTTGAAAGAGGATATCGCGAAATGTGCGTATAGCCTCCGGCCCAGGAGGCCGATAACCAGCCGCTGTTGCATTGACTGGTATGCAGTTTACATGGGCAAACTGGGCCAATGGAGCAAGTAGTTCGCCAAGTTGGTGTGCGTGTGTCGGCGTATCATTTACTCCTGCAAGTAACACATACTCGAACGTCACCTGACGCCTTGTGGCCGCTATATAGTCCTCGCAGGCGGCTAGCAGCTCTGATAGAGGATATTTACGATTCACTGGCATAGTCTGCCCGCGTAATTCGTCGGTTGGAGCATGCAGCGAAATTGCTAGATGTACTTGCAGAGGTTCCTGGCTCAACTTGCGAATCGCTGGGACAAGTCCCACGGTTGAGACGGTCATGTGCCTTGCTCCCAGATTAAAGCCATCGGGGCTATTAAGAATGTGTAACGCTCGTAACACATTGTCGTAGTTGTGCAATGGTTCACCCATGCCCATAAGTACGATATTGGTAATATGATCGATAGGTTTACTATCAGGTAAGCCCCGTGCTACCCAGGGAGCTTTGCGTAGTTCGCGTGCAAAGTACAGCACTTGTACTACGATCTCTCCCGCGCTCAGATGGCGCTCAAACCCCATCTGGCCAGTCGCACAGAAGGTACAACCAAACGCACACCCCGCCTGCGAGGAGACGCAGACAGTAGCCCGTGCGCTACTCTCACCCAGGGGGGGATAGAGCATTAACACCGATTCAATCAGCTTGCCGTCAGGCAATTCCAGTAAAATTTTGCGCGTGCGGTCATCCTTAGAATGCAGTTCCCTGCGTACCACTATTGGCCCAATAGACGCTTCTTGGGCTAAGCGGCTACGCAGGGACTGCGGTAGATTGGTCATCTCTGCAAAATCTGTGACCAGATGTGTATAGAGCCAATTATAGATTTGCTTGGCGCGAAAAGACGGCTCACCCTGCTCTTTCAGCCACTGCTGAAGTTGAGGGAGCGTAAGTGCTAGTAAATCAATCTTTTTAGTTGTTGTGTGTGATACTATCCGTGTCATAGTCATGCGTCATTATAACATGAAAAAACAAATGTTTGTGCTGCTGCCAAAGGAGGGGAGAGGAGATTTTTGTCATCTACACCGCTACAACAACTCATCATGCAACGCATCCAGCGCGATGGACCTATTACTTTTGCCGAGTTTATGCAGATGGCGCTCTATATGCCCGGCTATGGCTACTACGTTACGGGACCAGCAAGAATGGGTTGGCAAGGCGACTACTACACCAGCACCAACATCTCGCCTCTTTTTGCCAATTGTGTGGGACGGCAACTCTACCAAATGTGGGAGCAATTAAAACGTCCTACCCCCTTTGTAGTGCTGGAACAGGGTGCCGGGCGCGGTCACCTCGCAGAAGGAGTGCGCCGTTGGGCTAAACGAGATAAGGGAGAAGATGACTTCACTACGGCTCTCGATTATCGTGCTGAGGATATACACATGGGGCAGGATGCTGTAGCAGAGAATGAAGTGAGCGACACGACAGCACAGCCACATGTTATCCTCTCAAATGAGCTGGTTGACGCCTTTCCTGTGCATATCCTGGAGAAACGCAATGCTCGGCTCTATGAAGTATATGTGCATGTGCAGCAAGATCGCCTGAGCGAGGTGCTCGATGAGCCGAGTAGCCCAGAGGTGGCAAGCTACCTGGATAGTTACCATATTCCCTGGCTCTCTTTCAACGATGGCTGGCGCGCCGAGGTCAATCTAGCTGCGTTGCGCTGGATGAAACAGACGGCCCGCTTACTACTAGGTTCGTCGCCACGACGCAAGAGGCGCGGTTTTATTCTCATTATCGACTACGGCGATAGAGCACGTGCCCTCTACACACGCCATCGGTCAAGGGGAACGCTGGCCAGCTACTTTCAACATCAACTAACCGAACGACCGCTGGTTCGTCCGGGCGAACAGGATATTACTGCACATGTTAACTTCAGCGCACTCATCCAAGAGGGCCGCACCCAAGGTTTGCGTCTATACACGTTCACGACGCAACGCCTCTGGCTTGAGAGTATGGGCATAGACGAGGAATTGGAGTGGCTACGCACACACGACTTTGCTGTGATAGAGACACAGCGCTCCTCCAACCAAGGCCAAGTAGCGCTACTCCAGTGGTATGATGTGCGCCAACGTGCAGCCGCACTCACTGATCCGGCGGGTATGGGCAATTTTAAAGTGCTTATCCTCAAGCACTAAAAACAATGAAGAGAAAATTTGAACAATCAAATTTTCTCTTCATTGTTTACTCTTATTTCACTTTTGCTTCCAACACTCCCACCTGCTCTTTTAATTTACGGCTCTCCTCGCGCAATTCGTCGAGATCTTTGCGCAAGTTTTTCAACTGTTCGTCATCCTTTCCACTGGAGCGTAGCGCATGAGCGGCAGCACGCATAGAGTGCTGAGTGCCAGAGTCGAGCTCGCGGCTGGCTGCACGCTCTAATATTTCAATGGCGCGTCTCTCGCCGAAGACTTCTAGTGCTGAGGCGCAAATGCCGCGCACCATGTCCCAGCTATCATGTTCAACAGCGTTACACAGCGCTGTGACAGCTCGCTGACGAGCCTCTTCGCTGTAGAGATAGCGTTTGGCTCCGACAACACGTAAACCTCTAGCGGCCATTGCACGCAGCAGTGGATGGCGTGTCGGATCGTTGAGGTACTGCGTCATTACCTCCACTACGCGATTCTCGCCCGCCTCGCCCAGGCCAGCAAAGACGCCGCGCTCTACGTAGTACATCCATGTCGGACGCTCCAGCAGTCGTGTCAGCAGTTCAACGCTTCCTTCGACGCGTGTTTTGCCCAGCGCTTCCGCAGCGCTTGCCTCTACTTTGTAGCTTACGTCGCCCTTCTCAAGTAGTGTGCTTAAAGCCTGAGCTGAACGCTGCCCCATTTCAGCCTGCTGAGGCGCTTGAAATGTGCCCAGAGCTTGAACAATGGCGGCACGTACACGCGAGAACTCTGTGGGATTGAGGGTCTCCAGCGCCCGTATGAGCACGGTTTGTGCCTTCTCGCTGCCTCTCTTGCCAAGTGCAGAGACAACTGCGACACGCACAGCCCAGAAGGGATCGCGCTCTAGGGCTGTGGTGAGTGCCTCAAAGCTCTCGTCATCACTCTTTTCGCCTAATGCTTCTGCGGCTTCGATACGTCCCAACACATCGGGATCGTGGGCGAGTTGAAAGCGTAACAATTTGGTAGAGCGCTCGAATTTGAGTGTTTTGAGCAACCAGCCGTCTGGGTCGAAGCGCACCATGAGCGGTTCACTCTGCAAGGGAAAGTAGAAGTTCTGCTCGACCTGTCCATCTTCCCCGACAACGACACGCATGGGCACCACGCGTATTTGAGTAGTCTGAGTTGCTTCGTCTGAAAGCAGGACGCTAAAGGCGAGATCGACAGGAGTCACAAAACAGGGGGTCAACTCGTCAACCTTTTGTGTCTGCTTGATCTTGACCCGCGCCATGCGATGCTCATTGTCCCATGAATACTGTACTTCAAAGGCTGGATAGCCACCACTGTAAACCCATTGCTGGAAGAAGCGTGCCATGCTGTGGCCAGTCACCTCTTCAAGCGTGCGCTCCAGGTCAGCGGTAATTACCTCTTTCTCGCGGTAGCGTGTAAGATACGCTTGGATTGCGCGCCTGAAGGCCGTTTCACCCAGTTGATGGCGCAGCATATGTAAAACCCAGGCACCTTTGTGATATATGTGAGCGTCGAACAGCTCCATGCCCTGATCGTAGTAGACGTTATAGACGACAGGACGCCGATAGCGGCTATCTTCGCCTAGGTAGCCCTCCTTCAGGGACTTCATCGACACTTTGAACCAATCGTTGCCAAGGTCATGTTCATTCCATAGTTCTTCAAAGTAGGTAGCAAAGCCTTCGTTGAGCCACGCGTTTGGCCAATCGCGACAGGTGACGAGGTCGCCGAACCACTGATGGGCCAGCTCGTGCGCCACTACTGGCACGTAGTCTAGGTCGAGCGCGGCACGCTCATCAAGCAACAGCGTAAAGCTATGCGTAGTGGCAGTGGTATGCTCCATCGCTCCTATGTAAAGTTCAACCACTGTCTGCGCATACGTATCGTAGGGATACTCGACTCCGGTGTAGTCGGAGAAGAAGCGCATCATCTGCGGTGTCTTGCCCAGGTAGAAGTGAGCCTCGTCCTTGCGATCTTTGCGCACATAGTAGTTGACAGGCTTGCCATTGTAGGAATCTTCAATGACAGCGAAGTCGCCCACCACCAGCGAGACCAGGTAGGTGGCATGAGGTACATCGTGACGCCAGTGATACGTTTTCGTCGCCCCATTGTCGATGACGCTGAGCAGCCTACCATTGGAAACTGTGAGAAACTGAGCAGGGACGGTAACAATAATCTCGGTCGTAGCGCGGTCATTGGGAGCATCATGGCAGGGAAACCAAGCGCTATGATAGCGCGGCTGCCCAAACGTCCATGCCTGTGTAGGCCGCGTCGCATCCTCTGGCGCAGGTTTGACAAAGAAGAGTCCCGAGCGTGGTTTAGCGTGATACACAATAGCTATCGTGAACTCTTCACCATAGTGATATGGTCGATCCAGCGTCACCGTTAGCTTTCTGTCAGTAGTGGTATATGCTAGCTGTCGGCCATCTTCAAGCGAGACACTTTCAACGTGCAACTCTACTGTGTCAAAGGTAATAGTTGTAAGCTCATCATAAAGAGCAGAGAATGTCGTATAGGCAGTACCACTGATTGTCTCTCGCTCAAAATCGAGTCTGATAACTAGTTTGACATGTTTGACATCGGCAGGGCGGTCAGGTGCATACTGTTCACGGTCGCCAGGTAATTCAAAAGAGCGTGCCTTTGGTACAGGATTGTGGGAATGATGGTCGTCACCAAGGCAGAATGTATGATTACAACGAGACAAAATAGGTCTCCTCTCAATAGCTTGACTTATTCACTCACTCATTCTACCATGGGAGGGCAAAGCGTAGTGTTCCTGACTTCAGAGATATGGACTAAGAAATGATAAGTGACAAACGACGCGTCGGACTCATTGGCGACCCCGTCGCGCACTCTTATTCCCCACGCTTTCAACAGGCGGCGTTCGACGCGCTAGGCATTGAGGCGCATTATGAGCTATGGCACACGCCAGCCTTGCAACTTCCCATGCGTATCCAATCCCTACGCAATATAGACTGCTTTGGCGCAAACGTCACTATCCCACACAAGCAGGCTGTTTTACCGCTGCTTGATCATATTGATCCGTTGGCGGCACGTATTGGAGCTGTCAATACAATAGTACACAGAGCGGGGCTGCTCTGGGGATACAACACAGATGCGCCAGGGCTGCTACTGGCACTGCAAGAGCACGGTGTCGGTGAGCAACATAATAAGGCAACCTCACTCAAGGGCTGCACCGCTATCCTCCTCGGCGCTGGTGGTGCAGCACGTGGAGCAGTCTTCGCACTCGCGGGAGCAGGTGTCGAGCGCCTTTTGCTCGTCAATCGCCATCTTGAACGCGCACAAATGTTGGCAGCGCAGGTGCAACAGGACTATGCTGGTATCCTGCTGTGCCTGGATGACCCCAGTGTGCTCGCTGCATATCCCGACTCTATTATCATCAACGCTACGCCCACAGGGATGCACGATGACAGTAGCCCACTACCAGCCGAAGTACTAAGCCGCTTCGCACCCGATACGTTCATCTATGATATGATCTACAATCCCGCTGAGACGAGTCTGCTACGCCAAGCTCGCGCCAGAGGTTTACGCGCTGCTAACGGCCTCTCTCTGCTCTTGCACCAAGGAGCGCTTTCATTCACTTTGTGGACGGGCAGAGAAGCACCGCTTGATGTTATGCGGACTGCGTTGTATTGAACAACAGAACAAAAAGATCAGATCGTTATTCGTCTTCGGGATGATGCATTCTCCGATGATTCAACAAAGTACCAACAACTCCACCGACTACAATGCCCGCGATAGTGCCTGTACCAGGAAAAACACTTCCTAAAGGGCCACCTACAGCTATATCTACCACAATGCCAATCGTGGCTCCTGCCAATGAACCCAATGCTGAGCTAGTACCAATAAAATTTACCTGATGTAAGCGCTGTTCGGCCTTTTCTTCTGGATCTGCCGACATTACATACCTCCATACGCATAAAATGCATAGGCACTAAGGAGACAAACTAAAACGGTCAAGAAGATAGATGTAATAGCAATTCCCCATGAGGTATCTTTTTTTCCAGTATATTGACTTTGTGGTATTTGACCAGCTAATTGTTGCTCCATACACTTTACCTGCTCCCTTGCCTGCTTCAATTGGAAATCTACTTCATAGAGTTTCTTATCGTTTATGTCCCTAAGTCTACTCGAAAATTCCTTGCTCTTTTTCGCTGGAATGCTTTGATTATACCTCTTGATAAGACAATTTAATCGATACTGCATAATTTGTAATTGATTGTACACCTCTTCTGATGAAAGTTTGAGAGCAGAATGCATTGTTACTCCGAAGAAGCTTGCCGAAAATATTAATAGGACGAGCGCTGATATTGCAAGTAATATTATTCCTGAAATTGTTGTTGGATCTGTTTTGACAGATATATCATTCTGTAGCACTGTCAACAGTTTGCTTACCAAAGAAGCTGCAAGTGTAGCAGAAAAGATGTATAATTGCCCATCTTTCAATAAGTTGAGATAATGTCTCCCTTCGACTTCCCAGTCAGTGATAAAGGCGAGGATCAAACAACTGAATATTAAGGGTAGCAAAGCTAGAACGATATTGACAAGCAGCCAGATGATAAAAGCTTGCAAATCAGGATGTAATGATGAAGATGCACTTAGACTGCTGACTACAGTACTATGATACATAGATGTTTACTTCCTTTTCCCTCTCTACCTGACGCCATATTGGCTCTACCACAAGGTTCATAAAGTCCCCTGTATCCTCCTGTAACTTCCATTATAAGGTCAAGCATACAACCATGTCAAGTACTATTGCAGCGTTTTTCAAAATTTGCCACTTGCCCTCTCGTACTCCCTATGAATCCTACAGGGCTGTGAGGCTAAATGTTGTAGAATAAGTCAGGTACACCTAGACCACAAAGGAGATATCTCTATGAGATTTGTCAGCTTCTCTACCACCGAAATCCCCAAACCACACCTGGGTATCGTGCGAAATGACGAAGTGCTCGATGTCGACCTGGCTGGCCGCGCACTCAAGCTTATCACTCCTGACCAGATGCTTGAGCTGATCGAAAATTACGAGAAGGGCCAGCAGGATATACACATCATCCTGGAGAAAGTTGGGAATCGACGCTTTAGCGAAGTAAAGACTTTTACTGATATTGGGGCAACGCACAAGTTGAGCGAAGTACAGCTCGCAGCACCTATTCCGCAGCCACGTAAGAACATTATGTGCATGGCCCTCAATTATAGTGAGCATGCTAGGGAGACAGCCCAGGTACGGGGACGTAGCGCAGAAGCGCCAACGATACCCGTCTTCTTCACTAAGTCTACAACCAGCATTAACGGTCCCTATAGTGAGATTGAGATTGACCCTGCCGTTTCTACACAGATTGACTGGGAAGTTGAACTGGGTGTTATCATTGGCAAACGTGGCAAAAATATACAAGAAGAGGATGCCCTCTCGTACGTCTTCGGCTACACCGTTATCAATGACGTTACTGCCCGCGATCTTCAGGCACGCCACAAACAATATTTTAAGGGCAAGAGTTTGGATGGGTTCTGTCCCATGGGACCGTGGGTTGTCACCGCCGATGAGATTGCCAATCCGCACAATCTAGCGCTCAGCCTGCGCGTCAACGGCGTGACGAAACAGAACTCAAATACCAGTATGATGATCTTCTCAATTAACCAGATCATCGCTGTGCTCTCATCTGGTATGACATTGGAGCCAGGAGATATCATCGCTACTGGCACCCCAAGTGGCGTCGGTTTTTCACGCATTCCTGCCGAATTTCTTAAGCCTGACGATAGAGTGGAGGCGGAGGTGGCAGGCATTGGCATACTGCGCAACACGATGAAGCAGGCTCTTAGATCAGAATCTCCTCGCGCATCCAGTTAGGTAACGCCGCCCATAGATTGTAAGCGGAAGAGCGTGTATGCCAGAGGCGTGGAGGTGTTGTGACATCGCGGTCATAATATTGTTGCAGTTCGGCTGACAGTTCGATATGTATTCCCTCGGCATCGGCGAAGCGCAAGAACAGATCGTTGCCGGTGCCGTGGCGTCCCGGCCCCCAGAGGATAGGCGTCTGCTGGAGGCTCAGGTGGTCAGCCCAGCGAAGCAGTTCGGGGCCATCGGAGATAGTATAGCCGATGTGATCTACACCCTGCCTGCCCTGCATGAGAATAAGCGTACGATGATTACTGTTACAGCGTAGCCAGACGCACTCGCGTAGCAGCCAGTCGGAGATATCGAAGCCGAGTGTCTCTGTATAGAAAGCAACCATCGTCTCTAAGTTCGGCGTCTCTAATGCAACGTGTTGCAGAGCGTAGGGACGGAGACACACCCGCTGACCTCGTGTTCCCAACAAACGTGCGGACAGTATATCCGGTGCCGCAGCAATTTCAATACGATTACCATCTGGATCGTTGAACCAGAGGGTATCACCCAATTCAGGATCACCGTCGCGGGTTGCCAGCGTCAGCTCAACATTAGCCATATTCAGTCGCGCTGCCAATGCCGCAAGTTCGGCGTCAGTATCAACCTCAAAGCAGAGATGATGAAGTTGTGAGCGGGAGGATGGCTTGTAACCATTGCTTGGGATAATTTGCGTATCACTGAAAATAGCTAAGCTATACTGGGCATCACCTAGAGAAAGAAACACATTCGCCTCGTCTAGAGACACATTCTGCTTGGCCACGACTGTATGCACATCAAAGCCCATCACCTGACGATAGAAGTTAGCTTGAGCTACTACATCGGTTGCCCATAAGCCCACGTGTGCCAACCGCTTCACTTTGACCTTCTGAATCTGTTGATCGCTCACAATGCCTCCTGATAGCCAGCAAGAATAATTTCAAAGCATATACTACACAACTAGTATCCTACACAGCTATCAAGGACGGGTCAACTGAATGACCAGAAAGTAATGCTTTACTGCTGGTCTTCTTCAACGTGGACTTTGCCACGTATTACATCCTTTGACGGGGGATCCCATTCAAAAGTTACCTTCTGGCGCTTGATGGGAGCATTGGCCATCAGTGTATCCAAGCCCCCCTCGCGGGTCATAGTGATCTGCATATGTTGTTCATCAATGTCCAGGCGGCGTGAAAGCACGCTGAGAAGTTCCGACTTAATAAGTTCCAGCAACTCTGGGGATACCTTCAGGCGGTCGTGTACGAGCACGACCTTCAAGCGTTCTTTCGCCAACTCGCTTGGCGTCGGTTTCTTACGTCCAACCATAAACTCAAAGACACCCATACCTTCATGCCCCCTTAGGACGACTGAGAGCGCGCAGGCTTCTCAGACAGAGCGGGACCAAATCTAATCAAGCGGCGTAGCCGTTCCAACAGCGATGGAGAATCGAGCACTTCGTCCAGAGGGACCTCTTCGCCGAGCAAGCGTTGCGCGGTATCAAGGTAAGCTCGCCCAGCGCGTGAACGTTTGTCATAGACAGCAGGCTCGCCCTTGTTCGTGGCAATAATGATGCTTTCATCCTCTGGCACAATGCCGACCAGATCAATGTTCAACACCTCTAACACATCGGTGATAGCCATCATATCGCCGCGTTTCACCATATCTGCACGAAGACGATTAAGAATCAGGCGTGGTTCCGGCTTACCAGCCGCCTCCACAAGTCCAATGATGCGGTCTGCGTCACGTACTGACGCCATCTCAGGATTAGCCACGATAATGATCTCGTTGGCACCTACAATAGCATTACGGAAGCCCTGCTCAATGCCCGCGGGAGAATCGATGATAACGAAATCGAAATCCTGGCGTAGTTGCTGACACAGTTCCTCCATCTGTATACTATTGACCGCGTTCTTATCACGTGTTTGCGCCGCTGGCAGCAAGTACAACTCTGGTTGGCGTTTGTCTTTAATCAAAGCCTGCTTGAGACGGCATTGGCCCTCTACCACATCGACGAGATCGTAGACGATGCGGTTCTCCAGACCCATCACAGCGTCAAGGTTGCGCAACCCAATGTCGGCATCGAGCACGGCAACCTTCTTCCCTTGCATAGCCAGAGCAGTACCGAGATTAGCCGTTGTCGTCGTTTTGCCGACGCCTCCCTTACCAGAAGTGATGGTGATGATCCGAGTGCTGTCCATAAGCCTGCTCCATTAAAAACTCATCAGACGCATATCTGGAAAATAGTATACCACACAATACTAGCGGCGTAGCACCCGCCCGTTCGTCCATGCTTCGACCACAATGCGTCCTTGCCGAATCATAGCAATTTCTGGCCGTGGTTGCGCCTCAAATCCTTCTGGAGGACGCGAAAGAAGATGGGCAATGCGCAGTTGCACGGGAGCCAGTTGCAGCGAACAGACCAGAGCCTGCTCATTGTCGGGGTAGCCTGCGTGAACCATGCCACGTAGCACTCCCCAGACGATGACATCCCCGCCAGCAATGATTTCTGCGCCCGGATTTACATCTCCCATAATAACGACGTTACTATGATGCTGAATTGCTTGTCCCGAGCGTACTGTGCGCCGCAGGAAGAGTGTCTCCGCCGATTCGCGTGAGTCGTGTCTTATTGGTTCGCTCGTCGAAGTTGTGTCGTCAGTTGAGGAAATATCCGCAGAGGAGAGAGTAATCGTCTTGACTTCTTTGTGTACG
>Ga0213882_10000545_pt1 | contig 12172 bp, 23 predicted proteins | sample BarmaccoBMER_R09_FD_160106 | JGI IMG/M metagenome (GOLD analysis project Ga0213882, IMG submission 160106) | Barbacenia macrantha exposed rock microbial communities from rupestrian grasslands, the National Park of Serra do Cipo, Brazil - ER_R09 ...
CGAACGTCGGCTGGACCCTCGCCGTCGACACCACAGGCTTAAAAAACGGCCCGCACTCGGTCGTTCTCACCGCGACCTCGGCGCACGCGACGGCGACCGCCGCGGCCTCGTTCACCGTGGCGAATCCGCTCACCGGGCCTATGGGTCCGCAAGGCGCACCCGGCGCACAGGGCCCGCCCGGACCCGAGGGACCCGAAGGACCCGCCGGCGCGAACGGAACCGACGGCCTGCCGGGACTGCCCGGCCCGCAGGGTTTACCGGGCATCGGCTTTCCGGGCCCCACGGGAGCGGCCGGACCCCCCGGACCCGCCGGACCACAAGGCCCGCCCGGACTCGACGGTGCGCCCGGCGCCGCCGGCCCGAATTTCGCGCGCGAGCAGGAAGCCGACGGGCCGCCGCCCGCGATCGGCGTCGTCGACGGGACCAACGTGACCTTCACGCTCAGTTATGCGCCGGTGGGACCCGTCGACGTGTTCCTGAACGGCCTGCACATGCGCGCGGGGCTCGATTACACGCTCGCGGGCGCGGTTTTAACCTTCACGCCGGCGCAGACGCCCGCTGCGGGCGACCACATCGATGTGAGCTACTGGCATTAAGCGATTTTGGGTATAGCGCGCGCAGGCCCGGCTCCCTTATCATTCCTTCCTAGTAGAAACCCGTGCGCCGCCTTCGTCGCGAGCTCGCCTGGCTGTGGCTGTGGGTGCGCGCGCACGCGCTGTTCGCGCTCGATACCTGGGCGCTCTACTGGGCCGACTGGCGCCGTGAGATGGGCGCGCCGCCGAAGCCGCCCGCCGTCACGCGGGAACGCGCCCGGCCGGTCATCCCGCGCCGCGTCGCGTGATCCTTCATCCCTCGAATTGCTCGAGGCTTTTCCGCAGAATCTTCCACCCGCCCGATTTCCGCACGATCAGCGCCTGACCGTTGCGCCGCCCCTCGGCCGCCCGCCGGCACTCCCGCACCAGATCGGTGCGGGCGAGCCCCGACAATTCCTGCGCCTCTCCGAGCGATAACCACAATTTTTCTGTAATCCGTACGCGTGCGGGCTCGATCGCGAGCGAAGCCGCGGCATTCAAGCGCTTCAGGACCGGGCCTAGACCCGCGGGTGTGGGCCGTTTGACCGTCGCGACTGCCGCGGAGGGCGCGGGCACGGGCGCCTCACGCGCGACCCGCTCCACGTCTTCCGCCCGGTAGAGGCGCTCCGGGCGCGCGCGGCCGTGCCGCGGCTGCAGCTTCCAGCGCAACTGCTTACGCTGCGCGAGCTTTTGTACGGTACGCCTCGATTTTCCGAGCTCCCGCATGGTCTCTTCCGTGGTGAGCCATTCGCCCGGTACGACCGTCACTTTTCCCGCCATCCCGTTTTCCGCCCTCCTCGTTTTTCCTTTCGCGCCCGCGTCCTCTGGCGTCAAAAATCGACGCCACATGGCGCGAATGCTATCAGGCGGAACGGCCGAGCCGCAACGGTACAGTACGCCCCTTACGGCCGCAGCTTCGGCGTGGAATGCACCAGCTCGAGCTCCGGCCGGCGGGCGATTTCGAGCGCAATCTCGGAGTGATACGCCTCGTACGAGTCGATCTCTTCTTCGAGTAATTGGCGCTGGCGGCGCAGCAGATTCAGCTTGCGGACACAGAAACGCAGGTTCGCGGCGAGAAAACGCGGCTCCATGCTTCCCAGTGTGAGCGACCCCACAGCGGCCGGGCTATCGGGGAGAACCAGCGTTTTTTTTGCGGAATAAGCGGAAAAAGCGGAATAAGGGGGTTTAGAGGTCGATCGTGGGCACGTGCCAGGCGAGCAGAAACGAGATACGGCGGCCGCCGCGGGGTGCGATGATTCGCCCCGTGACGATCGGGTCGCCGCCCGTCTCCCATCGCCGCGGAGACAGGCCGATTTCGTCGAAAATCTTTTTCTCGATGGCTTGGCTCACCACTTCGATGATCGCGGGTTTCGCGACCGCGAGCGGAAACTCGATTTCCGGATCGAATTCGGCCGGATAGTGGCCGCAAACGTCTTCCTTCGTCCCGTCATGACGTGTCTGTGTCACCATTTCGCGGGCCGTGAGCGGCTCGCTCGACACGTAGCGGCCTGCGCCTGCGGGCAGCGCCATCGCCGGAACAGGTGGAATGTCGCGCTCGAAACGCACCCATTGGTACTTCGGGCCTTTGCGATTTGTCCGCACCGCGAACACATCGACCCCGAGCGTGGGCATCAGCACGTACCCCGCTTCGAGCGCGGCCAGGATCTTCGAGTAAAACTCGTACCGCTTTTCCTGGCGCGCGGCGGCTCGCTCGAGCGGTGCGGTGCGGAAATTGGCGTCGCACGCGGCTAGGTATGTCTCTGCGGCTTCGTCCCACTCGCTTTTTACGAGCTCGAGTTTTTGGCGCGCCCACGCGAGCAGTTCGCCCTGCAGATGCGGAATCGCGTCGGCGCTCGTCGCGGTCAGCTCCACGTTTCCGCCGCTACGCTCGGTAACGGTGGCTTTTCTCGGGCAGCGGCCGCGATGGTGCAGCGGCTTCCCGCACGCGCATAATTCGACCGTCTCTTGAACAGCTACGGCGGTTTCTTCCGTCATCGTTTTTCTTCGCTCCTACTCTACGGTGTGGCGGCGCGAGCCTGCAAGGGCTCGGGGTACTGCCCCGCGCGGGCTTCTTCGAGCGCCCGAATGTGTGCGAGCAGTCGGCGCCGATCGAGGATGGCTTTTGAAATCCAACCTTGGCGGATCATCGTCCGGTCGCGTTCGGCGCGCCCGGCGATTTCTGCGAGCTCGGCTTCAGTGAGTAGCTTCGATTCGATCTCGTCCATAGCGTCAGTTCCTCGCCGCCTTCACGTGCGCGACCGTCGCCTGCAGGCGCGCGATTTCCTCCCGCGTCTCGCCGTCGAGCGCCCGCAGATCTTCCTCCGTCGCGAGGCGCATCCGCAGGCCGGGCTCGAACACGAGCGCCGCGCCGCAGCGGATACATACCGTGAGATCGAGCGCCTCGGGCGTTTCGTCGTGCGTCAGCCCCGTCGCCGCCGTGAGGCGATACGCGCAGCGCGGGCAGTTCTGATCCGGGATACGGGCCGTCGCCATTAGCGCGGCCCTCCTTCCTCGCGCGGCGGTAGCTGGTGCATCGCGAAGCCCGGATTGCCCCGATTCAGCCGGCCGAGTAATGCGAGGATCTTCACGCGCTCGTTCTCGTCGCCCGTCGCCCCACCCGCCGCCGCGCCGAGCAGAAACATCAAGTCGAACCAGTCGTCGCGGCTCATCGTTACCACTACGTCGCCCTCCGCGTTTTCCGCGTATCCCCTCATCCGCGTTTTGTCCTCTCTCCGGCCACGCGCCGGCGCACTTCGTCGAAATCAATCAGAAAGCCCGGTGCGCGAATTTGGGCGAAGACGGCGAGCGTCTCTTCGGCCGTATCGCATCCCGCCGCCCGGCCCGCGGGCGTCACGATAAAGTAACGCGATTTCTCCTCGCGCGCGAGTTTTCTGAGGTCCGCGAGCGTGTCTCGCAGCTTCCGGCCGTACATCCGCCGCGCGCGAAGCGCCGCGAGCAGTCCCATTTCGAGCGCTTCGTCGGGCGTATACTCGCGCGGCCCTAAACGGGGTGAAAATCCGCGCTTCCTGGTGCTCGCCCGGTCGGTGTAGTTCGACGGGTGCAGGAGCCCGTCTTCGTCCCAGTATTGGATCTGGCGCGCCGTCACGCCGAGCCGCCGCATGAGATCGCCCGTCGTGAATACGATCCGCCGCCGCGTCATCCTAAACCCCGCAGCTCGCGGTCGATCCAGTGCCGGAAGCCGCGGCAGGTGAAATCTTCGGGCCGCGTTTTGATCCATTCCACAACCTGTTCGATGTCGACTTTTTCGTGTCCCGCGATCGCGATCAGGGCGTGCGCGAGCTCGCCCGGCTGCTGCTCTTCGGGCAGTTCGCCCTCGATCGCCTGGCGCACGAATTCGTGGACCGCCGCCGAGAGCTCGCGCGTGATCGTGGTGCTCATGCCGCCGCCCGGCGCGTCTTGGTCTTCGCCGCCCTTCGTAACGTCGCGAGCTCGTCGAGCGCCGCGGCGATAGCTCCGATCCAATCCTCTGTTCTGACGTGCAGTGTGGTGAGCCGCGCGCCTTCGCCCGTCAACGCATCGCGCCAGCGCAGCGCGAGGAACCCGTGCCCGAGCCGCACGGTGGATAAGCCGAACCAGTCCGCGCGGTTCTTGCGCGCGAGAAACGCCTCGCGGAGTGAGGCGCGCATGGCTTCGGTGCGCCCCGTCATGGCATCCCCTTTTTCTCGATCAGCTTGTCCAACTGTGCGCGAAACGCGTCCTCGTCGAACGGCGCCCGATCGCCCTCGGGCGGCGCCGGAGGACCCGCGCGCGGACGCTGGATCGCGTACTGCTCGAGCCAGCCCGCGAGATCCCGCTCGAGCCACGAAAAGAGCGCGCCCGCCGAATGGATGGGGTAGCGCCGGGCCCGTTTTTCCACGTGTTTTGCACCGAGCCACGCGACGATTGCGGCCGCCGGTATGTTGAGGCGCGCGGGCATTGCGCCGAGCCGCGCGCGCAGCGGATCTTTCGGAGCGAGCTTGCGCCCGAGCGCTTCTTCGAACGCCGCGACGACCGTATCGCTGGTGTGAGCCGCCTTCTCTTCAGCAGGAAGGTTTTCGGGTTTCGGGTTTTCGGCTTCGGGCGGTTCGGGTTCCGGAGTGAGTGGGGTGGTGGGCGGGTTTGGGAGTGAGTCGGGCTGCGCGAAGTCCGACGAGGCACCGGCAGCACTCACTCTGAGAGACTCTGAAGACTCTGAAAAACCCAGTAAGGATGCGCCTATATGTGCGGAACCGTTTTCGGTTTCGTGCGGAAACGCATTTCCGTTCTGTGCGTATAACTCGCCCGAATCGTTCTTACTTATATGCACGGAAAGTTCTGGCAGTGCCAGGTCGAGCTGCACCACGACCCGGTTTTCGCGCTCGAGCCGCGGGCGGCCCTTGGGCTTCTCGCGCCTGAAACCGTACGCCTCGAAGCAGCGCTCCCACACCGCCGCTTTGCGCCGGCGCAGCTCCGCCCATAGCTCCGCGTCGGCCTGTTTGTCCCACTCGCCGAGCCGAATTACGTCGCGCTCGCACTGTGCGCGCCGCTCAGAATCAAGTGATTGATAATAAAAGAGAAAATCGTCTGGCAGGTTATATGTGCTCAAAGGATTGTACCTTTCATTCTCTTTTTCTTCGCCCTCCCGGGTGAGGCGCGGTTTCTGGACGTTGCCGTGTAAGTAGATCCGCCCTTTGTCGTCGCGGAAGATGCGCCCCTGCGCCTCGAGCTTCCCGAATACGACGCTCGTGTTCGAGAGCTCCCATCCGAGATCAGCCGCCGCGTGTTTGAGCGTGAGCGGGCCTCGCTCGTCGCGGGCGAAGGCGGAGCGTTTGTGTCCCTTGCCGGCGTACGTCTTCGCCGACATCCAGCCCCAGGCGCGGTTCTCGGCCGGCTGGTCGATGTCCATAAAAAAGGCGTGCTGCGAAGGCGGGATCGGATCGAAGCCGTCGCCGGGCGGAGTCCGCATCTCGCGCATGAGCTGCGCGTGGACGCCGGCGGCGCTCATTGGGCGCCTCCCTCGTTGGCGGGATCACATTCGATGGAAAAATTCTGGTACTTGAACCCTGGCACGTAAAAACCTCTGGTACCTGTTGCGGCCGCCTCGCGGTGCTTTGAGGTTGCCGGTTGTGCCGGATTCAGTCGAAAATGGGAATGTACTCCGGCTGGCTGTTGTTGCCGTGCTTCCGTGAACTCGACCTGCTAAAGAAGAATTGCGCGGATGCGACGGTGTGAAATTGAGAGAACGCCGGAGCTTTTTTTAAGCACCGGCGTGGCGGGCGGAAACCATAACGGGTTCGCTCGCCAGAGCCGAAAACGTCCTCCTCGCTGTTTTCATTTCCAGTGCTCAGTTTATGTCGCGTTCCGCTCGCCGGTCTAGCGGCGCTGGTACTATTGGCGCGTGTCGAACCGACTTAGTAAGTAGGTGTAAGTGAGCGCCGCGCACTTACAAGCCCCGTCTCCGGCCTGTTTCGCCTGCTCGCCGGCCGCGCCCTGCGCCCGCTGCCTGCGCCGGCGGCGCCTCTCGCTCGAGAAATTCGGCGGGCTCCGCGAAGCCGCGCTCGCGCGCGATGGCTACCGCTGCCGGACCTGCCCTGCGGCCGCGGCCCTCGTCCATCACCGCCGGCCCGGAGTGAACGAGCTCGGCTGGATCGTGTCCGCGTGCCGGGCCTGCCACTGCCGCATCCATCACACCTATCGGCCGCCCTTCGGCTTCCCGCCCGCCCTCCGCGCGCTGTGGCGCGAGCAGTGGCCCGGTCTCGCCGAGCAGCGCGAGCTGCCCTTCGCCGACGCCCCACGCTTCGAGCAGGCGCCGCTATTTTGACGGCGTGAGCTCGCGGGCGCACTCGTCGAGCAGATCCGCCGCGTGCGCTAAACGATTTTCGAGCTCGCGAATCCGGCGCTCTTCGTGAATCACGAAGGCGAGCGTCGCGACCAGGTACACGATCACGGCGGCGACGGCGAACCAAGAGGGCCGGTGCATGGCGCTCACGAGTGTAACCCCGCAAAAAAACATCGGCCGCCCACAGGGAGCCGGGCGGCCGGGAAGTTTTCACGTGTTGGATTGAAGGTCGAGAACCAGTTTACTTCCGCAGAAGCGTGAGCGTTTGGACGAGCCGCACGCCCGCGACGTCGGCGCCCTTCTGAAGCGCGCATTTGATCGCGACCTTGTCGGCTTCCGTCACGGTTTTCACGCGCAGGTACTCGGGCGGGATTTGGTCGAGCGCTTCCACTTCGACCGCGGGCGCGTTGGCCCGGATCGAGAGCTTGGCGCGGTGGCCCGCGAGCTCCGCGAGTCCGGCCGCCTGCATGAGCTCGATGATGCGGTCTTCGATCGCCTGCGCGCGCCGGCAGGCGGCCTCTTTGCGGGCTTTCGCCCGCTTCGCCGCGGCGTCGTACTGCGCCTGGCGCGCCTCGAGCCGCGCCAGCACGCGATCGGCGCGGTCGATCGCGCGTTTCAAGGCCGCTTCGCGATCGCGCTCGCGGGCGGCTTCGGCTTTGAGCGCCGGCGCGGTCGGTTTGCGTACCGCCGCGAGGTTCGAGTAGTGAGCGGCGGCCATTTTATTTTTCCTCCTGTGTCCACGACGCGAGCCGCTGGCGGGCTTCGTCGACGGTGAGCGGTCGGTAGACGTCGCCGAATTTGCGCCAGTACTTCAGGCCCGCCGTGTGATCCTCGCCTACGCACATCGCGCGTATGGCGCGGTCGCCGGGTTTGCCTTCATACTGCCGCTTACGCACGGCGGCAAAAGCCTCGTCCCACAGTTTCAGAAACTCTCGTTTTTTAAGCATCAGCGTCCCTCCCGTGACAGGTTGATAAAAATCGTGAGCGCCGCCGCCCGGATGTCTTCAGATGTGAACTCGAGGTCGCCGAAGTGTTTCGAGCGCGCGTAGGTCTCGGCCTCTGAGCAGGCGTCGATCGCGGAGCACAGACAGCTCATGAGACGGCGCGTGATCGGATGGACCTCGGCCGCGGCTTCGGTCGGTTGCGTTTCCGCCTGCCGCGGCGCGGGCGCCGCCGCGGTCTCCGGTTGATAGTAGGCCCGCGCCGGAATCGGAGTCGCGGCGCGCGGCTTCGCGGGAACCGGCTTCGGCGCAGGCGCGGGAGCTTCGGCCGCATCGCTTAGACGGCGCACGCGATAGGTGGTCGCGTTGCCGTGTTGCTGCTTCAGGATTTCGACTTCGTCGCCCGCCTGGGCGCCCGAGCGGATCACGGCGTCGCGCGCCTGGCGCGGGAGCCACATGATTCCGGCGTCGCGGTTCACCGTGTACTGGTAATCGACGCCGAATTTCCCCTCGCGCTCGAAGCCTTCGGGCCCGCGATCGAGGAGCACCGTCACGGGTATATCGGTTGAGAGTTTCACGACTTCGCGCTGCACGAGGCACCTCCTCGAGCGGCCGCGGCCGCGGTTGGGATAGAGTAAAGGCCGGAAGGATCTTTCGGGCCTTGCGTTTGAGGCATGTTTTTTCCTTTCGTTTCGAACCGCCCGGCGGCCGTTTTTAGTCGGCGCGCCGCCGGGCTTATAACTGCTTTTCACATTCACTACTGAGCAAGCGGGCCGCGATCTCGACGCGCGCGCGCAGTTCAAGGAGCGCGGCGATTTGATCGAGGTCCAGACATTCGTACGCCGCCGGCGTGAGCCGGTCGAGCGCTTCGTGCGCGACCTGCAGCCGCGCCGCGGGCATCTCAAGAATTCGGGCGTATCGTTGCGCGTTTTTCATGGTGGGCGACAAAGATTTTACGCGGCGGCCGTTTCTTCGCGCGCCAGCAGACACGGGGCGCAGAGCGCGGTCGCGAAGCGGCCGGGCGGACAGTCGATGAGCGTCACGTGCTCGCGGCAGAAATCGGCCGAGCAGTCGGCGCACGTGAAAATGCACCCGACGCAGATGTCGTCCGTATAGCAGCCTTTCGCCGAGCAGCAGTAGCTCTCTTCGTCGTCGCGCATATCGTGCCCGCAGCTTCCGGGCGAGATCTTGGGCTCATATGGTTGTGGCATGATCCAAGCATACGATAAGCGGCTTACTGCGGCAAGGTAGGATTATGCCGCTAGGGTACTTAGTACTTTTCTTCGGTTAGCTGGTTATGGTAGGATGCGGTTGTGAGCGCGCTCCAGGTTCCGTCGTTGATGTTGGGGCAGCCCCTTTCTTTTGTTACAAATTGGAAGCGCCCCCCGCTTCACACGGCGGAACCTGGAACGCGCTCACTAGGGTGCTGAGAATGCCTAAGAAGCGCGAGACGCCGCCCGCGGTCTCGGAATACTTGCGCGAGATCGGGCGTGCCGGCGGGCAGAAGAAAGTACCGAAGGGCTTCGCCGCGCTCTCGCCCGAGGCGCGCAAGAAGCTCGCTAAAAAAGCCGTGAAAACGCGCTGGAAGAACGCACGGAAGAAAGCGAAGCCGTGACCGATTACGGAGAGGTATTGCGCGATCTTCAATCCAAACGCGCTGAGGTGGAAAGTCGGCGTCGAGAGCTAGACGCCGCAATCTCGGCCATACAGCGCATTCAACGCAGCAATGGCCAGCACGCGGGCGAAGTGAACAATGCGAAAGTTGTGCTGGAGTTCTTGGCGCAAAACCCCATGCGGATCTATACAGTGAAAGCGATCGCGGCGGCGAATAGCTTGCCAGAAAAGGCCGTACGCGGTGCCGTGGGGCGGCTATGGGAGAAGAAGAAAATAGAGCGGATCGAGCGCGGAAAATACCGGCTTCGCGAGCACCACAAAACAGCCGCCGCTTAAAGTCCTACGGGCCGGAACGAACGACGTCCGGCCCGGCCCCAAAGAGCCCGCGCTTAACCGCTCGAGTGCGTGCCCGCCTGCGTGCCCGCCGCCTGCTTTTCGCCCGCCGCGAACACGTTCTGTAATTCGTGGTATTGCTGCACGATTTCGGGCGGCATCCCGTTCGTGTGCCCCTGAAAGCGATTCAGAGCGCTCGTGATCCGAACCGCTTCGTGTTGTTCGCATCGAAGATGGCCCGCGTCGAGGGCCGTGGCGAGCCGGGCCGTCAGCCCGGCCGACTCGCCGATTGCTTTGGTGCTCGTCTCGACAGCGGCCGCCGTGCCGAGCACGAAGGCGAGCAGAATCGACTGCTGCGGAGTGAGCTTGTAATTCCACATACCGCTATCGAGACTACCAATCTCGGTTTCGTTCGACCGCTTCGTCGCGCCGCCGCCGCGAGAAGTGCATGTAGATCGCGGTGCTCTTAATGGAGCGGTGCCCGAGCCAGTCCTGAATCGCCTCGAGCGTTTCGCCGCGCTCGGCGAGATGCGTTCCGCAGGAGTGTTTCAAAGCGTGCATGTGCGCTTTTTCGCGGCAAATGCCGGCCGCGGCCGCGTAGCGCTTCACCAGCTCGTCGAGGCGCTTCCGTCCCACGCCGCGCCCGCCCTGGCGCGAGGGAAAGAGCGGGCCCGGCTGCGAGCCGCGGACTTTGAGCCAGGCTTTCAAGGCGACGAGCTCGCGGCGCGTGAGCGCGTAGTGCCGCGAGATCGAGCCCTTGCCGCGCCGGATGTAAAGATACCCATCGCGCGCGCGATAGTCCGCGAGCTGCAGCAGTCCGACCTCGTGCGCCCGGAGCCCGTGTTGATAGACCAGAGTGAAAATCGCTTTATCGCGCTTCGATTTGATCGCCCGCAGCAGGGCCTCGGCCTCGTGCTGCTCCAAATAGTCGAATTCTTCGAGCGCGGTGCCTTTCGCCCGGCGTTTCGCCCGGCGCTTGGGCGGCGCGGCCTCGGTTTCAGGTGAGCTGGTCAGTCTGTGCATAGAGTGTCCGTCTCGACCAGTTTCGGGCCGTTTTTTGCCAATGTTTTCGAGCGAGCCTCGAAAAAAGTACTGGCGTAGTGTCCGGCTTGCGAGCGGAAAGTGCGGTTTTACGGGCGTTTCCATGGAAACCGGAGCGGCGGGATTTCGAGTGTAGCGGAGCCGTGACTCGGGCCGAAAGTGGACCTGGACTATAGGCCCGGCCGATACCCCATGGGTGCGCCCGACCCTATGGCGCCGCTGCGCTAGAATTTTCGCCATGACGCTCGACCGCGCCCGCGCGATCGCGCGCGGCCGGCTGAAGTTCGGCGACCCGGAGCACATCGAAGCGGTCGAGCTGCTCGCGCTCTACGCCGAAGCCGAGCGCGCCGGCGTGCGGGTGTCGGCTGATCGAGAGATTACGACCGAGACGCTCGCGCAGTCGCTCGAGGCGGCGGTGCTTTATTACGGGCCCGACTGACGGGCGCGCGCATACTCCCGGCGCATGTACGCGTCGACGTGCTCGCGCGACGTGCGGAGCTCGTGCCCGCGGATGCGAAAGCTCTCAATCTCACCCGAAGCCATTAGCCGGCGCGCGGTTTGCGGGCTGGTGTTCAGGATGCGCCCGACGTCCTTCGGGCAGAGACACGGCTCGTCATTCACCCAGGGTGAGCTTACGCGAAGGATCCCTCCGCCCGGTTGCGAAGCCGCGGCCGAACGCTTGACAGATCGCAGGGCGCGAGCACGCCTGCTCTTGTGACTCGCGCGCCTTCCGTGCTCGCGCGCGTCTTCTTCGCTCGCTCGAGGCGCGGAACGCCCGGCGCCGGACTCTAACGAAGCGGCTCCGGCGACTGCCACCGCGCACGCTCGCCGGATCGCAGCTCTCATACGCGAGAGCTTGCACGCCCGAGGGCAACTAGGGCTTTTGAGCCCCGCGCCCGCCCGCTCGCTGGTACTCGCCCCACCCGTACTACTCTCTTCCGGCCTATACACGTTGATCCCGACTTACACGTTCGACGGCGCGCGCCTGCGCGACTACTCGGCGCAGTCGATCGAGTGGCTCGAAGAAATGGGCTCCGTGATGGTGCGCCGCAAGCGTGGGCGCATCGTGAGCGCGCGGTTTCGGCCCGTGGCGGCGCGCCGGCCCACACCGTCGCGCGGAACCGGCCTCGCCTGCGTGACGTTCACCGAACGCGAGCAGATCGGCCGCGGGCGCCTGATCGTGCATAAGCCGCTGCCCTACGCCGCGGTCGATCATGAAACGGGCCGCGTGGAATCGCGCCAGGCGCTCGAATCGCTCGTGCGGCGGCGCTTCCTCGCCGTACTCGAAAGCGTGCTGCGAGCATGAATCCGGCTGCGAGGATGAAAGCACTCGCCGGCGGCGAGCGAACCGTGAAAGAAGAAACGCCCGAGCTCCGGTCGACGCTCCTCGCGCTTGCGCGCCAAGGTTGCGTGAAGTGCCTCGGCCTCGGCGCGACCGTCGGGCCGAACCGCACCGGCCTGACCTGTCATTGCGTGTATCGGAACGTCTTTCGGGTGTGCCTGGCACGCTTTCGCCAGTGCACGTCGAAAGAAAAATACGTGAGCCGCGTTTCGCTCGAGGCGAACCCCGGCGGACGGCGAAAGCACACCTGGGGCCTGAAGAACGAAGAGTACATCGCGGATTTTTGCCTGGTCGCGCAGCGCGCGCTCGGGCGCGACACGCAGCGACACCGCATTTTTCGGTTTCACTTCCTGCTCGGCGCCGAGCAGCCCGAGATCTCGCGCCGCATCGGGCTCGACCGCGGCGAATACTTTCATGAGCTCTATCGCATCGAGTCGATCCTCGGGCACGCGTTCTGCTCGACCGAGCCCTACGCGCTGTTTCCGGTGGATGAATATTTTTCGACCTCCGG
>Ga0213882_10000546_pt1 | contig 12158 bp, 11 predicted proteins | sample BarmaccoBMER_R09_FD_160106 | JGI IMG/M metagenome (GOLD analysis project Ga0213882, IMG submission 160106) | Barbacenia macrantha exposed rock microbial communities from rupestrian grasslands, the National Park of Serra do Cipo, Brazil - ER_R09 ...
AAGCGGATCCGCCTCGAATCTTTCGTATAGATCACTCATCACGTCTTGCAAAGCTTGTCGCACGAGCTGAGAACGATCGCCGGCCGGACGCCCGCCGGAGTTTTTCAACAGAATCGATCCGTTGCGAAACAGCCCGCCGCACCAATGGGCCGTAAAACGCACGACCATGAGAAACGGCCCCTGATCGTAGCCCGTCGCCAACGCTGGCCCCGATTAACGCATGCTACAAGTGCAGTCCAAAGAATTCCGTAAACTGGTCCGCCGATGAGTAGCGGTCGCGTTAAGGCAATCTGTAACGACGTTAGGCCGGCACCACTTCACGCCGCTTGCGCTAATGTTGAGCTCAGAGCTCCCACACAAGTACCGGCAGAGTTCCTACCACTGCTGGTGCACATAAACGAGTTCTTACCATTAATCAAATGCCACGACCTCTCCGTCAACGACAGTTTCGTTAGGCAACGATGCCAGCGCCTTCACAATGGCCGGATATTTTCCGCTGAAGTCGTTGTCGTTCCGTGATCGAAGCTGGGCCTTGCCGTCGGCTTTCAGCGCGAGCGCCCGATAACCATCCAATTTCAGCTCGTACTGCCATTCAGATCCCTCCGGCAACGCCTCAGTCCGAAGAAGCAGCATGGGCTCTACGAATCGCGCTTTCGTTTTTTGTGTCGGCACACGTTCCTAGAATTATCGACTGAGACCCGACCGAATTCTCTGGATTACAGGAATCCGGGCCGTTTGTGAAACAGTACCGTCCCGCGAAAGCTAGCATCGTACGCTTATAAAAAGCTGTGATTTCGTCGTTGGTTATCTCAATCGCTCAGTGAGATCTGCCGAACTAGTGGCGTGAAGATTGCAACCTTCAACATCAACAACATCAATAAACGGCTTACAAATCTCTTGCATTGGCTCGACAGGGAGAAGCCCGACGTTGTGTGCCTCCAAGAGCTCAAGACAGACCAACGTGGCTTTCCGGCCGGCGCTCTGCGGGCCATCGGATACGAAGCTGTCTGGGTAGGTGAGCGCTCCTGGAACGGCGTGGCAATCCTAGCCCGCGAACAAGTGCCGATCCTAACCCGTTCGGAGCTCCCTGGGGATGATCGTGATAATCAGGCTCGCTACGTGGAAGCTGCGGTTCGTGGTGTGCTCATTGCTTGCATTTACCTGCCCAATGGCAATCCTCAACCTGGTCCAAAATTCAGTTACAAACTGGCGTGGTTCGAGCGCCTGATGGTGCACGCGAACAAGCTACTCGCAACGGATATACCGGTTGTGTTGGCGGGCGATTACAACGTGGTGCCCACGCCAGAGGACATTTACCCAACTCGATCTTTAGACAAAAATGCGCTTGTGCAACCCGCGAGTCGTGAGGCATTCCAGCGTTTGCTTCGCCAAGGTTGGAGCGATGCTCTGAGGAAAGTTCATCCTTCAGGCCCGCTATGAACATTCTGGGACTACAAATTTGAGAGGTGGCAGGCGGACAAAGGAATGCGGCTAGATCACTTACTGCTATCTCCAAAGCTCGGCCCTTCATTGATTGATGCCGGCGTAGATCGGTGGGTTCGTGGGGAGGACAACGCGAGCGATCATGCTCCAGCCTGGATCACGCTGAACGTGTGATCGTGCCGGACAGAAGCTAGGCGCGCGATCTGGCAATCCCTTGAAGCCGCAGCCTTTTGCATTCGGAGGCAGGCCGAGTACCGCCGAGGAATGAAGTGGTGCGTGCTATCTTACGGCGAGAGACAGGTTCTCGCTAAACACTTTCCGCAATGTAGTAGCAGGCTTCGGTAATCAGTCGTTCGAAAGTGCCTCCAGAAGTTCGTATCACCCCCGACACCGCCGGTCTGCCTCGAGATTGGAGCCGATCTGTTTGATGTTTAAGAGAATGCTTCGACGCGCACTCAGGTTTTCAGCGATTGCCATCGGCGCCGTTGCCCTCACTGTTCTTCTGGTCTGGTTAATTCGTTGGATGGAGCGTCCATCACCGAATTCTGCCGAGGGTTTGCTTGCACGAGCCGATGATTTGGCATGGAACAACAACTGGCTTGCGGCGTTCCCGCTGTATGTCCGAGCAGAGCGATCGTTTGAGGCAAAGGGCGATCGGACCGATGCGCTTTACGCACACGTGAGCCAATTCGCCGTCAGGATGGAAAGCAGCGATTTATCAATTCTCATTGCGGAATTGAATACGGATTTGGCATCCCCTGCGGCCGCAAAACCTGAGACGCGGCTTCGCGTTCTGGAGATGAAAGCGAAATGCGAAGAGGAATACGACGCTAGCTTGGCGAAGCAGACGTTCTCTGAAGTGGAACGGCTGGCGCTGAAACAGCACAAACTCTACTTGGCCTCTCGCGCAAGCGGCGAAATCGGAATTCTCGCATTCACTCTCGGCGATGTAACTGATGCGGCCACACGAGTCAAACGCGCTTACGCCATCGCCAAATTTCTGGGCGACCCGGCAGCTCACGTCCGATACGCCGAGATGATCGGCCTCGGTCTGCAGCAACTAGGCCGTCCGAAGCAGGCGCTCGTTTTCCTTAATGAAGCAATCGCAACGCAAGAACGCCATACGGAAGTGGCGCAGCCGTATGTCGCGTTTAATGCGAAAGTTGGCAGCCTAGCGGATTTGGGCCGCTACGAGGAGGCTCTGGCCCTTGCAGACCAGGCGCTAGTCTACCCGAGGGCGGTCCAATTCTACGGACAACTCCAGGCACTATTAACATCCCGCGGAGACGTCTTACTGAAAGCTGGGAAGGCCAATCAGGCCGTCAGCGCGTACGAAGAAGCGTTGGCCGACGCGAAAAAGGTGCAATCCTGGCGCGCGATCAACTTGGTGAATGGAAAGCTTGCTGTCGTATACGAGCGAATGGGACTACTGCCGCGAGCTTTGTCTGCAATCGAAGAGGCGATTGAGGCGAACAAGCAAACGCCCTCGGAGATATTTCTTGTTCCAGGCAATCTGGCAGTCAAGGCGAGAATACAAGCCGAACTCGGCCGGCGAGCCGATGCAGAGGAAGTGTATCTGAAGGCCGCGGATGTTTTGGATGCATTGCTGGCGCATGTTCCAACTCCCGAGACGGAGCGACTCTTGCTGAGTGAATTAGGCGATCTGTACTCGGGCTATTTTCAGCTCCTTTCCGATGATGGACGTACCGAGGCCGCGTTCGACGTAATCGAACGTGCACATGGCCGCGTCGAAGCACAGGAACTTGAATACAACCAGACTGCGATTCCGCGTTATGCAGATTCGGGTGACGTTACGCTACACGAACTCGAATTACGTGCGCTGAAGACAGATGCCCGACAGGACAGAATGGTTTTGATCCGCCAAATGCTGGCTTTTAAGGATGCAAAAGCTGATTGGATCGCGGAAGAACAGCCTGCATCGTTGAGATCTGTGCAAAGGCAACTTCAACCTGAAGAATTGCTGGTCGAGTACGTACTGGGGAGCCCTCATTCGTATGCTCTAGCGATTACCCGATGGAATGTAAAACGGTATACGCTTCCCGACAGAAGAGAAATTGAAGGAGACGCAGCCAAATATCGCGAAAGTGTTCGAAAGCAAAAAACTGATCTCCGTTCTGGCCAGCGCCTCTTTCATGAACTGCTGGGCTTCACAAGCGACTACCGCGGCTCAAGCTCTCTGCTCATTGCCGCCGATGGCGAGTTGCATCTCCTTCCCTTCAGCGCGTTGCTCGATGATTCCGGCAGGTACGTTTTGGAGACGAAGACGGTGAGCATGACTCCAAGTGGAACTGTACTTAACCTTCTTCGTACCCGAACAAAAAACCGCTCCAGTAAACGACCGTATCTCGGAGTGGCTCCGTGGACGGAGAGTCATGACGAAAAACCTTGGGTGTTGCGCGCGATTACATCGGGCTCAAAAATCCCAAACCTGCCGGCTCTCCCTGAGTCACGCGACGAAGTACGAAGCATTGCTGCAATCGCGCCGCAGCCGTCAACGGTCCTGATAGGGCCGGAGGCGACCAAACAGAAGTTCAAGAGCTTACCTTTAAATACCTACCGAGTACTGCATCTCGCTCTCCACGGTCTCGTTGACCCGGTGTTCCCTGACAGATCTGCGCTAGTTTTCGCGCCGACTAAAGGAGATGATGGTCATCTTGAGGCGCGAGATATTCGGCGTCTCCATTTAAACGCCGAGCTCGTGACGCTAAGCGCGTGCGATACGGGCATAGGGCCGGTCGGAGCAGCCGGAATCGAAAGCCTGGATACGGCTTTCATCGACGCTGGCGCCAGCAGTGTCGTCTCCACGTTGTGGGAACTGGAGGACCGGTCGAGTGACAAGCTCATGAAGGCGTTTTATATGCACCTCAAAGAAGAGAACGAAGGTGCTGCCCTGCGCGATGCCAAACTGGATCTTTTGCACAGTGGTGTCGGACCGTATTACTGGGCTAGCTATGAACTCGACGGAGATCCTAGCGGGAGGCCGTTCGCAACGGAATGATGTTGACTGAAGGCCGCAGACGCGAACTGCTGGACAAGATTGATCGTCTCGTCAAAACGAAGTTCTACGACCCGAGTTTCAAAGGACATGACTGGGGATCGATCGTCGACAGTCATCGCGCGAAAATCTTGTCTGCATCGGACACCGAGGCATTCGAGACCTCAGTAAACAAAATGCTCAGCGAATTGGGATCGAGTGGACTCGGCCTGCTCAGTTCAACGACTGGAATCACGCCGAAGAACTCAATCAGCGCTACATTTCGAGCCGTCGAGACTGAATATGGCAATCGTTGGGTGTTTCAGGATGTTCATGCCGGTGGTCCCGCAGCTGCCGGCGGAGTCCGGCGCGGTGACGTGCTGATCTCCATTGAAAATCGCGATATCGCTCCCCCGGAGAAGCCGGCGTTTTCGATGGGCCGAACACACGAAGTAATTGTCGCCACCGTTACGGGACAAGCGAAAGTAGAGATATCCGCACCGGACCCGAAGCACAAAGAAAATCCCTGTGCTGTACCCGACACGGTGAACACCGAGGCGCGCGAGGGAGTGGCAGTTGTAAAGATTCCGCTGTTCCCAGGAAAGCTCGGCATGGATTTCGCCCGCGAGTTGTCATCGGTTTTCGAAAAGCACGTGAATGGGGCTGACCGCCTGATTCTGGACCTGCGCGGCAATCCCGGCGGTGGCATCGGAGGCCTGCGGTTGATGAGCTTGCTTGTGCCAGATCGCCGGCCGGTTGGCTTTAGCCTCGACCGGCGAACCGCTGAGCGCGGCTTTGACAAATCGCGATTTCCACAATTTGGCCGGCTCCCTCAGTCAAAATTGGAAATCCCGCTGCTCGCGTTGCGGTTTGCGCGAAAAACGTCAGTGTGTCTCGTAACTGAGGGCCTGGGGGCTCGAAGGTTTCACGGTCGGGTTGTCGTGCTCGTGAATGAGCACACTACGTGCGCGTCTGAGATGGTTGCCTTGTTTGCACGCGAAGAAGCAGGCGCGAAGATTGTCGGAAAGGCGACGCCTGGCCGGCTTGTTTCGCATACGGGGTTCAAACTTGGCAACGGCTTCACGCTAGCGCTGCCGGTCGCCGCTTACAGCAGTTGGAACGGCACTCGTTTGGATGGAAGCGGCATCGAACCCGACACAGTCGTGGACTGGTCATATTCAGAGGCGCGCAGCGGAGTTGATAACCAACTGGCTGCCGCAGTGGAAATCGTAAGCGCCATGCACGGACGGGAGGGTGAGCAGCCGCTTACGCGGCTTGCTCACAAATCTGCTGGTTGAGCAACCAATCGACCGCTTGCTGTGCTTTACTTGCAGCCGTGAAGATTGCGCGCCTGTCGTCCTTGAACATTTTGAGCCAAGAAGCAAGGTAAGGCGCATTATCCGTTCTGGGCTCCGTCTCGAGCTGGAGCTCGGCAGACACGAATGCATTTCCAAGTTCCGCCACGAGCTCTTCGGCTGCGTACAATTCTGAACCGAATCGATTTCCTAGTTGGCGGTTGCACCGACTCGCCGCGCCGGTGGCATGCACACTCTCATGCCCGAGGGTGCTGTAGAAATAGTCGGCCTTTTTGAAGAGCGCGAAGGGCGGCATGTGAATCTCATCCGCTTGTGGATCGTAGCAGGCGCGTGCGCCTTTCTCGACGATCCTGATTCCGGTATTCCGGAAGAAATCTTCGGCGCGCTGAATACGCCTCGCTTCGGGTAAGGTCGGCATTTCGGGAACGGTGAATCCGTCGACCTGATCGGCGTTAAAGATGTGGTACGCGCGCGCAAAACAGCGGTGCCCAATTTCGTTTACTTCGGGTGTAGCGTCGTCTTCGCTCTCACGATCTTCGTCATAAAACTTCCAAAAGACCACGGTCGCGGATTTCTCGCCTTTTCGCACTTGCGCTCCAAGCTCATGCCACTGTTGATAGGTGGCCCAAAGATTTGTGTTGTATCCTCGGCGCGACGCGACGGCCCACAGCGCCAAAGTGTTCACGCCTCTGTAGCGTCGGTTATTACTCGCATTCGTGGGGAGAACGCCAAAGGTGTGACAGGGCAATTCGAATTTGCCGCAACCGGCTTCGATGGCCTCGATAATTTCAGTCGTGATCTTTTCGTAAACGTCTGCCTTTTCTTTCATGAGTGCTTTCCTTTTCGGATTGGAATTGGCGTGTTGAATGAACACGCCCCGAGCACCCGGCGGAGAGGGTAGGGTGGGCAACGTCAAGGAGAGAGGCGGCCCGGGGGATCACCCACACGTAGCGGAGCGGAGTGCGCCGCAGGCGTCTTGCAGCGTTGGCGAAAGATGGGGAGAGGCAGCCGGTTCAGCGCAGCGGTCCTTGACGGCGACAGGGACAACGTCCCTAGAGCATTAGGTATCGAAACGAAACCGAACGCCTTCGACAGAGAATAAACGCCATACTCACGTCATCCCAACGCCTTCATCGCCGCCGTCATCGGGTCCGAGAAAAAGACTGGATCTACTCGTTCGACGATGTCGCCGGAGACTTCGAGGAAGTTCCGTTTGTTCTCCAGCGGGATCAGAGCCTTTCGTGCTCCGTTGTCCATCGCGACCTGCAACGGCTCGGCCAGCGAACGCATTGCCTTGATGTTGCCTTGAATGCTCAGATCGCCGAGGATCACGAGGCCAGCGACGGCCGACTGTCGCTTCCACGCGGAATAGATGGCGACTACCAAGGCGATCCCGGCCTCGCAGGGCACTTGGTTGCTCAACAGGTCGATGGCTTCGACGTGGAAATCGGTCGTGTCAAAGGCCGATACCCATCTTCACCTTCTGGCCCATCAGATATGCGAAGGCTCGATTAATTGACTCCCGCATCGGACCCTCGACGCCACCGGCAATCTTGAGCTTGCCCGTTCCCGGTGAACATCCGACCTCCAGACGATAAAGCCCAACCTTGGCATGATCGTCCACGGAAGACGTATACACCGAACCCGGAGCTAGCGGATCGAGTGAGATCATGTCCCGGCCACCCTGCTCAGGAACGCCGACGAACTTCTCCTCTCTGGTCTCGTTGTCGATCAGGGAAAACGACGTCTGGTGGAACTCGAACGAACCCATTTTCTTGAGTTGTTCCTTCACTCGCCGGCGACCTTCGAGCGCCAGCTCGAGCAGCTCGGAAACTTCATTCTTCGACAGTTCGCCGTTCGGGTAGACCAGCTTCACCAGCCCAGAAACAGTCTTCCGAACCGCTTTCACATCACGAGATTTCAACTGTGCTCCGAGCGAGAAGTGGTGGTCCAACACTTCGGTGAACGTGTGCTTCCGAAGTTCACGTAGAGCCTCGGCCAAGTAGTCTACGACGAAGCCGTAATGGTTCGTCAGGAAGTCCACCTTCATCTTCGGCATCTCCCAACCGGGGATGTAGAAGTGGATGCGGTCGAGGAAGGCCATGTCCTCCCGGATCACATCAGGCATCGGCATGAACAGGTGGGACGAGCGCACCATCACTTCGACGGGTTGATTCGTGTTGCCGAACATCGCAATCGAAGCTGCGCCGGAGAGCGAATCTTTTCCCCGAGCGAATGTGCCCGATTCGCAGTAGGTCTTGAGCGTGGTCACGACCTCCTTCGGCATTTTCTGGAGGTCGGCCACTTCGTCAAAACCGATGGCATCCCAGATCCCGACTAGCCCCATCTTCCCGGTCGCCATGTTGAAGAACAGATTGGCAACCGTCGTCGGACCAGTGAGCAGGATCGTGTACGGCGACAACTCCTGATAACCGTAGCTCTTCCCAGTTTCCCGAGGACCCAGTTCCACCAAATTGTAGTTCGCTTCGGCCAACGGGATCAGGCGGACTAAGTAGTGCAGCTTCTGACGGCGGCTGAAGTATGTTGGCTCCAGCCCAATCGTGCGCAGCAATAGGTCGATCCATTCGTCGGTTGTGAACTGGCTGCGGCATGCACGGTATTCATCCAGGTCGAACGTCGCAAGCTGGATGGGTTTAAGGCTGTCGATCCAGAAGGGGCTGCGTTTCCCCTTCTGCTCTTCGTCGTACATGTGACGAAGATCGAGTTGGACCCAAATCCCGCCCATTAGAAGGCGGTCGTACTCACGCAAGAAGTGTTCGGGGATGTGGACGTGTTTGTGCCCGAAGTTCTTCAGCTCCGCCCAGTGCTTGTCGTCATCGGAAACATACCGCACCTGCACCTTGTCGAGCCAGTTTTTGGATAAGCCATGTAGCGACTGGCCGTCGGAATGCAGCCACTCGGTATCGCGTACGGGATGAAGCGTTCGGCGATCTGGTAAATGTCGGTGCGCTTCTCGTTGGAGAGGTTGCCTTCCACCAACGCGAACACCTTGTCGAGCGTGACGAGCGCACCAATTGCCTTTTTGGCGAACGCAGTGCGATCCGACACGAGCATTTCATAGGCTTGCTTGATGATGGTGCGGTTGCTGCCGCCGTAATGCCGAGGAGCACCCGGCTGAAGCCGAATACCGGACATGATTCCGATGCAGAGGTCGATGTAGTGCGGCGGGTACGGATAGAAGTGGATAGAGTCGCTTTCCGTGATGTCGGTGCGGCGGGTGGTTCGTTCTAGCTTAAGAGAATTCTTAAGGATTCCCTCGTTTTTTTTGAACCAGCCCCGCAGTGTTTCCTCCGCTTCGGCCGTCTTCGCCAAAACACGCTTCGTCGCCACTTCCCTGATGTCGGACGGTGCGAGGTCCACCCGATACCGGAAGCGATCCTGAAGTTTCGCTAGTTCAACGCGCTTCGAGTCAATGGCCGCCACAACTTCATCCAGTTTTTCCTGGGAAGTGACGACGATCCAGCAGGGTGCCTTGATCTTCCCTTCCTTGAGCAGGTTCTTGCCAACCTTACCGAATTCCTCGATGGTGGCACGCAGGTCCTCGATCTTGTCCCCGCTCCGTGCGACATGCTGGCCCACTTCGTCAATGATGAAAACGAGCGCTTGACCGGGACGACGACGGCTCCAAAGATCGAAGGTGCGCCTGACGACCTTGCTCACCGAAATAGAGGTATCACGGTTGCGTTGAGAGTGTGCCCAGGAATCGGCAGACGGGTACAGCTTTGGGTCCAATTCGTGGAGAATGGCGCTGGCTCTGGACAACTTCTGCGCCCCGGCCCGGACGGTCTCCCAATCTTTGTTCAGTAGAGTCTTGCACGTGGAGATGAATTGCGGGAGCTTCCCCTCAGCTTCCAGTTCAATCTCTAGTTCGGCGATGTCGAAGTCCTCGGCGTAGCCAAGCTCTCGCAGCAGGACCGTGTAAATTAACTCGGCGATCCGTTGCGTGACCTTCCGCGTGTCGGCTTCCTTGGCAATCTCGAACAGAATGACCTGTGTCGGCGTTTTGGCGTTGATGAGGTTGAGAAGATCACCGATGCGAGTATCTTTCTTTGCCGGATCGTGAAGCTGCTGCTTGAACAGGTCGGCGAAGCTGTGGCCGAGGACTTTGCGATTCTCCAGTGCGTAGCCAAGGTTCTTGGCAAAAGAGCTTTTGCCGGAACCGAAAAATCCGGAAACCCAGACTCCCACGCTCTCGTGCGGTTCGCTCGGGGCTTCCGCAATGGCTTTCAGCAAGTCGTGATACTGGTCCCGGATGCTGTCCGTGGCGACGTACTCGGTGATTTCGGCGTACACCGAGTGCTCATTTGCCTGATCGACTTGAATGATGTCCTCGATCTTGCGGGTCAGATCTCGGGTCAGCAAGTCACCGACTGTCTTGAGTTGAACTGGAGTTGCATCATCCATAGATTTTCACTCGATAGTTGCCTAGTGCGTCACGATCTTTGAGGTCCATAAACCGCAGCCCGGTCGTGCCTTCGATGGAGCCGGGGTAGAACAGAATGGTCCTCACTTTGGTTTTGCCGTGCATCTTGTCGAGCAGCATCGACATATGGAAGATCCCCGGCGACATCGCTGCGACTCTGGTCAGGAACACGACCGAGTTCTCGGGGTCTATGGATGCAAGCCTTTCAGCGAGCAAATCCCAAAGTGGCACCCAGACCTTGCTCGACAGGTACGTGCTCACCTGCTGCTGAGCCTCCACGAAGCCCCGCTGTTTCTCCAACTCGATTACGGCCTCAAGGCCTTCGTCATCATCCTTCTCGTGAACTTTGTCGAGCGCCGCCCACAGCAGGCTCGACATGGGGATGATGTGGATCTCTTTGCCAGCACCCAGAAGGCGGGTCTCCAACAGCCTGATCTCCCGGCGCAGGTCCCATTCTGCGCACGGGTCATACCGGAAAATGGGAAACGGCAGATCGTGGTACACGCTGATTCTCGGCGGATCGGCCCTCAAGTCGCTCTCAAGGAGGTTGATGTTATCTCTCAACGAGGACATTCGCGTACTCCTCAATGGATGTAGCGGGGAAGGTCAAACGAGTGACGCTCCCGGCAACGTGGTACTCCAGCAGATCTCGCTGGTGCGCTTCAAATAGAAACCTCTCCACCACCTCGCGGCGCAGGAAGAACAGCTTCCAATCTGGCAATTCAATCAACTTTGAGCCCGATGACTGATGCTGCTTGAGGTAGAACATGACGTAAGCAAACGCTTCAATGGGAACGTAGGACGGGGCGATCTTCTTGTTTACAGCGCCCTGAAGCACACCGAAATCTCTGAGCGTTGACATCAGCCCTCGAACCGCGTGCGTGACCGTCGATTCCGACCAACGGCTTGTCGTCTTGCCTTGTTCAGCCCAATTGGTTAGCGCCCGGTTTAGGTCTGCCACCGTGATATGCACATGACCCTGCTCCTCCATCGGGACAAGAACCTCGGTGACAACATCGTGAAGTAATTTGTCGGCGCGAGCAGCATGAAAAAAGAAAACGCGTTCGAGACAAGCGCTAGGGAATTTGCGAAGAACGAGGGTGACCAGGGCTTTGGTCACAGGGGCTTCGGTCAGGTATCTTTGTCGAAAGATCGCCAGAATGTCCTCGACGCGGGAGCGGGAAGCCTTTCCGAAGAAATTCTCCTGTCGCGCTCGGTTGAGATTGTCTTCGACGCTGGCATTCAGATCCCAATGCGACAGCAGAGTCTTGGTGTCGCCGATCAACGCTCCAGCTTTGATGATTCGTGACGTGTACGGAACCGATGGCGCGGTTCGGCTGTCCAGTCCGTTTGGGCCGGGGGACATCGTGGCTTATCGCACCGTCTTTCCGAGTTCCAGTTCTGCACGTTCGAAAGCGACCCTGTTCAGCAACTCCCAGAGATCTGCTGGCAGGTGAACGCCAGTGGTCCTGTAGGCACGCATTTCTAGCTCGGGTACCGCGTTCCGCTTCCGCATGAGATGACTAGTGTACTCTTGTCAATTGTCGATTGCTGATGGCGAAGATTACGTTCACCGATTGCAGTTCCTGATACGACTAATCGTTGCCGGCTCCCAACGGCCCATGCTTCGTGTGATGAAAGCAGTTTGGCCCGAAGCCGCCTGATACAGTCCCAAATGTTGGACGTCGGGCGAACAGGGATGTCCTAAGCTGAACATCTGTGTGGAATTGGCGGCTCCGCACCGCGAAGGGTAGCCGCCATACCTTTGCTCCCTTAAGGTCGGTGAGCCACAGTGACCCATGACCGACGCGAATGCTATCGCCGCCGCTGCCATGCCATTGGCCGACTACTGTATTCGTCCTGGGTGAAATCCGAGTAATCGGATAACCGAGCGTCGTGGCCCACACCGTACCCCCGCCGAAGAAGTTTTCGCCACCGTCACCGGGAATCCCCGCCGCGA